>ORJL011514483.1_pt1 | contig 10341 bp, 9 predicted proteins | sample 1779941 | NCBI WGS metagenome assembly ORJL01 (sample SAMEA104232317, study PRJEB22302) | groundwater metagenome | biome: forest; feature: aquifer; material: groundwater | place: USA | collected 2011-08-07 | depth 5.8 m | reverse complement strand
TGGACTCACCGCCATGATTCCCCACAATTCGTCATCGTAAAAATTATCTTGAGAAGAAGGGTAAAAATCAATTGTGCCATCTTTAGGACAGCTGGTGTCTTGCGGACCCGTTCCCAAATGATCCCAAGTGGCATTATGTGTCCCGCCGCCAATCCACTCGTAGGGCTTCCACCATTCGTCGGAATATTCCATCACCGTTGCGCCAATGGTCGCATTTTTTGAAACTGCAATCTGATCCCACAACTTCCCATTCCACAACGCTTGCGTTGTCTGGTCTTCAAAACCAGCCGTCCCTTGTTGATAACCATCCGGACGGTCAACAAAGCTTGTCGTATTATACGCGTCAAATCCGTACTCCGAAATCCAAAGCGGCTTGCCTGATTTATTATAAAAATTTTGAAAGAAATTTCCAAAAGTATTCCCACGGTAAACATTGGCGCCCCATATGTCTAGGGATGATAAATCCACATCGCTCGCCCCTTTTGTCGCATCGCCAATATAACCTATATCACCATTTACAACAGCGACGGGGTGATAGTTCGCCCCTTCCTCTGCGTGTGCCGCTTGCGCCATTTCATTGATGAGTGAATGCCACGCCTGAATTTGCGCCGTATTTCCGGGGTCAAGATGAAGATTATTTTCATTACCAATCGCCCAAAAAAGGATGGCCGGATGATTTTTAAAAACCCTCACGTAATTAATAAATCGGGTTTTGTAATCGCTGCGGACGCCGGCATCCGTAAAATTGGGGGTATTATACTGAACGTGACCGCTGTTGCAGATTGCTCTATAGGTATCAATCCAAAATCCAGCGATGACTTTTATGCCATACTGTTCTGCCGAGTCTAAAGTTCTTTGAGTCATTTTAGCCGGAAACTGCCCGCTAGCTTGTTGGGTATCATTTCCCTTCCAAATACGAATGGTATTCGTGTGCATAGCTTGCAACAAGGCAAAATCGCGATTGAGAATGGCAGGGTCATCAAAAATATTGCTCCCCCAATCGCTGGCATGGCGACCGATAGGAAAAGGGCTATAACCAACGCCTTTAATGAAATATGGTTCATAGATGCCGTTTTGGTCAAAGTCAACCAACAACTGGCGGCCAACGACTTTCACAGGTTGATAGAGGAATTGCGCATCGCAAAAAGAGGCGACACCCAAACAAAGAATCGTCATCGCCCCTACCAAGATAGCTTTTTTCATAAGCACCCCCTGTATTGAAGGTAGAAAAAAGGAAACAATCGAAAACTATCTACACAGCTAAAGATAGCATGAAAAAACCTGAAAACCACAAGAAAATAGCGCGTTTAGGGCTTGCTAATAAATTCGATCTGGTTGGCGATTTTGAGGGGAACTGTTGCTGAAATTTGGACACCGTCCGACGAATATTCAATCGAATGGACATCCCCTTCATTATGAATCATATTGACCAAATCCATGCGGTTGATGGGGATTTTGACGTTGACTTTAACAACGGAAGGCGTTAGTAACTCGCTGATTTTTTCAAGGAGTTCAGACAGATTTTCTTTCTTAAGAGCTGAAATGTAGGCAATATTAGGGAAGCTTCCACTTAAATCTGTGAGCCAATTTTTATCGGTCAATTTGTCGATCTTGTTAAAAATGGTAATGGTCGGCTTTTCAAAGCTTTCCAGCTCCTTTAAAACATCCACAACCGCATCGTGAAGGTTTCGAAATCGCGGATTGCTCACATCAACGACATGCAAAAGCAAATCGGCGCTGACTACCTCTTCTAAAGTCGCCTTAAACGATTCAATCAAATGATGCGGCAGCTCATACATGAATCCAACAGTATCAGAAAGAACGATTTTCTGATGATTCGGCAGAACATACTGGCGCGACAAAGGGTCAAGGGTTGTAAACAACCCATCATGCGTGACTTGATGGGCGTCAGTGAGCGCATTTAAAAGAGTTGATTTTCCGGCGTTGGTATAACCGACAAGGGCAACCGTGGCGACATTTTTATCGTCTCTTTTTTTGCGGGTTAGCTTGCGGCTGACGGAAACATCTTTTAAATCCCGCTTCAATCGGGCAATCCTGTCTGAAATGCGGCGCCGGTCAACCTCGAGCTTTGTTTCACCGGGCCCAACGGTTCCGATGCCGCCGCCCAAACGCGACAGCTCAACTCCTTTTCCTGTTAAGCGCGGCAAAAGATATTCGAGCTGGGCCAGCTCGACCTGCATCGTCCCTTCCTGGCTTTTGGCGCGGCGCGCGAAAATATCCAAGATAAGCTGGGTACGGTCAATAATTTTTATTTTGATTATTTCCTCGAGATTTCTCTGCTGGCTTCCTTTCAAATCATGGCTGAAAATAACGGTATCAATTTTTTCAAGAAGACAAAGCTGCGCAATCTCATCGACCTTACCTTTCCCTATAAGAAAATTAGGGGTTGGTTTATCGCATTTACAAACCACACGCGAAACAACGCTGCCGCCGCAAGAGGTCACCAACTCTTCTAATTCGGATGCGATATCCTCCGCCGGCCAGCTGTTTCTTTTATGAAAATCGACAGTTACGATGAGTACTTTTTCCGACATTATGGGCTCACTTTATTTAGAATTTTTTGCGCCACGCCCAACGGCGTGGCGCTTGTATCCATCATCACCCAGCTTAACCGCTTTTCGCGGCGAAACCAAGTCAGCTGGCGCTTGGCATAATGACGCGTATTTCGCTTCATCAGGTATTTGGCGCGCGCCATGTCATGATCACCGTTTAAAAATCCCTCGATTTCTTTGACGCCAATCATGGCGCGCGCTGTTTTGCTTATCTTTTTCTTGGCGCTAAGAAGGCCTTTGACTTCCTCAACGGCGCCGTCTTCCATCATCTGTTCGACGCGGCGATCAATGAGCGAATAAAGTTTTTCACGTTCACGGTTGAGCGCAAAAATATGAATATCGTATTTGCCCCACAAACCCTCGCGTTTCGTTTGAAGCTGAGAGATTGGCGCCTTGGAAGTCTCAAAGACTTCCAAAGCGCGAATCATGCGCCGAAGGTCGTTGGGATGAATTTTTTTGGCGGATGCAGGATCAATTTTTTTTAGCCGCGCATAAAGAAATTCAGTTCCTTTTCGGGAGGCGAGCGCTTCGAGCTTCGCTCGAAGCGCTTCATTTGCCCCAGCATCTTCAAAAATCCCATCCAATAAAACGCTCATATATAAACCACTCCCGCCGACAAAAATAGGAATTTTATTTTTCTTGTGAATAACGGCGACTGCCTTCAAAGCTTTCTTTCTAAAATCCGCGACATTAAAATCTTTTTGGGCAGAAATTGTGCCGATGAGATAGTGAGGAATCGCGCGTTGAATTTCCGGCGAGGGTTTATTATTAATGATGGAGACTTCTCTATAAACCTGCATGGCGTCGCAGGAAATGATTTCGCCTTTGAGGCGTTTGACCAGTTCAAAGGCGACGGCGGATTTTCCAACACCGGTGGGCCCAACGATAAAAATAATTTTTTTAAACGCCATTAAGGATAAATACTGGCAGGATAACCTAGTTGGGCAAGTTTGGTTTGCAATTTTTGCGCTTCATCCAAAACGGTGAGCATGCCGATGCGCACGCGGTAGAATTTTCTTTGCGCCCTGTCGGTTGTTTCAACAATGTAGGCGTATTCGCCCTTTTCTTTTAATTCACCGATAAGTTTCTCAGCGCGCGCCTGCTCCAAGAATGCGCCAACCTGAACGGCAAAATATTGCTTTTCTTCCAACAGTTGTTTAGCCGTGAAGGCTTCAAGGCTGTCGGGAAAATCGCTGAGAATCTGAAATAAGTAATTTTTAGCCGGCAGCCACTGGGCAAGTTTCAAATTGGCGCGCGCCAACTTTAAGTAAATCAGGCTTAAGAATTCCGAACGCGGGCTTTTAGCAAGCAGTTCTTCGGCTATTTTTAAAGCGGCGGCATATTTTCCGTCCATGTAGAGCGAATCAATATATCCCAAATAGGCCTTGTCGCGAAGGCTGTCCTGAGGAAACCCGCTAATGAGCAAATTAAACGTGCCACGAGCCTCTTCAAAGCGCTCCAACCGAAGCTCGCTTAATCCCTGAAAATAAAGCGCCTCATCCAAATCTGCCTTAACGGGCTTTGTGGTAATAAAATCTTTAGCCAGCTTTTCAGCCTTGGAATAATTTTCTTCGATAACGGCCGTTTCGACCGCTTTGAGGGCTTCATTGGTAAAGCCGCATAGAAAACAATAAAACCCCAGCGTAACAAATAAATATCCGGCTTTTCTCATGCCCCCTGACCCTAACTTTCTATGCCCGCCGCTTTTATGTTCGCGCTTTTTTTGCCGATTAGCTTTCCAATGCTTTCTTCAAATCAGCAATCAAATCCTTGGCGTTTTCAATACCGGCGGAAACTCGAATCGTTTCTTTTGTCATCCCCGAGGCCAAAAGCGCCTTTTCTCCCATTGAGGCATGGCTCATCAGCCACGGATTTTCAATAAGGGATTCCACGCCGCCCAAGGATTCCGCAAGTGAAAAATACTTGAGGCTTTTAAAAAATTTATCCAGCGAAACTTTTGAAGTATCCAATTCAAAGGCGAGCATTCCGCCGAAACCCCTCATTTGTTTCTTAATGAGTGTTTGCTGCGGATGGCTTTTAAGCCCGGGATAATAAACCTTTTTGACCCGCGGATGTTTTTCCAAGAATTTGGCAATCGAAAGCGCGTTGGCTTGATGCGCCTCCATGCGGCAGCTTAACGTTTTTACCCCGCGCAAAACCAGCCACGCGTCAAACGGCGCCTGCGAAACGCCCAAGGCGTTCACCAGATAGCGCATCTTTTCTTCCGTGGATTTTTCGCGGTAAACAATCGCGCCGCCCACCACGTCGCTGTGGCCGTTAATATATTTTGTCGTCGAATGGACGATAATATCAGCCCCAAATTCAAAAGGCCTTTGAAAATACGGCGACAGAAACGTGTTGTCCACAACCGTTAAGATCTTTTTTTGCCTGGCGATTTTAATAACCGCGTCCATGTCGATGATATTCAAAAGCGGATTGGACGGGGTTTCAATCCAAATCATTTTTGTTTTCGGTTTGAGCGCCTTTTTAACAGCGCTTAAATCACGCATATTGACAAAGGAAAAAGAAATACCCATCTTCGAAAAGACATAATTGAAGACGCGGTAAGAACCGCCGTAAATATCATCGCCGGTAATGACGTGATCGCCGGGTTCAAGGAGAAATAACACGGCTGTTATCGCCGCCATGCCTGTCGCTGTAGCGGAAGCACCGATGCCGCCTTCGAGGGCGGCAATATTTTCTTCAAGCGCGCTGCGGGTTGGATTGCCGCTCCTGGTGTAATCATAGCCGCGGTTTTTACCAAGCGCGTCAAAGCGAAAGGTTGAGGTCGGATAAATCGGAGTAATCACCGAATTGTAGCTTTTATCCTTGTCAACACCGACGTAAACAGATTTTGTCTGGATTTCCATGCCTGATCCTTTGTCGTTTTTCAGTCGTTTTATTGATTGGGCTTCGATTGAACTGCTTCATTCTAAGCTAAAACGATACAGCCTTCAAGATTTCTTTTCGCTGCCTGCGCCGCCCGCGCCGCTTTTTTCCGCGCCTTCTTTGGAAGGAAGATTGCTGACAAAAACAAAGCCAAGAATTTTTTGGGCCTGCGGATCAAGTGTTTTCGAGGTCATTTTTTGTTTTTCTTCCGCCGTGCAATCATCTTCAAATTTTGCAACCAATTTCCATGATGGCTTGGAACGATTGTGAACTTTGGAAAGAAATTCCTGCCCCAGAAAGCAGCCTTTCGTAAAAGAAACAAATTCGCTCTCATCGACGTTGAGCAAAAAATCATTGTTGTACTCAATGCCTTGAACCGGAATATTATTTTGAAGCCGAAAAAGGGTAAAATCTTCTGCCGCCACGGTGTTTTCTAAATTTTCGCGCGTTAAAACAAGCTGGCCTTTGCGCTGAGGAATAACATGCGCATCTCCATTTTTTTTATACGTGCCATCCAAATCAAAATAAACTTTGCAATCTTGTCTTTCCACGATCGCTTTGCTCAACAAAATATATCTTTCCAAATGTTTCATGAGAGAATCCAAAACAATTTCTTCGACAACAATGAGATGGTTTTCACCGTCGATAGAAAGCTGGTCGAAGGTCGCGACGATTTTTCCGTGAAAATCAACGAAGGCGCTGCGCGGCCGGTCAAGGGCGTTAGAAGTAATTCCGTTTAAGAATTTGGCGGGATTATTGCTAATTTTGAGGGCAACTTTTTGTAATTTGTAAAAGCGCATCGACCAATTTACCAAGGGATTTCTTTTTTATCGCGGAAAAATTTTCCGCTTGTGGAACCGTCAGGCAAAGTCGTCAGCTACAAAGCGTCCTCTGCCACAACAACAATGCGATAATTAAGCTTCACAACGTTTTATTTATTTCCTTGCCGAGCTGTAATTATTTAAATCATAGGCGATTTCGGTTTTGGGCATGGGGTGTTTTTCAACCTTCACATTCCCTTTTTTGAAGAACTCCGTGGCAAGGGTATCGTGAAAATCGGAAAAAACGACAACACGCTTGATGCCGGCGGCAACGAGCGCCTTGGCGCAGGTGGTGCAGGCCATGGTCGTGACATACGCGGTTGCCCCTTCGACCGCGTGGCCGCGCTTGGCTGCCTGAATAAGCGCGTTCATTTCCGCGTGAACCGTACGCACACAGTGATTATCAATCACAAGACACCCGATATCTTCGCAATGTTCATCGCCGGGAATCGAACCGTTGTAACCGGTCGCGATCACATTTTTGTCTTTGACAAATACGCAGCCGCAATGCATCCGCGGGCACGTCGATCGCTCGGAGGCAAGCATAGCGAGTTTTAGAAAATATTCATCCCAATTTGGCCTTTTCGTCATATATCCCTTTCTCTAAAATTATCAATAAAGCGGTTGATAACACCAACAATTTACCAAACTACGCCCAACTTGCAAGCCTTATTGACTTCTGCTTAACCAACATTATGGTAGTCAATATTCCTGCCTCGCCTGCTCGGCAAGGCGGGTCGCTTTGTTTTCCTGGATTTAATGCAATTGGTTGTGCAAAGCTCAATAAGCTAAAACAGCTTTTACGCGATTAAGCATTCGCGAAACGCCTTCCCTAAAAACCTTCGGCTCACACAAAAGGCTTAAAACAATATACGGCTCGCTTTGAAAATCAAAAAAATATCCCGGATGGACGAATACATGCTCTTTTTCTAAAAACAAATTCACCCATTCGTCTTCAGTCAAATCATCCGGCAGGCGTAAAACCGCGTACCACCCGCCTTCAGCGCAAAGACTTTCGCAGCTATCTTCCTTTAATATGACTTCGTTGAGAAGAGCATAGTTTTCTTTCAAATGCCCCTTAATCTCCCTTTGAATTCCCGGTTGCAGCGAAAACCACGGCTTGAGCGCATGCTGGACGCTGCTGTTCACGGATAAATACGTGTCTAAAATAATTTCCAAACGGCCGGCGGCCTCTCGAATCAAATCCTCGGGGCCGCCGATCGTGCCCCATCCCAATTTCATTTGCGGCAATCCTAATGACTTCGAAGCGCCCGATAACGTGAATGTTAGAACTTCCTGATTGCCGACGAGGCTGACCTTGGGCGCCCTATCATCGAGCGCATAATCCCAAAAAACTTCGTCACAAATAATAGCCAGATGACGGTCCTTGCAAAGCCGGTTGATTCGCGCCAATTCATCCGCTTTGACAAAAGAGCCGGTGGGATTATTGGGGTTAACCAGAACGACGGCGCGCGTTTGGAGAGAAATGTTTTCTTCCAAACTTGCAAAATCAATCTCCCATCTGCCGTTATAACTGAGATTGTAATAATCAAGCGCGACATCGTTGATCTGAGCCAAATATTCAAACAAAGGATAACTGGGGCGGGGAACCAAAAGCCGGTCCTGCGGATTGCACAAAAGGCGCAACAAAAAAGAATATGATTCGGAGGTGCTCGTCGTTAAAAAAATATTCTCAGCGGAAACGTTAAAACCTTTTCTTTTGTAATTAACGCTGACGGCCTCGCGCGCTTCTTTAATTCCCATGGGAAACGGGTCATAGCGAAGGCCTTTCTTTTGAACAAGGGCCTTGAGGACTTTCTCCTGCGGGTATTTAAAGTGACAGCGGGTTGGATTAGACTCAGTTAAATCAATAATGCCGCGCTTTGTTTTTTGAAGCGCCTCCATGCGGGAAATAAAGGGGTTTGCTTCGCGCGGCCAACCGGTCCTTTGTGAAAACATCATACGTTAAAGGCGTCGTACATTTGACGCGCCTTATCCTCAAAATAGGCTTTGTCGGCGATAAGTTTTTCGTTATTGGAAACGCCGCTCACGCGAAAGTCCTTAACATTTTTTATGCCAATAAAAGAAAAAACACAGCGCAAATATGGAACGATAAAGTCCTGCGCTGACCCCGACGGATAATTCCATCCGCTGGTCATAATGATATAAACCGGGCGATCCGAAAGAAGCCCGAGGGAACTTCCGTCTTTTTCCATCTTCCAAAGCTTCCCCTCTTTTATGATGTAATCAAAAAAATCCTTGAGCGCCGCCGGAATGGAAAAGTTCCACACCGGCACCGGCAAAATAATATGACGGGCAGAAATAACCGCGCTAACCCACTCCTCGTTGGATTGATAATTAAAATAACCCTGGTTGGAATCGTAAAGACGAAGAGTGCGGGTCTTTCCTCCTAAATGGCCCGCCAATTGTATCGCTAAAGCGCCGCCTAAAGATTTTGCGATATCTTTAGGAGTAGAATGAACAATGAGATTCATAAGAAACTATCCGTTGTTTTTACTGATCCGGGTGATTTCGTGCTCTTTTTCCTGAAGTAGTTTGGCCACGCGGTCGTACTCGGCTTTGGCCACCCATGCGGTTTCATCATTTTTCTTGGCAAGTTCCGCGTTGATATTTTTCTGCTTGGCCAGCTCGTCTTTGTAGGCCTTCAGCTCCGCCTCTAACTGGGCAACCTTTAACGCGAGATTCCTTTTTTCCTGATTGGACTCATCCTGGCTTGCCTTAAATTCTTTAAGCTGCTGGTCCTGGCGCAGGCGCGTCGAATATTCCCTCTCAAAATCACCCTCACTTTTTAGCAGGCGGTTTTTAAGGTCGAGGATATCTTTGTCGCGTTTGCCGATGGCTTCCTCTTCTTTATTGAGCCACTCCTTTTCTTTGCTAAGCTTTTCTTCAAGGCCGGCTACTTTTTCTTTTTCTAGGGTGAATTCTTTAAGCGCTTTAGCCTCCTGGGCGCGCAGCGCCTCCATCTCGGCTTTTAACGTAGCAATGTGCTTCTCCAGTTTTGCTATTTTTTCCTCCCACTGGGAATTATCTATTTTTGGCTCCTGCGGTTTTTCTTTTTTACGTTTTATCCTGGAGGCTTCCTGTGGAAAGGCCAGGATAAAAATCAACAACGCGACGATAACAAAAACACTGCTAAGAAGAATAATATTAAACGCGGACATCCCTTGCTCCTTAAGTAAACTGTTTACGCTGAAATTCTAATTTCCAGGCAGGGGCGGCCCAAAGGGCCGCCCTTATCCGAAACGCATTCCATTCTAACAAAATCCCCTTGTTTTCAAAAAATTATTTTTTCCGCCGCTTTTCTATCCCTAAAGCCAAAGACAAGAACTTTTCCGCCTCATCAACCCGGCCCGATTTACGGTAAAAATTCACAAGGTTTAAATACGCGTTCAGCAAATCCGGCTCAAGCTCAACCGCTTTTTTAAAATAAGACTCTGCCCTTATAAAATCCCCCGCGGCGTCACACACAACACCCATCAGATTATAAGCATCCGCGTATCGGGGATGAATGGAAACAGCCGTTTCCAATTCTTTGAGGGCTTGCGCATCGTTTCCCTCTTCAAAATTCAATTGCGCAAGCCCGTAATAAGCGCCTGTATTATACCGGTTGCTTTGCAGGGCCCGCTGAAAAGCGGCTCTCGCCTCCGGGATGTTTTTTGCTTTTGCGTAAAGATTTCCCATCTCCAGAAAAATGCCGTCATTTTCCGGCTTGATCGTCAGCGCCTGTTGATATTGGGCCATGGCTGACTCATATTCCCCTGCATGGGCGTAAGCCTTCCCTAAGCCGCGATGGAGGTCAAAATCCTGCGGATAAAATTCCATCGCTTTTTGATAAAGCGCAAGCGCATCCGCGTATCTTTTTTGACGAAGATAACTTTTTGCCAAATTGTGATACGGTTCGATGTATTTTTCATCGAGGGCAATCGCCTTTTGATATTCTCCATCGGCCAAAGACGGCCACTCTTTTTTTTCGTAAAAAAGCCCGAGTTGATTGTGCGGCCTTGCCTTGGCGGGAGATTTTGCGATGACATCTTTCC
>ORJL010005841.1_pt1 | contig 10341 bp, 11 predicted proteins | sample 1779941 | NCBI WGS metagenome assembly ORJL01 (sample SAMEA104232317, study PRJEB22302) | groundwater metagenome | biome: forest; feature: aquifer; material: groundwater | place: USA | collected 2011-08-07 | depth 5.8 m | reverse complement strand
CAGAATGAAACTGCGTAACACCGGCTGATTGCACCAATAGCGATACGCCCAAGAGAATACCACATGCCGCCAACGCTACCCGCTCAATATCTGATTTACGTTCTTCATAAAGTGAAGCCAGTAATGCCGCAACGGCCATCACCATAAAAGGAAAAAGAACGCATATGTATCTCGCCCCTTTTTCGGCAACAAAGGAAAACACCAGCATATAAAAACAGGCCAAGGCAAAGGGAAACAGCTGCTTCCACTTCTTTTGGAATATAAAGTACAGATTGCCCAGCAAAAGTAGGGCAAATACAATGCCTTCAAATTTAAAAATATAATACGGATACGAAAAGAAATTAAGGTAACTAAATTTTGCCTCCGCCATAGCGGCCTGATGAAACATCCAGGCAAACGTAACAACCGTATTTTGCCCTCGATCGAGCCCTCCGATACCAAAAACAAGAAATAAGAAAATAAGCGAATGCCAAAAATATTTACGCAGATCCGGTTTTTGCGCCACGGCAAAACTTAAATAAAGCTCGCAAAACAACACAAAAACAGGAAGTATAATCAGCCGGTAATTCGAAAAGTATGCCAGCGACAACAAAAACGAAGACAGAAATGTTCTCCAGTGCAATGGCCCCGGGAATAAATAGAAATAAAACCCGGCCAGAAAAAAGAACGCGCACATCGATTCCTGTAAAGCCAGGCGGGAATAAAAAACATGGCTGGGCAAGACCGCCAAAAGCACCGCCGCCAACACCCCCACCCAACGTGAATTAAAAAATTTCTTTGCAAAGGCGTAGACCATTAAAAGCGTCAGCGTCCCAAATACAGCCGAAACAATGCGCGGAAAATACCAGGCTTCCAGCCCTCCCCAAAAAACCCGGGCATCGACAATCGCGAACCACACCATTTTCCCCGTCTTCAAGGAAACGCGAAATAAGAGCATAATCGCTTGGAAAAGATTTGAGAGGCTGCTGGGGAATTCTCGGGCAATGACCTCCAAAACCCGTCTATTGAAGTTTAAATAAAATCCTTCATCATACAAAAAGAAATTATTCTGGGTGATTTGATAAAACCGCATGAAAACGCCCAAAAGTCCGATCGCGGAAAGCAAACCAATGCAGAAAACCTTAAATGATTTTGTTTCGATAAAAGACGTCATTTCTTTATGCCCAACCCCAAATAGAGTACCGGCCGCAAAATGCTCCACCAGCCAAAAACCGGCCTCATCTTGGTGTAGCCCTCTTCTTTGGGAGGGTATATTTTTGTTACCGGCACCTCTTTAACTTTAAACCCCAGCTTGATGGCTTTAAAAAATAAATACGGCTCCAATTCATAACGGTCCAGCCAGGCCTGATTAAGATTAATTCGCGTGTCATTTAAAATGGAAAGCCGCATGGCACGAAAACCGTTTGTGCTATCGGTAATCTTTCTCCCCGAAAAGAATGAAAACAAAAAAGGGTGAATGAGGCGTGTGGCGATTTTACGGTAAAACGGCATCCCTCCGGACACCCCTCCTAAAAGATAGCGCGAGCCTTGGGCAAAATCGTAACCTTCGTCAATCGCGCTAATTAATTTCACCACATCCTCCGGTGAATCTTTGTCATTTCCCGAAACAAAAATAACTTTAGTATAACCGTGTTCTTTGGCGTAATCGATTACCTGGCGCGTGGCATAACCGGCGCCGCGGTTGACCGCATTGGCCACGATCTTGACCGGGAATCTTTCGGTTATTCCGCTTAGCGAGCGATCACTCGAACCGTCATCGACAATAAGGACATCGTAAGCCGCGTAATTATTGAACTTCCCTATAACGCGCTGAATCTTTGCACCCTCGTTAAAGGTCGTAATACCCAGAAGATATTTTTTCATAGGACCCGCTTTAAAAATTATTTGAGCCCATAGGCTCTGCGCAAAAACGATGAAACCAGATCGATTATCGAAAAAACATTTTGCCGGCCCTTGTAATGATAATACTTGCCGTCAAAGATCAAATCACCGGATGACGTCAGCCTTTCCAACCGCCCTTTTAAGATAATAACGGCATTGTAATGCGCCAAAATTTCTTTTAGCGTGACTTTCTTTGGATGATGACGGTACAATTCCCTCGCCAACCGCAAACGGATAGAGGACTCGTAAGTGCCAAAGACCATTAAAATGTAAAGGAACGTGAGCAGCCCGTAAATCAGCAAGGACAGTAACAGATATAAAACTTTTTCGTCGATGCCAATAATCTTGATGGGGCTGCTGGTGCAATAATAAAACAGGGTAACGGCGATATTAAGAGCGCCGCCGGCTACTACTACCCGCAAGAGCCATTTTAAAACGTCCCCGAGGCTGACAACGCGGAATACCTGAAACTGAATAACGAAATAGGCCAAGAAGCTCGAAATCGCGTTAACTAAAATAAATGCGTCAAAAACACCCATCCTGCCTCCATTTTTTACCCGCCCATGGGACGGGCAAAAATCATTTCGTAAAGTTTTAAACCCTTCGCCAGTAAAACCCCTTTGGCCGTCAACGCATACAATCCACGCTCTTCCTTGGCGTATCCGTAATCCAGAAGATCTTTCATCCGGGTCATCACAAATTTCTCATCGGTTATCGACTTGGCTAAATCATCAACCGATAAACGGCCGTGTCTTTTGATGAGAACAAGGATAGTTTTCGAGGGGCTTTGGACAAGGGTGTTGAAATATATGATAACGTACGTTGGGATCATCAAAATATAAATGACAACTGAACTAACCCACAGGGAAGTTTTCCAAATTCCCTGGTCAAACACATATTCCAGCCGGTAAAACATCCCCAACGTAATATAAGTATAAATTAATAGGCCTATGCCGGCGATGACGCCAAACGAATAGAGTTGAAGCGTAGCCTTGCGCCGCAGGCGGCACCATAAAATATGGGCCCCAATAGATAAAATAAAAAATAATTGGCTTAACAAGAAGTCTCGCATACCCTACCCTGCTGGTTGCCGTCGAAAATAAATATCATTAATTAAAACGCAAAACATTTTCATCGTGCTTAAGGCATTGCGCCATGAAAACGCCTTTGATTTCCCATCGTTGTCAGCTTTGTGTTTAAAGGGGACCTCTTTGTAGCTATGGCCCATTTTAATCGAGCGAATCAAGAGCTCAGCAAATAAATCATACTGGTTGCCGGCAATCTTTACCTGCCGCACAACTTTCACCGGGTAAACCGACGGCCCGTTATAGTATTTGATATGCAATCCAAAAAGAACATTCATCAGGATTGTGTAAGACCCGGTAACCGCAGAGCGCATAAATGAGCGCACTTGCGCATTTTCCATATAGGCCACAACAAGGTCGGCCTCGCCGATTGATTTGATAATTCGCGCGAACGATTCGCCCTCCACTGAATTGTCCCCCGAAAACCAGGAAATATATTCCTTCGTCGCGAGCCTAAATCCCTCGCGGGTTATAAAGCCGTAGCCTTTATTGGGAGAATTGTGAATGACTTTAATATGCGGATTACTTTTGGCAAGTTCTTCGAGAATAGCGCCGGTTTTATCCCGGCTGCCGTCATTGAAAGCCAGGATTTCGTAATCATCGGTATTCTTTTCCAAAACCTGCGCTGCCGTTGTGATAGCCTGGCGCACATTTTGTTCTTCGTTGTAGGACGGGATGATAACGGAAACTGTTTTAGAGCTCATGCTTGACTTTGTTTAATATCCCCTCAACTGTAAAGCCTAAACGCTTGCAATGCCCTTCGTACGTGCCATACTCGCGCACAAATTGATTGGGAATAGAAATCGAGGCGTATTTAATGCCGTTTAAATCTTTACTATAACGCAGGACATCGTCAAAAACACCGCCAAAGGAACTGATTTCTTCAATCACAAGGCATTTACGGGTTTTTTGAAGGCTCTCATTGACGATTTTATAATCAAAGGGTTTGATGGTATGGATATAAATAATCTCCGCGTCCACTCCGGAATCTTTAAGCGGTTTGAGGGCTTCAAGGGCGGTTTTTAGCTGAACCCCGACGGCAACAATGGTGAGATCTTTGCCGTCCGTGACTTTGTTGCCTTTGGCGAATTTTATGTCATCAGATTTAAACGGATGCGGATGCTCGCCCATCGGCGCGCGAAAATATTTAACCGCCTGATGCCGGTAGGTCTGGCGAAACAGGCTGTCGAGCTCCACATAGGTTGATGGGTACATCAGTTCCGTGTCAGGAAGAGTTTTGAGAATGGCAAAATCATTATAACAATGATGTGTGCAGCCTAAAACTGCGTAATCGAAGGCGCTACCCACCACAATGATATTGACGCCCAATTTTTGATAGCAAAAATCCAATTTAATCTGCTCAAAAGAGCGCTCGGCAATAAAAGGCGCGATCGTATGAATGACCGGATAAAATCCCACCTTTGATAAGCCTGCCGACATATTGACGATCGTTGGCTCGCAAATGCCGACATTATAATACCGCCCCGGGCATTTTTGCGCGAAGGGTTGAAGCCGGTAGTGGCTGATATCCCCCACCAAGACGACGAGATTGGGGTCTTCAACCCCGATGTTACATAAAATTTCGGCAAATGATTCGCGTAGCGGTGCCATTATTTTGCGTCCAATTCTTTATAAATCAGTTCTAATTCTTCTTTTTTGGGCACGCGATAATGCCAGGGCCCATGCACTTCCATAAAACTCACACCCTTGCCTTTGAGAGTATTGGCAATAATAACCTTCGGTTTAGCCTGCAATTCAAATTTTATTTTCTTAAATACAGATGTCAAATCTTCATTTGAATGCCCGTCAATCAAGTGCGCTTCCAAGCCAAAGGCTTCCCATTTCTATTTTAGGTTAGGAACGGGAAGAATTTGAGCCGCCGAGCCGTTATTATCGATAATATAACAGAGGTTGCCGAGTTTTAAATTCGCCCCCACCAGCGCGCATTCCCATACTGTCCCTTCATTACTTTCACCATCACCAAGTAAGGCAATAACTTTATTCTTCATATTTTTAATGCGCAACCCCAACGCTACCCCCAAAGCGGTTGCCATGCCGTGACCAAGCGAACCCGTGGAAGCTTCCACTCCCGGCACTTTCGTCACATCCGGATGTCCGCCTAAAATCCCGTCTTCTTTGCCATAACGGTCAAGATCATGCTGGGTAATAAATCCATATTTCTCGAGGATAATATAAAGCGCCGCGCAACCGTGGCCTTTACTCAAAATGAAATAATCACGGTCAAGTGATTTTGGATTTTTAGGATCGATTTTAAGAACATTGGCGTAAAGGTAGGCTATGATATCGATAATCGAAAAAGCGCTGGGGATATGGCCGCCCCCCGCTTTATAAATCAAATCAACAATTCGTTTGCGCAAATCCGCATTAATCATGGTTCAATTTTTCCGTGCCTTTAGCTGTTCTAGAAATACCCCTATACCTTTGGATAATTCACGGATTTTAAGATCCGGGAAAACCTTGCACAACAAACTATTGTCAAACTGCAGGTTTCTGATCCGTAAATTCTTCACATCTTTAACCGGTTTAAAACTTACCTGGCAATCACACTTGGCAATCGACTTGATCATCTCAACAATCTCGATGATGGAATAACTCTTGCCGCCCACCACATTAACGGCCCCGTCAAATTTTGCGCCGACAGCAGCCTTCACCGCGCAATAAACATCTTCGGCAAAAAGGTAATCACGTTTATCTTTGCCATCGCCATAAATGCAAATTTTGCCGTCCTGTGTAATCATTTTTATAAAAGACGAAATCAGGCTTTTCCCATAATCACCTACGCCATAAATACCCGGCAAGCGAAGTATTGTGAGGGGAATTTTCTTACCGCTTAACTGGCCGCGCAGCAAAAGCTCACTTTTTACTTTGCCGGTTCCGTAATAATCATCGGGTTTAAGCGCAAACTGTTCATTAATCTTTAAACTCTTATCCTTATAATTCTCCTCCAAGCAACCGTAAACATCAATTGAACTTATATAAATCACCTGCGCGGCCGGACGCTCTAAAATAACCTTGGCAAGATTTTCCGCCATCTGAATATTTTTGTTCATCGACTCAACGGTGTTTTCTTTTAACCGCGTAATGGCCGCCGCCATAACAATGACATCATCTTTGGTAATATCCGACAAGGCCTTTTGAGCCGCCTCGTAAGAAAGTAGATTACACTCTTTTGAAGAATAGCCGATAGTTTTAAAAGAACGGTCTTTGGAAAATCCATCAAAAATGGCCCTGCCGATAAACCCGCTGGCGCCTAAGACAATTACTCTTTTTGACACGAGGAGCCTCCTGTGCCGGCAGCGTTCTTATCAGGCCTTAGCCAGCCGCAACGGTTACAGCCCTCGACCGTTCCTTCTTTACGGATGAGATCTTTAAAGCGCATAAAATCTTTGCCGTGAATAATCTCCGGCAAGGGTGTCGTCTTCACATTGCCCATCGAAACCGCCATACAGGGAAAAAGATTCCCATCAACATTGATGTGCACGCTCGACCAGGGAAACTTGCAGGGTTTGTAATTGCCTTTAATAAATTCTTTTTCGTTAAGATATTCTAAATTGGGCAGCGGGTCATTGGACATCAAAGAGCCGACCACCGGATGCAAAAATGCCACCTTGCCGGTTTGAAGGTTATAGGCGCGCACACGTTCGAGCCCTGCTTTAATCGTGGTGAACTTTTTGTAAACCGGCGCGTGAGACTTTTTTAAAATATCGTCGAAGGCAAACATGTAATCGGCGTGCTGGGTGGGCGAGCCTTTTAGAAACTGAAAAGAATGGTGGTCACATCCCAACTCTTCGACGCAATATTGGTGGATTTTTAACAAGTCTTCGGCATTATCATCGGTCACAACGGTCTTGGCCTCAAGAACACATTTTGATTTTAATTCATTGCGGCGTTTGGCAAAATAGCGCCTCATCCCTTCGGTGCGCTGCCACTGCTTTTCATTAACCTCGCGCACCTTGTTGCCGACATCATCAATCGAAATCGACAACACCCGAAACTTAGGAAAAGACAAGAGGAAATTAATTTTCTCTTCGTTTAAAAGAAGGCCGTTTGAAATCATATTGCAATCGTTACGCTTAGCCACAAAAGAAAAAATCTGCCCAAAGCCTGAAAACATCAAGGGCTCCCCACCGGTAAAAGTCACCCGCGCGTAACCCGGCAGCTGCCTGGCCAAATGCAGCCAGTCATCGAGCGTCATGCGGTCTGTGCGCAAATCTTTTTTCTGGAAACAAAAATAGCAGGTCAGATTGCAGAGGTTGGTTAAGACAAAGGTATAGCGGTCGGGGAGCATGCCCGGCATCCGGTAAATAAGTTCGGTAAAAGCCTCATGCTTTAAATGAAACAGCTCTTTTTCTTTTTTAGCGATAAATGAAGCGATCGTATTTGGGCTTGAGCTTGGCATAAATTAAGCGGATTTATTTAACCGCCTGTTTGATTCGATAATAGCCGCCGCTCATTGCCTTTCGCTCAATGGCGGAATTGGATGCAGATTTTAAATTATGCAAATGACAATTCAGGCATGTCTTGCAGTCGGAATTTTGTTCCGGGCCTGTGGTATTGACTTTTGAACGGAATTCCTGGTAACGTTTCCCGTTCCAGATTTCTTCGATCGATTGTTTTGTGACATTACCCATCACTTCCGTTGACACCGAGCAAGGATAGACATCGCCGTTGGGCTCGATATTAATCGATTCCCAGGGATCATAGCAAAACGGGTCTTCGTAAACCTGTTTTCGAGGGTCGCTAATAATCCAAAACGGCACCCCCAGTTCGCCGGCTAATTTCGCACCGCGCTGGTAATAACTTTCAAAAAATTCCGGGTCGGCTTCATAGGTTTTGTCTTTTTGATCGTCACCGACGGCAAACAGCGGCGTTATCTGGACGCCCTGTGAAAATTGATGTTTCTTAGCGAAACGGATGGCCTCGTCTAAATTAGCCACCGAATCTTTAGTCGAACAAAAAGAAAGGCGCAGGTGCGGTTTATCGCTGCCCTTGGCCTTTTTAACTTCGCTTAAAGTTTTTAGGTTCTCTTCCAGACGTTCAATGGTGCCGCCGCGATAGACTTTGGCGTATTGGTCACCAAAAACATTAACCGAGACCTGTAAAAAGGTTAGACCCAAATCGACCAGCTTTTCGCTAATTTCCCGGGTTAAAGGAATGGCGTTGGTTGAAAAATAAGTTACGGCTTTGATATCTTTGCAATGTTCAATGGCGGGAAAAAGATTTTCGGCCAAGAGCGGTTCGGATTTGGTAAAGAAAGTGAGGAATTTGGCCGAGCGCAAGAATGGGTCAAGCTTTTTAAATTCTCCCATCGATAAATGTTCTTTTTCAACGTTAAAGTAACTTTTATAACAGAAGATGCAACGCAAATTACATTCGTTAGTGAGCTCGATGCGAAGGCGAATCGGATGCGAGGTCAGCGTCAATTTCTGCGCCTTCTTTTCTTTTTCATTCAAAGCGGCGTTCTTGAGGGCAGCACCTGAAAATGCCACCTTGACCTTCTCTAAGGATTTCTGCACCTGCATTTCTAAATCCGTGCTCATTGCCGATACCCCCTATTTTAAACCGCAGAATTTCTTGCGGCATAATTCTTTGTTTCGCAAATATCCTGTTAATACGGCCCTGTAAACGTGTCGACTTTTTCCGGATGGCGGAACTCCCTGCCGGCTATTTTTCTATCCATCGCGTCAAACGCCGCTCTAATAATGTCCTGATAATCCGGGTAAAATTCGTCTTCCAATACTTTTGAAACCGGACAAGGACACTCAGGTAAACCGATACGTTTAAGGGGTGCTTTCAAATATTTAAAAGCCTTCTCGGCGACAACCGCCGCGACTTCGCTGGCAAACCCGCAGCGAAGCCAGCTCGTATCCGCGCAAATCAATCTGCCGGTCTTTTTGACCGATTCAATCACGGTTACCTCATCAAAGGGTTGCAAACTAACCGGATCAATTACCTCTAAGGTCACGCCTTCTGATTTCAAAATATCGGCCGCTTTGAGCGCCTCTACGACCATGAGCGAGGTAGCCACCACTGTCACATCTTCCCCGGAACGCAAAACTTTCGCTTGGCCAAAATCAACCGTATAAGGCTCTTGAGGAACTTCACCTTTCATATCATACAAAGCTCTGTGCTCAAGCACAACCACCGGCGTATTAACCTGCAAGCTTTTCATCAAAATTCCTTTGACATCATAAGGGGAACTTGGCATCGCGACAAATAATCCGGGGAAATGGGCGAAGATAGATTGAATGCTTTGTGAATGAATTGGCCCCTGCCCCCAGCCCTTACCGATGATACTGCGCACCAAAAACGGAACGCTGGTTTTTCCCGCACACGCATATTTCCACTTGGCTGCGTTATTGATCATCTGGTCAAGCGCCAAAAACATAAAATCATTGCGCGCGTGCACCAAGACCGGCCGTTTACCATTTAAAGCGGCCCCGACCGCGATACCGGTTAAGGCACCCTCAGAGGCAGGCACATCAAAAACCCGGGCGCTGCCGAACTTTACAAACGCTTCCTTGGTGGTATTAAAAATTCCCTTGTTGTCATCGACCCCCAGGCCGAAGATAAAAATTTCTTTGTCCAAATCCATTGCCTGGATCAGGGCCTCTGAAATCGCCTGCGCGTATGTAAGTGTTCTTGCCATTATTTCCTTTTCTTTAAACCTACACCCATGGCAAATAAATAGTGTGCCATAGGCCCATAACCGGTATGCACCACTTCATCGTTCATCGAAAACATAAAAACATTTTCAAAATACCGTTCCATCTGCCCTCGTAATGATGCGTGGCCCTTGGAATTGATATGTTGGAGTTTGTTAAATTCTTTGGCGTATTTAAACGCCGTGATGTTGGGCGTCCCGACAATACAAATTCCGTCATCTTTAAGCGAAGCACATTGATTTTCCATAAACGCTTTGTTTAAATGCGGGTCAAGATGTTCAATGACATCAATTGAGAAAATAGCGTTGAACTTTTCATCCAGCGGCTCATCGCAAATGCTGTGCACTCGAAATTCAATGTTTTTGATTTGCTTTAAGCGGGCCTTGTTGCCGTTAACCAGACGCTTCTCCGGATCGATAGCCACAACTCGCTTAACGGCTTTGGCGATAATCGGGATCCCGAACCCGTCACCGCAACCCACCTCGAGCGCGGCTTCCTTTCCTTCAATCATTTTCGCGCAGAATTTATAACGGGAAAGCGAAAAGCACATATGCTTGGGGTCATCCAAATAACTGTAAGAGGTCCAGGGGCCGAGTTTCATCGGCTTAACAAATTGTGGGTCCCCGCCCGCCTTAAATGCTTCTTTTTGTGTTAATTTTCTTCGACGTGCCATATGATTAGCCTTTGGT
>ORJL010560829.1_pt1 | contig 10342 bp, 8 predicted proteins | sample 1779941 | NCBI WGS metagenome assembly ORJL01 (sample SAMEA104232317, study PRJEB22302) | groundwater metagenome | biome: forest; feature: aquifer; material: groundwater | place: USA | collected 2011-08-07 | depth 5.8 m | reverse complement strand
GCGCACCCGCAGCCGCGCGTGTAGTGTAGGTAACACGCGCGTTAGTCACCACGAGTACGCCGGAACACCCGGCATTCCCGCACGCAATGGTTTTAACGGCTTGCTTCGTGCTCTCCCCGGTGATCGGGCTCTTTTGTCACCGTCATCGGCGGAGTTACGCGCGCTGAAGCCCGGTCGGGCAAACGCGCCTCCACCAACTTGACGCCGGCGTCGAGGCGTCAGGACCACACGACTTCGCCGTCCGCGTCAGCATCGTTCGTCAGCGCGCCGTTTGATCGCTCACGGGCCCTTGCGAACCCGCCCTGCATCACGTGCCGCGCCTGACGCTGCCGCGTCCACCGCATCCCATCCCGCGTCCGTGACGATCGCGATACGCCCCTCTCAGTGGGACGGGATGGCGATGGATATAGTTTTGATTTGGGTCAGCGGCGAAGAAGAATATTTTTCAAAATGGGGCTGGACAGACAGATCGCCAGCCGCCCGCTGATTTGCCCGACGGGCTGATCAGGACTCCTGTTAGATAATAACGTTGTGCCATTTGTCGGCACGAAGGGCCACGAGCCGACATTGATCGGCCGGAAGCGAGCCGTTGACCTGAATCAACGGCACGGTCGGGCTCAGCCCGCATAATATAACGACGTTATATAACGACGTTCTGCACTCACCATAGATTCATAGATTCGGCATCCGTATCGAGCCTTCGGGAATTGGAGCATGTCAGTCACGCTCGACGACTCGCCTGCCGTTATTTCCCGGGGCCGGACGGAACGGCTGATCTTCGTCGACGCGTTGCGGGTCGCAATCGTCATGTTCGTGATCGTCCACCACGCGGCCCAGGCCTACGGGCCTACCGGGGGCATGTGGCCGCTGCACGATGAGGCCCAAAGCGATTGGTTCCGACCTTTCTACACCGTGAATGCCGCCTTCGGTCTGGGCTTGCTCTTCCTGCTCGCCGGATACTTCGTCCCGAGTTCGTACGAGCGGAAAGGACCTCGGCGTTTTCTCAGGGAACGTTGGGTTCGCATCGGCGTACCCCTGGTGAGCTTCGCCCTGCTGATACACCTGCCCGCGGTATATCTTCTTGGCCCGCACCCGGCGCCCGGTGAGTTCATTCGCTGGCTGTACGAGCACGGCTGGCAACCGATCTACCTGCACCTTTGGTTCATCGGGCATCTTCTGTTGTACTCGGCCGTATATGTGGCGTGGCGTCAGGTTGTTGCCCGGTCCGGGCAAGCGCCGAGCGCGTGGCCATTGCCGAACCACGCCGCTATTGCCGGCTTTGTGATTGCCGCGGCTTTGATCACCTGGATCGTCCGCATGCGGTATCCTGTCGACAAGTGGGTGCCACTGCTGGGGATCGTGGCCGCGGAGCCGGCGCATCTGCCGCAGTACGTAGCGCTCTTTGCGTCAGGTATCGCGGCACATCGCGGCGACTGGCTTCGCCGGATGCCGACAACCGTGGGTATGATCTGGCTGGCCGTCGGCTCAATCGCCGCGGCCGGCGTCTACATCGCCCACGCGGTCGGCAAAGACGATCTTATGGTTGGTGGGGGAACCGGTTGGTCATCTCTCTTGTTCAGCACCTGGGAGATGATGATCTCTGCAGGCCTGGTCGTGGGGTTGATCGTTCTATTCCGCGAAGTGTTTCATCGACCCCATCGGCTGCTCGCCGCAATGGCTGCCGCCAGCTTTGGCGCATACATCCTCCATCCGGAGATTGTGGTCGCGCTGCAGTCCGGAATTCAAGGGCTGGTACTGCCGGCTGTCGTCAAGTTTGCCTTGGTAGCGGTGCTCGGGACCATTCTGGCGTTTGGAGTCGCGCATCTGATCAGCCATGTGCCCGGCCTCCGGGCAATCCTGGGCACCGCAAACGGCCACAGAGCCCGCGATCACTCGAGAGCATGAACGCCGCCGGATTGTCGATGAATCCGGCGAGGATTACCTCTATCCAAAAGCATTCTTCCGCGCGATCGCATTGCCGCAAGCGGTCAAGAGGGTCGTGCTGGCGGCGTAACCGACACTGTTATAGCTCGAAACGCGCGCCTGGGGATCGGCATACACCCTGTTATTTCCGCTCAAGCAAGGCATCAATATGCGCATGCCGCTCGTCCATGCGTGAGGCGCCGAGTGCATGAGCCTTCTCGTCGGACAACTCGGCCGTCGCAAAGCTGCGACAACGCTTCGTGCGCAACCCTCGCATTTTCCCACCAGCGGCATGCCTTGCCGCCTGTTGCATGCTCTCGATCAGCTCCTCGCCAAACTTTCCCATGTTCAAATCCTCGCTTTCAGGCGACTTGCAGCGTCGGAATTTTCTTGATCGTGTCTCCGAGTTCCTGCTGCGCGTGGTGCAGATCGTACCGCTTCTGCAGATTGAGCCAGAGATCTGGACCATTTCCGCACAGCTTGCCGAGCCGCAAGGCCATGGCAGGGGTGACCGGCTGCTTCTCCGAAAGAATATCATAAAGCGTCTGACGCGACACGCCGAGCAGTCTGGCGATCTCCGTCTTGGACCGAACAAGCGCCGGCAAAATCTCCTCGCGAAGAAGTTCGCCGGGATGCATGGGTGGCAAGCCGCGCTTCGGGAGCTTTCTGGTCATGAATCAGTCCTCAGTGATAATCTTCCAGATCGACGTCGACGGCATCGCCTTCGATCCAGCCGAATGTAATGCGCCAGTTGCCACTGGCACTGACCGCATAGCGGCCCTTATCGCGGCCAACGAGCGCATGAAGGCGGAACCCTGGCAAGTTCATGTCCTCGGGACGTGATGCGTCGTCGAGCGACCGCAGAATGTTGGCGATCCGTTTCGTATTCTGAACGCTCAGCCGGCGCCCGTCCCCGGTCGCGAAAAACCGTTCGAGGGCCTTGTCCCGGAACGAGAGGATCATGTTCACACTGTAAGGCAGTGGCTTACGTTTGTCAAGAAAAGCCTTACGCTTATCCGATGGCTCGATCCAAGCTGACGGCGACGCGGGAGATCACGCCTTACAGGTGGATGTATCCGGATGAGGAGCGTAGCTGTTTGGCCACCTCCTGTCCGGCGCAATGGCCGAATAAAAAATTGCGATTAAACTTGTACGTATTCATCATAACCCAACGTTGGGTTTGTCATGTGCATAAGGTAGTCGGAAATTAGTCTGTCGATGTGTCAAGTATGCTCGTGGTTTCTCGCGGGGATTACTCCGATGAAAGAAATTGCCCGGTTACGAGAACTGGAAGCCGATTGCCGCCAGCGGGCGCAGAGCGAGCCCCAGAGAAAATGGTATTGGCTCGCGCAGGCCGCCAGGTATCAAACACAGGCGAATTTCGAAGTCGCCGAAGAGTCCACAGAACCGAACGCACCTGAAGTCAAACTGGCAAGCTGGCCAATGGGCGGGGATGAAAGACGGCTGCATTAGCCTTTCACCCTCCAACGGCGGCCTCGGCTGGCTGGAAGTCGAGTGCGAGCGCTGCAAGACCCGCGCGAGCCTGCCGCTCGACGCCATCCGCCGGCCGCGCGATACGCCGCAAGCTCGAAATATTCCTGCAGGAAGCGTCTAAATGGTCCCGTACAAGTTTTCATTTCCTCGAGTATTGAGAGCAAGGAAGACGTCCGCTCTCGATCTTTTTCGTCGGATTCATCGCTCATCGGTCGGCTTTCAAGCAACGTGCAATCATTAAAAAGAGCAATTGATGGGCAAAAGCGTTTTGGGTTCTCAGCGATTCATTTTGCCGTGACTGAACGTCCAAACGACATGAACTCGTCCCCCTAATCGAGTTTCAGCGGCCTTGACCTTCTCAGCAACGGTCCAGATTGCTCAAAGGGATACTTATCCAGTTTTGACTTGATTCCGCGCAACTCGGCTAACCGTCTTACGCGTGACTGGCCCCAACGGATAATTCTCGCTTCAATACCCACTGGGACGTCAAAAATCTGAAGGCCTATGAATACGGCGCCGATGACACCAGCACCAATAAGACAAACAATTTTGCTCGTATTGCTCAGCTTGTCAGTGAGGAGCGGCAAAACGCCAACCAAAAGAATTATTCCTCCAACACCTAGTCTTGTCAGCCATCGGCGGCGGGACATCTCGCGATTCACCTCGTCCAAGAGCGTATCAACTATGTGCGCGTCATCGCCCTCAGTCTGAGCAAGCGAGCTGAGCAATACGGCGTTTTCCTGTTCAGTCAACTTTCTACGTTCGTTCGCTTTGCGAACCTTGGCCGCCGCATCTTTCTGTGCTGTTGCAACCGATGCGGCAGCTTCGGTCTCTATAGATTCCGCCAATGTCCGCGTCATTTCTTCCAGCAAAGGTTCGATGTTGTTCACATTCACGACGTTCGAAGAACCCAGCGTTTTGTCCATAAGCAGTTGGGTGCTTCGATCCTGTGTGAGAAGTAAATCGAGTTGCTGCGCCTTTTCCGGCGTCAATGTGCGGGAAATGATGCGCACCTGATCTACCACCGTCTTTTTCAGTTCAAGCACACGCTCGCATGCTGCGAGCAAATAGCGACGGGGAATATCTTGCTGTATGTCGCTCAGACCTGTTCGAAGCCAAATAGCAGTCGCAAGTTGGCGTTGGTGAATCGCAGGACCGACCGATGTTTTCTCGTTCAAATTACTCCTGATACAAAATTGTTTGGCAGATTCACAAAGCAACGCGTTTCGCGTGATAAGGATATGCCGTGTCGCGAAGAAGTCTCTAGACTGCGTCCCTCGGCGCATTCGCATGACATTCGCAACAATAGTAGCATCATGCTCTCGTCTTGGAATTTCGATATGCCACACCAGTTTCGAAAAGAAGTCTTCGTAGGTCTGCTGGTCGAAATACTCATGATCATTCGGGAATTGATCAAGCTTTCGCTCTATAACTCCGACATTATGTCCCGAAAGAAGAGTTGCGGGATCGTGAGCCACCTGCCGCACAAAGGCTTCCATGACCTCATTGCGGCGTATGGCCCCGGCGGTTGGCCCTGTCCGTTCAGGCGGATTACGACGTAGTACAGCGTCTAATGCACCTTGGAGTTCGTCGATACTAACTCGAAATATCCGCACCGTTCCGCCTATGTCTTGGAGCTTTTGAATAATCGGGCGGATATTGGCAGCAGCTTCCTTTCCCGACACCCCAAGAAGATCCATTGCGACTGGGGCATCCAGATAAACAATCAAATTGGTTCTGTTAATCTGAGTAGTGGGCTTGTGAAAATCCTGAACGACTTCGGTCAATAGTCCAATGGAGGCAAGTCTACAAAGATCAGCAATGAAGGGAGATTTCTTTTCGAAGAGATTTTTGACGAAACGAGCGCAGAGATATTTTTCTTCGCTTGATAGATTGCTTGAGTCATTTACGACGACGGAGAGTCCTATCTGGCCCTCTGTATTTGTGACCTGTAGTGCCCTCTGCCGCAGGACATCTTCCGTGTAAGCGTCGATTGAAATTAGCCACTCGACGAGAATGTCTGCCAAGCTGTTGGTGTCGAAAGCAAATGTTGTCAGAGGAGAAATGGTTCGTATGAAATCGGCAAACTCTTCTGCAAGCGTGACCAATGTCTGGGTAATATGGATATCGCTCGCGGCGACGTCTGGCGCGGCGGAAGGGTTTTCGTAGGTGATGCGATATGCAGCTTCGGTGCCGTCGATTTTTTGCACCCATCCCTTCGCTTCAAAGCGGGGTATCAATTCCTCGACAATGTCAGCCGTGAAATTCCAACGATAGGCCTCACTAACGCGTGCGGCAAACTCGCTCGCGTTTAACGTATGTCCCGGAAACTCAGCTAAGATTGGTTCAAAGAACGGGAGTAGCGCGTCCAAAATATCGAACGATCCCGCGCGATAACTCTCAAGCACTGCGAAGATTCTGAGTGCTCGTTTCGTTAGAGGTCTTGCCATGTCGAAGGATAATCCGTCAGCGAGGTTGTCAGACGTGAGAAAGATTGCATCGTTTTGACGTACTGTCTCGCATAATTCGGTGAAAGCGAGTGTCCGTCCCCAATCTCAACCAAAGCGAGATGGATGACTAGCCCTTGCAGCTCCAACCTTGAACTGCCCGCCAGGGCCGCATAGGCTCGGTGACCTGCGAACGCCTGCCGAGCACTTCAACAAGAAGCGGGACTTCCCCCATCGATGCGGCCCAGCGAGCGGCGCCCATTCCCCCACCGCCGGGGCCTGATCATCGTCACGACATTGGCCACCGCCTATGTCGCCAGCCATTTCTTCCGCGCCGCCAACGTCACCATCGGCCTCGACCTGATGCGCGACCTGGCGATCGGGCCGGAAGCCCTGGGCGCGCTGACAGGCGCCTTCTTCTTCGGCTTCGCCGTCATGCAGATCCCCTGCGGCTTCTTCTTCGACCATTTCGGCCCGCGCCGCACCGTGGCCGGCATGCTCATCCTCGCCACCATCGGCGGCATCGTCTTCACCCTGGCGCCGACCTGGCCGATCCTGCTCACCGGCCGCGTGCTGATGGGCGCGGGCTTCGGCGCCATGCTGATCGGCAGCATGGTGGTGATCTCCCGCTGGTTCCCGCCGGACCGCTTCTCCACCCTCACCGCCATGGTGATGTCGATCGGCCTGCTCGGCAATTTGGCCGCCACCACGCCCTTGGCCTGGGCCTCGCAGGCGATCGGCTGGCGCACCGTGTTCGGCGCCGCCGTCGTTTTCCCCGCGCTCGCCGCCATTACCGTCTGGCTGGTGGTGCGCGACGCGCCGCCCGGCCACCCGTTCCTGGTCCGCACCCCGGAGCCGCCACGCCAGATGCTGCAAGGCCTGATGGAGGTGCTGCGCAACCCCCGCCTGAGGCCGATCCTGGCGCTGAATTTCTGCAACTATGCCTGCACTTTCACCGTGCAGGGCCTGTGGGGCGGTCCATTCCTGCGCGAGGTGCATGGCCTGAGCGCCATCGAGGCCGGCAACGTCCTGCTCCTCGCCGTCATCGCCTACCAGGTCGGCATGCTCGCCTTCGGCCCGCTGGACCGCCTGCTGGACACGCGCAAATGGATCGCCATCGGCGGCAGCCTGGTGATCATTTCCATCCTCGCCACCCTGGCGCTGGCGTCCCACCCGCCGATCTGGGTGCCGATCAGCGCCATCCTCGGCATCGGCTTCTTCTCAGCCTCCAGCACCATGGTGATGACACATGGCCGCGGCGTCTTCCCGGACCGGCTGATCGGGCGCGGCATCGCGACGATCAACACCTTCGTGATGCTCGGCGTCGCCTGCATGCAGACGCTCTCCGGCATCATCCTCGGCGCTTTCGAACCGCTGGCCGACGGCGCCCGCACCGAGACCGCCTACCGCGCCCTGTTCGGAGTGCTCACCGTGGTGCTGATCGTCGCCGTCGCGATCTACAGCCGCTCGCGGGACGTCAGGCCCAGCGACGAAATGCGCGCCCGTCGGCAAGCGCACGATGCTTGAGCCGCGGCGAGAAGCGAGCCCAAACAGGTTTCAGATGAGTCGCAGCCGTACGGCCTACACGCGTTTTCGCAGCGCGTGCGGCGGACTAACCCAACGGGTCCGCGCAAGGCGCGGTCCGATGACAGGCTCCTGCGCAATCCGCCGGCGTGCGCGCCTAAACGCTGTGGCGCGCCATTACCGGGTGCTGCTTGCCAACCACTGCCAACGCGTCCGACGACCAGCTTGCGACCGTCGCTTCGGTACGATAGCGCGGGAGTTGATCCTCGAGCGAGTAGAAAACGCACAGCGCGAGGCTGGCCCAGACCGCCGCACTGAAATAAAGCGACATCCAGACAATCTCGTCCTTCCACTCAGCAAGGTCGTGCGTCACGACCCAACGCGTGCTCACGTCACGGAGACCCTCGAGAGGTCTCAGAACCCTGCTGCCATCGGCAACGTCGGCCCGCCATCGGCTCAGGTACATCGGGACGTCGATGGTCATCAGAAACACCAGATAGCCTGCAATCCCCGTTATCGCGATGGCGAGGACCACGCGAACCGGACCATCGAACTCCGGTAGCAACCGGCAAAGGCCAATCCCAACTACGAAGAAGGCAACGGCCCATATCGAATTTTCGATGGCGTTGCCCAAATAGTGGGTGGTCAGCACCGCATGCCATGAGAAGCATTCGGCGATGAGGATCAACGGCACGATCACCCACGCGGCGTTCAAGGTGGTGTCCGCTCCCGTCATCGTGCCCAGCTGGTGCAGGATAATCGCCCACTGCGCCGCGAAGCATATCTCGGCCACGGTTGCTACCGACCGGCCGACGACAACGCTCGACAGCCACGTGTCGAACAAGCAGATCCGCTGAACATCCGCGCGCGGAAGGAACGACCTGAATGCGCAGCCAAAAACATAGGCCGCACAGAAGAGGAGCATGAGCTCGATGCCGGACGTGCTGCCGTGACCGCCAGTCGGCTGTTCGTGGAGCTGGCGGTACAGCAAGAACCAAACCGCGATATTTGCGCTGCTGACCAGGGTCAACAGACCCCACCACCAGGCCAGGGGATTTGACCAGGCCAGGGAATTTGACCCCAAACTCGACCGCGCCCGCCATTCCAAACTCATGGACCGCTCCGCGTGTAACCGAACTGACATTTGATTGTAGTAATTCTGTCACAGATCGCGGCCAGTCACGACAAAAATATCTGTGCGGCGGGTGCTTGCGGGGTGATAGCGAGCGCGTCTTTGGTCGGTGCCAACAGCGTGGGTCGGTCCGGGACAAGCCAAGCCTCGCAACCAACACTCTCCCAACCAAGTCGGCTTGAAGCCGGCTTCACGTGGCGAGCCGCGAGCGGGCTTAGGTGAGAAACGAGCCCATATGGATTTCAATGAGTCGCAGAGATACGACGTACGCGCGTTTTTTCACGCCAACCGTATTCCACCCCGGATCAAGTCCGGGGCTTTCGCTCGAAAGCGCTACTCCGCCGCTTCGCTTACATACCGCGCGGTCGGCGTCCGCATGGTCACCAGTTCTTCGGCCGCGGTCGGATGCAAAGCCATCGTGGAATCGAAATCGGCCTTGGTGGCCTTCATTTTGACGGCGATGCCGAGCACCTGCACCATCTCGGCGGCGCCGTCGCCGACGATGTGACAGCCGACGACGCGGTCGGTGGTGGCGTCGACCACCAGCTTCATCAGCACCCTGGTGTCGCGGCCCGACATCGTCGCCTTCATCGGCTTGAAGCTGGTCTTGTAGATATCGACGTGGCTGAATTGTGCGCGGGCCTGGGCTTCCGTCAGCCCGACGGTGCCGATCTCCGGCTGGGAAAACACCGCGGTCGGAATGTCGGCATGATTCACCTCGACCGTGCGCTTGCCGAACACGGTGTCGGCAAATGCATGACCCTCGCGGATCGCGACCGGCGTCAAATTGATGCGATGGGTGACGTCGCCGATCGCGTAGATGTTCGGCACCGAGGTGCGGGAGAAATGATCGACCGCGATGCCGCCATTTTTGGGATTGATGGCGACGCCTGACTTCTCCAGCCCGAGATTGGCGACGGCGGGATGCCGCCCGATCGCGAACATCACTTGGTCGGACGCGATGCTGGAGCCGTTCGACAGATGCGTGGTGAATTCCTTGCCGTGCCTGTCGACCTTGTTGACGGTGCAGCCGGTGAGAACAGTGATGCCGTCCTTCTCCATCTCGGCGCGCACATGGACGCGGACGTCCTCATCGAAACCGCGCAGGATGTTGTCGCCGCGATAGATCAGCGTCACATCGGTGCCGAAGCCGGCAAAGATGCAGGCAAATTCCAGCGCGATATAGCCGCCGCCCTGGATCACGATGCGCTTCGGCAGTTGCGGCAGATGAAACACTTCGTTGGATGAGATCACGTGCTCGATGCCGGGAATAGCATTGCCGTGATTGGGCGCGCCGCCGGTGGCGATCAGCACGTATTTTGCCTTGACGGCCTCGCCGGTCGCGAGCCGCAGCGTATGGGCGTCCTCGAACACCGCGCGGGTCTTGACGATACGCGCGCCGGATTTTTCGACGTTGGCGGTATAGGCGGCCTCCAGCCGGGCGATTTCCCTGTCCTTGTTGGCGATCAGGGTCGGCCAGTCGAAGGTCGCGGAGGGAATGGTCCAGCCGAAACCCGCGGCATCCTCGATCTCGTGATGGATGTGCGAGGCGTAGACCAGAAGCTTTTTCGGCACGCAGCCGCGGATCACGCAGGTGCCCCCCATCGGGTATTCTTCGGCGATCATCACCTTCGCGCCATGGCCGGCGGCGATCCGGGCGGCGCGAACCCCGCCCGAACCTCCTCCGATCACGAACAGATCGACGTCGAACTCAGCCATATTCACACCGATATTATTCCCGCGGCCGGAGCATGATCGCTCCAAGTCGAACCGACATGCGCGCTTGGTCACCTCGCCCCGCTTGCGGGGAGAGGTCGGCGCG
>ORJL010260193.1_pt1 | contig 10343 bp, 9 predicted proteins | sample 1779941 | NCBI WGS metagenome assembly ORJL01 (sample SAMEA104232317, study PRJEB22302) | groundwater metagenome | biome: forest; feature: aquifer; material: groundwater | place: USA | collected 2011-08-07 | depth 5.8 m | reverse complement strand
GGGCCCGCGAGCAGCCGCGGCGATCGGGGTGTCCTGAACATGATGATCCGGCGGGCGCTCCGGGGAGACCCGCTGACCATTTACGGTGCGGGGAACCACCTGCGCGACTACGTGTTCGTCGAGGACGTGGCGCAGGCCTTTCTGGACGCGGCGTGCGCCGTCGAGGCGGTGCAGGGGCGGCACTTCGTCATCGGGAGCGGCGAGGGGCACACCGTGGCCGAGGCGATCCGGCTGGTGGCCGAACGGGTCGCGGCGAAGACCGGCCGCCGGGTCCCCGTGACGCACGTGAGGCCCCCTGCGGGTCTGTCCCCCATCGAGGCCCGGAACTTCGTTGCGGATCCACGCCGGTTCATGGAGGCGACCGGCTGGCGACCCCGCCACTCGCTCCAGGAAGGGATCGACCGGACCATCGAGGCGTTCCTATGCGCATCTTGATTGTCGGCGGGGCGGGGTTCCTGGGGGCAAACCTGGTGCGGCGCTGCCTGGCGGAGCCCGGGACCGAGGTCACCGTGATGGACTCGTTGGAGCCGCATCTCCACGCGACGACCGACCACCTGCTAGAGGTGTGGGATCGGATCCGGTTCGTGCGGGGAGACATGCGGGATGAGTCCCTGGTGGCCGACCTGGTCCAGGGTCAGGACATCATCCTGAACTGTGCGGCGCAGACCTCGCATCCCCTCTCCATCCAGTACCCGCTGCTGGATGCGGACATCAACTGCATCGGGAATCTGAAGCTGCTGGAGGCGGTCCGCCTGCTGAACCGGGGTGCCGTCGTCGTGTATACCTCCAGCAGCACCGTCATCGGCAGGGCGCAGAGTGAGGTGGTGGATGAGGACCACGGGGAGAAGCCGCTGGAAATCTACTCTGCCAACAAGGGCGTGGCAGAGAAGTACTACCGGATCTATCATAGTTTGCACGGGCTGAAAACGGTCGTGCTCCGGTTCGCCAACCTGTACGGCCCGTATGGCAAGGGATACCCGGAGTTCGGCTTCATCAATTACTTCATCCACCTGGCGTGGAAAGGGGAAGAGATCCAGATCTTCGGGACGGGCGGACAGTTGCGCAACGTCATGTTCGTGGATGACGCGACGGAGACCCTGTGGCGCGCGGCGCGGGAGCCCCGGCTCATCGGGGGGACGTTTTTCGCGACGAGCGATGAGCACCTGTCCGTGGCGGAGATCGGCCAGCGGATCGTGCAGGTGCTGGGGCGGGGCCGGATCCAGCACATCGAGTGGCCGGAGGAGCGTCTGCGGATGGAGGTGGAAGGTGTCCGGTTCTCCTCGTCCCGCCTGCGGGAGATGACCGGTTGGAAGCCGCAGCACGACTTTGACGCCGGATTGCGCAGGGTCAGGGCGGTTCTCGAGCGTGGAGAACGGGTGGAGAAGAGATGAAGATCGCCATCACGGGTGCCCTGGGACACATCGGATCGCGCCTGATCCGCGAGCTGCCGTCCGCGTTTCGGGACGCCGAGATCGTCATGCTCGATGATCTCTCGACCCAGCGCTATTGCTCCCTGTTCGGCCTCCCCCCGGAGGAGCGGTACCGCTTTGTGGAAGCCGACATCCTGACTGCGGATCTGGAGGCAACGTTCGCGGGGTGCGATGTCGTCGTGCACCTGGCAGCGATCACGGACGCGACGACCAGTTTCGAGAAGAGGGACCTGGTTGAGCAGGTGAATGTGCTGGGCACCCGGCGGGTGGCCGAGGCGTGCCTCAAGACAGGCTCGGCCCTGATCTTCCCGTCCACCACGAGCGTGTACGGCACCCAGCAGGCCGAGGTTGACGAGGAGTGTGCGCCCTCCGAGTTGCGCCCGCAGAGCCCGTATGCGGAGTCGAAGCTGGAGGCGGAGCGGCTGCTCACCGAGCTGGGGGAGGCGGAGGGCCTGCGCTTCATCACCTGTCGCTTCGGCACGATCTTCGGCGTGTCCCCCGGCATGCGCTTTCACACCGCGATCAACAAGTTCTGTTGGCAGGCCGCGCTCGGACAGCCCATCACGGTGTGGCGCACGGCGCTGCACCAGAGCCGACCGTATCTGGATCTGGCTGACGCAATGGAGGCGATCAAGCTCATCTTCGTACGGGGGCTGTATGACCGGCGGATCTACAACGTCCTGACGCTGAACACGACGGTCCAGGAGATCGTGAAGGTCCTGACCTCGTCTGCCCCGGACGTCACGATCCGCTACGTGGACTCCCGAATCATGAACCAGTTGTCCTACGTGGTGGCCGACCGCCGCTTCCGGGCTCAGGGTTTCACGCCTAGGGGTTGCCTGGAAGAGGGCGTCGAGGCAACCATCCGGCTGTTGCGGGGGGTTCGCTGGCCGCTCGGTCGCGTTGAAGTTCTCTCACACGGGCCGGCGCCGGGGGGCGGTGATGAGGGGTGAGACTCCGGAGATCCGGTTGAACCTCGGGTGCGGCGGACGACCGCTTCCCGGGTGCATCAATATCGACATGGACAGCCTGGAACGGCTCAAGGCGCGGTACCCTCAGCAGGAGTTCCCACCCGACGTCAGGATCTACAACTTCGACATCCTGAACCTTCCCTTTCCCGACAACAGCGTGGCGGAGGTCCGGGCCGATTCACTGATCGAACACCTGTCCTTTCTCGAAGAGCCCAAGTTCTTCTACGAGGTGAAGCGCGTCCTGCGGCCCGGTGGCATTTTCGTGTTCTCCACGCCGGATTTTGAGGAGGCGGTGAGGCTCTGGCTGGCCGCCAAGGACGAGTGGAGGGATTTCTTCCGCAATGACCCCGAGGCCATCGCCAGCCAGCACTGGTTTGGACAGTACTCATACTCGACGGAGAGCCGGTGGGGCTACCTGATGGCGATGATCTTCGGCAGCCAAAACGGGGCAGGTCAGTTCCACAAGAACTGCTACACGGTGCCGAAGATCCGGGCCATCCTGCGACACCTGGGCCTCCAGGAGGTGGAGATCTCCCGCTACCGGTGGAAGAGGGACCGGGACCTTATGATTCAGGCCAAGGCGATGAAGCCTCTGGAGGCAGAAGGGCGCGAAGGCGTCCCGACCTCGGCGGAACAGTCCGGCCAGGGGGTAAGCCGAGATTGAGGCCCTTCTTCTCGATAGGCGTCACCACCTATGACCGCAAAGATCTCCTGAAGGAAACGCTCGCCTCCATCGTTCAGCAACGTTTCACGGATTTCGAGGTGCTGGTGGGGAACGACTTCACCCAGGAATCCCTGTGCGGGGATTCCGTCGGGGTGCAGGATCCCAGGGTTCAGTTCCTCAACCACCCCGAGAACCTCGGTGAGCTGAGGAACATGAACCTCCTCCTGACGCGGAGCCGGGGGAGATACTTCACCTGGCTTGCCGACGACGATCTGTACGCCCCGGACTTCCTCCTGGCCGTCCACTCCGCCTTGGTCAGGTTCGAGTTTCCTCCATGCGTGTTCACCTCCTACGACAGCGGCGGGACCTTCGAGCCCCCGGTCGCGGAGGGCGAGTGGCCGATGGAACTGTAAAGCGGGGGGGAAGTCCTGGGCCTTTACCTGAGCCGCAGACTGAGAGCCGTCGGCTGTTACGGGGTCTTCGAGCGGGACCACCTCAGCCGAACCGGCGGGATGGAGCCCCTCGGGACGAGCTTTTCCCCCTACTCGGATAACCTGCTGGCCATCCGTGCGGGGCTGCTCGATCGCGTCGGATATGTCAATGCCCCCCTGGTGTTCTACCGCACCCATTCGGGCTCCATTTCCTACACCAGCGGCGACGTGGATGCGTTCCGTAGTGCGCAGGCGGACCTGCTTCGGAAGAGCGTGGAGATCTTGCAGACATCGGGCCGAGGGGATACGGCGCTTCATCTTTATCATCTCCTCCGCTGGTGCCTGGTGGACTTCGGCAGTGTCGCGCGCAAGGCGGGGGGACTGTCGTGGCGGCAGGCGTGGGGGTACGCGAGCTCGGTCCTGCCGTACGTGCGCATGCTCCGGGGGTCCGGCCTTTACGGACGAGGGCTGACTGAGCTGGTCAAGACGACTCTCCGGATCGTCCGGGATCTGGCCCGTCGGCGGATCAGCCTGCCGGGCCTTGGCCGGCGACCGGCCTGAGCCGACCGGCGCGGCCCCAGTGGGGACGCGGATGCCGCAGGGACGAGGACGACGGTCGCTCACGGTCCGGGTTGCCCGCCGGCTGGTGGGCTGGTACGAGACCTGGGCGGAGCGTCGGGCGGTGGCGCGGTTCATCCGGGGAGGCCGGAGGCCGTGGTCTCCTGGTTACACCGCGTACAAGCACCGGGTCCTGCGGGAGATCCTCCGGGAAGGGGAGACCCTGGCCCGATTCGCCGAAGGGCGGGCACTCCCGGCGGGCGTTGGCCTCGGGCTGGACGAGCGGGTGGTGGAGTACCCCTGGGTGCTGAGCCGCCTGCGGCCGGCAGACCTCACGCTCCTCGATGCCGGGGGGGCACTGGTCCACGACTTCCTCTTGGAGCTGCCGGTGCTGCGTCGCCGATCCATCGTCGCTTACAGTCTTGCGTCAGAAGGCGTTGTCTCCGCGGACAATGTCTCGTATATTCGAGGCGACCTGCGGGACACCATCCTGCGGGAGGCTTGCTTCGATGAGGTGGTCTGCCTCTCCACCCTGGAGCACGTGGGGATGGACAACACCCGCGTCTACGCGGCGGATTCCCGCTGGCGGGAGGAGCGACCGGATGACTACCAGCGGGCGGTGCGGGAGCTCAGGCGCGTTCTCAAGCCGGGCGGGCAGCTCCTGGTCACCGTCCCATACGGCCGGTACGAGAATCACGGGTGGCTGCAGCAGTTCGACCGGGCGATGGTCGAGCGGGTCGTGGAGGTATTCGCCGGCGCGCAGGCCACGGTGGAGTATTTCAAGTACGCGGATGGAGGCTGGCAGCGGGCCGACGCGGACACCTGCATGGACTGTCGGTACTTCGACGTCCAGAGCCGCAAGGATGACGGACCGGATTACGTCGCCGCGGCCCGGGCCGTCGCGTGCATGGAGTTGATGAAGTAGCGGCGAGGCGCCGACGCATTCTGGTGTCCACAGCGCCCGGGGTAAGGCTGCAGCGTCGACGGCGATCATCCCCGAGGGAAGGTGCTCCAGGGGTAAGGAAGGCGCACGCCGGCGAGTGACGGCGTGGCCCTCGCGTCCGGGCGGCGAGACGTGGCACGCGCCCTTCACGGGTTGTGAGAGTCGCTGATATGACAAGGCGAGCCTCAAGGGCAGGCGGGATGAAAGATGGTGCGGGTGTGCCCACCATCGGGGTTGGCACGTTGCGGGTGAGTCCCCGAGCCAAGGAACTTGTGCTGGAGGTGTTGAACAGCAATCGCCTATCCTACGGCCAGATGGCGCAGCGCTTCGAGGCGGAATTTGCCCGGCTGCATGGATGCCGGTTCGGCATCATGAGCAACAGCGGGACGAGCGCGCTGCACATCTCCCTTCAAGCCATGAAGGAGCTGCACGGGTGGCAGGATGGCGATGAAGTCATTGTCCCGGCGGTGACGTTCGTGGCCACGGTGAACATCGTGCTCCACAACCGGATGCTGCCGGTGTTGGTGGATGTGGAGCCAAAATACTACGAGCTCGATCCTGACCTCCTGGAGACGAAGATCACGGATCGAACGCGAGCTGTAATCCCGGTCCATCTGTTTGGGCATCCGGCAGATATGGACCCCATCCGTGGGATCGCGGCTCGCCCCGGATTGAAGATCATTGAGGATTCATGTGAGACGATGTTTGCCTCGTACAATGGTCAAAGGGTGGGTAGCCTGGGTGATATTGGCTGTTTTTCAACCTATGTGGCTCATATCCTGGTAACGGGCATCGGAGGCATCAGCACGACAAGGGACCCGGAGTATGCTGTCCGGTTACGTTCGCTTGCGAACCATGGCCGGGACTCGATTTACATCAGCATTGACGATGATGAAAATAAGTCTCCCGAAGAACTCCGGATGATTGTTGCACGACGGTTCAATTTTACGAGTGTGGGGCACAGTTTCCGGATCACAGAAATGGAAGCGGCGCTGGGCTTGGCGCAACTCGAGGAGTGGGAATCCATCGTTGCTGCCCGGCGGGCCAATGCCAGATCATTAAGCCGCAAGCTAGCCCACCTGGAGTCATATCTCCAGTTGCCGGCGATTCGTCCCGGCAGTGAACATTCCTTCATGATGTTCCCGATTGTTCTGCGTGACGAGCCAAAAGTGGAATTGGTTAACTTCCTCGAGCAGAATGGAGTTGAAACGAGAGACATGCTTCCCCTTACGAGCGAACCATTGTATCACCGGTTGCTGGGCTGGCGGGAAGAGGACTACCAAAAGGCACAATGGATCAATCAGAGTGGTTTTTACGTGGGTTGCCATCAGGACCTGACGGAAACCGATCTGGACTATATGACAGAGCTCTTCGAACGTTTTTTCCGCCGCCGGCCGATGCGCGCGCGGGAGGGCGCGTGCCTGATCATCACTACGCGGGATGGTACGTTGACCGTGGAACGAGTGCTGGAGGAGATTCCGAGAGACCTCTTTGAACGTATTCTTGTCGTGCATGAAGGGTCAAAGGGTGAGACGGTCAATCTGCCGGATCATGCGGGGGTCGAGGTGATTCCCTCGCAAGGGCAGGACGTGCTCCGCATGGTTGCCAACGGCCAGATTGCGGTCGAGCACAGCGCACTCGTTTTCTTCGCCGCAGATGGCCGGCACAACCCCCTCGATATAGGTCGGCTGTTGCTGGCGCTGGAACGTGGGAATGATATGGTCATCGCTTCACGGTTCCTGCACGGTGGGTCGCGCCACGATCGGTATCATCGCTTTCGATACCGTAGCGTTGGCAATCGGATCTTCACGTTACTGGCAAACCTCTTGTTTTACGGGAACTTCAGTGACACCTTGTGCACATTCCGCGCCATTCGACGCCGGCGGCTTATGGAGGCGCAACTCGATGAAATCGGACTCCCGGGCTTCTACGAATTGTCCATCCAGGCCATGAAGAAGGGGTGGAAGGTGGCGGAGGTACCGACGGTCGAGCTGGTGAACCCTGCGTTGCATGATCGGAAGCAGATTCTGCTCAGCGTGCTGCCCCTGGCGCGGGTCCTGTTCAAAGAGTGGTGGCGGTCCAGGAGGAATAGGCTGGAACGGTAGAACGGGAGCTGCGACTAATGGATTGGGCGGGAAGATCCGTGCTGGTCACGGGCGGCACGGGGTTTATCGGGTCGCACTTGGTTGAGGCACTGCTGGTGCGAGGTGCCCGCGTGCGGGTTGTCGGCAGAAGACGTCAACGCCTGTGGGACGTGCTTGGTGAGCGAGCGAGCGGCGTTGAGTTTCTGGAAGGGGACTTGATGTCCTCTGCATTTGCGCGCAGGGCATGCGTGGGGATGCAAGCGGTCTTCAACCTGGCGGCTCAGGTTGCTGGGGTGGAGTACAATAGCACACACCCCGGCACCATTCTGACGAATAACGTAGCAGTGGGATTGAATGTACTGGACGCTGCTGCGCGGGAGGGTGTGGAGCGGTTTCTGTGCGTGAGCTCCGCGTGTGTATACCGCCGCCATTGCACCGTTCCTACGCCGGAATCCGAGGGCTTTCTGGAGGACCCCGAGCACACCAATTTCGGATATGGGTGGGCCAAACGCGTGCTGGAGGTCCAGGCCCAAGGCTATGCCCAGGAGTTCCCCATAAGAATCGCCATCGTACGGCCGTATAATGCGTATGGTCCACGGGATGACTTTGAGTGGGAAACAAGTCACGTTATCCCTGCGCTCATTCGTAAGGCAGTGGAAGGACAGGATCCTATCGTGGTGTGGGGTGATGGAAGGCAGACACGCTCTTTTCTGTACGTTTCAGACTTCGTCGAGGGCCTTCTCCTGGCCATAGAACGATATCCAGAATGTGATCCCGTAAACATCGGCAGTGAGACTGAGATAACTATTGGCGAGCTATTACGATTGATCCTGCGTCTCAGCGGCTGTACTTCCCGAGTAGTATTCGAAACCAGCAAACCTACAGGCCAGACCCGCCGCGTGGGTGACCTGTCTAAGGCACAGGAGAAACTGGGCTTTGTCGCACAGGTTTCCCTTGATGAGGGCCTTGCCCGAACGATCGAGTGGTATAGGGCTCATCGGGTATCATGACCCGGACGTTGATTATCCTCACGCTCAATGAGATTGAGGGGGCCCGTACCGTCCTGCCTGGTTTACCTGGCAAGGTGGCGGACGAAGTGGTGGCAGTGGATGGGGGCTCGACCGATGGAACCCGCGAGTTCATGACCGGGCTGGGCATCCGGGTGGTCGCCCAGGAACGCCGCGGGCGCGGGGAAGCCTTCCGCGTCGGAGTGGGTGCGTCTACAGGCCATACCCTCGTCTTCTTCAGCCCTGACGGCAATGAGGATCCGTCCGATATCGTAACGCTGTTCGGGGCATTGGAGAACGGGGCGGACATGGCCATCGCCTCGCGGTTTCTGCCTGGCGGCAGGAATGAAGAAGACGATACTGCTCTCCCGTTTCGCAAATGGACGAACCAGGCTTTCACCAGTCTGGCCAACGCAATGTGGAATCGTGGGCCATACGTGACAGATACCATAAACGGTTTTCGCGGCATCACCCGGGCTGGGTTTCACGCGCTGGCGCCTCGCTCCATGGGCTACACCATCGAATATGAGATGACCATCCGCGCCATGCAACGCGGGATGAAGATTGTGGAGATTCCGACGAGGGAGGGTCAGCGCATTGCGGGCGTCACGAAAGGTCCTTCTGTGCGAGTGGGTCTCTCGTTTCTTCGATTCCTACTGGCGGAGCTTGTGGAGACCCGAAAACTCGCCCTCATCCGGAGAAAAGATTGATCCGCAAATCCGTCCCTCCCAAGGAGTCCGGGGTCCTGCGGACCGGCGAGCAAGGTCGCCAAGCCGGATGATGCAGTTGACTGGTGTCCTGGTCATCTCGATTGACGTGGAGCTTGCCTGGGGGGTGTTTGACCTCCCGGATGCGGCAGGGTTCCTCCCCGCCATCGGCCAGACCCGGGGGATCGTCGGAGAACTGCTGAGCCTGTTCCAGCGGCACGGCGTCAGCGCCACCTGGGCCGTCGTCGGGCACCTCTTCCTGGAGCGTTGCCAGCGCCAGGACGGAACCATCCATCCAGAGATCACGCGCCCCCGCCATGCCTGGTTTCCCGACGACTGGTTTCGGGACGACCCCGGGATGGACCGCAGCGCGGCACCCTTCTGGTACGGGGCTGACCTGGTGAGCGCCATCCGGGAGACCACGCCCTCACAGGAGATCGGGAGCCATTCGTTTTGCCACGTGCTCTATGGTGACCCTGGGTGCTCCCGCGAGGCGGCGACCTCTGACCTGCGAGAAGCGTGCCGAGTGGCCCGGGCACACGGGATTGCCCCGGTGTCATTTGTCTTCCCTCGGGACCTCCCTGGACACCTGGATGTCTTGGCCGCTCATGGCTTTCTGTGCTATCGTGGGCAGCCATCATGGTGGTTTCGGAGGCTCCCCGGGCGGCGGCTGGTCCAGGCAGGGCATCTCTTGGATGACCTGCTGGGTCTGCCACCGGCCACCGTCAGGCCACGGCTGGAAGATTGTGGCCTGGTCAACATTCCTGGCTCGATGCTCTTCCGGCATGCCCGCGGAATCCGGCGGATCATCCCGGCATCATCGCGCGTGAGAAAGGCGCGAGCCGGGATTCGGAGAGCGGTGGAAGGTGGCGAGGTGTTCCACCTGCATTTCCATCCCTGGAACTTCGGGTGGAATCGCGGTCCGCTGATGGTTGCGTTCTCCCGCATCGTGGAGACGGCAGCCGCAGAGCGCGACGCCGGGAGGCTGGAGATCCTCCCCATGGGGGAGGTCGCACGGCGTGTCCTCACCCGCGAGGGGGAGACGCTTGCCATGGCGACTCTGGCGGAGTAGGTGTGGGGCCATGCCAAAGGTTCTCCACGTCATCACGGATGCGGGGTGGGGCGGTGCGGAGCGGCACACGCTGGCCCTGACGACCGCCCTCACCCACCGCGGGCACGACTGCCAGATCGCCTACCTGGTGGGAGACGGGTACCTGGCTGCGGCCTTCGCGTCCCGGGGCGTTCGGACGACGAATCTCCGGGCTCGCTCCTGGCTGGATCCGGTCGCGCTGGCCCGGCTGGCCCGCCGGGAGCGGTTCGACCTGCTGCACGGGCACCTCTTTCCGGGCGAGGTATTCGCCACGCTGGCGGCGCTCCGCCTTCGCGGCGTTCCCCTGATCTGCACCAAGCACAACGACGAGGCGTTCTTGCACAAGTGGCACTTCCGGATGCTGCACCGTGTGATCTCGTACCGGGCCTCCCGGACGATCGCCATCTCGGATCACGTGCGACGATTCACGGTGGAGACCGGGACGGCCCATCCCTCCC
>ORJL011432726.1_pt1 | contig 10344 bp, 9 predicted proteins | sample 1779941 | NCBI WGS metagenome assembly ORJL01 (sample SAMEA104232317, study PRJEB22302) | groundwater metagenome | biome: forest; feature: aquifer; material: groundwater | place: USA | collected 2011-08-07 | depth 5.8 m | reverse complement strand
TAATAATATTAATATGTTATGCCTAGAGCCCTCTGTATTTCATCGAAAGTAACAATTTATGCTGCACAAAGTGCCGTGAATTGTTTTTTACCCAAAAAAACTGACCCTCTTCTTTTTCTCTTTCCCTCTCTTAACTTTAAAAGTTTCAAGTACTTAAATGGCTAAATTGACCTTTGTTAAAGCATGGTATATAAATTGCAACCCCTCCCGTTAGCTCTACAAAGGGATTGTAGAGAAACACAAAGTTTCATAAATGTTCTTTAAAAAACAAAAGGAGGAAATGTATATGAAACACATGAATGGTTTTTTAGTCGTTGTGATGGCTTTGGCCCTCACAGTGGGCGGATGTGGTAGAAAGGAAAAAGAGGGAGGAACATCAACAAGTGGTAATCCAGCAACAACATCGGGTTCCGTTACGAATCTTTCAGAACGTACTATGGATAACGTTGGAAGTGAATTAAGTAAGGAACAACTTGATAAAACTCCTGTTGAAGAACAAGTAAGACAAGTTCGTCTTAATAACAGCGTTCTTGTGGGTTCTATAGCTGTATTTGGTAGTTCTTTTCTTGTGGAAAAGTATGCTAACCGAATTGCTGCTTATATCACCCATCTTGCTTCAGTTGCTGAAAAACAAAAATTAAAACTAAATCCTAAAGTTGGCGTTGTAACTGCGGAAGGACCTACTCAAGGTACAATTCTACGTTACAAAGATAAGGTATTAAAGGAATTCGATGAGGCAGCTTATAAAGCAGCTCGCGCTGAATATGGGATTACGCTACAAAAAACTGTTGCCGCCATCAAGAAAGCTCATCCCGAAATGACAGCGGGAGAAGCATTAGCAAAAATTGGTGAAAAAGGTAAAACATCAATGCTCAATGGTAGACTTGCTAAAATTGAAGAACGCTATCTAAAAGGGCAATTTGCTGAAAAAGTAGAAGCTAAAGCTTTGCGTGGACTTTTCTGGGGTGCTCATGGCATGCGTATCTTAGCTGGTTTTGGCTTTGCAGCCTGGACACTTTATGATGTTGTCAGTGCAAGTGAACTCTCTGATGTAGATGTTACCTCAGAAGACAGACTCGAAAGCTATGAAGCAGCACTTCGCAACTACAAACACGATCCAGAAAACGTGTTTTGGCAAAACGAAGTTATTAGAACAGCCTCTGAGTTCTTACCCGATCTCATAGCAGTTCTAGAACTTCAAGTTGGAGTTACACAAGCTCAAATTGCAGAAATGAACACAGAAAAAGAAAGTGTTGAAAAAACAGAAATATTTGGTGGTTTAACCACAGCACTTTCACAACAAGAAAGAGATCTTTCATTTTATCAATCTATGTTCAACATGATTTCAGCCGAAGGCGATGAAGATGCTGTTCTTGAAATTATGAGTAACAACATGGATAAAATTACACAACTGAGTGCTCAACAATAACAATTAAGCTATCGCAATAAAAAAGGGCTGCCTCACCGGCAGCCCTTTTTTTTATTTTGACTTAACGCAATGGTCTAAATAGATTTTAAGGATGAAACAGCTCTATAAAGATACACATCCAATTGTAGAAGAAAAACAATACGAACTACTCAAAGTGCTAACTACTTCTGAGCACTTAAAAAAAACACTAGAAATGTCTTCCTGGCTTGTTTGGCTTTCGAGAAAAGCAATTGCAAAAGCCCACCCTCAATGGAGCACCAAAGAAATTGATTTATTTTTTGTAGAAATATACTACGGAGAAGCACTTGCCAGAAAGCTTAAGCATTATTTAGAAGAAAAAACATGAATTCTCCTGATATTATTGAAGCTTTAAAACCCCTCATTCATACATTAGAAAAACTTAATATTGCCTATTACATTGGCGGTTCCATCGCAAGTTCTGCTTACGGAGCATTCCGAGCCACGAGGGATGTTGACATGGTGTTTCATATCAAACCCCAGCACGTTGATGCATTGGTCCGCGAGCTAGAATCTGATTATTATATCGATAAAGAGATGATCTTAGATGCCATTCATAGACAAGCTTCTTTTAATATCATTCACTTAAAAACTATGTTTAAAATTGATGGTTTTGTTTTAAAACAAAGATCTTATGATCAACAAGCCTTTCAAAGGAAGAGAAAAGACTACTTGAGTGAAGAAATGGCCTTTTCAATTTTTCTAGCTTCTCCGGAAGATACTATACTTAGCAAACTTGAATGGTATAAAGCAGGCAACTTAGTTTCAGATCGACAATGGCAAGATATTTTGGGGGTCATGAGAGTTCAAAAAGATCGTTTGGATATCGCCTATTTAAAAAAATGGGGAGAGCAGCTCGGCATTCTAGATTTGCTTGAAAAAGCATTTTTAGAAACCCCTGTGAAATAAAAAAGGGCTGCCTAACCGGCAGCCCTTTTTTATTATTGATCTCACTCACCCCATTTGATAGGGATAGAAGCATGCCGTCTTTTGATATTGTCTCTAAAATTGATAAACAAGAGCTAGATAACGCTCTTAATCAGGCGCGAAAAGAGATTATGCAACGCTATGATCTTAAACCCACAAACAGTGAAATTACACTTGAAGAAAAAAAGCTCGTTTTGATCTCTCAAACTGATTTTACACTTAAATCAGTTTTGAATATGCTTCAAGAAAAGTTAGTTAAAAGGGGCATTTCTTTAAAAGCATTCGAATATGGCAAGCCAGAAGCAGCTCTTATGGGAAGAGTGCGACAAGAGCTCAAAATGCAAGAAGGAATTCCTGCTGATAAAGCCCGAGAAATTGTCAAAGCTATTAAAGGGACGAAGCTTAAAGTTCAGTCTCAAATTCAGGGAGATCAAGTCCGTGTCACCAGCAAAAAAATAGACGACCTTCAATCTGTGATGCAACTCTTAAAATCCCAAGACTATGGAATTCACATGGATTTTGCGAACATGAAGCGGGATTAGATCCTCGACATATTACTCATCTTGGAAAATATCAAGCTTCTTACTATATACCGACGTTTCAATTTTCATGAGGCCCAATATAGAATGAAAAAGATTATCATGAGAATAGAGTTTATTTTTATGTCGTTTTAATAATTCAAAATTAAAATCTTCTCTCATGCCATCATCCAGCCACATAATGGCCCCAACTTTTTTTTGTTCTTCTGGCGCCATAAAATAAGGAAGTCCGTGAAGATATATTCCATTTTCTCCCAATGATTCACCATGATCGCTAACATAAAGCATGGCTGTTCTAAAATTAATTGAATTCTCTCTCAACAGTTCAATTACTTTGAATAAAAAATAGTCTGTATATAAAAGGGCATTATCATAAGCATTAATAATTTCCTGATTTGAACATTTTTCTAGTAAATTACTCTGACAGTGAGGTTTAAACTTTTCGAAGTTGGCAGGGTATCTTTTGTAGTATGCCGGACCATGATTTCCCAGTTGGTGTAATATAATAAAGATACTCTCGTTCGTGTGTTGATTGATATAATCTTGCAAACCAATTAACATACCTTCATCTCTGCATTCCGTGTCACATATTTTATTATTTTGTGGAGATTTATAATCTTCATAGGGCACCCTCAAAGCAACCCCCTTTGAATCGGAATTATTATCCCTCCATAAAATATTAATCTTGCCCGTATGTTTAAGAGCATCGAGTAGGTTTTCAGTTGTTTCTGCTTTTTCAATGCTATATCCGCTCCTGCCAAACGCAGAAAACATGCAAGGAAGCGAGGTTGCCGTTGACGTTCCACAAGAATACATATTTGAAAAACTTACGACATTTTCATTTTTAAGTAATGGATTCGTCTCTCGTGAATATCCATTGAGTGAAAAATGATCAGATCTGGCCGTCTCTCCCACAATATAGATGACTAACCTTCTTATCTCGGGCTGAATAAGTTTGGCATCTCTGGCGAGCGGCCGTAATTCTTTGGGTTTATCTTTTTTAAAATAAATGTATGTAGACTTTCCTCCTGAATAAATAAAATTTAATGGGTTTGTATAACTTCTCAGTGGTTTATGTTCCCTTAAAAATGACGTGTAATACTTTGCAAACGGCAATCCCACTAAAATAAAGGTTAAAAGTGAAAGTAAAATATTTCTCAGCGCTACCACTAATCCAAATTTAAGAGATTTTTTATAGTTAATATGTGATTTAAAAATGTAGATCGACGGTAATATGCCGAAAAAGAGAAAATAAAGAAGCAATTTAAAGGTAAATAAATCTCTTACTTCATTTATGTCTGTTCTTATAATATTTTGGATCATGCTTCGGTCAAAAACGGTTCCATAACTATCTGTGAAATAAGCTGTGACAGAAGACAATATTAATATTGCAATTAAAATTGACTTGGTCGCGTATCTCACACACATAAGATTAAGTAGGATATTCACGATACAGATAAGAATTAAAGTTAACGATAATAAAAAAAAGATATTAATACCTGTAGGAGGAAACGCTTCTAGTGTTTTTTTAAAAAAAGTAAAATTATCGAAAATTATTAAAAAGATTGAAACACACAGAAGTGTTTTAGTGGATGAATTATTATGTGTATAAAGAGCCTTCAGTTTCAATGCAACCACCCCGTTACCTTTTAAAATGGGCGATGTAGGGATTGAACCTACGACCTTTCCCGTGTGAGGGGAACGCTCTACCACTGAGCCAATCGCCCGTCTCGATATCCAGTAATATTCAACACTCTATATTATCGTCAATATTCTATAATAGTTTCCAAAAGGCTCAGCCCTCCGGGCTTACCCTCTTTTCAATCTCAACCTTCATTCCTATGAATGCCTTAATCAATCTTTACACCAGGATTGACATAGTCACTGAATGATTTTTGTGAAACTAAAAAATCATTCAGTGAGGCCTTGGTTTCGATAAGAAAAGAGTCTTCGGGGAGTCTCCTAAGAAAAATTGCTCTTTTATTCGCAATTTTTCTGAGTTCGACTAATCCCCTTCGTGCCAATCGCCCGTCTCAATATCCAGTAATATTCAACACTCTATTTTAAGCCATTAAATTGGTTGGTTTTCAAGAGGTTTGATACACACCCTTATTCCCACGAAGGGGGGCTAGGTGGAGGCCCTTCAAACGAATCTGTCCAGTGACACACAGCACATAAAACTCCCCGGTAAGGCGATTCATCTACTTTATAGTTATACCGAAAGAGCTTTGTCATATCGGAGCTATGGGGATTATGACAGGAAGCACAACTAAATTCCTTTTCAGGATGTACAGGATCTGTTCCCGCCTGATAGGGATGCCCTTCTGCGGGGTGCTCAAGAGGCGCATCATCATGGCACGACAAGCAAAGATCGTTTATTTTGTTAGAGAGGCGGGATGGATTTTCAGTCGTGGCATTATGTGGCACGTGGCACAAGGTACATTTTTCACTGATACTTCCGTGTTTGTGTTTTTTTTGTAGTTTTGTGGAATGACAATACGCACACCATTGATCGTTATCCTGTGCCTGAATAAAAGAAACAAACCCCACGCCTAAAAGCAGTATGAAAACAATAGTTTTCATTTAGGGTTTGTGGCAATCTCCACATTTTTTAGGAGCATTGGGATTTCCTGAATCTTTATGGCACTTCCAACACAGAACATGTGCTTTGTCCTTAACGGATTCATTATCATTAAAAACCTTTGGAAATCCATCCGCACTGTGGCACATGTCACATCTGCCCTTGGAAATATAAGCCTCTCCAACCACATGCATTTCATGATTAAAAGAAACACTCCCTTTAGGGTTAGTAAAAACAAAGTGTTCCGGCTCTGAAGCGTGAGATCCCGGAAGCGTGCCTGCATTAATCTCGACAATATTGCTTTTACCATCACCATCTGAATCCAGTTCCTCAATAGATTTAAAATCAGTCTTTCTTTCTTTAACTGCCAGTCCATAACCATTTAAAAAATCACTCACGATTGGCATGTGGCACGTTGAACAACTATTTAGCTTTGTTCCACTAACAGCTGGATACGCCGCGACGAAGGCCGTTTGATAACTTGGAATGGCTTCAAGGGATGAATAGCTCCCCAACAAAAAAACAAACACAAAAAAACTGAATATTTTTTTCATCTGCCCCCTCTTGCTTAAGGGAGAAAACTACTCACGTGACGTTCACTTTTCAAGCCAATAATTAAATGACATGAATCATAAAATTTAATGTTACAAATCATATAATTATTTTTTTAAATTAATTCAGCAACACCTCGCGTTGACAAAAGGTGTTCAAATGGTACGAAAAACAAAGTTTAAAAAAAACGAAGGGGACTTTTTTTGTGGAAGGTAAAAAGTTAGATTTTATTGTTCTCATTATCAAAGTCGTAACACCTTTTATTATTATTGGTGCCGGTTTTGGTCTCTATGTTCTCTTGTATCCCAATCAATTTACAGATGTCGGCTATGCTCCAGAACAACCCATTGCTTTTTCTCATAAAATACACGCCGGTGATTTAAGTCTTTCATGCAATTACTGTCATGGCGGGGCAGAAAAATCTTCTACATCAGGCATACCTGCAACCGAAACATGTATGAATTGCCACCGTTTTGTTAAAACTGATAGCCCTGAGATTGAAAAAATTCATAAAAGCTTTAACGAAGAAAAACCCATTGAGTGGATACGGGTTCATAGGCTAGGTGATTATGTAAATTTTAGACATAATGTTCATGTTCAAGCGGGTATCGCTTGTTCAAACTGCCATGGTGCAATTGAAAAAATGGATGTTGTAAGACAAGTAAAACCTCTTAATATGGGTTTTTGTCTTGACTGTCATCGCGGTAAAACAGAAATTGTTTGGGATAAAGAACGCGTAACCGAACCACGCACAGGTCAACAAAGAAAAGCTGAGGAAATAAAAGCAGGCTGGCTCACAGAACATCGCACGATGCGTGCACCTGAAAACTGCTCCACCTGCCATTACTAAAAATATGGAAACACCACAAAAAACATATTGGAAAAGTTTTGAAGAGTTGGCCCGCACACCTTCGTATCTTAAATCTCTAAACAATGAATTTTCATCTAAAACAGCTGGACTCACATTTCCTCTTTCACGAAGAAAGTTTCTCTCGCTTTTAGGCGCATCCATTGCTTTAGCTACTGCAAGTTGCCGGCGCCCTGTCCAAAAAATACTTCCCTATGTAAAACAGCCTGAAAACGCAGCCATACCAGGAATAGCTAAATATTATGCATCTGGTTTTTCTCTGGGCAACCAAACCCATGGCATTCTTGTTACAACTCGTGAGGGGCGCCCTATTAAAATAGAGGGAAACTCTCTGCATCCATTGAGCCTTGGAAAAACATCAGCTTTCACACAAGCCTCCATTCTTGAGCTTTACGATCCTGACAGAATGAAAGAACCAAAAATTCTAGGTAAAAAAGTTTCATGGAAAGAGTGGTTACGTGTCACATCCACAATTTTAAAAAATGCAAAGCTTGAAAATAAAAAAGTAAGAATTCTAACAGAATCTAAGGCCAGTCCAACACTCGAAAAAACTTTAAGAGAGTTTATGCAACAATGTGGCGATGCTAAAAAATATGAGTTTGAACCCATTGATCAAGAAACCTCAATTTCGGCTCTTAATAAAAGTTTTGGAACACATCTTCTACCACAAGTTCATCTGGATAAGGCCCGCGTTGTATTCTCACTCAATAGCGATTTTCTTGGACAACAGGCTGACGCAGTAACTCACATTCAAAAATGGGTAAAAACAAGAAAAATAAGATCAACACAAGATAACTTAAGTCGCCTCTTTGTTGTTGAATCGTCATTAAGTTTAACAGGAACTAATGCTGATAATCGCTTGAGCTTAAAGCCGGGGGAGTTACTTACCTTTAGTTTAAACGTTGTAAAACTCCTTGTTACAAAACATGGCGTTCAAGCCTCTTCCCAAATACACAATGCATTAGCGGATGTAGAAGATTTTAAAGGAAATGAATACGCTACTAGCTTTCTCGAAGCACTTGCGCAAGATCTTGCAGTTAACCAAGGGGCTTCACTCGTTCTAGTCGGTGCACAAGAATCTGAAGAATTACAAATAGTAGGTCATCTTCTCAATAGCCTATTAAACAATATTGGGAAAACCGTTGATGATAGAATAACTGTTTCATCATCAAAAAATGGTTATTCCTCACTTGAATCTCTCACACAAGAACTCAATGCAGGCCAAGTAGATGTTTTGATAACCGTTGGGGGCAACCCTTCTTACCAACTAGGTCAAGCTTTTTCGCAATCCTTGAAGAAAGCTCATCATAGTTTTCGTTTGAGTCTTTATGAAGATGAAACAACAAGTGAAACACAATACGTGGCTCCCCTCTCCCATTATTTAGAGGCATGGGGCGATAGCGCTCCAGAATCGGATATTTATTCGGTTCATCAACCTATGATTCGCCCTCTTTATAAAACAAAATCGGAAGGTGAAGTTTTCGTTCATTGGTTGAAATACTTAACTGGTCAAAAACCGGAAGATCAAGATTGGTTAAGTGCAATCAAGAATAACTCTAAGAATTTTTCTTGGAAAAAACTTCTTCAAGATGGCGTAGCAGAAATAAATTCATTACAAAAAAATCCGTTAGTTTTTCGCAATGAAGCTCTGGCCTCTCTATCTCAAGCCTACAAGAAACAAAAAACTTTAAAAAATGATTCCTGTGAACTTCAATTTGAAGTGAGCCCTCACACTTATGATGGGCGCTTTGCCAATAATGCTTGGCTTCTTGAACTTCCACACCCCGTTACAAAAATAACATCGGATAATGTTGCTTCTATGAGCCCAGAAACAGCACAACACTTAGGTGTAAAACAAGAAAATCAAATTCTTATTGAGATAGACAATCAAAGTGTAGTTTTACCTGTTTTCATTCAAGCTGGGTTAGCCTTTAAAGTTATTACAACAGAAATAGGATTTGGGAGAACGGCGGCCGGCCGAGTTGGAAACAAAGTCGGAGTCAATGTTTATCCACTTCTCCAAGCAAATAAGTTTTTGTGGCAAGCTTCTAACGTTAAAGTTTCAAAGGTTTTTGGTCATTATAAAATTGCTTCAACTCAAGTGCATCACGATCTTATGGGACGCCCCATACTTTTTGATGCAACATTAGAAGAATATCAAAAAACACCGAATTTCCCGGCACAAGCCGAGCACGGAGAACTTTTAAGACTGTATCCCTCACATAAATATGAGGGACATAAATGGGGCATGGTTATTGATATGAATTCCTGTGTAGGCTGTAGTGCTTGCGTTATAGCTTGTGATGCAGAAAATAATGTTCCTGTTGTAGGGAAAGCTCAAGTTCTTAAAGGCCGTGAAATGCAATGGATGAGAATTGATCGCTACTATGATAGCCGAAACCAGTACTCACCGGCAGTCTTTCACCAGCCGATGTTATGCCAGCACTGTGAAGATGCTCCATGCGAAACTGTATGCCCTGTAGCAGCAACAACGCATAGCCCGGAAGGTTTAAATGAAATGATTTATAACCGCTGTGTGGGCACACGTTACTGTTCCAATAACTGCCCGTATAAAGTGCGTCGTTTTAATTATTTTAATTTTAACTACGATATGAGCGAATCAGAAAAATTAGTTAAAAATCCGGATGTCACCGTTCGTTCTCGTGGGGTTATGGAAAAATGCAGCTTCTGTGTTCAGAGAATCAATATAGGTAAATACAATGGCACAGAAATTGTCACCGCATGCCAGCAAGCCTGCCCTGCAGATGCTATTGTTTTTGGTGATTTAAACAATCAAGATTCAGAGGTCTTTAAACTCTCAAAACTCTCCCACGGTTTCCATGTTTTAAATGAATTAAATACACGACCTTCTATTACTTATTTAGCTAAAGTGAGAAATCCACATCCGCAATTAATTGCCTTTGAGAAAAAAGGAATAAATATACATGAGCACGCATGAAGCGAGCGCCCTAGAGGCGCCTCAACTTATTTTAGGAAGAAGATCAAGGGCTGAAATCACAGAGCTCATCGCGAAACCCTTAGATGAGTTTCCAACTCATCGCTGGTGGATAGCTTTTCTTATAACATCGAGCCTTTTTGCTTTTGGAATGGGTTGTATAGGGTGGACTTTCTATCAAGGAATTGGTGTGTGGGGAAATAATAACCCGGTTGGATGGGGTTTTGATATCGTTAACTTTGTTTTTTGGATTGGTATTGGCCATGCCGGAACTTTGATTTCTGCCATCCTTTTTCTCTTCCGTCAAAAATGGCGTTGTTCAATAAATCGTGCAGCTGAAGCTATGACTATCTTTGCTGTTATGTGCGCAGGGCTTTTTCCACTTATTCACCTGGGACGCCCTTGGTTCGCATGGCGCCTATTTCCACTCCCGACTCAACTTCACGTGTGGGTCAATTTTCGCTCACCTCTCTT
>ORJL010045363.1_pt1 | contig 10348 bp, 9 predicted proteins | sample 1779941 | NCBI WGS metagenome assembly ORJL01 (sample SAMEA104232317, study PRJEB22302) | groundwater metagenome | biome: forest; feature: aquifer; material: groundwater | place: USA | collected 2011-08-07 | depth 5.8 m | reverse complement strand
GCAGGTTGGCCACCTTTCTGGCATCAGCCCGAGAGTAGGTGATGGCCAGCCAGTACAGCACCATAATCTGAGCTAGAAAGGTCTTGGTGGCGGCCACACTTATTTCTGGACCGGCCTGGGTATAGATGGTGTGGCTGGCGAGCCGGCTGGCCGTACTGCCGACTACATTGGTTATAGCAACTACCCGGCAGCCGCCCTCCTTCAGTTTTTTCATGGCCTTCAGCGTATCTGCTGTCTCACCTGACTGAGTAATGGCGATACCCATGGTTTTCGGCGGGGTATAGCTGTGGTAGTTGAACTCGGAAGCAAGCTCTACCCTGACCGGCATATTGAGCAGCTCTTCCATGACGTATTTCCCCACCAGAGAGGCATGATAAGAGGTGCCGCAAGCCAGCATTAATATCGATTCTACGCCGGGGCTTCTTATTCCCACCAAATCTGTACCTGGCTCCGTAGCCTGGGTATAAGCGCCCAGGGTATTGCGGATGACCTTCGGCTGTTCATGAATTTCCTTGAGCATAAAGTGTTCGTACCCGGCCTTTTGCGCCTCTTCGATGTTCCATAGTATCTTATGCTCTTCCCTCTTAACCTCCCGGCCATCTTTCTTAATCCTGGTATAGTACCTGGTGACTACTCCGATGTCGCCGTCTTCGAGATAGATGACTCTACTGGAATAATCCAGTATCGCCGGCACATCGGAGGCGATAAGAACCTCACGGTCACCGATGCCGATAATCAAGGGGCTGTCTTTCCGTGCCACCACCAGTTTTGGTTCACCGGCCCTGATGGCGATGATGGCATAAGAACCCTCTATATCACGCAGCGCTGCTTCTACGGCCACTTCCAGGTTGCCATCATAGTACTTCTCGATGAGGTGCGGTATGACCTCGGTGTCTGTTTCCGAGATGAGTTTGTGTCCCTCGCTAGTTAGCTGGCGCCTCAGTGCCTGGTAGTTGGTGATGATGCCATTGTGTACCACGGCAATATCGCCGGTGCAATCAAGGTGCGGGTGCGCATTCACCTGTGACGGCTCGCCATGAGTCGCCCATCTGGTATGGCCTATAGCCACGGTTCCTTTGAATTTTGGTGATGTCTTGCTCAGCACATCTACCCTGACCGCGTCCTTATAGACATCAACCGCGCGGTCAGCCACGGCCACACCGCAGGAGTCATAGCCACGATATTCCAGTTTCTTCAGGCAGTTGATAACCACTGTTTGTGCCTGTCTCTCTCCAATGTAACCAACGATACCACACATAATTAAATTCCTGTCTTTGTTATTTCCCGCTATCTAAAATACAAAACTTCTATCTGGCAGCTTACCACTAATCAGCTTCATCGCCTGAATCTGGCAGTAGTTACCGGCAATAATGCCGGGCTGAGCGACCACCCCGTTTTCCAGCTTGCAGCCTACCCCGAGCATCGCCCCGATATTGATGCGATAGTATTCATTATTTACTTTGATGTCTGTTTCCCCGCTACAGGCAGTGAAATGTCCGCCGAGAACGCAGCCTTTATCAATCACCGAATCCTGTATTACCGAGCCTGGACCAATATTGACATCGTCCCCAATAACACTGTTTTCTATCTCGGTGAAGGGGGAGATGGTAACATTGTTGCCGATACTGGTAGATGGTAGGATGCAGACACTGGGGCCTATTTCGCAGTTCTCCCCGATGACCACAGGGCCGGTGATATAAGAACCCGAACGTATAACCGTGTTCTTCCCCAGGGAAACCAGCCCTTTCACGTATGCGCCGGACTCGATGGTGCCGCCTAGTTTGGGTGATACCCGACGCAGGACTGCATTATTAAGGCGGATAATATCCCATGGGTAAACAATATCAAGCCAGGTTCCTTCTGTTTCTTGAGCGTTGATACTGTGGCCTTGAGACACCATGTTGTTCACTACATCAGGAATGCCCAATTCCGCTCCGATGTGGTCAAAAACCTCTTTCGTAAAAGCATAAATCCCGGTGTTGACCAGATTGCACTGAGCCTCGCCGGGGTTTTCCAGAATGTCCTTTACCACACCGTCCTCAATAGTTACCACCCCATATCTGGTGATGTCGTCTACCTTTTTCACCAGCACCGCATTCGGCTTTACGGTCACGAACCGGGCTATTGTATCCGCCTCAATCAAGTTATCGCCCGGTAAGACCAGAAACTCGTCCTCGACGACGCCCTTAGCCTGCGCCAGGGCGTGAGCGGTTCCCACCTGTCTATCCTGGGTGACATAAATAAGGTCAATGCCAAACTGTTCCCCGCCACTCATATAATCAAAAATCTGCTCTTTACGGTAGCCAACAACAATGACAATACGGCGGATGCCGTTCTGCACTAACGCCTCCACAACGTGCTGGATTATCGGTTTACCGGCGATAGACAGCATGCCTTTGGGCTTGGTTACCGTAAATGGTCTAAGCCTTTGCCCTTCACCAGCGGCCAGGATTATTGCCTGTTTCATTATCTAAACCTGCTCTCCTGACGAGGTTCTGAATCCAACTATAGCTCCTACACATGCTAAAATATGTTCGATTCGGGCGAGATAATCCCGCTTGCTATTGCCCCTGGTCCGATATGAGTATCGTTACCAATCATCGTACCAACGTTGATGGAGGCATTAATCCCTGTTTCCACCCTGTCTCCAATTATAGCACCTAGCTTGCGTCTTTTGGTATTCCTGCCTGCTACCCATATATCTTTCTGGTCGAGTCTGAGATTGGCAATCTTGGTGCCGGCTCCCAGATTGCACCCCTCCCCAATAATACTATCACCTACATAATTATGATGTGGAACGTTGCTATGGCTCATAATTATCGAGTTCTTGATTTCTACAGCGCCGCCGATACGGCAGTCGTTGCCGATAGATGTGCAGGGGCGAATAAAGCAGTTAGGGCCTATGTCACATTTTTGCCCGATGAGCACCGGACCGATAATGTAAGAACCTGACCTCACGATTGTACCCTTGCCAATGGAAACCGCTCCTTTCATTACCACGTTTTCCTCTACCTCACCCAGGTTCTCGGCGACCATCTCGGCCATGAGAGTTTCGTTGGCGCGTAGCAAGTCCCAGGGATAGCTGAGGTCGAGCCAGTAACCGATTTTCTGGCCGAAGACGTCATGTCCCTGGTCTATCAGTAGCTGCAAGGAATCGGTTATTTCATACTCGCCCCGTGCAGACTTGGGTGTCTGTGCGATGGCATCAAATATGGCGGGTGTAAAAAGATAAAGACCGGCATTTGCCAGGTGCGAGGGGGCTTTCTCTACCTTTTCGTAAATACGCACAACCTTGTTTTGTTTTAAGCCGATTACTCCTAATCCCTTGGTATCTTCAACCTCGAAGACACTGATAGTAATATCGCTGGATTTAGCTAAACTTCTGATGTCTTTTGCCTTGACGATAACATCTCCGTTTAGCATCAAGAAGTTACCATCCAACAAGCCCGCCACTTCTCTGATGGCGTCTGCGGTACCTAACTGGCGGCGCTGGCTGGAGTAGTCTATACTCACCTTCCATTTCTTGCCACTGCCAAAATATTCACGCACCTGTTCATCGTGGTAGCCCACGATAAAAAGGAACTCCTTGATACCGCCCTTTATCGCTTCAATAAGCAGGTGCTCAAGGATAGGTTTATTCGCCAGAGGCATCATCACCTTGGGCCTGGTATAGGTCAGGGGACGCATGCGGCTACCTTCTCCGGCCGCTAGAATAACCGCTTTCATCTTATCCCCTTTTGCCTCCTTTTGTACTATCCTTGATTACCTTCATGGCATCATCATAAAGCTGATGTGCGCGTGTCTCGCTTCTCGCCTGCGCCGTTACCCTTATCTTAGGCTCAGTGCCGGATGGTCTAATAAGTAACCAGCCTTCGGCAAAGCTCAACCGTATACCATCAACATTGTTCACGGCCAATGGGTTGAGTTCCTGAAGCCTTTCTACAAGGTTAGGCAATGTAATTCCTGCACTGGGAACGCTACCGCGGAGAAGCGGATAATCGGCGATATTATTCACAAGCTTTGATAGCTTCTGCCTGCTGGCAATAGCTACTATCTGAGCCGCAGCATAGATGCCATCCGGGCACAGCGAACTGTGGGGAAAAACCCAGGCCCCAGATGGTTCACCGCCGAACTCGCCGCCATTCTTGAGTTCCTCAGAAACATAAATATCACCCACCTTGGTACGGGTCACGTTGAAGCCCGTCTCATCGATTGCCATCGAAGCGTCTACGGTAGTTACTACCCCCTTGGCCCCTGCTTGGCGAGCGAAAATTACCAGAAGCTTATCCCCAGGGATAAAGCGGCCTTGTTCATCTATTGCCATCATGCGGTCGGCATCGCCATCGTGTGCGATGCCGATATCGGCACCGAACTCCCTGGTAGCCCGCATCAAGTCACTTAAATTATCTTCGGTAGGCTCAATCGTGTGGGGGAAAAAGCCGCTGGGATAACAGTTGAGTGCAAGCACTTCCGCACCGAGCTTTCTTAATAAATAGGGGGTAATCACCGAGCCAGCACCACAAGCGCAGTCCAGTACTACCCTGACTTTCCTTTCACCGGGGAAGTATTTTGTTATATGCGCGATATGCTCCTCGATTGCACCCTCATAAGTGCGGCTACTTTTAATCTCGTCCCAGGGAGCGGCCTGAGTTGCCTCGGTCAAAATTAATTGCTCAATTTGCTCCCGTTGTCCGGCATCGAAGGCTGAACCATCGGGGTTGAGCAGCTTGATACCGTTATACTCCGGCGGGGTGTGTGAAGCCGTCACCATTGCCCCTGCTTTGAATTTCCTGGTGGCTAAAGCGAGCGTGGGTGTGGGTAAAATACCAGTATCACAGCACTCGGCACCGGCGGCGAGTGTGCCAGCAATAAAAGCATGCGCCAGGGCGTTACCGGAGGTTCTGGTATCACGCCCTACCACCACACTATCATAAATGCTCCCTACAGCTAGCCCTGTTTTGAGGGCTAGCTCAACCAGACCCTTATCGGCGAGCCTCCGTATTCCAGAAGTACCAAATAGAGACATACTGTGGTTGATTTTAACTTGCATAGATGGAGATGTCAACTCACGGAACTATTTCAGCCGTGGCTATCCAATGCTGGGGAACAAATGTACTTTATTTCGCACAAAAACTACTAGCTGGGTGAAACGAACTTATTCACCCAGCTAGTATGATTTCAAGTGCTTAACTTCGGACTATTGCATCGCTGCGAAAGCGTCAACCAGACCAGAGCCATAGAGCCTATCTTTGCCTGGAGTGGTATCAGGTGCCACCTGTTCCGCGGTTGTCTCCAGCTTGTTCTGGACTTCCGCCGGGTCCCAAATCCCATCTCCATCAATGTCCCAACTGCCAATCGGGGTGGATAACACCAGAGCAGCTGTACCGGCAACATGAGGCGACGCCATAGAAGTGCCGCTCAAGGTCGCGTAAGTGGAGCCTTTATAAGTGGAGTAAATGTTCACCCCGGGTGCAGCTATGTCAACCTCCGGGCCACGGGAAGACCACCATGCGATATTATCGATATTATCAGTGGCAGTAACGGAGATGACTTCGGCGATTTTTGCGGGGTAGTTTACTGTGTTATCGGCAGAACCACTGTTTCCGGCGGCGGCCACCTGAACTATGCCAGCGGCAGCTACTCTCTTTATCGCCTGCTCAAAAGAAGCGCTATACTGACTGGTGCCAAGACTCATATTGATTACCTGCATTTTTTGCAGGATAGCCCAGTCGAGTCCTTCAATGATATCAGAGAGATAGCCAGAACCACGCCGGTCTAGGACCTTGACTGCATAAAGGTCAATTTTGGTTCCAACGCCAACCACGCCAATCGTATTATCAATAGCGGCTACAATTCCGGCGACATGAGTACCATGACCATTGTCATCGGTGTATTTGGTGGTGTAACCTACGGTACTGACGCCACCCTTGATATTGCCCGCCAAGTCGGGATGTTTCAAATCTATACCGGTATCAATTATAGCTACCTTAATCGGGTCGGCAGTAGTTATGCCCCAGGCTAAATCAGCATCAATCCTGTTCACTCCCCAGGGTATGGTCTCGGCGGGCTGAGTTGGTGCCGCCGGTTTATCTAAGGCCTCGATGATGATGTCGTCCTCGATTCTCAAAACCTCAGATTTCTCAGCCAAGGCTCTTTCGGCTGCTTTAGAAGGTAGATAGACTACCATGCCATCGATCAAGTCCAGTTTCTTAATCTTGATGCCGCCTACCTGCCGGGTTAGTTCATCTTTAGCCGCCTCATTAACAGCTCCGGGTTGAAAAACAACAATCTTTCTCTCTTTCCCCTCATCGGCAAAGACGGCGCCTGGGGTTAAGCCAAGAAGTAATATGGTAATCAACAATACGGAAAAAATTAATCGCTTTTTCATGGTTGGTACTCCTATGACTACTTTTTTATAATACCGAAATACTGCGGACAGTTAGACTGAAATAATTAGCGGTTTTCTCATGGTTGGTACCTCCTATTGGCTTCTAACAAGAAAGAAGTTAGAACATAATTATAACACGAGCGCGCAACGAGAATCAAAGAACCGGCCGGGAACGGCCTTTACTGAACATTCGTACGGAAATAGACTGTTCGGTAGGGCTTGTCCTCCCCTTCCTTGTACAAAAAAAATTCCACCTTTTGACTATCTCCCGCCTGGCGTGGAATAAAACTCACTATCTCTTCCCATTTTCCATCTTTTTGGAGTGTTATTGGGCCGATATTATTAGTGATAACCCCGTTTATCACCACTTCGATACGGTAGGCAGTTGTATTGTACTCTCGATTGATAATACCAACCCTAACCTTACCTTCTCCACCCACGGTCAGTTGGCTCGGGTAGTCCGTAGCTTTACCGGACAGCCCTAAGATGTAGAAATCGGTAGTTCTTTCGTTTGCCGTAGGGGTAGCGGCAACAAAAACCAACGAAACTAGGGCAATAAAAATAGCCAGCGCCAGGACGACAGTCAAGAACCTGTGCATCGTGTGCCCACTCCAATATGGAAGTTTAGAGTTGATTTTTACCATTACGATTTCGTGCCTAGTTTTCGATGAGTTTTTGATGAATAGTACCGGGATTAAGAGGGAATCCTCCGCGCCGTTGATGGCAATTTATTTAGGCTACTGGTATTATTAGGCGTGTTCTCAAAAAGCATAAGCCCCCTTCATCAGGCTCAGGCTTAAGTATAATCCAAACCTGAGCTTAATAACAACACAGAGATTGGTTTAAATATAGGGGCAGAAAATGTGTTACGGAATAGTCCTGGCAAAAGAGCTACTTTTTTGCCTTTGACCGTAGACAGTTTAGATGATAGAATTAGAGATGGTGAGGTTGTTGATAGCAGGTTAAGGAGGAGCAATGTCAGGGCATTCGAAGTGGCATTCAATTAAACATCAGAAAGGTGTAGCCGATGCCAAGCGGGGTCAGCTCTTTACCAAGCTGACTAAGGAAATCATCATGGCGGTGCGCCAGGGTGGCGCCAGTTCCGATGCAAACTATCGTCTGCGGCTCGCCGTACAGAAAGCTCGCGATAATAATATGCCGATGGACAATATTGACCGGGCTATCAAGAAAGGTAGTGGTGAGGGAGAGGGCTCAGCGCTGGTCGAAATGAACCTGGAGGGTTACGGGCCGGGCGGGACAGCTATCCTGGTACAGGCAGTGAGCGACAATCGAAATCGAACAGTGCAAGAGATTCGTAATGTCTTCTCACGCCATGGTGGTAGTCTGGGAGAGAGCGGTTGTGTCTCCTGGCTGTTTGAATCGAAAGGAATAATTACCATAGATACGGAAAACCAGGATACCGACGAACTGACGTTGAAAGCAATTGATGCCGGTGCTGAAGACGTCAAGCTAGAAGGTGACTACATGGAAGTCTACACCAAGCCTGACAAACTCATGGCTGTCAGAGCCGCTCTTGAGCAGGAGAAAATACCAGTGGCTTCTGCTGAGGTTTCAATGGTAGCTAAAACCACGGTTGAACTTGAGGAAAAAGCTGCCTTGCAGGCGCTGAAGCTGCTCGGCAAGTTGGAGGAACTGGACGAAGTCCAGCTCGTTTCCAGTAACGCAAACTTCTCTGACGCCATTCTCAAAAAGTACCAGGAGCAAGCTACTGCCACCGCTCGAGCTTGACGATGAGGATTTTGGGTATCGACCCGGGCACACTGGTCATGGGGTACGGGGTCATTGAAAGCAAAGACGATGAGACGGCATTGATTGATTGTGGTGCCGTGACGATGTCAACACGCTCCCCCATCGGGGAGCGTTTGAGTTATTTGTACTATCAACTTTTAGAAATTGTTGCCCGTTATGAACCAGGGGCGATGGCAATTGAGCAACCATTCCTGGCCAAGAACGTGAAAACGGCGCTGGCCATAGGGCGGGCGCAGGCTATCGCTATTCTGGTGGCGGCTAATAAAGGTATTCCTTTTTTTGAGTATAGCCCGGCTCAGATTAAGCAGCGGGTGACTAATTATGGCGCTAGTTCCAAAGAGCAGATTCAGGAGATGGTTAAACTTCAGCTTGGTTTATCTCAGGTGCCGGAGCCGAATGATGCGGCCGATGCGCTAGCGGTGGCTCTTTGCCATCTGAGCGAAATGCATCTCACAAGTCTGTTATCTCAGGGACGGTGATGGAGCAAAGATGATAGCCAGCCTTCAGGGCAGATTAGAATCTATTGGCACCGATTGGGCCATAGTTAATGTTCATGGCGTTGGCTTTCAGGTGTATATGCCCACTTCCACCCTTAGCTCATTAGACAGCGTGGGTAAAGAGATACACCTCTATACCCATTTTCATCTGAGGGAGGATAGTGCCACCCTCTATGGCTTTATCTCCCCCGATGAGTTGGGATTGTTTGATGTCTTGATTAGTGTCTCCGGAATAGGACCCAAACTAGCTCTTACGGTGTTATCGTCAATGACGGTGGAGCAAGCCAGTCTGGCGATTGCCAGTGGCAACGTTGAGCTGCTGACCATGGTACCCGGTATAGGGCAGAAGACGGCCAATCGTTTGATTCTGGAGCTTAAAGATAAGATAGGCGCTCGCCTGGTGTCTGCTCCTGCCACCGCATCTATCCAGGGAAACGCCGACGTTTTAGGCGCTCTGACTTCATTAGGCTATTCTATAGCCGAAGCTACCCGAGCCGTTGCCACGATACCGGCGGATAAAAAGCTCAGTGTCGAAGAGAAGATTAAGATGGCGCTCCAGTATTTCGGCGGGAAATAACCTCAGGAGGCAAGTCTATGCAGGTAATTGTTTATTCCACTCCCACCTGACCGTATTGCCACATGGTGAAAGAGTTTCTTTCGCAGAAGGGAATAAGTTTTAAGGAATACGACGTCAGTCGCGACCAAACTGCTGCTGAAGAGATGGTGAAACGGACGGGACAAATGGGTGTGCCCGTCACTTTGGTTGATGAAGAAGCCATCGTGGGATTCAATCGGCCACGACTGGAGCAGGCATTGAATGAGGCACAAGCCAGGCAGCGTCCCTCCTTTGGCGCTGCTATCGCCGATGCCGGCAAAATTACTGCCCGGATGGGTACAGGCATCAAATCAGGCGCTTATGTTGGTGCGGTGCGGCCTGGTACGGTGGCGGAGAGGTTGGGTTTAAGACAAGGTGACATCATCACCGAATTGAATAAACAGCATATCACCAACGCTGACGACCTGGCGAACGCCCTGGCTAACTTGAGTCAGGGGAGCTATCTATCCTTGGTTTTTCACCGGGACAACGAGATTCGCAGTACCCAGGGAACACTATAGTATATCAAAGAGCAAAGCGGAATAGCACCATCGGAAATCACCATCAGGATTTCGAAGGGAGGGAAAAGATGTTAAGGGGTAACGTACCTATCGGCAGACTGTTTGGCATATCCATCAAGCTTCATTTTTCCTGGTTTCTTATTTTTGCACTGGTGACATGGGCTCTGGTCACCAGTTACTTCCCCACGACATTTCCGACATGGGGCCTTTCTCAGAGAGTAGCTGCCGGACTGATAACCAGTTTATTATTCTTCGGCTCATTGCTGGCCCATGAGCTTTCGCACAGCCTGGTAGCTCTGCGAGAAGGCATGCAGATAGAGTCAATAACCCTCTTCATCCTCGGTGGTGTATCCAGTATGACCGGAGAACCCAAGACACCCAAGGATGAGTTCCGTATGGCGATTGCGGGGCCACTATGTAGCCTGATACTGGGGGGCGTGTTCTGGGGGATATTCTTCAGCCTGCATAACTCGACCGATGGTACCGCCCGTTTCATTACCACCGTCGCTTACTGGCTCGGGCTTATCAATATTTCCCTCGCTATCTTTAATCTCATACCAGGTTTTCCACTGGACGG
>ORJL010684607.1_pt1 | contig 10350 bp, 11 predicted proteins | sample 1779941 | NCBI WGS metagenome assembly ORJL01 (sample SAMEA104232317, study PRJEB22302) | groundwater metagenome | biome: forest; feature: aquifer; material: groundwater | place: USA | collected 2011-08-07 | depth 5.8 m | reverse complement strand
TTTACTATAGCCACTTTCTGCGCTTAAAGTAGATAAGCATTATAGAAGTGATAGCTACCATTAAAATGATTACTCCGGGGTAGCCAAACTTATGCTCAAGCTCCGGCATATGTTTAAAATTCATCCCGTAGATACTGGCAATCAAGGTAAGAGGCATCATAATGGTGGCAATAACAGTCAGGGTTTTCATAATTTCATTAAGCCGGTTTGAAACAACCGAGACATAGGCCTCCATAGCCCCGGTAATAATATCACGGGAAGTACCGACCAAATCATTAAGCCTGACTAAATTATCATAAATATTACGGAAATATATGCTATTGCTGGATGGAATCAATTCGAAATCACCGCGCGTCATAAGGCTTACAACATCGGCCTGCGGGCCGATAGTCCGCCTTAAATACATAACATCATTCTTAAGTTTATATATTTTCTTGAGTGTTTCATTGCTCGGAGACTTAAATAACTCATCGCTCATTTGATCAACATTGTTATCTACTTCCTGGATGACCGGGAAATAACTATCAACGCAAGAATCCAAGACCGAATAAAGAAGCATACCCACTCCGGATTTTATAATCGGAGACTGCCGCCTAATCCTTTCCTTACAAACTGTAAGCGGGTTTATAAGATTAAGGTGGTAAGTAATAAGAAAATTTTTTCCCAAACAGCAATCAAGCTCATTAATAATAATCTTATTACCGTTAGCTTTATGCGTGGATGATTCCAGGGCAAACAAAATAAGGAAAATATAATCGTCAAATTTCTCTATCTTAGGCCGGGCATTCGGCATGATTAAATCTTCGACGCTAAGAGGATGGAGGTTAAAAACAGTAGTAAGCAAATCGATGCTATCATCGTCAATATCCAACATATCCAACCATAAAACAGAACGCTCGTCTTTTAAAGCCTGTTCGATTTCCGGTCCGGATAAATCGGACTTAAAGCCTGTGTCAGGATGGTATAAAAATGATTCATACATAAATTTTAGTTTAACTGGAAAATTAAAACCCGTCAAGGTTTTTAATCACATATTCCAGAACCACATCCGCTTGTTTAGCTGCCGCTACATTTACCCGCGGAGATAATGCGGGCAACGTGCATATATCAGATTTTAAATCTCCTATTATCACCAAGTTCTTCTTTACCCGGTGGATTTTTATCTGGTCCGACAGACCTATGCCCCCTAAACCGGATGCTGAAACAATAAATTTACCGCTTCCGAGCAATTCCCGTATAAACATACTCTTATATTCTGCGCGGTCAAAGCATTCAACCACTATATCGCAATCCTTAAACAATATACCTGCATTTTCGAAACCTATTTTTTTATGGATCATTTTAAGGTTAAGCCGCGGATTTATTCTTAGTAAATTAATTTTAAGCGCATCTACTTTCTTCTTGCCTACCTGGTCTTTAAAATAAAATTGGCGGTCGAGGTTTGAAGGTTCAACAAAATCAAAATCCGCTATAGTCAGTTTTTTGAATCCGGTACGGGCTAAACTAGCTGCGCAATTCGAACCCAACCCTCCGGCCCCGGCTATTCCAACCCGGACTCTCTCTATTTTTTTAAGATCATTTGTCCCGAGTTTTTTAATTAAATTAAGCCTAAATTCATCCTTCATATCGGCATCCAATCTTTAAAAACCGGTTGATAGCCTTTACGCGCAAGCATTTCCTGTACTTCTTTAACGCTGCGTGTATCGGAAATATCAAACTGTGACGTACCTGTAGACATAGACGAACCGGACATATACCCGCCCACTTTTGTTGACGAGCCTGCAGACATCCTGGTAATACCTAAAGGAAGCAGGTTTTCCCTGAGCTTGGCACTTTCGCGTGTAGACAAAGTAATGCCTAATCTTGGTTGATAAATTCGTAACGCGGTAATTATCTGTACCATATTCGCATCGCTAACTTTATGGAGCACCTTAAATTCACCGGCATGCGGCCGTAACCTGGGTATAGATATACCGATTTCTATTCCCGGGAATTTATCCTGTAAATATTTCGCATGGCAAGCCATAAAGAATATTTCTTTTCTCCAATCGCTTAAACCCAAGAGCGCTCCGATATTAATGCTTCTTATCCCCTGGATAGCTGCCCTATCCGGCGCATCTAAACGAAACAAATAATCTCTTTTTGGGCCTTTCTTATGTAAATTAGCATAGAGCGCTTCATCATAAGTCTCTTGATATATAGTCAACCCGTCTACGCCTGCATCAATGACATTCTTATACTCAGTTTCACTAAGCGCATATATCTCGATACCTATTGAAGTAAAATATTTGCGCAATATCTCGATACAATTAATAATATATTCCAGAGGGCTATTTTTCCGGGAATCTCCGGTAAGGATTAAAATATGCTTAATCCCTGTAGACGAAATGGCTACCGCCTGATTTTCCACCTCTTCTTCGGTGAGTTTTTTACGCGGTATATTATTACGGGCATTAAAACCGCAATAAACACATTCATTTTCGCAGAAATCCGATAAATATAACGGCGCATAGAGTTGTATAGCCTTACCAAAATTACCCAATGTAAGCACATGCGCTCTTTGCGCCATTTCTTCAAGAAAACTTTCTGCTATAGGCGAGATAAGCGCGCTAAAAGATACATCCGGCAGGTTGTTTCCCCCAAGGCCCAAGCGCACATCATCAGGAGAAAACTTCTGAAAATAATCTCCGGAAATAGTATCCCGATATTTTGAATAAAAATCATAATAACTCATTTAACTATTTACTCTCTTCCCTTAAAAAACCGGTCAAAGGAGATGAAGGATTAGCATGATTTTCCATCACGCAAAGCCCGGATAAATATGCCCGCCTTCCGGCAATAACTGCCTCGTTAAATGCACCGGCCATTTCTACGGGATCAGCTGCTATGGCAATAGCCGTATTCACAAGCACTGCCGCGCACCCCATCTCCATACATTTACAGGCATCAGACGGGCTACCCAGCCCGGCATCCACTATAACCGGAGCTTTTAACTCATGGATCATTATATTAACCAATTCCTCTGTTTTAATACCTCTGTTACTTCCTATGGGAGAACCCAAAGGCATTACAGCCGCACAACCTACATCTACAAGCCTTTTTGCCACAGATAAATCCGGGCTCATATAAGGCAAAACTACAAAACCCTCCTTTACCAGGACTTCTGCGGCTTTAAGCGTTTCCAAATTATCCGGTAATAAATACTTATTATCCTGTATAACTTCTACTTTTATCCAATTCCCCGCGCCGCTGGCCTTAGCTAAACGCGCAATACGCACCGCCTCATCGGCATTGCGTGCTCCGGAAGTATTCGGCATAATAATACAATCTTTAGGTATATAATCCAAGATGTTATCGGTTTTTGAATTTGTGTCTACCCGCCGCAAAGCAACCGTAACTACCTGGGCCTTTGCAGACTCCAGCGCCTTCTTCATAATCTGGTATCCGGGAAATTTTCCCGTACCGATAAATAAACGGTTATGAACTATTTTATCTCCTATCTTTAAATAATCATTACTCATTATCCACCCCCCACAAAACTTACTATCTCGATATTATCGCTTTCTTTCAACAAAACCTGTTCCCACTTTTCTTTCGAAACGATACGAAAATTATGCTCAATAACTATTTTCTCTGCACATAATTTCATTGAAGCCACGAGTTCGTTTAAATTAGTTTTTGGTTTAACTTCTTCTTTTTTACCGTTTATTTTTATAAACATCGGTTTTTCCTTTTCTTAAAACAATTTCTTTTTTGAATTTCCTCGCGCAAGATTCTATATCTGCCGCTTCTAAAATACCACGAATAGCCGCGATATTCTTAGCGCCTAAATCCAATATCTCATTTATATTGGATAACTTTATCCCGCCGATAAAAACCACAGGCTTCTTTGATAAACTCAAAACTTCTTTTACGTCTTTGGTACCGAGAAAATATGTTTTTGTCTGAGTAGAAAAAATCGGGCCATAAGCGATATAATCAATATCCGCTGAGTTTGCTTTTCTTACTTCATCCAAAGAATGCGTAGATACTCCTATTATTTTATTTTGACCGATAATATTACGTGCTTCATTTACAGGTAATTTTAATAAATCTTCCTGCCCCAGATGAACACCGTCTGCACCGGAAGTTTTCGCTATATGCGGGTCGTCATTTACTATGAAGACCACATTTTTCTTATGGCATAATTCTCTGACCTTACATGCCAGATTAATTAATTCATTTTTATCTTTATTCTTTTCCCGTAACTGAATAATATCCACCCCGGCGGCAATTGCTGATTCGGCTATTTCTAAAGCAGGCCTGTCTAAAGCATATTCAGAACTTATTACTAAATATAAACTATAATTTTTTATATGCATAATAAAAAACCCTCATGCCTTTTTTAGCATAAGGGTAATTTTCACTATCCCTACGCTGGCATTATCCAGATCAGGTTCATGCGGGTAATCCACTTAAGGCTAGCAGAACTCTCAGGCCGTTTCACGACCTCCCCGTTATATTTATATTCTAACTCTCTAATACAAAAACGTCAAGGCTATCAATTTGCTTTATATTGCCGAAACCAAAGAAAACATAACAAAACCCGCAATCGTTAAAGCCATAGAGATAAATAGTTTAAAATAATATGCATAACAATTTGATTCTTTCCCGTCGATTATTAATTTCTTTATTTCTATATACGGTACTGGCGAACGCCTATACCAACCGATTATCTGGGCATCACGGTTTATATACTTAGCCGCCCTTAAAAGCCCAAAGAAAAATTCAATTACGCCTAAAGGTTGCCGGTAGTCCAGAAATATTATCCCTGTCTCATCCTGCAGGACAAAGTCTTCGGAAAAGATATATCCCGGCATGCCTCTGCCGATAATTTTACCTTTTATCGAACAAGGTACCGGCCTTATCGCAGAAACTTTCACTTTACTCAAAAGGCTTTTTACGGTCATCGGGAGATAATCCGAATACGAGTAACTAAAAATAGTCTGTATTAAGTAAGCTATCCCGAATAAAATCATGCCGAGCCATAAGTATACGGCTTGCTGCCTTATAATAAAATACCCGACTGACGAAATAAAAACGGCCAAAGGCAAAACCTGGAAAATAACATCTACCAGGAATTCATCCCAGTATGATTCAGGCCTTTTCTCGTTGAATTCTATAAAAGGCTCCTTACCTGACGCCACAGACTGGTTACTTAAGAATTTAAGCCTTTTAGCTATCAAAGGATGGGTTGACTGTAGCTCATAATATAGAGCCCAGGGGTTCCAAAATTCCCACTTGGCCGCATCCTTAAGCCTTTCTTTATTTACTTCTCCTCCCATATTATTCGGGCCCTGGTATGCGCTGATCGCCAGAATATTCGCGGATTTGGCGTCAAATATCCCCATTGGCCCGATTGCGTTTAGCTCGCTCTTTCTTTCATCGGTTTTTATTTCTTTTTTTCCGGAATTATCACCAGCCAGGCCGTAACCTATCTTAACCAAAGCAGAAGCCAAAGCGTTCGGATTACCGGTAACCTCACCGGAAAATCTATCAGCAAAATACTCCCTAAGCCTGGAAAACCATAGCACTATATATTCGCTTATAATATAAAGCAAATAAGCAGAAATTGCTATAGCCAACCGATAAGGAGCGGATTTATCTCTGCCCCGGCTTTTCATTTTTATTAAAGTCCTATAGATATAATAAAGAATTAAAGGTACCAGCTGGGCTAAAGTCATAATCAGCATATCCCAATGCACAACATGCCCGATTTCATGAGCCACGACCGCTTCGGCCTCTTCGGGAGTTAATAGGTCTAAAATTCCTTGCGTTAACACAATCCTGGCATTACCAGGATGATGGCCATAAGTAAAAGCATTTGGTGAGCCATCCAGTATAATCCCCATGCGGGGAAAATTTATCCCCTTATCTTTGCATACTTTCTCGATAAAATTCCTTAAATGCTCCGGCAGTTCTTCGGGGCTTACCCATTTCATTTTATACATAAACCTCAAGGATAAATCCATTAAAAAAGGCCCCAAAAGGAATTGCAAAGCAGCAATAATTATCCCTATTAACAAAGCAAAAAACGGCGGGATCTTACCAATCTCGGATATTATAATTAAAAACAAGGTAAGCAGAGCATACATCCCAAACAATACGGCCCAGGAACGGACAGCTAAATTAGGCAACGGAATTAAAGTCTTTAATAAACCCGAACTCTTGCCTTCAAGTGAACTTTTATCTATTTCAATCTTTACCTTTATTTCCGGGAGCATGTTAATCTCGTCCTTATCCAGCCAAATTCCTCCTGTCTCAGGGCAATAATCAATCTTCAATCCGCCATCCAACAGAGATAATTCAACCATAGGATCTCCGGAAAGGGAATTCCGGGCAGAATACTTGCCATCCTTTACTGCTTCCTCGATTTTAGCTTTAAGATAAGAAGGCATGCGGGTAAAATGATAAATCTCGTCTTTGTCCAGCCAAATTCCTCCGCACTCAGGGCAAGATTCAATCTCTACGCCCTGCTTAGTCATAACTGCAACCAAGTAATCGTCTTTACAGGCAGGACATTTCATATTTTTCCTTTCTTTATGTAATTCCTAGTCCGCATTCTTAGCTCTTTTTCTTACCACATGCTGTACGGTAAAGGCGGCTTGTAAAATATGCCACACCCCCTGCTGTCCGGATGCTGCCATAATATCTTCACGTGTTTTCTTATCGCTCATAGTCTTGGCAATAATACGTAATATCTGCACCTGGATATCATCATCTTCCTGAGGAGTAAGGATAAGAAAAATAAACTGGGACGGTTTGCCGTCAGGAGAATCCCAGTCAATGCCGATTTTTGAACGCCCGAAAATTACTACCGGCCTAACCAAAGAAGACAAGCGCGCATGCGGAATAGCAACCCCCTCCTCTATTGCCGTACCCATGGTTTCTTCGCGCTTAAGCACTACTTCCCCTAAAATATCAGCAAGCGGCAAACTGCCCTGCTCAGAAGCAACTAAGCATAATTCACGGATAGCGTTGTCCCGGTCAAGCGCTTTTAAGTCCGGGATAATATCACGATGCGAAAAGAACTCAAGTACGCTGATAGTTTTTCTGCGGCGCAGTGAATACTTAAGCCATGGCCCCAGGACAATTGCCGAAACAACTCCTCCGATGACAACCGCGACTAACATAGACAGAGAAATCAAATTATACTTAAAAGCGATAATCGCAATAACGATTTCCATAGAACCGCCCGGAGTATGGGCGATTGCCACAGAGAGACGATTCACTCTTGGTAAATCCGTAAAAGTTACACCCAGCCATGCTCCCAGAAATTTACCGGAAATCCCGATTAAAATCACAAACAACACTAAAAACATATCAAAATGTTCAAAGAAATCTATTTCCAAACCTATACGGGCAAAAAAAAGCGGGACAAATATGGCATAAACCATCTGGGAAATAACCTGGCGTGTTTTTTCCGGGAGTGCCCTTGCCTCACCTGCCACTACCCCGGAAATAAAAAAACCTAACAAAGCACTAATGCCCATTTTTTGAAAAACCGCGCCACAAAATAAACCCAAAAGGCAGATAAAAGTAAGAGAACTACCCGGCTCAGGCAAATTATAAGACCTTATTTTTGATATAACGAAATCCGCGAATCTCCTGCCTATTGTCAGGCAAAATACCATAAATAATACCGCCAAAACAAAAATAATTATTGTAGTACTTATAACAACATTTGCATGAATGATAAAACCCAAGATCAGAGTGAAAATCATCCAACCGATAATTTCATTGACGGATAATGCTGACATAATTAAGAAACCGATATCGGTTTTCGCCACATTTAAGTCATGAAGCGTGCGGATTGTAATCGGCATTGCGCTAATAGTCATAACTGTAGCCATAAATAAGGCAAATATAACTCTCTGGCCGGGATCAACCAGATATTTTTCCGGTAAGAAATAAGCGCAAGTAAATGCGATTGTCATCGGTACTACTATATCGGTAATCGCAATTACCAAAGCCTTACCCCTATGCCGCCAGGCGCTGGAAAAATCCATTTTTAGCCCGGCCTCCATCAAAAAAAACAAAAGCCCAAGCCAGCCGATAGTTTCAAGCATCCCCTGTTGCATAATATCCGGAGGGAAAATTTTCAATTGGAGATTAGGGAAAAATCTTCCAAAAATAGTCGGGCCCAATAGAACGCCGGCTAAGATTTCGGCGGTAATAGCAGGCTGTTTCCAAATACGGAACAACTCACCCAAAATCCTGGCTAAGCCTAAAAGAAGAAAGATCTGAACCAGAAAAATCAATATATTATGCTCGCTTAAATAACTCATAAAATAATAAAATTATTTATTAAACCTGCTTATTTCTCCTATTGACTTTCTATTTTTCGGCATTATTTCATCCTTTTCAGGATAACCCATGCTTATAATTGCACCGATTCTCTTACCAGCAGGCAACCCGATAATTTTTCGCGCTGCCCTTTCATTAAACCATCCTAACCAGCATGTGCCTACCCCATCCTCTTCTGCTTGCAACACAAAATGTTCACAAGCAATACCTAGATCAACTGCATCATAACTTATGCCTTGAAACCACCCGGCAAGCATCGGGAAAAATTTTGTTTTCTCACGCAGGACTATTATTAATACAGGAGCGGATTTCGCAAAAGAATTCAATGAATGTACCCCGGAAAAAGCTGCCTCGGCAACTTTATTTTTTAACGCTTCATCATCAACCACGATAAAATACCACGGTTGAGAATTACAAGCTGAGGGGGCAAGCCGTGCCGCCTCCAAAGACCGGTTTAAAACATCGCGGGGAACCGGTTTAAAAAGATATTTCCTTGTGCTTTTTCTTTTTTTTACTAATTCAATAAATTCCATGTTATCTTTTATCCATACTGCCGTCCGGCATTAAATTCTCCGGAGGGGTTTGCCCGGACTTGCGCATTTTATGCCTGGCACAATTAACATTATTTTCAGTAAGGCAATACTCATTTGCGATTTCAACGAACTTACCGAAATTATATATCCGGAAATGATTGTAGGCGGCGCATTTCTCAAGGCAATCGCAATGCGGGCCTATCTTTTTTATCGTCTTAAAGAACGGGCATTCTATATGCTTGTCCGCCTGGCAGTAATCATAGCTATTGGCAGGTGGTATAAAACCGATATCTTTAATGCATTCTCTTGTATAGTCCACGAATAATTCACAATCCATTATATCTCCTTAATCTTATTTTACCCCGGCTTGCGCTTTACCGGAATAATATTTTTTCATTACCAATTTATAATTCAACCCTGCCAAGCCATAGATCTTTAAGGGTAAACGCAGCTTATCATTGCTTATCCAGATTTCGAATTTTTTCGGTACGCTTACAAAATGATACGCCTTAAATTTACCCGCGGGCACGTTTACTTCATCGATAGATACCAAATTGACGGTAAATTTCTGAGGGAAACGAAAAGTAAAAGTAGAACCTACATCTAAGCCGGGGATCGTCCTCAAGTAAAACGGAAGAATCACTCCGTTATAAATAGGCCCGTCTGATTTGATGATATATTCTTTTACTTTTTTGTTTCTAACAAACTTGGTGGCTATAAGCGTATTTTCTTTGGAAACATAATCTTCCACTATATATTCTTTCCCCACCGGGAAAGCAATGTCGCGTTCAACCCTGATCGGGCGCCCGGTAGCCGGATCAGAATAAATCTTCTCCAGGTCTTCAAAACCTGTGGCGCGGGTATGAAAAGTCACTAATTTAACTTTTTTGCCTTCAAACTCAGTTATTCCTAAATCATTATATTCTGCCGTGCCAACAGGAGAAATCCCATAGATAATCTTTTCTCCGGTATCAGCAAAAACAAAAGCCTGAAAACAAAACAAACTTATCAATAAAATCAAGCCCGGCTTTTTCATATTAATCCAAAATTCCTGTTTTACAAACCTGGGAAAACTTATGCGCGCTACCCCGGATTGTCCTGCTGTAAGTTTTATAATCAACTTCCACCAACCCGAACCTTGGGCCAAATCCTTTATCCCATTCAAAATTATCCATTAATGACCAATACAAATACCCCGCGACCTTAACGCCTTTTTCTATCGCCGAATGCACACTCTTTAGGTGCTCCCGGATAAATTCCCAGCGTAAACCGTCATCTTCCGTGCAAATGCCGTTTTCCGTTATAATTAACGGCAGATTATATTTCTTAAGTTTTAAAAGTAATTGAAGCAGCCCTTCAGGATAAATGTCCCAACCCAATGAATTCTTCTTGGCCGGATGATGGTTACTATTACAGACATCCATAGCAAAATTACGAATACCAAATCCTCTCAAATCAACTAGTTCCCGGA
>ORJL010684140.1_pt1 | contig 10350 bp, 6 predicted proteins | sample 1779941 | NCBI WGS metagenome assembly ORJL01 (sample SAMEA104232317, study PRJEB22302) | groundwater metagenome | biome: forest; feature: aquifer; material: groundwater | place: USA | collected 2011-08-07 | depth 5.8 m | reverse complement strand
CCAACTTTGAGAACTGCGTGAAGGCGCTGGACACCTCGGCGGCGGTGATGCAGGAGGCGCGCGATCGCGGGCACGAGATCAAGATCCTCGACATCGGGGGTGGTTTTCCCGCCCCCTACAACCGGCACGTGAGGCCTATCGGGGACCTGGCCCGCACCATCAATGCGGAGATCGACAGACTTTTCTCCAAAGACATTCAGATCATTGCCGAGCCGGGCCGCTTCATCGTGGCCACCGCCGCCACCGCCGTGGCGAAGGTCGTCGGAAAGGCCGTCCGGGACGGCAAGACCTGCTACTACATCAACGACGGCGTCTATCACAGCTTCTCGGGCATCATCTTCGACCATTGCCAGTACCCGCTCAAAGCGTTCCGCAAAGGAAGAAAAGAGGTCTGCGCCGTCTTCGGCCAGACCTGCGATGCGCTGGACACGCTCTCCTTGTCCGAGGTGTTGCCGGACTTGGAGCTGGACGACTTGGTGTATGCCGAGAACATCGGGGCCTACGGCAGCGCGTCAGCCACCTGGTTCAACGGGTTTGCTCCCGCCAAGGTCGTGCACATCAACGTGTAGCCGGCGCCTAATTCGAGTCCGGCTCAAGCCAGACTTTGAGACGGTAGAAGACGGGAGAGACGCCATCGAGGATCGGCGCCCCGAAGTTGATGGACGTGTCAGTGGCGACGAAAGCGGAACGCGCGGGTTCCCACTTGCCCTCCATCCCCGCCCGGCGTTCGAGCAAATAGTGCCGCGCTCCCACGCACCCTTGGACGGATTGGGCAATAACGGTATCGCAGATGATTTCCAGGGTGCGATCGTGCAGTTTCACCCGCAGCCGGACACCGCTCGCAGGGTCGGTGGGATCAGTGCCTGCCTGGTACTCCTGCAGCGCCGAAAGTCCGTCCCCGTCCTGGTCCAGGCTGGCGTCCATGTCGGAGGCGGCATCAAGTCCGTAGAACAACTCCCAAGCATCGGGCAAGCCGTCGCCATCCCGGTCTGTCTCGTCCGCCGCCTTGCCCGGTGAGCCATAGGTCCAGGCGCTTGGACGCCAACCCGCCTTGGTGGAAGCGATCGATGACGGAGACCCCAAGTCACGGAGGATCAGGGAGCGACCCGCCCCGTCGGTGTCTGGATACCAATCGTCCTTATAGGCCATGCGCCACGATTGGTCCGACCAAGTCTCCCCCAACTCGAGAACCCCTCGGTTGTTGGAAAGAGAGCCTTGGAATTCACCGAGGATGGGAATGCTCCGGTCAGGGTAGAGTTGTCGGAAGCAGAGAGCGTTCTTGACGAGTACCGCGCGCCCTCCCGGCTCGAGCGTCAGAGCGTTGCCGTCGCGAAAGGCAAACTGGGCATCGCCCCTTAATTCCACTCTGGAGAGATCCATCGGCGCCTCGCTGATGTTGGCTACCTCGAGGAAATCAAACTCCTCTCCGGCAGGCGCATGGTACATGAGTTCGGAGATCCGCAGTCGGCTCGCAAGGTCGGACGGCTGCCAGGGCGCTCCAGCAATAAACTGCAGAGGCGCCGACCAATGGCTCCAGCGCCCCTCCCGATCCCGCACCCTCGCCCTCACCCGATAGGCGTGTCCCGGGCGCAGACGCTCGCCGGGAATCTGAGTAGAGTCCGACCACTCCGTTCGTTCGTCCGATTCCCAGACGCTGTTCCATTCAAAGAGCCTTGGCGCACCTGGATCGTAGGCGGGGGCGGAAGAGTCGGTCACCTCGGCAACGCGCCACTTGAGAGCGCCGAATGTATTGTCGCCCTCGGGGCTCAGGAACGGAGAGAGCCTGAAGAAGAGTTGATCCACCGGGTGCGTGACGGCGCCAGTGTAATGGATTGTTGGGGTGGCGGGAATGGTAAGTCCGTCCCATTCCCCGTCGGCGAAGTCGTCCAGCCAGGCCGCCCTGCCCCCTGCGGGGACGGGCGGACCCTCGGAGCCCTCCCACCCCAAGAAAGCGAACGCCTTCATGCCCTGCACTTTCCCCTCGATTGGACCTAAATCGATCCCGTTGGGGGCGCCGCGCCAGCGGTCGCGATCGGCGCGCGAGATCTCCAGGATCCTCCCCGCCAGCTCATCGATCATGGGATTAATGACCTCCTCGCGCCAGACCAAGTCCCTGAACTCGCGTACGACACTCCGGAAACCGGCTCTGAGTGGCCAGGACCCAAGTCCGTTGGTGTCGTAAAGAGCATACCGGACGATGTCAAAGCCAATGTCGGTCCATCCCGGCCCCCATGAGACGTCAGAGTCCCACGGCAGAATCCACAATCGCCCAAGGGCGGTCTCGGGGGTTGGCTCGAAAAACCACGCCTGGTTCTTCATGTGGCTGGGTTCAATGCTGAAGTCGGTATGCCGGACGGCATCGGCCACGGCACAGTAGCGGAACCAGAGATCGAAATTGACGCGCGTCCGCAACCAGTCCTCATCCTGCCCCGGCCTCACGTTCTGGCAGATGTTTTGAAAGTCGCTATCATCCCGCACCGAATCCCCGCCCTGATGACGTTTCAGCTTGTTGCCGTCCAGGATAAACGCCTTGAGCTTGTAGAGATTTCCGTCGGCCATGTTCCTCGACTTGAGGAATCCCGCGTCGTAATCCTCCATCGCCAGATAGAGACCCCAGAAATCGCCCAGGAATTGCCCATCCGGCCCTGACGGGGCCTCCTCATGGGCGTCCGCCACTCGGAGATGGACAAAATGCGTCCGCGGGACCGGCACTCCCATCAGCTCCCAAAGCCGCCGGTTCATGGACTCGACCAAGCCGAAGTTGCCGGTTCCCGAGAGATCGACCATTCGTCCGAGGTTAAGCGCGCGCCATCGTGTCGGATAGGCCTGTCCCGACTCGTCCCGGGCCTGAAAAGCGTGACCCTGGTTGAACCGGAAACGAAGCGCCCGCTTGCCGGCGAAGAGGTAACGCGTATTGGCCTGTCGCAGGCGGAACTGAACATGATCGTACACCTCACCTTCGTAAACCAACGCCGACTCCCAATTGTAGGCGTCGTAGGCCGGGTCATACTCCTCGCCAAAGACCTTCCATTGGGGCACTTGCAGGGCGGGGTCATACGCATGCGCTTCCAGGAAGTCCGCCTCCCTCACCAACACGTGATAGACCGGGACCGAGGTCATCACCTGGTGGGAATACTCATGGCCCAGGCCTTCGGGGTGGAGCGTCTGCAAGCCTGGCTTGTACGGGGGCACTCCGTCGAAGACGAAGAAGGCAAAATTCAGTGATGGATCGTCTGGGTACGGGACGCGCACGCTCTGCGACGGCTCCCCTCGATCGACCGCGGTGATCCGGTAGCGGACGAGGGTGCGGTTGGCGCGGGCCGGGAGAGTGACTGAGAAGACGTTGTCACCCGCCTGGGTATCTCCGCCCGTACCGTCATCTCTCATCTCCACTTCCCGCCAATTCTCGAGGGCATCGAACGCGGGATTCGCGGTCCGCGGGGTATCGGGAGCCTTCAACAGGATGTCGTGGGGCAGAGGAAGGAAGGCTGGAATGAATTCTCCCGGACCTACCACCTGGTAGCGCAACGTGACCGAGCGGACACCCTCGGGATCCGTTACTTTGGCCGAAATCAGAACCGGTTCTCCGGAAGCGGGCTGAATTGGGGTATGTGTCACCTGCCGTATCTGCGGCGGAGATCGTTCCGAGAAAACGGAGTTTCTCACCCCCGGCGTCGGGGCGGGCTTCGCCCCCGGGGCCGTCATTGAAGCCCTCCAACTCCCTCCCAGATTGTTATCGAGAGCGGGGTTGATTAACTCAATCGAGGCCCCGTCGCCGGCGGATGCTGTCGGCCATGGGAAACCCACGCCGTAGTCAACCTCATCGACGACATTCCCGACCGGATCACGCAAGACCACATGGTCCCCTTCATTCGAAAGATGCCCAAGGAACGGCCCGAGTGCCGCCCCCTCCCGCGAGACCCGCAATCGTTCCGGGTTTGCGGCAATAACCAAGAAGGCTCCCGCAGCCAGCTCGGTGGCGCGAGGAATCTCGTAGAATACGGCTTGCGAAAGAAACCAGCGTCCCAGATCGACACTCCCGGCGCCGGCGTTGTAGAGTTCGATGAACTCGGTCTGTTCGGCGGAATCGTCTGGCTGATAATGGATTTCGTTGATCACCACCTGCCCGCTCAGCGACAGGCTGCCCAGTCCCGCCCAAGCGATGCACAATAGCTCAGCCGTGCGATAAATCGAAGGGAAACCCATAACCTCCACCGAGTGAACACTTCCCGCAAAGTCCAGTCAACGCAAAATCCGGCGCGTCACCGGCATTGGCGGCGCCGAGTGCGCCCTGGTGGAGGGACAAATCGCCGGCTACGTTGCCAGCGACCAGGCCTCAACAGCGGCGGACTTGCCCTACCACCGTCAATCCTGCCACCGCTTCCGAGCCGCGCTGGGCGCCGCCTACCTCCTGCGCCCGGAACTGAGGGTGTTGGCCGACGATGACACCCTGTTGTGCCGCTGCGAAGACGTGACGCTTGGACGTGCGCGCCAGTTCCAGGGATGGCGCGAGGCGAAATTGCAGTCGCGCTGTGGCATGGGAGCGTGTCAGGGTCGTGTGTGCGGCGCGGCGGCCAAGGTGATTCTCGGATGGGGCATGGAATCGGTGCGGCCGCCGGTGCTCCCGGCTCGGGTGCGAAGTTTGATTTCCTTCCAAACAGAACTACAACCAAACTCTACAACCAAAGTATGATTATGAAATGGAAAGGGGTGATCCCGGCCATGACCACGGCGTTCGCCCCGGATCTGAGCGTGGACCACGCGTTCGTCGCAAAACACGCGCACCAGGCCCCATAGCCCGTCGGGGCGGCATGCCTGTAGAACGAGTGAATCTCCAGCGACCCAGCCCCGCAGTGGCGACATGGTTATAGAACACGTCATCCCCCCGGCGGTCCCAGCCCCGTCGGGGCGGCATGTTTATAGATCCCCGGCCACACCAACAGGATCAAGCCCTGTCGGGGCGGCATGGCTAGCGCGCTTGATGGCCGGAAGGAACCAATAACCATGCCGCCCCTGACGGGGCTGAACCAGCGAGGATGTTCAGCAGGTCCTGATCTACTGGCGGGGCTTGTCAAGGCTCGGAGGAAGGAGCCGTCCCGTGGTTCGGACAGCCCCGCAGAGAACCATATTGCCAAAAATTGTCCTATGAGGTAACAATTTTGCGTGCTACTGATTGCTAAATCTGGCCTATCACTCCTCCGAAGGCTCTCGGACGCCCCTCATCCTGGCGCCCCTGCCCTTTTCCAGCCGCTCTCAACGGCTGCTCTTCTCCTTTCGCTCGCGCTCCTGCCCGGGTGCGGCCGAGGCGAAGTGCAGACCTACATTGCCCCCAAGGACCCGGCCGCGCCTCCGCCGACTGCGAGCCAGATGGCCATGGGCCAAGCCCCTGACTCCGGCCCGGCACCGGTCCACTGGAAATTGCCCCAGGGCTGGCTGGAGTTGCCACCCGCCCAGATGCGTGTGGGGAGTTTCTCCGTGACGGGCGACAAGGACCAGAAAGCCCAAGTCAGCATCATTCCCCTCGCAGGCACGGCGGGTGGGGACCTTGAGAACGTTAACCGCTGGCGCGGACAAGTTGGGTTGGGCCGAGTGGACCAGGCCGGGTTCGAGAAGCTGATCGAGCCTGTCCAAGTGGCGGGCCGGCCAGGGCAGCTCTTCGACCTGGTCGGAACGCCCCCGGATGAAAACAAGCAGATGCGGATGCTCAGCGCCGTCCTGCACCGCGGAGGCACGGCGTGGTTCTTCAAAATGATGGGCGACGACGCCCTGGTGGCCAGCCAAAAACCTGTTTTCATCGAATTCCTGAAGAACATCTCCTTCGATCCAGACGGGGCGCACGCGCAGATGGCGGCCGCTCCCGCCGCGGCGCCTGCTCCCGCCGCGGCGAGCTCGCCGGGGCAGGATGGCAAACCGGCTTGGACAGTGCCGGCGGGCTGGCAGGAGCAGGCCCCCGGAAGCATGCAAATGGCGAAGTTCACCACTGCAACCGCCCAAGGGGGAAAGGCGGAGATCAGCGTGGTAATGCTGGCGGGGGACGCTGGAGGAACCCTGGCCAACGTCAACCGGTGGCGGGGTCAGCTCGGACTGCCGCCCGTGACTGAAGCAGAACTGTCGAAGCTGGTTACCCCGCTCGATATCGAGGGAGCCAAAGCTTCGTTAGTGGATGTGAACGCCGAACAGAGCGGACGCCGGCTGGTGGCGGCGGTGGTTTCGCGCGCGGGCGCGACGTGGTTCTACAAGATGGTAGGCGATGCCGCCGCGGTGGCGAAAGAAAAAGCGCGTTTCGTTCTGTTTGTCCAAGGCGTAAAGTATGGCTCATAACCAGTTTGTGAGGTTCTGGAGTTCGCTGCGTCTCACGGTCGTTTGCCTCACCTTCGGGCTGATCCTGGTCTTTGTGGGGACCCTGGCCCAAGTGGACATGGGCATCTATGCGGCGCAGGCGAAGTACTTTCGAAGCTTCTTCGTCTTTTGGACCGTGCCCGGCACGGGCATTCAGATCCCGGTGCTGCCGGGAGGCTACCTGGTCGGGGGAGTGCTGGTGGTGAATCTCCTGTGCGCCCACATTCAGCGATTCGGCTTCAAGAAGGAGAAACTGGGCCTGCTCCTCATCCACTTGGGCCTGATCCTGCTCCTGCTCGGTCAACTGGCCACCGACCTGCTCCAGGTCGAAAGCGCCATGCGCCTTACCGAGGGAGAGAGCAAGAGCTACTCCGAAGACCAGCGGCGTTTCGAGCTAGCCATCATCAACACCACCCAGGCGGACAGCAACGAGGTGGTGGCGATCCCTGACTCGGTTCTCGCGCGCAAATCGGAGATCCGCCCCCCGAGTCTGCCCTTCACGATCAAGGTCCACCACTATTGGCAGAACTCGACTAACGTGCCGCCGATCATGGTTAAGACCCCATCCATCGCCACCCAGGGAGTCGGCCAGCGCGTGGTGTTTGCCGAGGCCCCCCCCACGGGCCGCACCGACAGCCGGAACATCCCCACCGCCTATGTCGAGTTTATCAGCCCAACCGGTTCGCTGGGGGTCTGGGCCGTCTCGGGCTGGCTCGATCCTGTGCAATCCTTCTCGGCCGGGGCTCAGACGTTCCAGATCACCCTGCGCCCGACGCGGTACTACAGGCCCTTTTCGCTCGAGTTGGTGCGCTTCGCCCATGACAAGTACATAGGCACGGACATCCCTAAAAACTTCTCCAGCCGCGTCCGGATCCGAAATCCCCAGTCCAGCGAGGACCGCGAGGTGCTCATCTACATGAACAACCCCCTTCGCTATCGCGGGGAGACTTTTTACCAATCGGGCTTCGACGAGCGGGACAACCGCGTCACAATCCTTCAGGTGGTGCGGAATCCGGGTTGGCTCACCCCCTATCTCTCCTGCACCATGGTCGGCGTAGGTCTGCTGCTTCAGTTCACGACCCATCTCGTCGGGTTCGCCAAACGTAGGAAACCATGAAGAAAACCATTCCCTGGGCTATCGCGGCGCTGTTCGCGCTTTGGGCGCTTTCCGCGCTCCGCCCCCCCCGCGAGCGGACCGAATACAACACCGCCGAATTTGGGCGCCTGCCCGTACTGCTCAATGGCCGGGTGCAACCGTTGGATTCAGTCGCCCGCAACGCCCTGCTGATCATGCGCGGCAAGCAGTCCGTGGTCACCGAGGGCGGGGGCAGACTCAACGCCATCGAATGGTTCCTCGAAGCCACGATGAAGCCGGAGGTGGCGGACGGACGGAAGATATTCCGCGTGGACCACCCCGAGCTGCGCGGCCTGCTCAAGCTGCCCGCCGAGGGGGCCACCGACTTCTCCTGGAACGCCCTCCAAGAGCGGTTCGAGGAAATCGACAAACAGGCCCGCCGCGCCGAGGACATCGACCCCCAGGCGCGCACCACGTTCGAGAAAGCCGCTGTCAAACTCAACTTCGCACTCAGCCTTTACCATCGGATCAAGAACAGCCTCCGCCCGGAGGCGTCTGACAACTTCGTTGCGGAGCTGGCTCGATTTCAGCAAGTCCTCGAGCCGGGCGTTGCGGCGGTCAAGAGCCGCGAAGCAGGGAAGGACTTCAACCAAAAAGACTTCGACCCGTTTGTCGAGATCCTCCAGCGGTACGATCAGGTGGCGAACCTCGCCTACCCGCTGATTGTACCCGCCTTGAAACCCGCGGGACGAAGGGATGTGTGGACGAATCTGGGCACGAGCTTGATGGACACGGTCCAGACCCGGCAGATCCATCCCGCCGTATTGAAGTACGCCGCGATGGTGACGGCGTATCGGCAGGCCAAGCCAGCGGACTTTAACCGGGCGGTGAGCGAGTATCGTCAGTGGCTGGGTGAGAAATATGCCCCGGAAATCGGCAAGGGCCAACGCGAGTTCTTGTTTAACCAGTGGCAGCCATTCTACCTGAGCATCATCATTTACGTTTGTGTTTTCCTTCTGGGCTGCGCCTCCTGGTTTGGCTGGTTCGAGGTCCTCAACCGGTCCGCGTTTTATCTCCTGGTGGTGGCGTTCCTGGTGCATCCCCGGGGGATACTCTCCGGGATGGTGCTGGAGGGGCGCCCGCCAGTGACCAACCTCTATTCCTCAGCCCTCTTTGTTGGGTGGGGAGCGGTGGTCCTGGGACTGGTCCTGGAACGGTTCTATCGGAACAGCATCGGCGTGGTGATGGCCGCCGCCGTCGGGTTCATCACCCAAATCATCGCCCACAACCTCTCGCTCGACGGGGACACAATGCAAATGCTCCGCGCCGTGCTGGACACCAACTTTTGGCTGGCCACGCACGTGATCACCATCACCCTCGGCTATTCAGCCACGTACGTCGCGGGTTTCCTGGCCATCCTCTATATCGTGCGAGGCCTGTTCACGCGCAGCCTGGACGAGGCCACAGGCAAAGCCCTGAACCGCATGGTTTACGGGGTGGTCTGTTTCGCGACGTTCTTCAGTTTCGTGGGCACCATTCTCGGGGGCATTTGGGCGGACCAATCCTGGGGGCGGTTCTGGGGCTGGGATCCGAAGGAAAACGGAGCGCTGATCCTTGTGCTCTGGAACGCGCTCATCCTCCACGCCCGCTGGGGCGGCCTGGTGCGCGAGCGGGGCCTGATGAACCTGGCGATCTTCGGCAACATCATCACCAGCTTCTCCTGGTTTGGCGTGAATATGCTCGGAGTCGGCCTCCATGCCTACGGATTCATGGACCAGGCATTCGTCTGGCTGATGGTCTTTGTGTCCAGCCAACTGGTATTGATCGGGCTGGGTCTGCTGCCCGACCCCTATTGGGCCAGTTTCCGCCACCGCGCGAAGACCCCTGCTTGAACTAGACCTCCTTATAGACTTGGTGAGCTTGCCCAAAGAGCGTCAACCGCACATTCCGCACATAGGCGGATAGCGCCGCGGGATCGCTTTCCCTCAACCCGGTGAGCTCTTTGGCCAGGCGTTCGAGGGGCTCGACCTCCGCCTGCGCCTTCAGGGTCTCGATCTCGACCGCCCGCTTGGATTGCTCGATCTTCTGATCGGCTGAGGCTTGGGCGAGGCTGATGTCCGACGAGACCTGGTTATGGGCCGTGTTGATGGCCGCCAACGCCGATTCCACCTCCTGCGGCGGATCGATGCCGGTAATCAATGAGGCGTCCAGCACGATCCCGTATCGCGCCTCGGAGGAACGGGACTCGCAATCCATGTGTTCGTTGAAATCGCGACGGTTCTTTCTGTAGAGGTCTTAGCAAACCGCCACCCCAAAATTGATGTTTTCGCAAGCTGCACAGCGGCAAGCAATTGCGAGAGCCCCGATTTTTAAAAAGTTCTGGTGGGCCTTTCCTCCGCGCGCTTTCATGGTAGAGAGGCAATCCAGAAAGGCTCCGGCGTGTGGGTGACATCAATTCTCCGGGATGGCAGCCCCAGAACTCCTCCAGGTGGTCGAAGAGGGCGGGACCACTCGGGTGCTCGTGAAAGGGCAGCCTTATATGAGTTGGCCCTCGCCAGACGAAGGGTGCCTTCGCCTGGCGATGGTGCAGTTGTACCAAAGCGGGCTGGGTTGGTCAGTGAGTTAAACCGATTGAAGATCGAATTGGCCGACCACGTCCTGAAGAAACGGGGCAAGAAACGGAGGACCCCAGCCCGGAGCCGAGCGGAAGTCCTGGCCAGCATCACGGTGGCGGAGAGCGCGATTCTGTTAACGGATCTGCGACTGGACAAACTCTCGCCCGAGATCCCTTTCGATGAGGCCCATGATGGAGAAAAGTTGCTGCGGCTCAACTACGAGAAGAAACGATTTCTGGACGGCATCAAAGTGTACGTCTGCAGCCTGCGCGCCCAAATGGGCCGCCTGTTATTGAAGCATTATGATTGGAAGAAGGAAGT
>ORJL010194175.1_pt1 | contig 10351 bp, 7 predicted proteins | sample 1779941 | NCBI WGS metagenome assembly ORJL01 (sample SAMEA104232317, study PRJEB22302) | groundwater metagenome | biome: forest; feature: aquifer; material: groundwater | place: USA | collected 2011-08-07 | depth 5.8 m | reverse complement strand
GCCACCACCAGCCGCGAGGATGCGCCGCGGCTGCTGGCAGCGCTCGGCGACATCGCTGCCCAGATGGACGCCAATGCCACCACCAGCCGCGAGGATGCGCCGCGGCTGCTGGCGGCGCTCGGCGACATCGCTGCCCAGATGGACGTCAACGCCAGCACCAGCCGCGAGGATGCGCCGCGGCTGCTGGCAGCGCTCGGCGACATCGCTGCCCAGATGGACGTCAACGCCAGCACCAGCCGCGAGGATGCGCCGCGCCTGCTGGCGGCGCTTGGCGAGATCAGCGCCAAACTCGATGCCGCCGCCGCCAGCAGCCGCGAAGATGCGCCTCGCTTGTTCGCCGAGCTAAGTGGTCTCGGGACAAAACTCGACACCATTTGGGGGCATGTAACGGGCGCCCGCATTACCGTGGACCAATTGCGCACGTTTGGCGACGCAGTGCGTGATAAGGCACTGGTCGAGGAACTCACCTCGCTGCTTGCCGCTGACGCACGTCAGGCGCTTCCTTGGGGGGAGAAGACTGGCGATGTTGACCGCCTCAAAGCCGCGATGAAGTTCGAGACGAGCTGGGAGCGACAGGGGTCTGCGCTGGCGCGAATGCTCGACGCTGCGGGCGGGGCTGTGACACAGGTGGCAGACGAAGTCGCTACAGTCGTCCTCGACCGGCTGGTGAGCGAGGGAAAGGGACGTAAGTTGAAGTCCCTGTACGGCGAAGTGACCGACCGTTCCTTGCTTGCAGCCTTGAAACGGGAAGTGAGCAGGCGCAGAGAGCAGGCAGTGCTTCAGGCGGTCAAAGCCCATTCGGTTGAATGGGGAACTCCATTGACCAAAGAACTGCAACTGGGGCAAAACGCCGACGAACGCATCGTCGAAATACCCCTTGCGGTCGAACTCCTCCGTCGCAAGCAGCGGGGCGCCGTGCTTGATGCTGGCGCCTCGCTCAACCTGCCGTACTTATGGGATGCCGTCGGCGCTCCGGCTGAGCCTGTGGTTCATTACACGTTTTCCGCAGATCAAGAGCCGGTTCGGGCATCGGGTGCCAAATTCAGTTATTACTTCGGTGACCTCCGGAGCATCCCGTTCCGGGACGGCACCTTTGGTCGCGTAGTGTGCATCTCTACACTTGAGCATGTGGGGAAGGATAACCGCAAGTACGGCGGCCCGGAGGAGAACGATCCGCGTTCGTACATGGTGGCCGTGCGCGAGTTGCTGCGGGTACTGGCGCCCGGCGGTACCGCGCTGATCACCGTGCCTTACGGCGTGGCGCACGATTACGGGTGGTACCAGGTGTTTGGCCAGCGAGAGTTCCGGACCATGGTGGGTCTCGCCGCTGGCTACGATGTTGAGGCGCACTACTATTATTACGACGGGTTTTGGTATCAAGCAGGCGAGAAGCCTGAGGCCCCATCGACGCCCGAAGTCGCGACGGAGCAGATCACCGGCATGGCCGCACTGCTGGTGACCAAACGGGTGTGAGGCTGAGCTAGCTGTCACCCCTCAATCCACCGAGCGTCGGAACGTTGTAAGGCTACAAGCGATCCACTGAACTTGCCTCGGCATGCCAAAAATACGCAAATCCTACAATCAAGAGCACCAACAACACCAAGACCGTGACGGCGACGTGCTCGCTGGTGATGCTCAGACTGCCCCGTAACAGCCCGTACTTGAAGAGTTCCACAATGGTTGTCATCGGATTGATGGATGCTAGCAGCCTCCATTGTTCTGGTACTGCTGACAACGGGTAGAACACGGGCGTTAGGAAGTACCAGAAGCGGAGAATATAGCGCAACGTGAACCGCACATCGCGTACTTCGGCGCCAAGCACCGAAGTGAACAGGCCCAGACCAAAGCTCAGCATCATTGACATAAAAACGGCGGCGAATGCGAAGAGGGTTTCGAATCCAAACACGAAGTAGACACGGCCATCGGTGACCGCGAAATAGACCACCGTTAACGTGATGAGCACGAGGTGGATCCCAAAGGTGACCATGCCGGGCGCCATCGTAGCGGCGGGCAGGATGATGCGAGGGAAATAGAGCTTGGTGAGTATCCTCTTGTTCATCTGCAGGCTGCGAGTGTTTCGAATGAGGCAGTCCTCAAAGAACTCGAAAATGCTATGCCCTATGAGGTAAAAGAGGAAGTACGGGACGGTATCGGGGCTGGTTACACCGATGAGTGAGTGGAATACCAACGTTCCGACCACCACGGGAAAGATGGGCCGTATGAGCAGCCATCCCCATCCCAAAAGGGTCGACCGGTAGGTGCGCTGGATGCTATCGATGGCGAAGTAGCTGATGAGCCGTCGGTATTGCCAAATCTCCACAAAACGCGCAAAAAAGCCGATGCCGCGTGGCTCTAAGACCCACGCCTGCCCAGTTGCAAGGTCGCCAGACTTAGCATCAGTTTCCGAAGCCTTAGACGCTAACGATGTCACGCTCACGCTCCACATGCCAAGAGAACCGCGGCGACACCACGCCGGCCAGACGGTTCTTCTCCTTCGGGTTCGTAACGGGGCCTCGCGCGTCATAAACCTGGAACGCCAGGGCGTTGTACTGAACCAGGGGATACTCTTCCCCGCGTTTCAGGATGGTGATACTCGCATTCGCCGTGTAGAGCGTGTCCGAAAGAAACTCCCCCGGTATTTCCATGTCGGCATGATAGATGCCGGGCGCCACGATCTCCGTGGCGAGGTCTTCTCTCGATCGACACACATGGATCGCCTTGGCATACAGGTCGACCGCTGGTCGAATTGCCACGCCCTCTTCGAGCACGGTAAAGAGGATTCGTACACGGACCGGCTCGCCGATCCTCGCGGCTCCGAGCTCATTCCCATCGCTGGACAACAGGCGCACCCGTAGGATCTCACCGAGGCGGTTGACGTGACTCCCCTTCTTACCTGCCTTGGCTTGGCCGCCGGCAAGTTGCCACGCCGAAGCTTCGTAGTGCCCCACAACGTCTTCAGTCGTTCCGTCCTCGACCAGCCCGCCAGCGCTCAGCCACAAAACCCGCTCGCACAGCCGGTGAATCGCAGCCATGTCGTGCGACACGAACAGCACTGTCATGCCCGATTCACCCGCCGCCTGCACCCGCTGCAGGCAGCGCTCTTGAAACGCAAGGTCACCCACCGCTAGCACTTCATCCGCCAGCAGGATGTCTGGATCCATGTTTACCGCCACCGCGAACGCTAGGCGAACGAACATACCGGATGAATAGCGCTTCACGGGCGTATCGATGAGGGACTCAAGCTCGGCGAACCCCACAATTTCGTCGAAACGACGGGCCACTTCCTGCCGTGGAATACCATGCAAGGCGCCCCGCAGGAAGATGTTGTCTCGCCCACTCAGTTCGGGCTGGAACCCGCTGCCGAGTTCAAGCAGCGATATCACTCTGCCGCGGCCAGTGATCCGCCCGGTGGTCGGCAGGGTCACACGGCTCAGCACCTTAAGGAGCGTGGTCTTGCCGGCGCCGTTGGGGCCTATTATGCCCAGCACCACGCCCGCAGGCACCGAAAAGTTTACCTCACGCAGCGCCCACAGTTCCCGCGGGGCTCGCACCGGAGGGCTGGAGTCGCCGGTCTTGCTAAATCGCTGGCGGAGTCCTGTCCACCACGGCAGCGCGGGGCCCGCCTTGCCCAGCCGGTACCGCTTGCCAACGTCCTCTAGGATCAGGCGCTCACTCACGAGGTTGCCAGCCGCCGCCACCCTATGGTGTGCGTGTACAGAATACAGCCGCCTTCTTCAGCCGCCTTTTGGCCCACCTGGTTCTGGGTGGGGATCACTCGTGGCCAATAGTGGCGCCCCACCACAGCGAGCACTTCATCGCAAAGACTCCGCGGCGACCGCATGCTGGACGTGGCAACGTGAAAGTAGCGCGCTCCCTGGCTATGCGCTGCCGATACCAGCCGGTCCACCGTTTCGCATGGCAACTCCGCAAGCCCGTTCGACCCGACCACCGCCTCAAGGGGACCATCAGCCTCCGCCGGCAGTGCCGGAAGTGGCACCAGGACGAAGTCTGCTGCGGATGCAGTTCCTCCCTCGGGTGGTTCACCCGCCGGGCTAGCGGGCCGATACACAACCGCAGCGTCGGGAAAAGTGCTCCGAATGAGCGTCTCGATAGCGAGCAATTGCGGCGCTGTGTCGGAGATCAGGTACCGTGCCCTGGGGAAGACGGTCTTGAAGAGGCAGGCGAAGAGACCAAATCCCGCGCCGATTTCCCAGGCCACCGCATGTGGATCTTCCCGAAACCCCTGCAGCACCGACGCGTGCTCTAGCGCGACCATCGTGTCCTGCGCCTGTGCCAGCTCCCATTGCAGCTTCCAGGCGCTTTCGGGCGGCAGCATGTCGATGCTCAGGGTTGGCAGCAAGCCGTCCGGTGCGTGCGCCCGCAGGTCGTCACCCGCAGCACGCATTGTTTGGAGTACCGGCTCCGCATTCTCAGCACTTCCCTTCGCCGCGGGATAAAGGGTTTCCGCGAGGGTAGCAAAAAACGCTCGAACCGCTTCGGACTCTTGCGCTGCTGGGCGGCGGTCGATGCGTTCTAGGAGCCGCCGCCACTCCTTGTGGGGAAACAGTACGTCACGGGCAAACGGATCGCTACTGCCGGCGTCCTGAAGATGCTCAACAGCCATCCGATAGGCGGCGAGCATAGCGTCCACGGCGTAGGCCTTTATCTGGCTGACGCAGGAATGCGCTCGGCAGGCACGCTGGCTGCTATGCCCGCCCTTTGGGCATGCCTTGAGTTAAGGGGCACAAAGTCCCCCCATTTCGGAGCGCGGAACACCCGGAAGGCGAGATCCAGGTGATGCTGCATGAAGTTGCCCTGTTCGGAAAAGAAGCAGTAAGACGGTACCTGGAGGAATGGCGGCAGGTACGACAAACCACCGTATGTACCATAGAATGCCTCCGCGCGGCTGATTGCCGCGGACTGCACCGCCAGGTTTGTGGCCGGAGTCATGTGCTGCGCCAGTTGAATAATCTGTGAGGGCTCATCGGGAATGTAGTCGTGATGCTCGTCCACATTCATGCCGTTGTTGAGCAATACCACTGGTGTCTGCCGGCTCAATGCCCGCAGCGTTTCTCCAACAAACGTACGGTTCTCCGCGGTATCGGGGAACGAGTTGTTGTAATAGAACCGGAAGGCCACGAATTTCTTCGGAAGCACAGCATCCAGTGGCGTGGCGCCGACTGGGCCAAAGGGCCGGAAGCGCGCCATCTTGACGAACTTCCCAATGGCGTCGGCTTTGGCAAGAAAGTTGACCGCCGCATACATGACCCCTGGGTGCAGCACCTGCCAGGCGCCGATGCCGGCGCGGTCGGCCGCGAGCTGCAGCATCTCGACTTCAATCCGCGAGGCCTTCTTCTGCTTCTGTTTGCCGCCCGCTGCTGCAAAGCATGCCTCGCGCTTCGTAAAGTACTCGTCAGCCGGCATCAAGTCTAGAAGGTCGACGTAGCGTTCTGTGATCTGCCGGTACCAATGCGCGGTACCACCGCGCGAGAGCACCACCAAGCGCTCCGCGAGTTCGGGGTAGCGATCGACTAAGCCACCCAGGAAGGGTATCCAGTAGAGCAGTTCATAGCCCACCTCGCCGATCCATGGGCCGGCGATGATGGCTGAGTTCGGCGATCTGAGCAGCCGCCGTATTTCTGCGTCGACGCCGGCCAGCGCCTCTTCCAGGAGGTCGCGCTGGACGACCAATGGCTTCGGGGCCGGAGTGGCGGGTGGCGGGACGATGCCCTCGGGCTGCTTGCCATTCTGGGATGGCGGGTCGACCAGACCCGGCGTGTCCGACAGGCGACCAAGCTCTTGGTCCGCGAGCGTCAACGCCGACCGCACATCCTTCAGCGCAGCCCGCGCAGACTTCGTCTCCTTCGACTGAAACGCGGAGTGCGCCCATTCGACGGAAACCAGCGCAACACCACGGGCGGCCACGGGGAGGCCCTTGCGGGCCAGCCAGCGTACCGGCGGGATGCGCAGCAGCGCAGAACCGAACCGCCCGGCCCTACTGGGCTGGGACGGTGTTCCGCCGGCGGCACTGGCAGCGGCGGCACCCTTCACCGGCTTCTCCTGCTGCTTTTTCAGGCGAGCGGCTTCTCGCCTTGCCAATTCCTGCTGCTGGGCCTTCTGCGCAGCCCCCGAAAGCAGGAAGCGAGCGATATCGCGGCCGAAGGACGACCGTTTCGGGCGAGGCTTAGGCTGGGCATTGAGCTTCTCCAGCGCAGCCACTAGGTGGTCGGCAGCCGAACCCGGTCCGGCCAATGGCCGGACGAACGACCCGACGAAGCGCCGGCTTTTCAGCGACATCTCCAGATCGCCACCGATGCCGGCGGCAATCTGGTTGAAATGTTCTTCGAAGGTGGTACCCACGTTGAGGAGCCCGCCGCCTGTTTCCAGCAGATGGTGGAAGTGCAGCGTGCCTTCCTGCGTGCCCCGGTATTCGGGTGCGAGGATGGTGTACACGGGGCGCCCGATGATTGCGCTCTCGATCTGCGCACTGGTGTTGATACCAAAGACCGCAGCGCTGTGATAGATGGAGTCGTAGTAGACGGCTTTGGCGCTGGAGACGGTTGGGTCCATACCCTCGCGAGGCCAAACTGCCACATTGCCGTAGGCGGAGAGGTCCACGTCGTGCCATTGCGCGGCATTCTGCGGATGCGGGCGCACCAGCACGCCAAATTCCTTCGCGCTGCTCTTTCGGAGTTCGCCCAGCCATTTCTTCACGAACTCGGCTTCGTCCCGCGCAATGAAGGGGGACGAACACACATACAGAATAAAAGGCCGGTCAGCGCGCAGCCCCACCGCCTGGCAGAACTGCTCGCGGCTGGTGGCGGCACGCCAGTCAAACCAGTGGTCGTACGCCACGGCTCCGGTCACGGCTATCCGCTTGCGGGGCACCCGGTGGAGTTCGTGGGCCTCCTGGGCCTGCACATCGTTCCACACGGTGACCATGTCAGGGACGTCTCGGATGAGGCCCTTGTTGGTCAGGTTGTCCCAACTGTAGATACTGAGGACGGACGGAATGCCAAGCGCCCGGCAACTCCGCACATAATCGGCTTGGGATGACCCCAGTTCCACAAGCGGGGTGACCATCACGACGTCTGGTGCGGCGTCCGTCAGGAGGTGTTCCAGCGTGTCCGAACTCGGTACGCCGCCTTCCAGGAACCGCAGCACCCCTTGCAAAAGGCTCACACCCAGCCGGCTGCCCACCAGTGGCAGCGCGAGCAGCTTGCGCACCGTCTCCGGCACCCGGATCCCTGCGCGGTCCCGCAACGCATCAGCGTCCCGATACCGCGGCGCCAGGTATCGCAGGTAGTCGATACTCAGGCGAAGGCCCGCCGCCACCGTCATCCAGCCGAAGTCGTCGCGCCTCGGCCCATCGGTGTAATGCACCGACGGATGGTCCTTGCAGATCTGGTCAATAAGTTCGTACTGGCCGTCCATGTGGTGCTTGCGCTTCTGGCTCTCGAACACGACGTGAACGTCGTGCCCCTTGAGCGCCAGGGACCGGAAGGCCGACTCGAAGTTGCGTACCGCCCCCACATGCCGCATGACGACAAGAATTCGCAATGCCGTTACCTGCCACTGTCCTTGATCGACCGGGAGCCCAAGCTCGCCTAAGGCGAGGCGGCGTTGCGGACGGCGAGCGCCTCGCCTACCTTCACGTCGCCTCAGTTCACACCATAGCATACGCGCCGGCTCGCTGGCAGCGCCGCCGGACAGGAAGAAGAGGAAGCCGAAAGTACCCTCAGCGCAGTATACTCATTCCAGCGCCCTGTGCACATTCCCTACGCGAGAAGCGCCAGACCACATGAAGCTGCCCCGAACCCGTGCCCGTTGGTGGAAGCTTCTCAGGTCTGCGCTCGCAGCCGTCAGAGGCCGTGCGGTGGGATCGCAGGCAGCCACGCAGCGCTCGACGCACACCGCTGTTGCCCAGAGCAGCCCTACACCCACTGCTTTGGAGCGAGGGAACCACATGACCACCACACCCCAAGGAATGGCGGATATTGCCGCCAATCACACACTGGCGTTGCGCGCCATGAAGGGTGAAGGGCCCATCCTTGTCGGTCCGTGGATCTCGGAAGTGGGCTTCGAGTTGCTGTACTGGATCCCGTTCGTGGCCAGCATTACGAGCGGCGCAGGGGTCGATCCCAGCCGGTTGGTGGTCGTAACCCGGGGCGGAGCGCATGTCTGGTACCACCATCTGGCCAAACATCACGCAGACATCTTCGACCTGCTCACGGTCGACGAGTTCCGCACCTTGAACGCCGAGCGCATTGCGCTGCAGGGCGGGCAGAAGCACACGGACCTCGGGCCATTCGACCAGCGCCTCTTGCGGCTGGCGCGGAAGCGCCTGGGGCTGAGCAAGGCCGCCGTCCTGCACCCTTCGACTATGTACAACATGATGCGGCGGCTTTGGGCAGAGCGGGAATCCTTCCACTCGTTCGAGCGGCATTTGAAGTTCTCCCCGCTCAGCCGAGAAGGTTTGGAACCCATTGAGGGGCTGCCGCAGCTACCCGAAAGCTACGTTGCTGTACGGTTCTACCACTCTGCCTCCTTTCCAGCCACGTCGGAGAACCGTGAGTTCGCCTGGGGGGTGGTGGAGAACTTGGCCCGTCGTTCCCCGGTGGTGCTGCTGGAGACTGGTCTCCGCGTCGATGACCACAACGAGATCAATCTTCCTCAAGGTCCCGGCATCATCCGGATGGGGGCGCTGTGTACGCCGGCGAACAATCTGGCGGTGCAGACCCACCTAGTAGCCAACGCCACAGCGTTCTACGGGACCTACGGAGGCTTTTCCTACCTGGCGCCCATGTATGGGGTTCGGGCCGTGGGGTTCTACTCCGACCCAACACAATACAAAGAGATCCATCGAACCATCGCTGCGCGGGTCTTCCAAGAGCCCGGCTTCGGCTCACTCCTGACCCTTGACGTGGCCGAACACAAGTTGCTCAGGGAGACCTACCCGCTGTAGCCCGCGTCCATCTCGTACGCGCTCGGCTCACCCATGGGCATGCTCAAGCTCTAACGAACAGAAGGGATGCGGCTGCTGATGCGCCACATCGCTCCTGAGGCACTGGTCAGCAGGAGGTTCAGTGACACTGGTAGACACGCCGACGACAGTAGCGCCGGTTGCAGCGATGCAAGATCCCTTATTTGTCTTTCTCCATAACCCGCGCACAGGCGGCACCTCACTGCGCGAGGTCATCAAAGAGACGTCGAAGGAATTGGGCCGGGCCTCGAGGGACAGGCAGCTCGCCGAAGCCGCCGAACTTCAAGACAGCACGGCCTACGAGTTCTCGCGGATGCCAATCGCACCGCCCACGGTCTATGAAGATTCTGGTGATTTTCAGGCGATTGCTACTTCTCCGTTCCTGACCCCCAACATCCGCTTCCTGCTCCAAGGCCACCTGCGTTTTGGGGTCCATGAGCAGCTAGCGCGCGAGTGCTGGTACCTGACGCTGGTGCGGGATCCCGTTGAGCGCGTCGCCTCGCTCTACCACTGGTTCCGAGAGCGTGAGCGAGCAGCGCCGTCAGGGAACCCCCTGCGCCAGCAACTTCTGAACCTGCCACTAAAGCAGGTGCTGGAGAAGGGTATATGGAAGGAATTTAGCAACGGCCAGACCCGCCGGATCGCAGGCATGGATCCCCGTTATGGAGATAACCATAACCAGTTAATCAAACAGGCGTTGGACAATATCGAACGTTATTTCATCTTCGTGGGGACGCAGGAACGCTATGAGGAAAGCCTACGTGTGCTGAGTTCGCTCTTTTCGTGGCCGGAGGTGGCGTCGCGGAGGTCACGAGCGCGCGGCATTGCGCGTGAAACCGATACTGAAGATGCAGATACGATCGCCCTCATTCACGAGTTGAATATCCTGGATGACCGGCTGTTCCGGTACGCAAACAAATTCCTTGACCGAGACATAGCGACGTTCGGCGAACCATTGGCCAAGCGGCTGAGGCGACTGCGGCGAAAGCGAGACGCACCACGTTGATTCAACTGGTGGGGCGCACCATCAGCGACCCCGGTAGACGACCGCCCCCCCAGCGCACACTACCGCCCGAGTAGGTGCAACAGGCGCCGCTTGGGCGCTGGCTTACCCACCCTGTGATGCGGGTGGCCGGGGCGGTGATGTCGCCGTTGGTCACCAGGAGGGTGGTGCTGACCGGCCGGCGTCTGGCGGGCGCTCCGCGACCATGCACGCTGCCAGCATTTAGGCTGAAGCGTGCGCGCGGCCGGTAACTACTCAGAGTTCGGGTGGCGACTGCCTTCGGGCGCTGCAGGATGGACCCGTTCACATCGTATCCCACCCGCCCACCCTCAGGAGCTCCTTCCTGAGGGGACACCCCTCAGACT
>ORJL011429358.1_pt1 | contig 10352 bp, 12 predicted proteins | sample 1779941 | NCBI WGS metagenome assembly ORJL01 (sample SAMEA104232317, study PRJEB22302) | groundwater metagenome | biome: forest; feature: aquifer; material: groundwater | place: USA | collected 2011-08-07 | depth 5.8 m | reverse complement strand
TGGAAATTCATCCAAATCGAGAAAATTGCACGAGGCACTGCATGAGTGAAACACACGCTTTACCTGAATACTATGACGGGTCTGGACTTTACGAAATTCGCCTCAAGGGACACCTTGACGGTCGGTGGGCTGACCGATTTGAGGGTCTGACCATCACGCTGGAAGAGAACGGCGATACGCTTTTAACCGGACCCGTGATTGACCAGGCTGCGTTGCATGGCTTGCTCAAAAAAGTGCGTGATTTAGGAATGCCATTGGCCTCGGTTAATTTCGTTAACCCCGGTCGGGCAAAAACGCAGGAGGTCAAATCGTAAATCATATCTGGTTTTTTGTTCCAAAAAATGAATCAATATCAACTAACAAGGAGAAAAAAATGAAAATGTACAGAATGAATGCAGTAATGGCAGGCATCCTCTATTTCCTGGGGTCGGTCTTTGGGTTTTCGGGTTCAGTCATTGGCGGCGAAGTGCTTTCCTCGCTAACCGCTGACAAACCGCTTGTCGGTGTGGATATACTGAGCCTCGTTGTCGCCAATTCGTCCCAGATTACCATGGGTGCATTTTTTTACCTCATGATGGGGATTTCGCTGATGGCGATGACGGTTTTCCTCTACCCGCTCTTTAGAAAAGATAGCGAAGAACTGGCGATGGGGATGATCCTTTTCCGCGGGGCACTGGAGGGAACCGCTTATTTACTTACGGCTCTCGGTTTTTTAGCAATGGTCGCGCTTGGCAACGAATACATTGCCACCGGGGCTAATTCGGCTGCTTTGCAGTCCATGGGTAATATCTTGTATCAGGTCCAAGACCGCCTTGCCCCGGTCGGTCCCATGTTTTTTCTCATTGGGGCTGCGTGTTTATACCTCTCCTTCTACCGCACCCGGCTGATCCCCCGCTGGTTGTCTGTCTGGGGCTTGATCGGCGTGGTTCCCTATATGGCTTACGCTCTGTTGCATTTCTTCCACATGGATACCGGCTATGGGTTGTATTTGCAAATGGTGTTGGCGCCGCAAGAAATGGTAATGGCGGTCTGGTTGATCGTGAAGGGATTCAATCCATCTGCGATCGCTGCCCTGTTTGCTAAAAGGGATTAAACGAAGTGTAACTGCCCATTTCTAATTAGATTGTTGGAAGTCTAGTTTTAATCTACAGTAATTGAAAATATAAAGGAGAAATACAAATGAAAGAGTACTATTTAGTTTTCCTAGTCATAGTAGCCTGGATAATCTTCCGTTTATTCGTTTGGCAAAGGAAAAACTACGGTTATAAATGTCCCCATTGCCACGCTGAGTTCCAGCCAACGAGTTGGTCAGTCTACCTAGGACCCCACTTCATTTTTCGTAGGTACGTCAGGTGTCCGCAATGCCATAAACTAGGATGGGCTTCGGTGATACACAAGTAAGCAAGCCTTGTTTGGCTTCCGACTAAATGCCCAGACTAAAAGTCAAGTCGCAATCCTTATTTGGAGTGCGAGTAGATGGTTCACACAAAAAACACAGGGCATTCGCATTTTCCATGATGCTGGCAACGATCAAATGGTTTGAATTTACGGACATTAGGACTGGCAGTCCTGAAAATGACGCGGGATTGCCAGCCCTGCAAAACATGAGCAACAAGTTCAATTCAATGAAACTCATCTATAACGTTCAAAAAAGGAGATAAAAATGAATACAAACAGAACGAACGCATTAAGCGCAGGAGTATTATTCGTAATTGCGGACATCGCAGGCTTCCTAGCAGTTCCCTTATTAGGATTTCTAGATAATCCAGATTACCTGATTAAAGCCTTTGAATTTAGAAACCAAGTAATCATGGGAGCCCTCTTGGTGGTGATTATGGAGCTTGCATGTTCGGGTATTGCAATTTGGCTGTATCCGGTCTTGAAAAAGAACAATGAAGCCCTGGCTCTTTGGTCGGTTGGCTTAAGGATTATTGAGGTCATACTCTGGTTTGTTTCTGCAATCGGCCTGCTAGCACTAATCCCATTAAGTCAGGAATTTATAAAGGCAGGAACTCCGGACGCTTCCTATTTTCAAACCTTGGGTACTTTAATCCAAACCGTGCGTGTTTGGACAAGAGATGTTCTAGCAGTATCCGCTTGGGGCCTGGGCGCTCTGCTGTACAACTACATATTTTTTCAAACAAAACTCATTCCTCGATGGTTATCAGGTTGGAGTATCGTTGCAATCCTATTGCATCTGGCTTCCTGCTTGCTGGCAATCTTCGACATCATCGGTGTTACTTCGCCGATGCAGATCTTTCTGCTTGCTCCATCAGGCTTGCTAGAACTGGTTCTGGCGGTATGGCTGATCGTGAAAGGATTCAATCCATCGGCGGTCGCCTCTCTGTCTGCGAAAACAGCGACGAACGAGCTTTTGATCGCGGCATAGATTTCCACTATAGAGGAGATGGAGGGCTGAATACCCTCCATCTCTCCACTTAGTTACATGTATGTGCTCATGGAATAGACCTTAAAAAGCGGACACAACACAAGGAGTAAGCCAAAATGCTAAAAGCAGGTTTGAGATTTCTTTCAATATGGTGTGTCATCAACTTTATGCTCGCCTTGATCATATTGTGCTATGTCATCGTTCTCAAACAGAACTCCCCAATTTTGCAAGTGGCTTCTTTTTCAGAAGCTGAAATTGCCACCCTTGGTGCGAAGACCATTGCATCGCTCAATGCTTTTACGATCCTGTACAACTCTTGCTCGCTGGTGATCTCGGTGTTGACGTGGCCGCTTATCCGCAAAAACCTGCTCGCCGGTCAAAAATCGGCTTTTTGGATGTTAGTGTTTGTGATCGGCTTTATGGAAGTGATGGCGTTTTTCGCTTCCTCATATATTGGGCATGGTCGCTGGCAGGTGAATGTTGTTCAGAGTGTTTTATACCTTGTGGGCATTGGCCTTTCGGGCTATTCCCTATTCAATCGTAAATTGGCGTGAGCGTCTTGTTTACGCCAAAATCAATCACAATAAAAGGAGATAAAAAATGAATTCAATCAATAAGACCGCAAGAATGGCAGGGTTCCTGTATCTCATTTACATGGTGGTTTCCATCTTCGCAGATGTGGGAGTGCGCTCCAAACTGATTGTCCTGGGAGATGCCGCCACAACCGCCAGGAACATCGTGGCCTCTGCGTTGCAATTCCGGATCGGCTTTGTGGTCGATCTGGTTGGTGCGCTGCTTTTCCTTTTGACGGCCTGGGCTTTGTACGTGTTGCTGAAGCCGGTCAATAAGAACATCGCTTTGCTGTTCCTGTTATTGAACCTGGGCGGTGTCGCCGTATGGTGTTTTAGTGATCTTTTTCTAATTGCCAGCCAGCTTCTTTTGAGTGGCGCTGATTACTTGAAAGTATTCCAGTCCGATCAACTGCAAGCCCTGTCCATGGCATGCCTGTATATCTACAAAAATGGGTTCTCAGGGGTCTCCCAGATATTCTTTAGCGCCTGGCTCTTTCCGCTGGGTTATCTTGTTTTCAAGTCCGGCTTCCTTCCCAGAATTTTGGGCATCGTGTTGATGGTTGAATGTTTTGGCTGGCTTTTGTTTCCAATTCAGTTCTTCTTTTTCCCAGGCAACTTAGTTCTGTTTTACCTGAGTTCTGCGGTTGGTTTTATTGGGGAATTTTCACTCATGTTGTGGCTTCTGATCATGGGTGCAAAGGAGCAAAAATCAGCATGAGTTGAGGCTGGTCGAAAACGGAAACGAACGAGCTTTTGAGCGCGGCATGGATTTGCACTATCGGGGAAAGGGAGGGCTGAAGGCCTTCCCTAAAACCCTCCCCGCTCAGCTACATGAAAATGCTCGTGGAATAGACCTAATAAAGCGGACACAACACAAGGAGAAAGCCAAATGTTAAAAAAAGGTTCGACCATCCTCTCAAAGAAGCTGTTCATACTAACTATTGGGGGCGGAGTAGTATTCTGGCTAACTACCATCGCAACTTCCCTGCTTCCCATCGCAGCGGAGTATAGATCTGCCTTTTCAAAAGCGAATATTCAAACGGTTTGGGTTGCTTCTTTGCCTGCTGGTTTGATTATCGGATGCTGCGTCAGTTATTCTTTGCTTCGTTTTTTTGACAAGATTCCAACAAAGAATCCAATTCTAAAATCCGTGATAATAAGCCTCATCGCCCTAATCATTATGACAATCCTAAACCTAGTTCCCCATAGTTTTCTTGGGCAGCGTGATGTCTTGTATTACTTTCTCATCGGCATAATGCTTGACGCACCAAGGTTTCTCTTTCTTGGAATAGTTATTGGCTATCTTTACAAAAGGCTGTACGGGTCAGCCTAACTGTGCGCGCGCATTCAGAGGAGATAAAAAAATGAATTCAATCAATAAGACCGCAAGAATGGCGGGGTTCCACTATTTCATGTATTTTGTAACTTCGGTCATTGCAAACATGTTTGGCCGCTTTGTATTCGTGGACGCCCCAGTAACGGTCAATCACATGATGGCTCATGAAGTGCAATTTCGTATCGGTTTTGTAATCAGTTTATTCTCGGTTGTGTTTCTTCTTTTGGCGGCCTGGTATTTGTACGTGTTATTAAAACCGGTCAACAAAAACATGGCTTTACTGTTCCTGTTGTTAAACCTGGGTGGGTTTGCTATATGGTGTTTTAGTACGCTTAATCTGTTTGCCAGCCTGCTGCTTTTGAGCGGAGCTGATTATTTGAAAGTATTTCAGCCAGATCAGCTGCAAGCGCAAGCGATATTATTCATCAATTTACGCAAATCTGGGGCTATTACCGCCCAGATACCCTACGGCATCTGGCTCTTTCCTCTTGGTTATCTGGTTTTCAAGTCGGGCTTTCTTCCAAAAATCCTGGGCTTACTATTGATCGTTGATGGTTTTGGTCTTCTGATATGTGTTTTTCAGTTTTTTCTTTTACCGGGTTACGAAGTAATATCGGTCCCATTTATGGCGGTTAGTTTTATTGCGGAACTTTCTCTTACTTTGTGGCTTTTGATTAAGGGTGTAAAGGATCAGGAACCAACTCCAGCTGATGGTCAGAAATAAAAATGAATACTATCAAGTAAAAAAGGAAGAGCAAAAAAATGAAAGCGATTGTATGCACTAAATATGGACCGCCGGAAGTCCTGCAAATCAAGGAAGTAGAAAAACCTGCTCCAAAAGATAATGAAGTGTTGATAAAGATTCATGCGTCAGCAGTAACAGTCTCGGACTGTATAGTTCGAAGTGGTAAAGTCAATCTATTACTTTGGATCCCAATGCGAATATTCGTTGGTTTCAGAAGACCAAGAAGATCAATATTGGGGCTTGAGTTAGCCGGAGAAATTGAGGAAATAGGCAAAGGTATAAAACGATTTAAAAAAGGTGACCAGGTTTTCGCATTTACCGGGAGAAAATTTGGCGCTTATGCCGAGTACGCTTGTATGCGTGAAGACGGATTGTTTATGCCTGATGATGGTTTGGTGGCAATAAAACCCGCCAATGCAAGTTATGAGGAAGCCGCATCTGTCCCTTCCAGAGGAACTTTAGCATTGTATTTTATTAGAAAAGGAAATATCCAGAAGGGACAAAAAATTCTTATCCATGGAGCTTCTGGAGGGGTGGGTACTTTTGCGGTACAGCTTGCCAAGTACTTTGGGGCGGAAGTTACCGGGGTGTGCAGCACTGCGAATTTAGAATTGGTGAAATCTCTGGGAGCCGATACAGTCATTGATTACACAAAAGAGGATTTTACGAATAGAAGAGAATCTTATGATTTTATCTTTGATGCCGTTGGAAAAAGATATAGCTCAAAGCTACAGTACAAAAAAGTGCTAACTCCAACCGGGAAATACATATCAGTCGATAAGGGGACACCAAAGATACATATTGAAGATTTAACCTTACTCAAAGAGCTGGTTGAAGCGGGAAAGATAAAACCGGTCATTGATAGACGCTATCCATTGGAACAAACTGCCGAGGCGCATAGGTATGTCGAAAAAGGGCACAAAAAGGGAAATGTCGTCATCACTTTGGAGGAACACTCATGAAAGCAATCGTATGCACAAAATACGGTTCACCGGATGTCCTTCAACTCCAGGAGGTGGCAAAACCCGCTCCCCAGGATGATGAAGTATTGATCAGAATCTATGCGGCATCCGTCAATGCGCGGGACTGGCGTTTCATGAGAGCAAAACCGTTCTTTATCCGCCTGATGCCGGGAGGCTTTCTGCAACCAAAAAACAAGATATTAGGAGCTGATGTAGCCGGGCGGGTCGAGGCGATTGGCAGGTACGTCAAGCAGTTTAAGCCAGGCGATGAAGTTTTCGGGTACTTGCCTAGCGCAACCGGTCGCGGCACTTTCGCCGAGTATGTATGCGCCAATGAAAAAGCAATAACACTGAAACCTGCCAACCTAACGTTCGAACAGGCTGCGGCTGTACCTGTAGCGGCGCTGACTGCATTGCAGGGATTACACGACAATGGGAACATTCAACCAGGGCAAAAGGTTTTGATCAATGGCGCGTCTGGTGGTGTGGGAACGTTTGCCGTGCAGATTGCCAAATCGTTCGGGGCGGAAGTCACAGCAGTATGCAGCACAAGGAATCTGGACCTGGTGCGCTCCCTAGGAGCAGATCATGTCATTGATTACACGCGAGAAGATTTCACCCGAAACGGTCAACACTACAACCTGATCCTGGCTGCGAACGGATATCATCCGATTTCAGATTATCTGCGTGCATTAAGTCCTGATGGAATCTATGTCGTCGCCGGAGGGTCCATGATTCAACTCATCCAGGCTGGGAGTCAGGGACGACGGACTTCAAAGACCGGAAGCCAGAAAACGTATGTTGTTTCGCTGGTGCAAAGCCAAAAGGATTTGATCTTCATGAAAGAGCTCCTTGAATCCGGAAAGGTCGTGCCTGTTATAGATGGATGTTATCCGCTAAGTAAAACCGCTGAAGCCTTCTGGTATTTTGAAAAAGAACACGCTCAAGGAAAAGTCGTCATCACTATGGAGCATGATAACCAACTCTGATTAGGTTTTACCGCTTTTTGAATCTGGGGCGTGTGCCTTATAATGAATCTATGCCCATATCAATTTTAGCCACGAAACTTTATATCCCTCCCCCTCGGGCTAAAGTTGTCCTCCGCCCCCGCCTGATCGAGCGGATGAACGAGGGTCTTCGTTCGGGTCGCAAGTTGATCCTCATTTCTGCCGCCGCCGGCTTTGGTAAAACCACACTGGTCAGCGAATGGATCGCCAGTTGCGGGCGACCGGTCGCCTGGCTGTCGCTAGATGAAGGAGATAACGACCCCACACGTTTTCTAACTTACCTTGTCGCTGCTTTACAGACACTTGCCCTGCGAAATCCCCGCAGGGGGAGTGAAGTCGAAGGGATTGCGGCGAATATTGGAGATAGGTTGCTAGGTATGCTCCAATCCCCTCAACCACCACCAACTGAATCGATTCTGACAGCCCTGCTCAATGAAATCACCACCATCCCCGATAGCTTCATCTTTATCCTTGACGACTATCACATTCTTGATTCCAAACCAGTAGACAACGCACTCACCTTTCTGCTTGAGCATCTGCCGCCACAGATGAACCTGGTCATCACTACCCGTGAGGATCCCCAGTTTCCCCTGGCCCGTCTGCGCGCCCGCGGCCAATTGACCGAACTGCGCGCCGCAGACCTGCGCTTTACGCCTACTGAAACCGCTGAATTTCTTAACCAGGCGATGAGCCTGCAACTCTCCACAGAAAATATCGCCGCACTGGAAGCCCGCACCGAAGGCTGGATAACCGGACTGCAATTAGCCGCCCTTTCCATGCAGGGGCGATCAGACGCTGCCAGTTTCATCAAATCTTTCACCGGCAGCCACCATTTCATCCTGGACTATTTGGTTGAAGAGGTTCTGCAACACCAGCCTGAACATGTGCGTAACTTCTTACTGCAAACTGCTATTCTCGATCGGCTAAGCGGCCCACTGTGCGATGCTGTCACCGGACAGGAAGATGGCAGAGGGATGTTGGAAACCCTGGAGCGAGGCAACTTGTTCATCATCCCGCTTGACGATCAGCGCCAATGGTATCGCTATCACCACCTCTTCGCCGAAGTTCTCCACGCGCACTTGCAGGAGGCGCAACCCGATCGCGTGTCCACGCTCCATCGGCGGGCGAGCGAGTGGTACGAGCAGAACAGTCTGCGATCCGATGCCATCCGTCATGCGCTGGCTGCTAAAGATTTCGAGGGCGCAGCAGGCTTGATCGAACTGGCATGGCCGGCAGTAGAGGAGGGAAGTATATATAAACAGCAGGCTACATGGCTTGGCTGGGTGAAGAGGCTGCCGGAAGAGTTGATCCGCGCCCGGCCTGTGCTCAATGTTTGGTATGCCTATGCATTGTTGGGCACTGGTGAAATGGAAGCCGCAGAGTCCCGATTTAAGGACGCCGAACGATGGTTAGTATCAATAGATACGATGAAAATTCAACTGGAAACTCCACCAGTTGAGACGGTTGTTGTAGACCAGGAATTTAAATCTCTATCGGCGACAATTGCTATCGGCCGCGCCTATATCGCTCAGACCCTCGGCAATATTCCGGACACGGTGCGGTATGCCAGCCGGGTACTTGAGCTCACCGAAGCGGATCCTTTCAGGCACCGTCAGGCATCCATGCTCCTGGGGATGACCTACTGGGCAAGCGGGGACCTGGAAGCTGCGGAGCGGGTCTTCGCCGAAAACACCATGAAATTGCGGACAGCCGGAAACATCCCGGATGCAATCAGCACGTCCGTTGTTCTGGCTGATATCAGGCTGGTACTGGGGCGTCTCCACGAGGCGATCAACACGCTCGAACAGTTATTACAATTTGTAATGGATCAAGGTGAACCAATCTCTCTCGATGCTGCTGACTTGCACAGGGAATTAAGTAAGCTGCATCTTGAACAGGGTAATCTGGATGCTGCCGCGCAACACTTGCAGAGAAGCAAGGAATTGGGCGAAAAAGCGCAGTCACCTGTTTCGCGATACCGTTTGTGTATTGACCAGGCTCGGCTCAAGACAGCACAGGGCGACCTGGAAGGGGTTCTCGCACTTTTGGATGAAGCGCAACGCCTGTATATCCGGTCACCCTTGCCTGACTTCCATCCCATATCTGCTATGAAAGTCCGGATATGGGTTGTGCAAGGCAGATTGACCAAAGCTCTGGAGTGGGTACGCGAGCAGGGACTTTCCGTTGACGATGCGCCCAGCTACCTGCGCGAGTTCGAGCATACCACCCTGGCGCGGATACTCATCGCTTCGTATCAAACCGACCCGTTAGCTGGTTCCGTTCATCAGGCAATCGCTTTGCTGGAGCGCCTTCTGCAAGCGGCGGAAGCAGGGAAACGGATGGGTAGCGTGATCGAAATCCTGGCGTTGCTGACGCTTGCTCATGCGGCACAAGGCGACATTCCCCTGGCTCTCGTGTCTCTGGAGCGCGCTCTGACGCTCGCTGAACCGGAGGGCTATGTCCGCATTTTCTTGGATGAAGGCAAACCAATGGCGGAGCTTTTAGGAAGGATGAACGCTTCGCGTGAAGGTCACACTGCAAGGCTGAAGACGTATGCCCACAAATTACTGGCTGCCTTTGGAACAGAAGAAATTCATCCTTCACACCTGCACTTCGCGCAGGCGCAAGTGTCCTTCATCCCTCAGCCTTTGATTGAGCCGCTGAGCGAAAATGAGCTTGAAGTGCTCAGACAGCTCAAAACCGAATTGAGCGGACCAGAAATTGCCCGTCAGCGCATGGTTTCTCTGAGCACCATACGTACCCATACTCAACACATTTACGCCAAGCTGGGGGTGAACAATCGCCGGGCTGCCATCCGCCGCGCCGAAGAACTCGGTTTGTTGTAAGTTTAGGAAAAACGTCCCGAAGGTTGCCGTCAGGCGCCCAAATCACCCAAAATAAACCTTCGGGACAGTGTTTGCATGTCATAAAAATCTCTCAATTGACAACCCACAGTACCGACAGGTGACTCACCCCCTGTCGGTATTTTTATTTTCCCCAAAACCAATAACTTAGCTTACGCAGAGCGTCCCGAAGGTTCCTGTAATTCGGGTTCATTTTTGCCTCAAACCTTCGGGACGGTGCGTACATATTTTCCCCTAGATCAATAAAATCATCACATCAATCATCACATGTAATGATGACGCCTCATCAGATTTTCCATTATCTTTTGGCTGCAATAAAGAATGGATGCAAACCTTTGGAAATTCATCCAAATCGAGAAAATTGCACGAGGCACTGCATGAGTGAAACACACGCTTTACCTGAATACTATGACGGGTCTGGACTTTACGAAATTCGCCTCAAGGGACACCTTGACGGTCGGTGGGCTGACCGATTTG
>ORJL011663340.1_pt1 | contig 10353 bp, 10 predicted proteins | sample 1779941 | NCBI WGS metagenome assembly ORJL01 (sample SAMEA104232317, study PRJEB22302) | groundwater metagenome | biome: forest; feature: aquifer; material: groundwater | place: USA | collected 2011-08-07 | depth 5.8 m | reverse complement strand
GTTGGAGCAGGAAGCGCAGGCTATCGAGCGCGGGATCGAGAAGGTACTGGGGCAGGGCTATCGCACGTACGACATCATGGAGCCGGGTAAGACCAAAGTGGGAACGCACGAGATGGGCGAACGCATCGCAGCCGCGATTGACGCGGGCGCGTGATAACGTTTGCGGTGGCGCGATTTCTGCAACGCGCGATAGATGGCATGGATTTTGCGAGTCGGCTGCATCACGAGATCGCGTGCATGCCCGATGCCCGGGAACACAAAGAGGATCTCTTCAATTTCCAGAAAAGGAGAGAACAATGAAGCAGTCTGCAGTGGTCGGGATTGTCGCTGCGTTCGCAGTCATGTTGCCTGCGCCTGCCGCTGCGCAGGATTTTCCGACCAAACCGATCAGGATGATCGTGGCGTTCCCGCCCGGGGGAGGCACCGATATTGTCGCGCGCATGGTAGCGTCCCGGCTTGGGAACGCGCTCGGACAGCAAGTGGTGGTCGAAAATCGCGCCGGGGCGGATGGCATCGTCGGCACGGAAATCGCGGCAAGATCTCCGCCGGATGGCCATACGCTGTTTCTTGGAACTGCGGGTAATCTCGCTATCAACCAGACGCTTTACGGCAACGTGACTTTCGATATCGCGAGGGATTTCGCGGCCGTCACTCAAGTCGTATCGGTGGATATGATGTTGACCGTCCATCCGTCGCTTCCGGTCAAGTCGATCGGCGCGTTGGTCGCGCTCGCCAAATCCAGGCCCGGGGAGCTTGACTATGCGTCAACCGGCACCGGTGGCATACCGCATCTTGGAATGGAGCTGTTCAATCACATGGCGGGGACGAAGATGGTACATGTCCCATACAAGGGCGGCAGTCCGGCATTGGTGGGTCTAATGGGCGGTCACGTTCCGATGATGGTCCAGAGCCTGGTGCAGGGTTTAACCACTGTGAAAGCGGGCAAACTGCGGGCGGTCGCGCTGCTTAGCCCCAAGCGGGCAGCGTTGCTGCCGGACGTGCCGACGGTTGCGGAAACGCTGCCCGGTTTTGAGGCCACGAATTGGTTCGGGCTGGTTGTCCCGGCGAACACGCCTGCCGCGATACACAAACGCATCTACGAGGAGGTCGTAAAGCTGCTGCGATTACCCGAACTGAAGGATCTTCTCATTGCACAGGGGGCGGAACCGGTAGGAAGCACGCCGGAGCAATTGGCGGCTTTCATGAAGTCGGAAACCGCCAAGTGGGCGCGGGTGATCAAGGAAGCGAAGATCCGTAAGGAGTAATTTTTCTCCCTCGCCCCGCTTGCGGGGTGAGGGGGCTCACACTTCACCGCTCACTGATCGTTCGGCGAGATCATCGAACCAGAAATGGATTGACGACGTTCAAGCTATCCAAAGTCAGCCCATGCTGCATGTCTTCGGAGTAAAGCGTGCTTGCTTGGCCTTCGATCGCAGCTTGCACGATTAGGGCATCCCACAATGAGAGCTGGCTGCCGCGACTGCGGTGAATCGCCGAGAGGACGAGCTTGCTGTCGATGTTCACCAGGGGCAACTTCGCGAAATTCTCAACCGCTTCCGCGGCCGCCGCAGCATCCAGTGGCCGCGCGAGCTTGCGCGTGACCACGACGTAAAATTCCTGCAGCACCTGCGTGCTCAACAGGATGTCGCCAGCCCCGGCGTGCGCCTGGAACAGGGCGCGCGCCCTTTTGCGTTTGTCCGGGGAATCGGCGTCAAACAGGTAAACGAGGACGTTGGTGTCGAAAAAATACTTCATCGTTGATGAAGATCTTCACGCGTCCATTTGGCTTTGCCGCGGCCTGCGCGGGCTCTTCTCGACAATTCCAGTACCCGCTCCGCGGCCTTGGCCTGGGCGGGTTGTGCGCCCGTGAACTGCCTCAAATAGTCGCGCAACAGCGCGTTCACCGAAGTGCCTTGTTCCAGCGCGCGCTGGCGCGCGCTCTTGAGGATTTCTTCGGGAACCGTGATAGTCAGGTTAGCCATGATTATTTCTCCAAAGTTGTGTTACACGGGTCCAGTGTAGCACGGATTGAGGGGGCGGCACCGGGGTGTGGAGCAGGGACCCGTTTGGCTGACGTGTTCCAAGTCGAGAATTCGCTTCGTTACCGCTCGTGGAAAGTCAACGAACCGGAAATGGCTCTTGTGGTACAGGTAGGCGCCTTTGTATGGCGATGTCGTGCACTTTTCAGACAATCAGCCAGATTCCTGAAAACTATAGTAGCCCTTCTTGCTGACGATGACGTGGTCGAGGACGCGGAGGCCGAGAATCTTGGCGGCTTCCGTTAATTGGCTGTGTATGCGGAGATCGTTGTCGCTGGGGCGGAGGTCGCCGCTGGGGTGGTTGTGCGCGAAAATTACGGCGGCGGCACGATCTTGAATCACGTCAGCGAAGACTTCGCGGGGGTGGACTTGGCTGCGGTCAAGGAGACCGACAGTGACGATGCGCTTCTCGATCACCTCATTTGCACCGTTAAGCGAGATGCAGACGAAATGTTCCTGCTGCTTGCCGGCAATGTCTTGAAGGAGCGGTACAAGGTCTTGCGCGCCGGTGATCTTCACTGTGTCGCCTTTGGCGAAGCGGCGGGCGATTTCAAAAGCGGCGAGAAGTTGATAACTCTTGGCCTCGCCCATGCCGTGGATCTGCGTCAGGTCTGACTCCCCAACCTGGCCTTTTTTTTCTTCGAGAATCCGAGCGATCTTCTGCGACATTGCTCGTACGTCGTGACCTTTGACGCCACGGCCCAGAATCACTTGAACTAACTCCTCGTTCGTCAGGGCGGCCGCTCCTTTTGCCCGCATCTTCTCACGCGGGCGGTCGTGCTCCGGCAGTTCCTTGATCGTCCTCATGGCTTCAACGCTGCCAGACCGGCGGCGATTTCGACCTGAGCATCCTCGATGATCTTCATCAACTCGGCGGGTGTTCGCTTGTCCGACAGATCGGGCGCGTTCTGGTTCGTGGCTTTGAGGTCGTAGTTCTTAGCGCGGATTTCCTCGATGCTGACGTACCAGCTTCGTTCGCTGACCTTGCCGGGATCGTCGGGCGGCAACGCCAGCCGTTGGAAGAAATCGGCGAAGTCGTCAAAGAGCATCGGATTGCTTTTGTTGACCTTGCGCGGCTTAAACTCAGGCGTCAGCGTCATGTCGTAATACCAGACGCGCTCGGTCGGCTGGCCTTTGGTGAAGAACAGCAGGTCAGTCTTCACGCCCGCGCCGGCGTTGACGAACACGCCTTGCGGGAGGCTGATGATGCACCAGAGATTGCATTCATCCAGGAGCTTCCGCTTGGTCTGCTTATAGGCCGCCGTCTTGGTGTGAAACAGCACGCCCTCATCAATCACCATCCCGCACGTCCCTTCGTTGGCGAGCGAACTGATGATGTGCTGGAGGAACAGAATCTGCGCCTTGCCGCTCTTGTAGTCGAAATGTTGCTGTGCGTCTTTGCCTTCCTTGCTACCGAACGGCGGATTGGTGAAAACGTAGTCGTACTGCGCTGGCGCTCCCGCGAACAACTCGCCATACGTCTCCGCTCGGGTCAGCGTGTTTCCGTGCCATAGGCGCGGCAAATCAATCCCATGCAACACCATGTTCGCCAGCGCAATCGGGATCGCCTCTGCTGCATCCTCCCGTACCCATAGCGTCTCCGTCTTCAATTGCTGAATCTGTGTCGCTGTGGGGTGTTGTGCCATCAAGTGCTTGAACGTCTCGATCATGAAACCGCAGGTACCGCCGCACGGATCGTAAGCAGTCCTGCCCAACTTCGGGTTTACCACCTTGATGACCACGCGGATGATCTCGCGCGGTGTGAAAAACTGGCCACCGTCGTTCTTCTTCTCGCCGAGGCTAGGCAACAGGCTCTCCAATGCCTGCGACATTGGGAACATGTGCTGCTCGCTGACCTGCGCCTCGCTCAACGCATGCACCCGGTCCAGCGCATCCTGCAAGTTCGTCTCGCTGGCCAACACCGTCCGCTCCTTGTTGCGAAAGATCTCGGCGATGATATTCTGCTTGTCGGTAGCGTTCCCGTTCTCGCCCAGCTTCTGCAAATGCGGGAACAACTCGCCATTGACGAACTTGAGATAGTCGCCCAACGTCGAGCCGTCGCCCGTCAATTCCGCGCGCCTCCAGCCGGGCGCTTGCGCGGCCTTCAACTCCGCCGCCGGTTTTTTGTGGTCAAACGGCGCAGCCCAATCCCGCCACCGATACGGCGCACTGAGCGACGGCGTGAAGGCCGTGCCGAGTGCAGTCGCCTTCTGCGCTTCGGCTTCTTCCATCAAATCGAGGTACCGCAGGAAAAACATCCAGGTCAGTTCCGGTACGTACAACCGCGCGCCCTTGGCCTTGTCGCGCCGCAGGATGTTGTTGATGGCCTTGACGGCCTTGTCCATGTCAGCCTGCGAGCGGATGACTTTGATTGGGCCGTTGCCGTTCTTGGATTTCTTAGGCATGGACTCCATTTCCGAAGTCGAAGAACTCGCGAAGCGCGGCTGCCGGTAATGCAGACGACGCCTCAAACTGTCTTTCAGCAGCGGCGCGCAAGGCTTGGAGGGTTTGCCACCTCGTCTCAAGCTTAGCAGCGATCTTCACTTGCTCCTCGAATGCAACCGGCGCGGGAACGTAAAAGGCTGTCACGTCATCATCGCCAATGGCGGGATACATCGCGCCCTGCACCAACTCCGTAACAGCCGAGACAAACTGCGGGGAAAGAAAAAAGTAGAAGAAATAGTCGGCGCAAAAGCCTTCCTTAAACCGCAGAACACAGAAGCCACTGCTACAAACTGCCCCATCGTGAGCAGGTTCAATCTTGGCCACGGCATTCAGATTCGGCCGCACCGTTGCAATCAGAATGTCACCGGTGCGTACGATGTAAGTTGCGCGGCTCGGCGCTGCTTTGGTCAGAATGGTTTTTGGCGCGACAATGCGCTTTGTTGCGTTATCAACGCTTGTGATGTCGACATAGGTGAAATCAGCCTTCGGAAATATCTGCTTGTCAAAGAGGTCAATCTTGGGGCTGACGGCCTCTTCAACGAGCACCCACTGCCAGTTCGAGGGTAGAGCTTTCTTGCCCGAATCTTTCACGCCAGCAGCCTCACCTTCGTCTCCTGAATCAACGTGTTCGGCTCGACCAGCAAGCCGGTAAGCGCATTGAAGTCCACGCCTTCAACCTCGAACAACTTCGGCGTTTCCAGTTCCTCGATGCCGTTCTTCTCGAACTGCCGGGCCATGTTGACCAGCACCGCGCTTGTGCGGTCGGGGAAATCTTTCAGCCACTGTTTGTTCTTGTAGGAAAAGGCGGCGGCGCGTTCGGGGCGCGATTTCGGCGGCAGGCCGTAGCCGAGTTCCGCCAGCACGTCGAACAAGTCGCACTCTTGTTCGTTCTCCAATTCCCGCACCAAGCGCACTGCCGGTTCGCCACCGGGTAAGCCGCGCAAGAGGCCATGCCGTTTGTCGGGCGCGACCCACACGGAGCGAAGCGCATCAACGCTGGGAGCCTCCTCGACCAGCCAGGCGGCGAGCCGTTGCTTGTATTCCTCATAAGGCACGATTACGTCCCTGCCGTCTTCCTGGCACAGAATGGAGCGCCCCGTGCCTTCGATCTTCACGGTGAATTGGTTCTCACCGACGCGGATGATCTTGGTTTGGTGTACCGGTCCATCTCCGCCTTCGCCGCCATAGCTTTCGCCCGGCGTGCCGATTTCTCCGCCGCCGCCTTCGTCACCAGGCGGCTGCGTGGGTCGGTAGCGGCTGGGGGATTCCTCGCCGAACAAGCGCGTGCAGTTGGTGTAGTCGTAGAGGCGGAACATCGCCTTCGAGCCGCGCGGTTCGCCGGTGCGCGTGCCGCGTCCGACCATTTGGTAGAAGCTGATCGGCGATTCGAGGTAGCGGAAGAACACCACGTTGTCCAAGTTCGGGATGTCCACGCCGGTGGAAAGCAGGTCAACGGTAGTGGCGATGAAGTGCGAGCTTTTCGAGCCGCGAAACTCCGGGATCAGCTCTCTGGCGGGCGGACGCAAGTCAGGGTTGCCGGTACACTGGAAGGCGTACCATTCCTTCGGCGTGCGCCGCACCTTCTGACACCAAGCGGTGTAGAGGTTGTTGAGCGCAATCATGATCTGGTTGGCGTGATGATCGCGAGTGCAGAAGATAACGGTCTTCTGGTGCGGGCCGCCGGTATCCAGCAGGAACTGGAACAGGTCTTCCGACATCGCCTTGACCCGGTCGTCGAGCATCAACTTGGCGTCGTAATCATGGGCAGCGTACTTGTCCTCGATCTCGCCCGGCTTGACCTTGCGCCCGGTGAAGGCATCCACAGCGGAACGCTCGACGATGTCTTCGCGGGTGATCTCCTTCTTGTCGAGATCCACGGTGCGGCGGATGATTTCGCAAGCCGCCAGATACCCGTCCTCCTGCCCGTCGCCAATCGAATACTCGTAAACTGGCTGGCCGAAGTATTCGAGGTTGTGATTGGTGATCTCCTCGTCCTTCTTCTTGCCATTGTCGTTCGGCTTGCCGCCGACAACAATGCGCGGCGTGGCGGTCAGGCCGATATGAATGGCGTTGGGGTTGTCGCGCAGGATGACGCTCCAGTTGCCCCACGCGCTGCGGTGGCATTCATCGATTATGATGTGCGAGAAGAAGTCAGGCGGGTAGTTATCTTTCCAGAACTGAGGCACTTTGTCTTCCGCCGTGATGTTCAGCGTCTGATACGTCGCCACGAGGATTCGCGCATTGCGCCGTGGGTCGGCAGTGGTGACCTCCTGCACGTTGTCGCCAAACACCGCGTGCAGCTTCCCCATGCCCTGCGTCCGAAGTTCGTCGCGGTCGCAGACGAAGAGCGCCCGGCGAAGTTGTCCCGCCTGCGCCAACTTGTGCAGCAGTTGGGCCGCAATGATCGTCTTGCCGGTGCCGGTAGCTAATGAGAGCAGGATCCTCTTCTGCCCCGCTGCCATTCGTTCGAGTGCCGCGCGGATGGCCGCATCTTGGAAATACCATCGCGCCAGTTCTCCGCCCTTGTACGGCATGAGCAAAGGCAGCGCATCTTTGCTTGTCAGTTCAATGCCCTTCAGCGCCTGATACCGCTGCAGCAACTCGTCAGGCGTGGGAAAAGAGGTCAACGAACGAGCGTCAATGATGTGCTGAGTGTCTTCGGCGAACTCAGCAAACAAATGGCCGTTGGTGGAGAACACAAACGGGACATGGTGTTTCGATGCGTCCCGCCGTGCCTGCTGAATGCCGAGCGACGGCAGTTTATCTTCCCCCTTCGCCTCCAACACTCCTACCGCCAGCGGCGGCTTACCGGGCAGAATCGGCAGACAGAGCAAGTAATCGGTGCGCCCCGAGCGCTTGACGGGACGCCCGTCAATAATGTCAGAGCCGCCCGGCGTTTTCTCCTCGCGAATCAGCGCGCCCGTCCACCCGAGGTCGTGCAACTTCGGGTCGATCAACTCAACGCGCGTCAGATGTTCATTCCGAGGCATGGGCTCATTTCCGACTGTTTGGCCGCCAGCTCCAGACGGCTAGACGTTTCGGTTCAGACGCGCGGCGCTTGCGCCGCGTCGAACTGCAACCGGGGTTAGGTTACTCAGATTTCCTGCCAAATAGGTAACCAAGAATGAGCGTCAAAATCGGAAGCATCAACTTCCAGTATTCGGCCGCGGCCATTGCTTTGCTCTCGATGAAGAGAAGAGCTACGCCTGTTCCAATCAAGAGAGTAACTGTTAATCCGGCGATATTAAGAGGCGCATTGCGGGCAGATCCAAAACAACGACCAAGCCAGCCGGATTCAAGATCCATGGCTTTAGACTGAAGCTCAATCGAAGACCGCTCAACGTAAGTGACCTTTTGTTCATCCATGATCACGCCCGCTTAAGGAGGCCCAGCGAACCAAGCGCATGCTGCCAAATATGGCCGCACTTGGAGCAGGCGACGATTACGGTCGGGACCGAAGGGCCACCAATGACCATGGCGTTCGGATTGTCTTGTATTGAAATAAACGACTCGCCTACGATCTCGAATTGGGTGCCACCGCATCTCGAGCAAGGATGCGTGGTGCCCTTTCGCTGTAGGGCGGCAATCAGTTCATCTTGACGATTTTTTTCCATATCGCCCCAGCGTAAATGAGTAATTGACAGAGGTAAACCCCCGGCTTTGCCGGGGGTCAGTTAACTAAAATTTCGTTGACAGAAATTAGGTGACAAATTGGTTGACGGCCCAGTCGGCTCGTCAATCGGCATTCTGCGCTCGATACGTCCGCGGTTCAACCGGATCAACTCAGGACAGCCGGAGCGCCGTCGGGTTTAGTTTTTCTCTGTGGCTACCAAAATGGTGAATGAGTAAACGCTCAGCCCCCTCACCCCGCCCTCTCCCCCAATGATGGGGGAGAGGGAGAGTTTTTTCTCTGTCCCCTTCATTCTTTCACGCCTTCCCCGGACACGTGCTCGTTGAACTTGGTAAAGAAATTCTCGGCGAGCTTTTTCGCCACGCCGTCGACCAGGCGTGAGCCGACCTGGGCGAGTTTGCCGCCGATCGTGGCCTTGGCCGTGTACTGGAGCCGGGTGGATTCGCCCTCGGGCGACAGCCGGACATTGGCCTGACCCTTGGCGAAGCCGGCCACGCCGCCCTGGCCCTCGAAAATCAATGTGTAGGAATTGGGCGCATCCACGTCGGCGAGCGTGATCTTGCTCTTGAACCTGGCGCTGACGGGGCCGACTTTCGCGCCCATCACCATTGCGTATTCGTTGTCCCCGACCTTGTCCATCGACTCGCAGCCCGGGATGCACACCTTGAGCACCTCCGGGTCGATGATCGACGACCACGTCGCGCCCTGCGGGCGGGGAATCAATTGTTCGCCGACGATTTCCATGCTCTCTTCTTCCTTTGCGTTGGTGGGTCAGGCCGCGCGCGCCGATTCGGTTCGGCGTGGCGGTTTGGCAATCGCTGCGGCGAGTTCTGCCAGACTTTCGAGATTATGCACGGGAAGGAACCGGTCCACGTGAGGCAGCATCATGCGGATGCCGGCAGGCCTGGCTTCGAACCCCGGGTAACGCAGCAGCGGGTTGAGCCAGATCAGATCCCTGCAGGAATTGTGCAGCCGCTGCATCTGCGCGGCCAGGCCTTCGGCGTCGTCGCGGTCCAGCCCATCGCTGATCAGCAGCACGCTCGCGTTCTGCCCGAGCACGCGGCGTGACCATTCGAGATTGAACGTCTTGAGGCACGCCCCGATGCGCGTGCCGCCCGACCAGTCGGCGACCGCCCGGCTTACGGCGGCCACGGCCAGTTCCGGGTCGCAGTGCCGCAGGTGGTGAGTGATGTTGGTGAGCCGGGTGCCGAACACGAAGGCGTGAATGCGGCGTGCGTCGTTGGCGAGCGCGTGCACGAAATGCAGCAGCATGCGAGAGTAGCGGTCCATCGACCCCGAAATGTCGCACAGCACGACGAGCGGCGGCTCCACCAAGCGCGGTGCGCGGTGCTTCAGCGGGATCACTCCGCTGCCAGCGCGCAGCGCAGCGCGCAGGCTGGCACGCGCGTCGACTGCCCGGTTGCGCGTCGCCGGCTGGTAGCGGCGCGTCGTGATGCGCGGCAATCGCAGCCGCAGCGCGGCGACCGCGGTTTTTGCCTGCAGCCATTCGGCGCTGGTCATTTGCGCGAAGTCTTTGCGGGCGAGTATTTCGCGCGGCGAGAAGGTGAGCGCGGCATCGATGGCCAGATCGTCCTGCATTGCCTCATGGCGGGCGCGCGTGCCGGGAGCGCGTCCGGCGAGTGCTTCGGCAAGTCGCGGGGGGAGCTCCGGTGCCCGCGGGGCCACGCCGCGCCCCTCGACGCGCGGCAGCAGCAACTGCATCACGCGCCCGAGAATGTCAGGATCGCGCCAGAAAATGTGGAACGCCTGGTCGAACAGCTCGCGCTGCTCGCGCCGGTCGAGAAACACCGCGGCGAGCGCCCAATAGAAGTCGTCGCGGCGCGCGAGGCCGGTGATTTCGAGCGCGCGCAACGCATCGATCACGCGCGCGGGACCGGCCGGCAGTCCGGCGCGGCGCAGCACGCGCGCGAAATGCATTACGTTGGCGGCAAGATTGCCGTTGGTCTGCATGGCGCCCTGAGCGAAGATGCCTTCGATTCTCGTTGCCTACTGCGGCGGAATGATGGGAAGCAGGAGGCAGGGGGCTTTCCCGTTGCCAAAATGCAACGTGTTCCTGCCGCCGAAGATTTCCGGCGGCCGGTCCTTTGGGTCGGTGTGTGTGAACGGGCCGACCCCCTTCATCGCGTAGGGCGCATGCGCGACGCAGGCGTCGGTGCCGTCGTACTCGTAATCCTTGCCGCGCACCGTGAGGCCGACGCGGTACCCCGGCGGGACCAC
>ORJL010181978.1_pt1 | contig 10353 bp, 6 predicted proteins | sample 1779941 | NCBI WGS metagenome assembly ORJL01 (sample SAMEA104232317, study PRJEB22302) | groundwater metagenome | biome: forest; feature: aquifer; material: groundwater | place: USA | collected 2011-08-07 | depth 5.8 m | reverse complement strand
GCTCGAGGGCGGCGCGGCGGTCGACGAGTCGATGGTCACCGGCGAGTCGATCCCCGTCGACAAGCACGCGGGCGACGCGGTGATCGGCGCGACGATTGCCGCAAACGGCACGTTCACCATGCGCGCGGAGCGCGTCGGACGGGAAACGCTGCTCGCGCAGATCGTCCGCATGGTTGGCGAGGCGCAGCGGACGCGCGCGCCCATTCAGCGCCTGGCGGATCGCGCCGCGGAGTACTTCGTGCCGTCCGTCGTGGGCATCGCGGTCGTCACCTTCATCGCGTGGAGCGTCTGGGGGCCGGAGCCGCGGTTCGCGCACGCCCTCGTCAGTGCCGTGGCGGTGCTCATCATCGCGTGCCCGTGCGCGCTCGGCCTGGCGACGCCGATGGCCATCATGGTCGGCACCGGGCAGGGCGCGAAGGCCGGCGTGCTCATCAGGAACGCCGAAGCGCTCGAGCTGCTCGCGCGCGTGGACACGCTCGTCGTCGACAAGACCGGCACGCTGACGGAAGGACGTCCGCGCGTCGCCGGCATCGCGGCGGAGGCCGGCTGGACCGACGCCGACCTCCTGCGGCTCGCCGCCGCCGTCGAGCGCGGCAGCGAGCACCCGCTGGCGGCCGCGGTCGTCGACGCGGCCGACGAGCGCCACATCACGATCCCCGCCGCCACCGCGTTCCATTCCACGACAGGGAAAGGCGTCAGCGGCCACGTGGACGGGAGGCAGGTGGATCTCGGCAACGTCGAGTTGATGAAGGCGCGCGGCATCGACACGAGCTCGCTGACGGCGCGTGCCGACGCCTGGCGGCAGGATGGGCGGACCGTGCTCGTCGTCGCCGTCGACGGGCGGCTCGCGGGAGCGATCGCGGTTGCCGATCCCGTTCGCGCCTCAACCGCGGAAGCGATTCGCCAACTGAAAGCCGAGGGGCTGACGCTCGTCATGCTGACGGGCGACAACCGGGTGACCGCGGAGGCCATCGCGCGGCGAGTCGGCATCGACGACGTGCGCGCCGACGTGCTGCCGGCCGACAAGCGCGACATCGTGGCCGGCCTGCAGCGCGCGGGACACCGTGTCGCGATGGCGGGCGACGGCATCAACGACGCGCCGGCGCTGGCGGCTGCGACGGTCGGCATCGCGATGGGGACGGGAACGGACGTGGCGATGGAAAGCGCCGGCATCACGCTCGTCAAAGGCGATTTGCGCGGCATCGTCCGCGCCCGGCGTCTGTCGCGCGCGACGATCCGGAACATCCGTCAGAATCTGTTTCTCGCCTTCGTCTACAACACGGTCGGTGTACCGATCGCCGCCGGCATCCTGTTTCCGTTTGCCGGCCTGCTCATCACGCCGGTCTGGGCGAGCGCGGCGATGACCCTCAGCTCGCTGTCGGTCATCGGCAACGCCCTGCGCCTCCGCCGCGTGGCCCTCTGATCGACGACGACGCCAGGGGTGGCGAGGCCTGCTCGCTCGCGTCAAGACGCCGCGCCGGATGCAGCCGGCGACCGAAACGCGCCAAGGCTGATACGGCGGACGGTTTCATCACGAACACACAAAGGCCACGACGCACACGAAGAAGATCAACCACAGAGACACGGAGACACGGAGGCGCGCCGGAACGATTCGGCGGGTCGGCCTGCAACGCAGGCCGGTCTGCGCGGCCGGCTCGGATCGAGGCTCGAACCGATGCACGCGCGACGAAGGTTCGCGCCTCGATCCGAGTCCGGTCGCGCCGCCGCTTCGCGGCGCCTGCCGAATCAAGCGCGCGCGCTCGTGAACCGCTGCATCGGCGGCATCCGGGTCTTCTCTGTGCCTCTGTGTCTCTGTGGTTATTCGTGATCTTCGTGTCTTCGTGATAAAAGGTCGCTCCATGAAGCCCACTCGCTTCCTACCGCTTGCCGTACTCTGCGTGGGCGTCGTCACCAGCGCACAGTCTTCGTCTGATCGCGAGACGCTCGCGAAAATCCGCACCGAAGGTCTCGAACATTCACAGGTGCGGCCGATGTTCGACCACCTCACGATCGACATCGGCCCGCGTCTGACCGCGTCGCCGGCGCACAAGCGCGCGGCGGAATGGGCTCGCGACCGGCTGGCATCCGACGGTCTGCAGAACGCGCGGCTCGAGCCGTGGAAATTCGGGCGGGGTTGGACGCTCGAGAAGCTCACGGTCGAGATGATGGAGCCGCGGTACCTGCCGCTCATCGGTTACGCGGACGGCTGGTCCGCGTCGACGAGTGGGGAGATCGTCGCCGCGCCCGTGTTCATCGGCGGGAAGGCACCCGAAGACGTGGCCGCCCTGCGCGCGCAGCTCAGAGGGGCCATCGTCATGACCCAGCCGATGATGACGAGCTTCGTCCGGAAGGATCGACCGCAGCCGAGCGATCCGGATTATGTCCCGATGGCCGCGGCGTACGCGACCCTTCGAGAGCCTCAGGGTCGTCCCGAGCAAGGTCGAGGGACGACGAGCGCAGGCCGATCCAACACACCGCCGCAGGGCGAGACGCCGCAGCAGCGCGCGCAGCGGATCACGCAAATCCTGCGCGACGCGGGCGCGGGCGTTATCCTCAAGCCGAGCACCGGCGAGCACGGCACCGTGTTCGTCACGGGTCGCGACGGCGGGCCCGGCGCCGCGCCGTCGATCACGCTGAGCGGCGAGCACTACAACATGATCGTGCGCTTCCTGCAGCAGAACATCCCCGTGAAGCTGCGTGTGAACGTGCAGGCGACCTTCTACGACGCCGACGGCGGCAACGCCTACAACGTCCTCGCCGAGCTGCCGGGCACCGATCCCGCGCTTCGCGACGAGGTCGTGATGATCGGGGGCCATCTCGACTCGTGGCACACCGGCGTCGGCGCCACCGACAACGCCGACGGCTCGACGACGGTGATGGAGGCGATGCGGATCCTGATGGCGATCGGCGCGCGTCCGCGGCGGACGATTCGCGTCGCGTTGTGGGGCGGCGAAGAGCAGGGGCTGCTCGGATCGAAGGCCTGGGTCGCCGAACACCTCACCGGCGACGCCAACGCCGTGGCGCGCGAGAAATTCGACGTCTACTACGACATCCGCACCCACCACACGAACGTGGACACCTTCGATCGCGTGAACATCGACGACATCCGCCAGGCCGCCATCGTCATGGCCACGTTCGCCTACCAGACCGCCGTGGCGGATCGGAAGCTGCCGAGGCTGCAGAAGTAGGGGCGAGCTTGCCTGCCCTCGGCCGGCGCGGTGGCCCGCGCTTCACGCTCACCAAGTGGTACTTCGACTGCGTGGCCCCCGACGGTCGCGCGGTCATCGGGCACTGGGCCTCGCTCGCGCGGCGCCGTCTCGCTCTCACCTGGCAGAACGTCGCCCTTTACGAACCAGGTCAGCCGCCCGTGCGCCGATCGAGCCTTGTGTCGGAGCCGGCGCCCGAGGTCGCCGGCGACACGATCACCTGGCACGCGCCCGCGCTGGCCTGCGTGATGGGCGTCCGGTCGCGGCAGCGACCCTTCGAGGCGCAACTCCTCGACGGCGACGCAGGCCTCGTCGAGTGGCGCGCTGAAGCGCCGGCCGCCGTCGTCTCGGTTGAGCTGAGCGGATTCGCGCCGGTGTGCGGCCCCGGATACGCCGAGCGCATCGTCATCACGGTGCCTCCGTGGCGCCTGCCCATCCGCGAGCTTCGCTGGGGCCGCTGGCTCGACGCGGCGGCGAGCCGCTCCGTGGTGTGGATTGACTGGCGGGGTGACTCCCCACGCACCTGGGTGTTCGTGGACGGTGGCAGGGCGCCATCAGCCACGGTGACGGACGAGCGCGTGTGCGCCGGAGCCGTGACCGTCGCGCTCCACGAACGCCGTACACTCGAGGCGCGGGCGTTCGCGGAGGTCGCCGCCACGATTCCGCCTCTTCAGGCCGTTGTGCCGAAATCGTTCCTCGCGCTCCGCCAGACCAGGTGGTGCAGCGCCGGTACGCTGCGTGAAGGGAACGCCGCGGCCCTCGCTGGCCATGCGATTCACGAGCTGGTGGTGTGGCGATGATCGCCCGCCTGGCGTACACGGCCCTCTTCTCGGTGGCGCTGCCGGCGCTGCTCGTGGCGTGGGCGATCCGCCTCGACGCGGTGCTCACTCTTCCGGCGTACGGGTCGGTGGCATCGGGTGCCGTGGTGGCATCCGCCGGCTTGACGCTGATGGCGGCGGCGACACGAGATCTCTGGGTCCACGGGCGCGGCCTGCCGGCGAGCCCGTTTCCACCGGAACGACTCGTCACGCGCGGCGTCTACCGTCTCATCGCGCATCCGATCTATCTCGGTGCGATCCTCGTGGCCGTCGGCGTCTCGCTCGCGACACGGTCTCCAGCGGGGCTGTGGATCGTCTCGCCGGTGCTCGCGCTCTCGGCGGCCGCGTTCGTTGCCGGGTTCGAGCAGGACTCCACGCGTCGCCGCTACGGCGCCCTGCCGGCGCCGCTTCTGCGATTGCCCAGCGAGACGGACGCGCGACCATCGGCCTTCGACCGTGCCGCGGTGTACGCGCTCGTGTTCCTGCCGTGGCTCATTCTGTACGAGGGCCTCGCGTATCTCGGCGTGCCGCCGGACGCGCGATCGACGTACCTCGCGTGGGACCGGTCGCTGCCGGTCATTCCCTGGACGGAGGCGTTATACGCGGCGACCTATCCGTTCGCGGTTCTCGCGCCACTCGCCGCCGCCCGGCGGAGCGACCTTCGCCGGTTTGCGCTCGGCGGGATGTGGGCCACCGCGATCATTATTCCGCTCTATCTCCTGCTGCCGCTGGTGGCTGAGGCCAAGCCGGTTCCGGGCGAGGGAGTCTGGCAGACGCTCATGATCTTGGAGCGGCGATACGACCCGCCGGCAGTGACTGCCTTCCCCGCGTTTCACGTCGTTTGGGCGTGCCTGGCGGCCCGCCTCTACGCATCGAGGTGGCCGCGGATGCGGGGGTTCTGGTGGATGATCGTGGCGGCGTTGGCGGCAAGCTGTGTGACGACGGGGATGCACGCCGTGGCGGATGTCGTCGGGGGTTTCGTGGCGTACGTGCTTGTCGCGCGTCGTGTGGCGATCTGGCGGCGCGTGTGCGATGGAGCGGAGCGCCTCGCGAATTCGTGCCAGGAGATCGTGCTCGGCCCCCTTCGCCTGATGACCCATGGCATCTACGCGGGCGCAGGCGCGACGGTCGGGCTCGTCGTCGCCGTGGCGCTCGCCGGGAGCCAGAACGTCGGCTGGCTCGTCGCGATGACGCTCGCCGGCGTGTTCGGCGCCGCGCTGTGGGCGCAGCTCGTGGAAGGGTCGCCGCAGCTGCTGCGGCCGTATGGTTACTTCGGTGCCGTGGTCGTGGTGATCGGGCTGGCGCTCATCGCCGGTCTCGCCGGTGCGGACGCATGGCTCCTCTTTGTGTCCTTCGGCGTCGGCTCGTGTTTCACGTACGCGATCGGGCGGATGCGATGCCTGGCGCAAGGGTGCTGCCACGGCCGCGAGGCGCCCGACTTTCTCGGTATACGGTACGTGCACCCATCATCGCGAGTGGTGCGCTTGAGCGGGTTGGGCGGTGTGCCCCTGCATCCGACCCCTCTCTACTCGATGCTGTGGATGATGCTCGTCGGCCTCGTGCTCCTCCGCCTCTGGCACCTCGCGGCACCGCTCCAGTTCATGGCCGGCACGTACTTCGTGCTCGTCGGCCTCGGGCGGTTCGTCGAAGAGCATCTCCGGGGCGAGCCGCAGACGCGGATCATCGCAGGGTTGCGGCTCTACCAGTGGCTGGCGATGGCGTTCGTGGTTGGTGGAGCGGTGCTGACGACGCTCGGGTCAACGGCTGCGCCGGCCGCACCGCGATTCGACCCGGGCAGCCTGGCGGTCGCCGTGGTCGTGGGAGCGATCTGCTACGTCGCCTACGGTGTAGACCTTCCGGGGTCGAGCCGCAGGTTTTCGCGACTGAGGTGAGACGACGACCGGGGCGGGTGGCTCGTCGCGGTCCTCCGGTTAGCACAATTCTTGATGGTCTTTACGACCGGTTCCTGTTGCGAGATGTCGGTGGTAAGGTCTTGCCCGGGGCGGACACTTCCGTCGGGGTCTGGATTCTCCTGTGCGGTTAGTCTGAACAAAAGCAAAGCTATTTGAGGCGAAGAATGGAACCGATGGCCACGACTCTTCGAAGAGTTCGACCGTGGGCCCTGTTGCTGCTGCTTCCAGGCCTTGCCTTCGGCCAAACCGGGCAAGATCGGAAGACGCGGTATACGGGACGTCAACTGAAGGGCAATCGTTTCGAATGCACCAGCGACCAACTGGCCGAGGCTGGATTCTGGCGGGAAGCACCTTCCGGCGGCGTCAGCAAGTCTGCATCAATCACGACGCAGCCGGGCAATTCCAACTGGCACATCACGATTCAGGGCGGCACGGCTCGGGTACTGGCAGCGGGCCATAGCGCTCCGAGCGGTGGCGGTCCCCAGGAATTCTCAGTTGAACGCACACCAATCGGGCTCCTGTTGCTGTCGAAACGAGCAACTGGCGAATCACCGCAGGTGATCACCATCGATCTCTCGAACGCGTCGTTCGTGTACTCGAACCAGCACGTCAATCCGGCGTTCAACAGGGCGGCAGCTTGGTACGGCTCGTGTATCCAGTCAGCACGATGACGAACGACGACCGTCTGCGCATCTCGGCACGCGCTCAACGCGCTGGAGCCGGCGGCGTTCGGCGTCCGTCTGGTACCCTGCGTAAGACCGCCGTGGCTCAGCGTGAGTTAGACCACCGAAGAACCACAAAGCCCTGAAACGGACCTCGAAAGTGCTGCACGCAGCCTGTAAACTGTGGCTAGCGATGCTCGTCGCATTCGATTCAAACGTGCTGACTGCGTTCCTCACCGCAAACGCGAAGCCGATGCCGTCGGCTGGTGATGATCTGGCTGCATTTCAATTGTTCATGTACGCTCCGAAACTGGTCATCCTGCCCACAATTACGCAGGAAGCCGATCGGATTCTCCATGGCGACAGACGTAAAGAACATCTCACGTGGGTTTGGTATCACTTCGACGAGGCACTCCTCGATCGTGAGGCAGAGCAAATCGAGAGCCGTACTCGGGAATTGTTGCCGTATCACTCTGATGCAGACGACTGTCGAATCGTCGCAGAGGCCGAGGTCGCAGGGGTCGATGTGCTTACGACGATTGACAAGAGAATCTCGAAGCGGCTGCAATCGCGCACGCGAGTACGACTACTGCCGCCCCCTATCGCGGTTGCGGAACTCGCAATCGCACGGGGCGCACACCCGCGACGCGAGCCAGCCAGTGGGCATCCACATGCTGGCGCTGCCTGGTGGCGTATATGACTCGGCTGACGCACGTCCGGCTTTGTGGTCTATTCGGCTGGTTCGACAGTCCAGCGGCCACTGACGCACTGCTTGCGTTGGCCAAAAACGGCATCCAGCCGACGGCGCCGAAGTGATCGAGCGCGCCGCGGCTGATGCCGATTGCGTTGCCAGCCACGCGAACGGCGGTATTCTTCAAGAGACGGGAGCGTTCATGGCCAACGACGTGACGGCGGTGATTCACAGCGACCCGAACATCATGGGCGGCACGCCTGTGTTTGTCGGTACCCGTGTGCCCTTCCAAACGCTCCTCGATTACCTCGAAGCCGGAGATCCGCTCTCTGAGTTTCTCGAGGATTTTCCCACGGTCACGCGTGAGCAGGCGGTAGCGGCTCTCGAGCAGGCCAAGGAGGCCCTTCTCGCTCGTGCGCATTCTGCTTGACGAGTGTTTGCCGAAACGCCTGAAGCGAGACTTGATCGGGCACGACGCTCGAACGGTCCCGGAAATGCGCTGAGCGGGCAAGCAAAACGGTGACCTGCTCGGGTTGGCCGAGGGGCAGTTCGATGTGTTTCTCACGGTCGATCGTAATCTCTCATTTCAACAGGACGTCAGCCGATTCAAGATCGCGGTCGTCGTCATGGAGGCCAAGGGCAACAGGTACTCAGACCTTCAGCCTCTCGTCGCTGACGTCCTGATGGTCCTGCACGACGTCGCGGCGGGTCACGTTGTGAGGGTGGGTCGTAGCGGCCCGGCGACGCGTGTACAATTCCGCCCATGACAAAGCGACTTGTGTTCGGCCTGTGTGCCGCTGTGGCCGTGGTGTGCGCGTCGCGGCCGTTCGCGCAGGAGCGTGAGGATCGCACGCTCCTCAATCACGAGCAGATGCGCGCGATCGTCAGCGAAGCCTCGGGCGAGCGCGCGATGCATCATCTCCTCGAGCTGGTGCCCTACCCGCGCATCCGCCCGATGTCCGAGTATCAGGGGCACTTCCGCGAAAGCGACGTGATGGCGGGATTCGCCAGGGAATACGGGTTCTCGTCGGTCGAGATCGAGTCGTTCCCGTCCCCGCAGCGCAGCTGGGCGCCGACGTTCGGCGAGCTCTGGATGGTGACGCCGACCGGGCAGAAGAAGCTGTACGACATTCACGACGTCGCCGTGTCGGTGGCGGCCAACAGCGCGAACGGCGACGTGACGGGCGAGCTCGTGGACGTCGGCCTCGGCACGCGCGCGACGGACTTTGCCGGCAAGGACGTCACAGGCAGGATTGCCATCGGCTCGGGCGGCGTCGCGCAGATCTACGCGCTCGCGTCGGAGCGCGGCGCGATCGGCGCCGTCGGGTACAGCACGCTCTATCCGGACCGGGGCGTCGACGTCATTCCGTCCTCCAGCATCATGGTGAACGCGCAGGGCTTCGGCTGGGCCGTGTCGCCGCGGACGGGTCACGACCTGGTGGCCCGGCTCGCGCGCGGCGAGAAGATCTCGCTGCGCTCTGTCATCAGAGCCGAGACCATGCCCGGCGAGCTGGAAACGGTGCACGCCACCATCGCCGGCGACCCGCGGTCGACCGGGGACGTCATCATCTCGAGCCACCTGTACGAGGGGTACCTCAAACAGGGCGCGAACGACGACAACTCCGGCTGCGCGCTCACACTCGAAGTGGGCCGCGCCTACCTCAAGCTCGTCGCCGAGGGAAAGCTGCCGAAGCCGAAGCAGACGATTCACTTCCTGTGGGTCCCCGAGATCAGCGGGACGAACGCGTGGCTCAACGCCCACCCCGACATCGCCAAACGTATCGTCGCCGATCTGAACTTCGACATGGAGGGCATCCGGCTCTCGACCTCGCGCAGCTACTGGATTCTGCAGCGGACGCCGGACACGTTCCCGTCGTTCCTGAACGACATCGGGCAGAGCATGATGGAGTTCGTCTCGGAGGTCACGCGCGAGCGCGTACGCTTCCGCGCGAACGGCTACGCGCCGACCCTCCCGGTCCAGTCGCCCAATGGCAGCGACGATGCGTTCTACATCAAGATCGACAAGCACTACGGCTCGAGCGATCACGTCACCTACATGCAGCACGGGATTCCGGCGGTGATGTTCATCACGTGGCCGGACAACTGGTATCACTCGTCGCAGGACACGCCGGACAAGCAGGATTCGACGCAGTACAAACGCGCCGCCGTCGTCGCGACCGGCGCGATGGCCGTGCTCGCGACCGGTGGAGACGGGATGGCCGCCCGCGTCGTGTCGGAGAACCTCGCGCGGGGCGCCGAGCGGATGGGCGAGTCGCATCGCAAAGCGCTGTCATACATGGCCGATGCGACCGACGCCCCTTCCCTGACCGCCGCCTACAAGGAGGCGGTGGTCGCGATCCGACATCAGACCGCCGTGGAAAAAGGGGTCGTGCGATCGGCGCGCGTGCTGTTCGACAACCCGGCGGACGGCGAGAAGAAAGTGCAGGCGTTCGAGCCGCTCATCGACAGGCGCGGAGCGGTGCTGCTCGATGAAGCGAAGGCGGCGTACACGCTGCAAGCCGCTCAGCGGAAGACGCCGGCGGCCGAACCGGTGATGACCGCGGACGAGAAGGACGCGTCGACGCTGCTCGTCGCGTGTGTGCACGGCAGCAGCGTCTCCGGCTGCAACCCTTCGGCAGGCGCAGGGCAGGGGCCTGGTGGTGCCGGCGGAGGCCGTGGTGGCGCGGGCGGCGGCCGCGGCCCTTCGACAGGCTCAGGGCAAGCGGGTGGCAGCGGGCTCCCGCAGCACATGACCGCCGAAGCGACGATTCTGCTCGGTCAGAAGAAGACGGCGCTCGAGATTCGCGACTTCCTGTCCGGCGAGTTCGATCCGGTGCCGCTCGCCGACATCATGACCTACCTGCGCGCGCGCGAAGCGGCGGGCGTCATCAGGCTGGTGAAGCGGTAGGGCACCTGGGTCAGGTAGGTCGGGTGGGTCGGGTAGGTCGGGTGGGTCGGGTAGGTCGGGTAGGTCGGGTAGATCGGAGGAGGAGCTGAATCGCTCTTGATTGTGGACCCTTAATATAGTCATAATAATGACCATGGTAGAGATCAATATTCAAG
>ORJL010996256.1_pt1 | contig 10356 bp, 10 predicted proteins | sample 1779941 | NCBI WGS metagenome assembly ORJL01 (sample SAMEA104232317, study PRJEB22302) | groundwater metagenome | biome: forest; feature: aquifer; material: groundwater | place: USA | collected 2011-08-07 | depth 5.8 m | reverse complement strand
TCGACGCATCGGTGGGTCGGTTGGACGGGATCGCACGCCGGGGCGGCAGGAGACGGGAGTCCCACTGCACGACCGTTTCCTCACCAATCTTGATACGGCCACTGTCCGGGTGCAGGGGGTTGATGACCGCGTTCTGATCCAGCCCCTGCGTGACGGTCGAGGGCACCAGAAGGATCAGGGCCGAGCGTCCGCGGAGCCAGGCATCGCCCACATCGCGTGATCGCGCGGGCGGCATCGCGTCCCATCCCGGCATGTCGGAGACGGATAGCGTGTCGACCGGTGCGTCATCCGGCACATCGATGGAAACATAGCGAAACCCAAGCGGCATCCGCCCGATATTGGCATGCACCAGGATTTCCAGTGCGGCCGAGGCATAGGACGTCGCGGCGTAAATCGCCGGCGTGCCGGGATGGTTCCAGCGACCGCCTTTCAGACGCGCGCCCTCACTGCTCCAGACCGGGAACAACGCACTGCCGATCCGCCACAGCCTCATTCAAACGGGTCGCATTCAGACGGATCGCATTCAGACGGGTCGCATTCAGACTGGCAGCCCGAACGCCAGCGAGTCCAAGACCCGTTCGACCGCGCGTCCGCCCAATTCGGTCAGGCAGGCATCCACCGGGCGGCGTCCGTCAAGCTCCGGGTGTGGCCGCTGCATGAAGGCGCGCGCATCATCGATGTCGCCAAACAACTTCATGGCGTAGCCGAACAAACGCGCCAGCCGTTCGGTCTGTTCGCCCTGCGCCGGCGTAAGGGTGCCGCGGCGACCGAGGCTGGATTTCGGCACGATGGCGTGGATCAGTTTGTTGGCTTCCGCCGCATCGGGCCAGATGGACCGCGCCACGTCGCGCAAGGTCTCTCGCGGCAAACCGCTGGTGATGGCCTGTTCCAGGTGAAACGGATTGGCCTGCGGTGCCTCGGCAAATCCCGTAAACCGAGGAGGCCCCGGGGACGGCAAATCGGCAATCCGTGGTTTCTGTCCCATATGGACCTCGTGAATGGTCCAAATGGACCCAGCAATCCCCAATGTCAACCCAAATCGCGATCCTGGCGATCCACCGATCGAACCGCGGAACCGTGCGTTGTCTCGGCTACCGAGGCCCCGAAAACCGGCTCTGGAACGCGCTCCAGAACGCCGCGTCGTCCCCCGACTGCTCGCCGGCCGGAAAATCGCGCTCATACAGGCCGCGGGCGACATCGAAGGTCTTGCATGTCTCGGTGAACGGCGTCCACGTCGCGGTCAGCCGATCGGAGGACGCAGGGTCGGCGCGCGGAGGCAGGTCGAAGCCCAACATCAGTATGTCCAGACGCCTGGGTGTATCATCTCGCTCGGCCCGGTCGCCAACTCGCTGACGGACCGCATCCAGAGTTGGAATCTCTCTGCCTTGCGAGCCGCGCAGAGGCCGACACCCAGGAGTCCCCCGACCTGGTTCGGGAGGGTAGTGACGTCCGGATGCCCCGGCGCCAGGACGGTGCTTCGGCCATGCAACCGTGCCTCCGAGCACATTTGGCCGGCATGGAAGCCGGAGAACGCGCCCAACCCGATCGCTAGAAACCCCGACGACCCTGTTGGTGCGTGCCCGCTCGGCTTGATCAAAGCCTAGACAGTGAACTCGACCCGCGCCGAACCCAGACCTTCGAACGTGGCGGTGCAGACATCGCCGGGCTTCAGGAATTTCAACCCGGTGAACGACCCGCAGGTCACGAACTGGCCAGCGCGGACGCCTCCATGCTCGCGCCAAAGATTGACCAGGACCGTGGCGACACCGAGAGGATCCCCCGTCGGGTGACCGCCATTCTGTTCCAGGACGGTTTGTCCATTCACCGCCAGGGTCACCTTAAGCCCGCCCAGATCGAGCCCGTGCCAATCCTTCTTCGGGGTATCGTAGACAAGGGCCCCGTTGCTGATGCTGTCAGCCAGCTTTTCCAGGTTCGTCACCTTGGCGTCCATGGCATAGCGACTGTGCACGACCTCGATCACCGCGCAGGCATCGACCGAGGCGGCCACTTCCTCCCGCGTGTATGGAGTCTCACGCGGCGGGAAGCTCTTGCGGAAGACGAACGCGACCTCCCCTTCCACGCCGCATTGCGGTACCATGGCGGCCGCCAGGTCGCAGGGGGAGGCCAGGACGGTGCCGCCATAGATGATGCCCCGGTTCGGCTCGCCATTGGGCGGGGACATGGCCTTGAAGCCGGCGATCAGCTTGCCCAGGGCCTGGCTGGTGGCATCCTGGACGGCATGCGCCTCGGCGATGCTGGTGGGTTTGAGCTTGTCGGGCAGACCTGACAGCGGTTCCATGGTACGGCGCGCTTTCACCAGGATTGCTGCCGCCTGCTGAATCTTCATTTTGTCCATCATCCGCTTTCCCCTTCGACCAATGGCGCCAAAATGCCACGCCGGATGGACCTTGGCCTAGCCTGCCCGGGCGGCAAAACTAAGGGGCCGTCCGGGAATAACCGCTCAGTCAGGTTGGTCAAACCGGTAGAGACAGACTCGAGCGAAGGTCCGTAGACGAGTCGGTTGTTCCCGGACGGGCCCTAACGTGATCGCGAATTGGCGATTGGGTGCGTGGGATGGTGTCGGTCGAGATGGAAACCGGCTAAACGGGCGACCGGAGGTTGTGCGTACCGATCAAACCTGAGGCAGCTTGCGCCGGCGCTAAAGTCTGGGGACCATTGCATGATCCAACCCGCACAAACCGGCATAGGAATAGCGGCGGATTTTATCGGGCGCCCGCCTCCCAACCGACCCATGGTGCCCAGATGACGCAATTGGACATAGTTCGCATTCCCGGATCGCGCATCGTGGAGGTTGCACGGATCGCCTTCGCGACCCCGGATGTCGATTTCCTCTGCTTTGGTGAATCGGATCAGCCCAGCCCGGTATCGGCGACAGAGGCCGCCATCGCCGCGTTGCGCGCCGGGGAAACCCGTTACCCCGACGTCCGAGGCATTCCCCCGCTCCGTTCGGCGCTCGCCGCCTACCTGTCGGACCTGCATGCCAGGCCGGTGACTGAAACCCGGGTTCAGGTCACCGCGTCCGGTATGGCCGCGGTGACGATCGCCCTGGCCGCGACGGTTCAATCCGGGGATCGCGTCGTGTTGCACAGTCCCGGCTGGCCCAATGTGGGCAACGCGGTCCGGTTGCGCGGCGCCGAGGTCCATGAGTTGGACCTGACGATGACCGCCGATGGGTCGTTCGCGCTGGATCTGAACCGGCTGGACGCGATGATGGCGGGCGCACGGGCGTTTATCCTGAACTCGCCCAACAATCCGACCGGTTGGACAGCCTCCCTGCCGGAGTTGCACGCCATCCTGGCGATTGCCCGCAAGCACGGCGCCTGGGTCATTTCCGACGAGGTTTATTCGCGGCTGGTCTATGACGGCTCCGCCGCCGCGCCGTCCTTGCTGGATGTCGCCGAACCCGACGATCGCGTTATCGTGTGCAACAGCTTTTCCAAGACCTGGATCATGACCGGCTGGCGGCTGGGCTGGCTGGTGGTCCCCGAAGGCACGCGCGACCTGTTTACCGAATTGGTCGAGGCCATTCATTCCGGCGTTGCCCCCTTTACCCAACAGGCGGGGATTGCCGCGACCGGCGATGTCGAGGTGGTGGACCGGTTCCGCGCCCATTGCGCTCGGGGGCGGGATCTGGCCGGTGCGGTCCTCAGCGGCCTGAACTTCGTGCGATACGCTGCCCCGGTCGGCGCGTTCTACGCGTTTGTCGGGATCGAGGGTCTGACAGACAGCCTCGATCTGGCAAAGAAACTTGTTACGCGGCACGGCGTTGCCGTCGCTCCGGGCATCGCCTTCGGTTCGGCGGGCGAGGGGAGCCTGCGGGTCTGTTTTGCCCAGTCGGCCCCGACCATGGAGCGCGCCATGCAACGCCTGAGGGACGGGTTGCGCGCGGAAATGGAGGCGTGACGCCGGCTGGGCGGCCGCTTCGCTGTGGGGTGTGCGACGCGCCGGCCCCGCCTCCGTTCCAGGCGCCGCGACCCGAGATCGCCCCCGATCTGGATCTGCGCCCGGGAGAGCCCGCCCGCTCGACCTTGCCGCGGTGGGTGGCGGTTTGTCGAACCTGCGGCGCCGCGGCGCCCGATCTGGCGGCCTTGCCTCCGGCGGCCGGCGCTATCGTGCGTTCCGCCGACTATCGGGCGGTGGCGGAGCAGGTTTGTCCTGAGGCCGTATCATTCCGCCGCTGGGCGATGGTGTGCCGTGGTCTGGGCGATCGGGATGGCGAGGCCGAGGCACTGTTGCAGGCGGCCTGGGCCGCGGACGACGCGGGGGCGGACGCGAGCGCTCTGCGGCGCAAGGTTGCGGCACTGTGGGAGGATGCGGCCGACACCAGGATCGCGCTGCGCCGCCTGGACGTGCTGCGGCGAGCGGGACTGTTTGATGAGGCGGGGCGATGGGCCGAACGGATAGCCGATCGTGCCTTGGACGACACGGCTCGAGCGGTCCTGGCCTTCCAACGCGGGCGCATTGCCGCCAGGGATTCCGCGCGTCATTCGATCGGCAGCGCGCTGCCGCCGCCGGCCCATGCCCCACACGTGACGCATGTCCGGCGGACGGCCCCGGGTCTGTGGCAGAGACTGTTCCGCCGCGGTTGAGGTCGCGGCCTGGCAACTTTCAGGATGGCGGGATCCCACCCAGGCGTGGGGTCCCGCGAGGGGTTGGCGCATGGGCGATCGCTCCTCGGCGTTGCCGACGCCCCCGGGTCAACCATGTTGTTGGGGATAAACACCGACGTCTGCCCGGCGCAATAGGGTTGCTCCGGGCAGGGGATCACGACGTTTTCAATGACGCTGCGTTGCTACCAGGCTTCCTTACCCTTTTGCGGACGAACCATGGCCGCTGCCGCCTTGGCTTTCTGTTCGGCTTCATGCTTGTCGAACATCGCCTGCGCCGCGGAGGTCCGCTTCTCGGTCAGCAGCTCGCGATGGTCGGTGCACCAATCAAACGATTCGATGCGCGGGCGGTTGTCGCCCGAGAAATGTGGCATGACATAGCGTTGATACAGTTCGTAGGACCGTTTGGTCTCTTCGAAATCGGCCCAGTTGTGCACTTGTTGCAGGAACGCGCCGAAATTGCCCTGTTTGGCATACAGCCGCTCGATCAGCGCGATCGCGTCATCCGGCGTCCCGATCACGCCGAACTTGTTCTCCACGAACCACTCCGCCGGATTCTGCCCCGCCGGGACGATGAAGCGCGGCTGGTTGTTATTCAGGTAGTTCAGGTAGGGTTCGAAGCCGAACTTGACGTTCTCGAACGCCTTGGCGCGGGTTTCGGCGATGTGCATCGGCCCGACCAGACGTAGCCGGGAGGCGTCCATCTGCTTGCCGTTCTCGGCTGCCATGTCGTTGGCGATCTGCCAGTTGGCGGCCAGAGCATCGTAGCCGAACGGATTGGTGGCGGCGACGCAGATCATGCTCAGGCCATACTTGCCGGCCAGACGACCACCGGACGGGGTGACGGCGCTGACCACCGCGACCTCCGGGTGTGGCTTGGTGTAGGGCAGGATATGCGCCCGCGCACCCACGAAATTGTACCAGTCGGTCTTTTCGGTGACGATCTCACCCTTGAAGAAGCGCAGGATCACGTCCAGCGCCTCCGCCATCCGGTCACGCTGGGTGTTGGGGTCGATACCGAGCATCAGCGCGTCGGACGCCAATAATCCGGGCCCCGCTCCGAACATCACGCGCCCGCGCGTGTGGTGGTCCAACTGGATGATCCGGTTCGCCGTCATCAGCGGGTTGTGATAGGGCAGGGAGATCACCCCGGTGCCGAATTTGATCGATTTCGTGCGTTCGGCCGCCACGGCAATGAACAGTTCGGGCGAGCTGATCAACTCCCAGCCCGCGGAATGATGCTCGCCAATCCACGCCTCGTCGAAACCCAGGCGGTCGAGCCACTGCATCAGTTCTAGGTCGCGGTCCATACAGGCCGCCGGGTTTTCGTTCATCGGATGGAACGGCGGCAGGAATGCGCCGTGTCGAAGTGGGATGCGGGCCATTGGGGTTCCTCCTGATACGTGATGTCCGACGGGACATGTCCTTGGGATATGCCGTTGGGTCATGCCGCTGGGACATGCGGGTGGCGCATGTTAACAGGGTTCGCGCCGCCGCAAAGCAGCCTGCCCCATGACTGACTCCGCCGACCGCGTCGATCGCCGTGTCTGGATCATTGCCGCCGCATGCACCTGCGGGCCACTGATGTCGGGACTGGATGCGACGATGGTCAATGTGTCGCTCGCGACGATCGCCGAGACGTTCCGGGCGCCGCTGGGCACCGCGCAGTGGATCACCAGCGCCTATCTGCTGGCACTGGCGTTGGCGCTGCCGCTGAGTGGCTGGTTGCTCGATCGTTTCGGCGCACGGAGCGTTTTTCTGGCTGGGTTCGCCGCGTTCATCCTCGGTTCGGCCCTGTGTGGCGCGGCGGACTCGATCTCGATGCTGGTCGGCTGCCGGGTCCTGCAAGGCATCGCCGGCGGATTGCTGGCGCCGATGATGCAGATGATGATGGCGCGTCATGCGGGCCGGCATATGGCCCGGGTCATCGGCGTCGCGGCGATGCCGGTAATGGTCGGGCAGATGCTCGGACCCAGTCTCGGCGGTCTCATCCTGACCTATCTGAACTGGCATTGGACGTTTTTCGTCAATGTGCCGGTCGGCCTGCTGGCGATCGGGTTTGCCTGGCGGGTGCTGCCGGCCGACGAACCGACGACCCCACGGCGTCTGGATCTGATCGGATTTGCGATGATTTCCCCCGGGCTGGCGCTGCTGTTGTACAGCCTCGTCGCACTGGCCCATGACGATCCGAGTGCGTGGCCGGGATTGGGGGCGAGTCTGGTCCTGCTGTCCGGCTTCACCTGGCATGCGCTGCGTCGCCCGGCCGCGGCGCTGATCGATCTGCGCTTGTTCAGGGGGCGCGTGTTCCGCGCCGCTGCGATGACCCAGTTCCTCTCAAACGCGATCAATTTCGGCGGACAGTTGCTGATGCCGCTGTTCTTTCTCAATGTCCGGGATGCGTCACCCGGCCTGACAGGCCTGATGCTCGCCCCGATGGGGCTGGGCGTGTTCTTTGCGCTACCGATCATGGGCCGCCTGAGCGAGAGGTTCGGTGCGCGGGCGATCTCAGGCGCTGGAGCTGCCATCGCCCTCGTCGGGACCTTACCGTTTGCACTCGCGGGACCGGAGGCATCGCTGCCGGTGCTCGCAGCCGCGTTGTTTGTGCGTGGGTTCGGTGTGGGGTCGATTACGATCCCGTCGGCGGCGGCGGCCTACGCGTCCGTGCCGAGGGAATCCCTGACCAGCGCGACCACGGCGATCAATATCTGCCAGAGATTCGGTGGGCCCGCCGGGACGACGGCGCTGGCGATTTTCCTGCAGGATCGGCTGGCTGATGCCGCGGTGCCGGAGACGGCCTACTCGATGACGTTCTGGTTGCTGGCCGCACTCGCCTTGTGTGGTATTCTCGCGGCTTCGCGGTTGCCCGGACCGCGTCGCTGACACGTTGGTCGACCGGCCCTGATCTGACAGGATCCCTGTAATTATGGATGATAATACGTCGCTGGCGGTCTTTGCGTTCCCGTTCGCATTCGCGCTGTCGCTGGTGAAATTCTACACGCAGGAAGGGGCAGCGTCGATGAAGAGGCTGAGTTTCGTCCTGGCATGTCTATGCACCGTGCTCCCGGTGTCGTTTCTGACGTTGCGTGTCATGGGGCGACTGTTTCCCTATGCGGCACTTGGCTATTGTGTGGTTGGCGTCGCTCTGTTGCTGACCAGTGCGTACCGGCTGCAACGCCTGTAGATGCCGCCGACGGTCAAGCCCCATGCCGCCAACGGCGATACCTCCCATACCGCAGACGGCAATGAGGCCCACGCCACAGCGCGGCATGGGCCTCATCGTTTGCATCAGGCGCCCGGTCGGGGAGGAAGCAACCAGGCACCGACACAAAGTCGGACCGGGATCAGCCTCCGGTTTTAGGCGCCGGTGAGACCGCGGTGGTGGACGGTGCCGGCGCGGCGGTCACCTTGGCGGACCCGGTAGTGCCGGCAAGGGGAGCCGTCGTGACCGCGGCCTTCGCCCCGGTCTTGTCCGCTTTGGCATCAGTCGCCTGAGAAGACGGTGCGGGCGCGGCGACCACCTTACCGGCGTCGGCCTTGTGCGGCATCGTGGTCGAACCGACGACGCCTGTGGTCGTCGTGGCCTTGGCATCGGCGCCCACCGGGGCATTGGATTGGGCGAAAGCGCTGACCGGAAGGATCGCAAGGCCGGTCGCAAACAGACCGGTGGAAGCGAGCGTCAGGAAGCGGTTCATCGTGGTATCCTTTCCGCCGGGGGAAGAGTTGTTGTTCCCGGCTGAAAGAGAGTAAAGCGCCCGATTGAGGCGGGACCGCGTGGGCTTCGCGGCAAAATCGTGACGGGATCGTTCCGGGCATTAATTCTTCGCAATGCACTTTGACCGCTGCCGGGAGATGCTTGTCCCTCGACCGCCGCGAGAGTGACATTTGTCATGACAGTCCGATACAGAGCCGCCGTCGCCGAGCGCGCAGCCTGTTTGTCAGGCCGCCCGCGCAACCCATCATTTGCGCCGCTCGGTCGGTCCGTCAGATCTCCAAAGTGCCCGCTTTTGCGGCGGCATAACGCTTTTCGATCTCGGCCCAGTTCACCACATTCCACCACGCCGCCAGGTAATCCGCTCGGCGGTTCTGGTATTTCAGATAATACGCGTGTTCCCACACATCGTTGCCGAACAGCACCCGGCCGCCGTCCATCAGCGGCGTGTCCTGGTTCGGGCGAGCTCCCATTGTCAGCTTGCCGGTGCGGTCGACAATGACGTGAACCCAGCCGGAGCCGAACTGCGTCAGGCCGGCGCGATTGAAGCCTTCCTTCAACTTGTCGAACGAGCCGAAATCCCGATCAATCGCCGCGGCAACATCGCCCGTCGGCGCACCACCCTTGCCACCCATGATCTGCCAGAACATCGCGTGGTTGGCATGGCCACCGCCGTTGTTGCGCACCGCGGTGCGGATCGCATCGGGCAACTCGGGCAGCTTGGCCAGTATTCCGGGAAGACCGAGCGCCACGACCTGGGGGTGGTCCTTCAGCGCGGTGTTGAGGTTGGTGACGTAAGCGGCGTGATGGCGATCATGATGGATGGTCATGGTCTGCGCATCGATATGCGGCTCATTGGCGTCGGCCGCATATGGCAGAGGGGCCAGTGTGAACGGCCCGGCGGGCGCTGGCGTCTGGGCGGACGCATACCGTGCACCCAGCATGGCAGCGGCCCCTCCCAGGAACAGGCGACGTTGCAGAAGAATCGACATGGAACGCTCCTCGATTGTTGTCGCTGCCCCGCTCTATGGAGGCGGCTGGTCCTGATACGACTCGGGTTGGGCCTTTAGATCAAACGCGGCCATCATCAATGTGCGAGTGTACGGATCCTTTGGATGCGTGATCAGGCTTTCCGCGTCGCCTTCCTCCACCACACGGCCGTTGCGCAGGACGACGATCCGATGCGCCAGGGCCCGCACGACTTTCAGGTCATGGCTGATGAACAGATAGGCCAGACCGTGATTCTGCTGCAACTCCCTTAGCAATCCAACGATCTGCGCCTGAACGGACATGTCCAGCGCACTGGTCGGCTCATCCAGCACGACAAATCGCGGTTTCAGGATCATGGCGCGCGCGATGGCGATCCGCTGGCGTTGCCCACCCGAGAACTCATGCGGGTAACGCAAGGCCCAGTCCGCCGACAGTCCGACTTCCTCCAGTTGTTCGGCCACGCGCCGGTCGCGCTGCTGGCGGGTCAGGCTGGGCTCGTGCACGGAAAGGCCCTCGGCCACGATGTCGCCGACCGGCAGGCGCGGCGACAGGCTGCCATACGGGTCCTGGAATACGATCTGCATCCGCGCCCGCAAATGGCGCATCGCTCGCCCGTTCAGGCTGGCGATGTCCACGCCGTCGAAGTCGATCCGCCCGGTGGCCCGTTCCAGCCGCAGAGCCGCCATGGCCAGGGTCGTCTTGCCAGAGCCGGATTCGCCGACTAGGCCAACGGTTTCGCCTTCCCGGACCGTGACGCTGACCCCGTCCACCGCCCGAACATATCCCACCGCTCGCCGCAGCAACCCCCGGCGGATGGGGAAATGCACTTTTACGTCATGCGCTTGCAGCAAGGGGCGAGCACTGGCCGGCAGCGGAGCCGCTCCGCCACGCGGCACGGCGTTCAGCAGCATCCTGGTGTAGGGATGGGTGGGTGCGTCGAACAGCGTTCCGACCGGTCCCGCCTCGACGATCCGGCCCTCCTTCATGACGCAGACCCGGTCGGCGAACCGGCGAACGATGGCCAGGTCG
>ORJL010547906.1_pt1 | contig 10356 bp, 8 predicted proteins | sample 1779941 | NCBI WGS metagenome assembly ORJL01 (sample SAMEA104232317, study PRJEB22302) | groundwater metagenome | biome: forest; feature: aquifer; material: groundwater | place: USA | collected 2011-08-07 | depth 5.8 m | reverse complement strand
GATTTCGCGCCGGTGGCCCTGGTCGTGCGCGGGACCAATGTCTTGACGATCAATCCCTCCGTGCCGGGGAAGAATCTAAAGGAGTTCGTGACGCTGGCGAAGCGCAAACCGGGCATGCTCACCTTTTCAAGCGCCGGGATCGGAAATACGAGCCACCTCTCGGGCGAGCTGCTGAAGGTAGAGGCAGGGATCGACATCCTGCACGTGCCGCACAACGGGAATGCGGCAGCCACGATCGCCGTGGTCGGAGGCCATGTGGATGCGCTGTTTACAAGCCCGATCGGGGCACAAAAGCTGGTCGAGGCAGGGAAGCTGAGAGCGCTCGCCGTCACCTCCGAGCAGCGTGTGCCGGTATTTCCGGATGTGCCGACATTCGGGCAAGCGGGTTTGCCAGGGATTGTCGTGTATACGTTCTTTTGCATACTCGTTCCGGCAAATACGCCTGCCGATATCGTCGCCAAGCTCAATGCCGCGATCAACCGGGTTTTACAGTTGCCGGACGTGAAAAAGAGGCTCGCGGATGTCGGCTTTGAAACCGCCGGGGGATCACCTCAGCAACTGCAGCAGTTCCTCGGCAAAGAGCGCGAGCGCTGGGGCAGGGTCATCAAGACCGCAAACATCAAGACCGAATAGCCCGCGGATTTTCAATCCTCACGGGCGAAAGCCGAGCGATCCTTCGTATTTGCGCGAGACATCCTCCGCCGGCAGAAACTCCTGCTCGAGCGTGCGGATCTGCGGGAAACCGACGAAGGCATGAAAATCGGCGAGAGGATGATCCTTGATTTCCTCCTTGAGACGCGCGTCGAGCGCCGCATCTTCCTGCGCGAACGCATGAAGATAATCCCACATCGCACGCGCACCCGCGCGCATTGCGCCGTTCGCGTTGATGACGACGAAAATGCGCAGATCGCGCATTTCGGCGAGCGTCATGTTCGGTGATATCCCCGTGCGGTTGTACAGCAGCGGAGCATCCACTTCGCGGGCAACCCGTTCGAGCTCGTCGCGGGAGAGCACGCCCTCGGGAAAAACTACGTCCACTCCGGCATCGCGGTACGCCTTGCAGCGACGGACAACCTCGTCGAGACTGCCGCCCGCAACGCCCCTCGCGTCGCAGCGCGCGACGAGAACCACGTCTGGATCGAACTCGTCGCGGACCCTCACGGCGGCGCGATATTTTCCGACCGCTTCCTCGAGCGGGATGACCTGCTTCCCGGCAACATGACCGCACCGTTTCGGCGACACCTGATCTTCGATGAAAAATCCCCCCACGCCCGCCTTGATGAACTGCTCCGACGTGCGCATCACATTGATGGCGTTGCCGTGACCCGTGTCACCGTCAGCGAGCACCGGGATGTTCACGGCATCGCAGATATAGCCCGTCATCTGGACGACTTCTGTCAGCGTCAAGAGACCCACGTCAGGCTTGCCGAGCATGGTGGCAGACAGTCCATAGCCCGAAACGCAGATCGTCTTGAAACCCGCGGCCTCCGTGATCAGCGCCGATTGAGCATTGAAGACCCCGGGCTGCACATACGTTTCACCGCTTTGCAACATCTCGCGAAAGCGTCGCGGCATTCCTTTCCGGGCGGACATAGATGGAATCTCCTGAACTGAGGAAGACGAACGGCGATGCATTGTAAACGATGGCTTGGTTCCGGTAAAGAATGTGAGCTGCGCATAAAGGGCTTATGATCTCGGGAGAAAGCTAAGCGGGCTTTACTCAACGGTTAGTAAATACTGCGACGAGTCGTGATCGGTGATCGGTGGCGTCCTTCCTGCAGTACAGAAACGCCTCCAGCACTTCCGGTATTTCCTCGATGGCCTTGCCAAAATCTTCGATCATGCGGTCGGTATGACTCTCCAGCGTGAGCTGAACGATCCACTTCGAGCGTTTTCCCAAACGTCTCGTCCAAGCATATACTTGTGTAGCAGTAGGGCAAGATTAATCAGGAGATCGAGATATGCAAACCGCGAATGCAGACCGCTATATCCTGTACCTTCAGCCTGGATGAAGCGCTTGCCTTTCGTATCGGTCACGCTTTTTTGGAGACGGTCCTCAACGGCGTTGAGGACTGGATAGCGGTTTCGATCGAGCCGCCGCCAGCCGCATTGCGCACCGGCGAGGATGTCGCGCATTACGGCGGGTCGGTCAAGCAACGCCTTGACGAATGGTGGCGCGCGCAAACGGACAAGTCGTGCAGTGTAACGGTGAAGACCTGCACCGGAGTGCAGCCGATAGCGGATTTTCTCCAGCGCCAGACCTGGCATTCGGCGCAGCATGTGCGCCAGCTCGCGGCGGTACTCGAGCGATTCGGCACCGAGCCCGATGGACCGCTTAGCATCGAAGACTTGGCCGGGTTGCCGCTGCCCGCGGGCTTATGGGAGTAACGCTGGAGCGTTGCGCGAATTCTTGAAGATTTAGGAGCACCGGAGCACATCCGGTGCCGTGCACCGGCCGATTTGTGTATATTTACTCCCTGCGACGTCCTATTCTAGGGCGCAAAATCGCGGCCCAGACCCGCGGCCTAATTCGGGGGATAAAATGCATTCGATCCGTGACAGGACTGCCATCATCGGCGTCGGCGCTAGTCCCCAGGGCAAATTGCCGGGTTCGACGCCCGTATCGCTTGCGGTCGAAGCGTTCAAGCGCGCGCTCGATGATTCCGGGCTCAGGAAAGAGCAGATCGACGGCCTGCTGACCATGCCCGGCACCACCTCGTCCGAAGGCGCTTACAACTACGCTCGAGTCGGCGAAGCGCTTGGCATCGATCCGCTGTACACCGGCAGCATGATGCTGGGCGGCGGAACCGCCGGCGCTCTCCTGCACATGGCGGCCATGGCGGTGAACTCGGGCATGGCCAACTACGTCGCCTGTATTTTCGGCGACGCCGCGGCCACCGGCGGTTCCCGCTTCGATCGCGCGTACGGATGGGGCGACTCCCTCGGGATCTGGGGCTTCATGTCGGCGTGCGCCAACAGCGCGATAACGGCGTCGCGGCACATGGCGCTCTACGGCACCACCAGCCGGCAACTCGGGGAAATCGCGGTGGCGTGCCGCAAGCACGCGTCGCTGAATCCCGATGCGGTGATGCGCAAGCCGATCTCGCTCGACGACCATCAGCAATCGCGCTGGATCGTCAAACCCCTGCACTTGCTCGACTGCTGCCTGATCTCGGATGGCGGGGTCTGCGTGATCGTCACCAGCGCCGAGCGCGCGAAAGACTGCAAGAAACCGGTTGTGCTGATTTCCGGAATGGGACAGGCGTACACGCTGCAGAACTTCGACCGCGAGGACTGGTGGTACGTGCCGCACCAAAAGCTTGCCGTGAATGCCGCCTACAAGATGGCCGGCGCGGGCCCGCGGGACATCGACGTCGCGCAGCTCTACGACAATTTTACGATCAGCGTGCTGCTGTGGTTCGAGCACGGCGGCTTTTGCAAGCCCGGGGAATCCGGGGCGTTTGTCGAAGGCGGGCGCATACAACTCGGCGGCGAACTGCCGATCAATACCGCCGGCGGCAACCTGTCCGAGTCTTATATGGACGGCTGGTTGCACATCGTGGAAGGCGTGCGCCAGATGCGCGGCGAATGCGGCGTGCGGCAGGTGCGCGGCGCGCAAACGTGTCTCGTCACCGGCCGCGGTCTCGCGTTGAACTGCTCGAACGCGACGATTCTTCGCAAGGGATGATGCGATGACCTATACCAAACCGCTGCCCGTCATCACGGATGCGAACCGCGAATTCTGGGAAGGCTGCAAACGCGGCAAGCTGCGCCTGCAGAAATGCGGGGGTTGCGGACACATCCGCTATCCGGTCGCCCACGCGTGCCCGCGATGCCTGTCCTATGACTTTGAATGGACGGATCTCTCCGGACGCGGGGAAGTGTTCTCCTACATCGTCTTTTATCAACTCTACAACAAGGCGTTCGAGCAGGACATCCCATACAACGTCGCGCTGGTTCAGCTTGAGGAAGGCCCGCGGATGTACAGCAACGTCGTCGGTGTCGATAACGACGACGTCAAAGTCGGGGACAAAGTCGAGGTCGTGTTCGACGCGGTCACGCCCGAGGTAACCATCCCCCGCTTCAAAAAACCGTAGGAGAGATAAAAACATGCGCGCATACATCTTCGCAACTGTCATTGCTCTGCTCAGCCTGGTCAGCGCAGCGGTGCTTATCCGCTGCAATCCACTCCGGAACAGTTTTCGGCCTTCATCCGCGAAGAAATCGCGAAGTGGGCTGTGGTCGTCAAACGCTCCAAGGCGCGCCTTGACTGATCAGGCCGGTTCCCGCGCAGTGACGACCCACGCACGCGACCGCACAATCTGCACCTGCATTCCATGACCGAGCCAGCCCGCACTTCCAACATCAGCCCGCTGGCCGGCCTCCGGGTTCTCGACCTCTCGCGGCGGTATGCCTACTACTGCGGCAAGCTGTTCGCGGACATGGGCGCCGACGTCATTCTGATCGAACCACCCAACGCCGGCTGTGAGTTGCGTAGAGAACCCCCTTACCTCGACGACCGCGAAGGCCCGGAATACAGCATTCCGTTCTTCTACTTCAACACCAGCAAGCGCGGCATTACGCTCGATCTCGACCAGCCCGCGGGCCGCGATCTTTTCAAGCAGATGGCCGCCGGGGCCGACCTCGTAATCGAAGACGCCGCACCGGGAGCGATGCACGCGCGCGGCTTGGGCTATGACGTGCTCGCCGTGCTGCGGCCGCAACTCGTAATGACCAGCATTACGCCGTTCGGGCAGACCGGTCCCTATTCGCTCTACGCTGCAGACGACCTTACGCTGCTCGCGCTGGGCGGTTTTCTGAACATGATGGGCTATCCCGACGCTGCGCCGACGCAGGCGGCCGGCAATCAGGCGTACGCGATGGGCAATATGTTCGGGGCAGTCGGCTCCATGCTTGCCGTGCTCGGCGCCCAGACCTCCGGCGCCGGCCAGCACGTGGACGTTTCGATACAGGAATGCGTCACGATGGCCTTGGAAAACGCGGCGCAGTTCTACGAGCTCGAGCGGAAGGTGCGCACCCGCTTCGCCGGTTCGCAGCGGCAGGCGGGTACGGGCATCTTCGAATGCGCGGATGGATACGTCTATGTGTTTGCGGGCGGCATGGCCGCTATTCGTTTCTGGAAAAATCTCGTGCAATGGCTGAAAGACGAACAAGTGCCCGCTGCGGCCACGCTCGAATCGCCGCAATGGGCCGACATGGCATTTCTCGACTCCGAGGAAGCCAAACAGACTTTCGCGAAACTGTTCGCCGGCTTCGCGAAAAGCAGAACCAAGGAGCAGCTCTACCGCGACGGGCAAGCGCGCCGCGTCCCGCTTTGCCCGGTGAGCACGCCGGCGGATGTCGCGCATAACCGGCAGCTCGCCTACCGGTCGTTTTTTACGACCCTGCCCCACCGGCCGTCGGCGCGGGAAGTGGCCATGCCCGGCGCGCCGTTTCGCCTGTCGGAAACGCCGTGGCGCGCATCGCGTCCTGCGCCACAGCTCGGCGAGCACAATGGCGAAGTCTATGCAGAGATCGGCGTCAGCGCCCAGGCGCTGAGCACCCTCGCGGCGGCGGGAGTCGTGTGATGGCGAAACTACCCCTGGAAGGCGTGCGCGTGGCCGACTTCACGTGGATCGGCGCAGGCTCGTACACGACCAAACTGCTGGCCGATTTCGGCGCAGAAGTCATCAAGGTCGAAACCTCGACCCGCCTCGATTCGCTGCGCTCGACCGCGCCGTTCAAGGACGGCGTGCCTGGCGTCAACCGCAGCGGCTACTTCGCCGACCGCAACGCCAGCAAGCGCAGCATGACGCTGAATCTCAAGCATCCGAAGGCGCCGGAACTCGCGCGCGCGCTGATCGCGCGCAGCGACATGGTGACCAACAACTTCACGCCGGGGACCCTGGAGAAGTTTGGTCTCGGCTATCGCGATGTGATCGCGTTCAAGCCCGACATCATCTACCTCTCGATGTCGATGCAGGGCGCCACGGGCCCGGATGCCGATTACGTCGGGTTCGGCCTCACGATAGGCGCGCTGACGGGCATGCAGTTCCTGTCGGGTCAGCCCGACCGCGAACCTGCAGGCACTGGCACGAATTATCCGGATCATGTACCGAACCCGTCGCACGGGGCATTCGCGCTGCTCGCCGCGTTGCACCACAAGCGCAAGACCGGGCGCGGGCAATTCATCGATCTCTCGCAAACCGAGCCTACCATCGCGCTGCTGGGACCGGCGCTCGTCGACTACACGGTAAACGGCCGCATCGCGCAAAGGTGCGGCAACGATCACTGGTCCGCCGCACCCCGCGGCGCGTACCCGTGCCAAGGCAAGGATCGCTGGATCGCGATTTCCGTCTACTCGAACGAGCAGTGGGCCGCGCTCACCACAGCGCTGGGGCCGGACGCGCCGCTGACTGAAGCGAGGTGGCGCGATCAGGCCGTGCGCCGCGACGGCCGCCGCGAACTCGACACGTTGCTCGGCAAAGCGACCGCGCAGCATGAAGCGAGGCAACTGATGCAGCGGCTGCAGGCGAGCGGTGTTCCCGCGGGGGTGGTGCAGAATTCGCAGGACCTCATCGAAAACGATGCGCAGCTTGCGCATCGCGGGCACTGGGTGCGGCTGTCGCACCAGGAAATGGGCGCGACGCTGTACAACGCCCCGCCGTTCCGCCTGTCGCGCACGCCCGCCGTGCTGAGCAGGCCGGCGCCTCTGCTGGGAGAGCATACCGAGGAAGTCTGCACCCGGTTACTCGGCCTGACCGCGGAGGAATTCGGCGGCCTCAAGGCCGAGGGCGTATTCGAGTAACGACAGCAGCTCATTGGCGAAAAGGATAACCATGCCCATCAACATAACCGTCGAAAATCACGTTGCCGTCGTGCTGCTCAACCGCCCCGAGGCGATGAACTCCATCGACCCCGAGATGCGGGAGGAACTGTACGCCGCGTGGGACCGCATTCGCGGCGACGATGACATACGCGTGGCGATCATCACCGGCGCAGGCGACAAGGCGTTCTGCACCGGCTCGGATCTCAAGAAGACCATGCCGCCGAAGGAGAGCTATGCCGAGCTCCTGCTCGGCCGCAACGCCCCGGGCAACATGCTGCACCGCTTCGGAACCGACAAACCGCTCATCTGCGCGGCCAATGGCTACGCCGTTGGCGGCGGCCTCGAACTGGCGCTCGCGTGCGACATCTGCATCGCGTCCGAGAACGCAAAGTTCGGACTGACCGAGGTGCGCATCGGCAGCATTCCAGGCTCGGGCGGAGTGCAGCGGTTGCCGCGCGCAGTAAGCAAGAGCAACGCCATGCTGATGCTTCTGACGGGCGACACGATCGATGCCGCCGAGGCTTATCGCATCGGGTTGATCAGCAAAGTGGTGCCGGCAGCCGAACTGATGCCGGCCGCGCATGACATCGCTGAACGCATTGCGCGCAATGCGCCGCTTGCGGTCAGGGCCGTCAAGAAACTCGTGACTCAGGGCATGGATATGCCGCTCGTGCACGCGCTCGAGGTGGACAAATACATGTTCGGGCTGCTGCGCGACACCGAAGACCGGATCGAAGGCCGCAAAGCCTTTCAGGAAAAACGCAAACCCAAGTACCAGGGTAAGTAGCCGCTGCTCTGGTAGCGCGGCTACTCCGCGTCAGTCGACTTTCGCCCCCGACGCTTTGGCGATCGGTCCCGTACTGTCCAAAAACTCGATTAATGCCGCTCACCTATCACCCCGTGCCTGACATCGCCTGACCCCCCGGCAGCCCCTGGCGGCGGGACCGGCGAACTCCGGCGCTGGCCAAACTTGCGGTATCGGAGTAGATTTTCCGGGCAAGCTGATGGCGGGTAGCCGTTCCCCATGGCGCGCGGCGTCGAAGCGGGTGTCGGGCGGTGTCACCAGGCGTCCGCCGAGCCCGGACCGGGGCAATGCACGTTCTTCGAATCCAAGACTGCGGGAGATCAACGATGATTCGTAAACAAAGAAACAGACCCGACATGGCCTCGCAGAAACGACGCACCGACCGCGTACTGAACGACATTGCCGCCTATGCGACGAAGAAAAAAAACATCCGCAAGCCCGCGTACGAAATGGCGCGCTATTGCCTGCTCGACTCGCTCGCGTGCGGGCTCGAAGCTCAGGCGCACCCCGACTGCGCGCGCTTGCTCGGACCCGTCGTTCCGGGCGCGACGCTTGCGAACGGCGCACGTGTCCCGGGGACGCGCTATCGCCTCGAACCGATAAAAGCCGCCTTCGACATCAGCACCGCGATACGCTGGCTCGAGCACAGCGATACGTGGTTCGGCACGGATGGAGGGCATCCGTCGGACACGCTCGGCGCGGTGCTCGCGGTAGCCGATTACGTGAGCCGCGCGCGTTCAAACGGCGCAACGGCGTTGAGCGTGCGCGAGGTGCTGACGGCGCTTATCAAGGCGTACGAGATTCACGGCGTTCTGCTGATCAAGAACAACTTCATCGACCTCGGTCTCGACGGCATCGCGGTGGTCGCAGTCGCGACAGCGGCGATCGCGACGCAGATGCTCGGCGGCTCGCATGAGCAGGTCGTGAATGCAGTCTCGAACGCCTGGCTGGACGGCACGAGCCCGCGCATCTACCGCATCGGCCACCACGCGGGCCCCCGTAAAGCGTGGGCTGCGGGAGACGCGGCGAGCCGTGGTGTGATGCACGCGCTTTTCGCAATGCGCGGCGAGCCGGGCTATCCTGCCGCTCTGACCACACCGAAGTGGGGCGTGAGCGACGCCGTGCTGCACGGCAACCCCATCGTGCTCGGGCGCGCGCTCGACTCGCACATCGTGGAGAACGTGCTGTTCAAAGTGCCTTTCCCGGCGCAGTTCCATACGCAAACCGCGAGCGAATGCGCGCTCAAACTCCATCCGCTGGTGAAGACCCGCATCGAGGATATCGAACGCGTACCCATGCGCACGCACACGAAGACCCTGCAAAGCGCCTATAAAACAGGGCCGCTGCACAACGCGGCAAGCCGCGATCATTGCGTGCAGTACGTCGCCGCTATCGTGCTCCTGCATGGCAATCTCACGACCGAGGATTACGAGGATCACGTCGCCGCTGATCCGCGCATCGACGTGTTGCGCGACAAAATGGTCGTCACCGAAGACAAGCAGTTCACGAAGGACTTCTACGATCCGCGCAAGCGCAGCAACCCGAATGCGATGCGCATCGAATTTCGGGACGGCAGTAAGACCTCGGAAGTGCGTATCGATTATCCCGTCGGCCACCCGCGACGCCGGAGCGAAGCGCTGCCGCTGGTGGAACTGAAATTCCGGCGCAGCGTGGAGGCGTTCCTCCCCCGCAAGCGGCACGACGCCGTCCTCGAGGCGTGCGGCAGCCTGACGCGCCTTCAGCGCCTTCCGTTTCATCACTTCATGGATCTATTCGCGGCATGACCGCAACACAAATCACAGCCGCGCTCGCTGCTGCACTCGCGCTCGCGTACAGCGCGCATGGGTACAGCCAAATCTATCCTTCTAAGCCGATCCGTTTCATCGTTCCGTTTCCTCCAGGCGGCGGCAACGATCTGCTCGCGCGGGAGCTCGCGCAATATCTTGCCGAGCCGCTGGGGCAAGCCGTGATCGTGGACAACCGGCCCGGTGCGAGCACCATCATCGGGACGGAGCTCGCTGCCAAGGCGCCACCGGACGGCCACACGATATTCATGGGGAACAACAGCACGCTGGCGATCAACCCGAACCTCTATAAGAAACTGCCTTACGATGCAGTAAAGGACTTCGCGCCGGTGTCACTGCTCGCGTCAGCGCCGTTCGTGCTGCTCGTGCATCCATCACTTCCGGCGAAATCGGTGAAAGAGTTGATTGCGCTGGCGCGTGCGAAGCCCGGACAGCTCAACTTCGGTTCTGCTGGCACGGGCATCACGACGCATCTCGCCGGCGAGATGTTCAATCTCATGGCGCGCGTCAATATGGTCCACATTCCATACAAAGGCGCGGGTCCCGCCATGACCGATTTGATCGCAGGCCACATCCAGCTTGCGTTCAACAACGTACTCTCGGCGCTGCCGCACGTTCGCTCGGGCAGATTGCGCGCGCTTGCTGTCACCAGCGCCGGACGCAGCCCCGTGCTGCCGAATCTTCCGACCGTCGCCGAATCGGGCCTGCCCGGTTACGAGGCGGGTGCGTGGTATGCAGTGCTCGCGCCTGCACGCACGCCGCCGCAGATCGTGTCTCGCCTGCATACGGAATTCGTGAAAGTGCTGCAGCAGCCGAAAGTGCAGGAGCGCCTGTCCAGCGACGGCGCCCGTATTGTCGGCAGCACGCCGGAAGTGCTCGCGAAAACCATCGAGGCCGATATTGCGCGGTGGGGGCGG
>ORJL010526737.1_pt1 | contig 10358 bp, 6 predicted proteins | sample 1779941 | NCBI WGS metagenome assembly ORJL01 (sample SAMEA104232317, study PRJEB22302) | groundwater metagenome | biome: forest; feature: aquifer; material: groundwater | place: USA | collected 2011-08-07 | depth 5.8 m | reverse complement strand
GTGCACCATGCCTGCGCCCATGATCTCTATCCAGCCGTCGCCGCACAGGCGGCACCCCTGGCCCTTGCACAGGAAGCAGTCTATGGACATATCCACGCCCGGCTCCACAAAGGGGAAGTAGTCGCAGCGGAAGCGGACGCGGCGGTCGGGGCCGAAGATGCGTCGGGCGAACTCGTAGAGGGTACCCTTCAGGTCGGCGAAGGTAATACCGGTGTCCACGGCCAAGCCCTCCACCTGATAGAAGTGCCACTCGTGGCGGGCGTCGGTGGCCTCGTGGCGGAAGACCTTGCCGGGCACGATGACGCGCACGGGGGGCTTGGCCTGTTCCATGATGCGGGCCTGCATGGGCGAGGTGTGGGTGCGCAGCAACATGCGACGGCCCTGAGGGGTGGGATCGGTCCAGTCAATCCACAGGGTATCCCACATGTCCCGCGCAGGATGGTCGCGGGGGATGTTCAGCGAATCAAAGTTGTAGCGCTCCCACTCCACCTCTGGGCCTTCCGCGATGTCAAAGCCCATGCCGGCGAAGGCGGCGCAGATTTCGCGTACCGTCTGGGTGACGGGATGGAGGCGGCCCAGGGCGACGGGCCTGCCGGGCAGGGTCACGTCTATGCGGTCCGAGGTCAGTTTACCAGCGGCGTCCCGCTCGCTGAGGGCGCGCTGGCCTTGGGCCAGCAGCCCCTCCAGCAGGGCCTTGACGCGGTTGGCCTCGGCGCCAGCGGTCCGGCGCTCCTCCGGCGAGAGCGCGCCAAGCTGCTGCATAAGCTGGCTGAGGCGGCCGCGGCGGCCCAGGAACTCCACGCGCCAGGCCTCTAGGGCCTGGGCATCGTGAGCGGCGGCCATCTGGGCCTGCGCGTCGCGGGTGGTCTGGCTGAGCTGGTCAACAAGGGTGTGTGTGGTCATGCAGTGGCTCCATGCGCCGCAGAGGGTTGTGCTCGTGGTACCTGTGGATTGTACTACGGCGGTGCACGGGTTTCACTCGTGCACCGCAGTGGTTTGCTTGCTTCTTGCGCTGCGCATGGTAACTTCAGGCAGTAGGGGAACCCGCGTCAGCAGGCAGTAGACGGCAAGAAAAGCCCGTGCTATAGTGAAAGCGTCCCGCCTGTTTGTTTTTGCCTTTTGCTTCTGTCTGCGTCTTTCCTCCCCAGTATCCCTGACTAGGGACGGAATGTGATCTTGTAACGCCGCAACGTTGCTTCCCATAGATGATACGGTCAGGCTGTCCAGTTGAGCGAGCATTCATCCCCCGTCTACCGCGCTTTACTTCTAAGCTGCCTAGTGTCCACAAGTTGTCTTGTCTCACATGCAACCAGCCAACTGAGGGCCCGCACGTTCTCCCCTCATTCAACAGATCATAAAGGTATCCTTTATCTATTATCTATCTACCTACTATTGCCCAACCATTCTTCTCCATAGGTGATGCCGGTTGACTACGCAAACTCCCTCCTATCTTGCTGAACTGGACGACAAAACAAAGGATGAGCTCATCGCTCTGGCGGCGAAAGAGGGTCTTGAAGAAGCGCCCCGCCTGGCGGCGATGCACCGCTCGGAAATCTTGCAGCTTCTCCTACAGGGGCGCGCTGAGCAGCAAGGGATGCTGCTAGCCGGCGGTGTCCTGGACATCATGGCCGATGGGTACGGGTTCCTCCGGCAGGGAGGTCCGACCAAGGCCGGCCAGAAGGATGTGTACGTCTCCCAGTCGCAGATACGGCGCTTCAGCCTGCGCACCGGCGACGCAGTCACCGGCCAGGTGCGGCCCCCCAAGGAGGCGGAACGCTACTATGGCCTGGTGCGGGTTGAAGCCGTCAATGGCATGGAGCCCGAGGCCGCCCGCAACCGCCCCCACTTTGAAGTCCTCGTCCCCGTCTTCCCCGACCGTCAGATCAAGCTGGAAACCACTCCACAGAACCTCACCGGCCGCCTCATTGATTTGGTTGCCCCTGTCGGCAAGGGGCAGCGCGGCATGATTGTATCGCCGCCCAAGGCCGGCAAGACCACCATCCTTAAAGAGATCGCCACCGCCATCAGCATCAACCACCCGGAGATCCAACTGCTGGTCGCCCTTATCGGCGAGCGCCCGGAGGAGGTTACGGACGTCAGCCGGTCGGTGAAGGGGGAGATCTTCAGCTCTACCTTTGACGAGCCTGTGGAGGACCACTGCCGCGTGGCGGAGCTGGCCCTGGAGCGGGCCAAGCGGCTGGTGGAGTGCGGCAAGGACGTTGCCATTCTGCTGGACAGCATAACGCGGCTTACCCGGGCCTACAACCTGGCGCTGCCCAGCACGGGCCGCACCCTTTCCGGGGGCATTGACCCCGTGGCGCTGTATCCTCCCAAGCGTTTCTTTGGGGCTGCCCGGAACACGGAAGGCGGCGGAAGCCTCACTATTCTGGCCGCCTGTCTGATAGACACGGGCAGCCGCATGGACGACGTGATCTACGAGGAGTTCAAGGGCACCGGCAACTGGGAGCTGCACCTGACTCGCCGGCTGGCCGAGCGCCGCGTCTTCCCTGCCATTGACATCCAGCGCTCCGGCACCCGCCGTGAAGAACTGATCTTTGACGAGACGACCTTGCGCCAGGTGTGGCTGCTGCGCCGCATGGTGAGCCTTATCACCTCCGACGGCATGGAGAACACCGAAGCCACGGAGAAGGTGTTGGAACGCCTGGGCAAGACTCGCAATAACGCGGAGTTCCTAGCCACACTGAGCAAAGCAGAGATTTAGCGGCTATTCTCAGCAATTCCTCTGTTGAGCCTGTCCCAGAAAACAATTGACGCTTAAAATATGGCGAAAGACGGCTATCCGAGGCGTAGGGGCGCAGCCATGCTGCGCCCCTACGCTAATGGGACAAACTTTGCACTGGCGCTTCCCGCTGTTGCCTTGCCCGAGCAACGGGTTGAGTAGGCGCAGCAGAAGCATGGCGCGACGTGAAGTATCCCATGCTAGGCGCAAATATCAGAATAATTCCTCCGTTGAAGGCCCCAAAACCGCTTGACATCGTATGGGTTTTCCCCTATAGTCCCGCTAGTCTATTGCATAGTAAGGGCAGTGCGTCAAGTCTGACCTGACGATGGAGCAAAGCCATCGTTCTGATAAGAAGCACACAGGGGCTGGCCCCGCAAGGGCCCCCGCAGCGAGTGCGCCTCCTCGGTGTCCGAGCAGGCGTATTTGTGGGTAAGGGGAACGCAGAGGTTGACGTTTTGATAGTGGGCCAAGGCCCAAAAGGAGTGCTTATATGTGTTTATCCCTGGAGTTCTTTATCCCGCCAAGAGCAGACCCGTCCCTGGTGCCTAGAAGCGGACCTCTCGTTGATTCGGTCTCAAGCCCAAACCCAAGCGCATACCTGCGCATTGGACAAACTGGAATAGGGGGTTGGTAGTGAAAAAGCGATTTAGTTTCCTGACTATGTTGGGGTTGACAGCGGTGCTGTTGACCCTGATGGGTGTCATATCCGCCCTGGCAGCGCCCAGCGCTGCGGTGGATGGCACGATTGTTTTGGACAAAGGTTTCTATTCAATTACTGGCACCGACCCGGCGCTGGGCAGCCCGGGCTCCACCGCAACAGTGACCATCACGGACAAGGACCTGGACGTGGCGGGCGAGGACAAGACGTTTACGGTTTTGCTTGACGGCACAGCCGCTGGCACTGGACAGTTGTTCACTCTGCCTGATAGCAACATCGTGGGCAGCCCGGTCGTTGCGCCAACATCCACGCCTACTCGCCTTGGTGCTTTCACCACGGCCCAGGCAACGGCGTCAATTAACAACAGTCCCCAGGGCAAGGTCATTGTGCAAACGGGCACGGGTGGACCGGCCGCGGGCACTAGCGTTGTGATTATTTACAACGTGGGCACGGTGAACACGGTGCCCATCCGCCTGACCAGCTCAGCGGATAGCAGCAATCCCATCACCATTATTGGCACGGAGACAGCACTGGACTCCGGCGTGTTTAAGGGAACAGTGATCTTGACGAACGCAGCGTCCGGAGTTGGCCTGCTGCGAGCGACGGATGGCGGAAGCATCACCGCTGCGTATACGGACACTGACACCACTGCCGGCACCGGAGCTGTGCCGCGATCTGCGACGGCCTCTACAGAGATCGGCAAGCCGGTGTTCTCCAACCTGTCGCCTACAAACCGGACCCGGACGCAGGTGTCTCGACCTACGTTCAGCGGCACGATTTCAGACCAGGGCGCATCAGGCATTAATATCACATCCATTGCCCTGATGATTGACGGTGACGCTAACGGCTCCCTGGAAACAACCGTCAACACAGGCAACGGGCTGATAGTGACCCCCAATGTTAATGGTTCCTCTAGTGTCACCTTCACCTTCACCCCCACCGCTGATTTTGCGGTGATAGAGGGGAACCACAACTGGCAGGTGACAGCGGCGGACATAGCGGGTAACGTTGGCACCAGCGATTCGGACTCCACAACCTCGACGGCTAATGCGCAAAACCTGACCATTGACAAGACCGTCACCCAGATGGCTAGTGGCAGGACCGGACGGTTCTGGGACACTGGCCTGGCGACGCCTGCTATAGGCAGCGGTACGCGGAACACCAGCATTATCGTGATCTTCAACGATGAGTTGGACGCTACCTCTGTGAGCGCAGCGGACTTTACGGTCAACGGTGTGGCTCCATCGGAAGCGAATGTGTACACTGGCGCACTGACCAGCACCTTCCTGACCGTTGCGGCTCAGTCGCCGGATGCGGCGCCGGTGATTGCCCTGGTTGGTGAAATAAAGGACCGCGCGGGCAACATTACCAACGCTGCCAACGCGAGTCCCGCGACTGTGACTGCTGTGGACGGGTTGGCGCCCGGCTTCACAGTGACCATGGACAAGACCATCATTAAGGCAGACCAGGATCTCACGATCAGCATCTCTGTGAACGAGGCGATTGCCGGTTCGCCTACGGTGACTATCTATGGCGTGGATGTTGCCTGGGGCATTGGCACAGCGCCTACGTCTGCGGCGATTGCTCCCCAGCAGCTCACGGCGAACTCCTGGAAGGCGGTCGTTCGGAACCCCGGTGGTGCGTTCAATTCTCCGGATGCCAGCAAGAAGAGCGCTATCCGCGTGACGGGCAGTGACCTTGCGGTCCCTGCGAATGCGGGTTCCACGGGTGTCACCGATACGGCGAGCGCGTCCTCTAGGACCTTCATATTTGACACAACCGCGCCAAGCATCAGCCGTGTGACCGCTGGTGGGAAGACGGTCTGCGACGTGAACGCAGTGCCTGCCATCGCCTGCGGCTCAACCACTACATCCTCGGTGGATGTTCCTACCACGGCACCCTTTGTGGGGGTGACGTTCAATGAGGTGGTGTCGGTTACCGTTGCGCAGTTTGGCAGCGGCAGCTCTCTGGCGGATGTGACCTCTAAGGGACAGTTGTCTACGGATGGCAAGACCTTTACGTACGCTGCCACCGGTTTGACTGCGGGTTCAACCTACACGATCCGCACCACTGCTCAGGATACCGCGGGCAACAAGACCAGCGACCAGAGCAGAGCGTTCAGGATCATTGCTCGGCCAACCTTTGATCTCCAATTGAAGCCTGGCATGAACCTGGTTTCTTTGACCAATGACCCGCAGGACACGGGTATCAATGCAGTCATGGGCTCTGCGGATGTGAATTCCGTAGTTACCTATGACCCGCTGAATCCTTCTACGTCCACTGGGCCGTGGCTTACCGCCACCCGTGGCGCAGATGGCAAGTTCACCGGTAACCTGGCTACCATTGACGCCAAACATGCGTACTGGGTCAATGGCGGTTCCTTCAGTGTGCTGAAGGTCAACATTCCGGACACCGGCTTCACAGTGACGCCTCCGTCTATTGCGGTGGTGGCCGGCTGGAACCTGGTGCCAGTGAACAGCCTGACCATCACCAGCCTGACTGCTGGTGCGGTCGTGACAATCTCTGCGGACCGGTACTTTGCCAGCTTGCCGAACTGGATCACGGCGTACACCTTTGACCCGGCGACCAACGTCTGGACAAAGCTGGTGCCGAAGAACTTCCCGTCTGACAACGTTTTGGTGGGCAGCGGCTACTGGCTGTACACCACCACGTCGGGAATCCTGGTACCGTAAGGCTAAGGTTAGCCATGAATAAAGAGCGGGGCCTTCATAGGCCCCGCTCTTGTTTTCGGAGAAAAGAAACTCCGTTGAATCCCTTATGGTATACTCGTGGGAATCCGGAAAAAGAAGGGAGCCTTTTTGGTGACTGGGCGCTGGAGACCTTGGCTGAAAACGGGCGCAGTTGCAATTGCGGTAGTGATCAGCCTCGTTGCAGCTAGAGGAAACGCCCAAGAGCCACCCGTCTTCCCAATTCTCTATGGGGGTACGGTCTATGTTGACGGTGCGCCGGCAACGGCGGGGACGGTCATCGTGGCAACGGTTGGGGCCCGCGAGTTTCATGCAACCACGGAACCAGGCGGCGCGTACCGCAACCTCCTTGTAGCGCCTCCGGACAAGTCTTACTATTTCAGCCCCATCACCTTTCAGTTGGATGGCCTTACGGCCCAGGAGCAGGATGTCTTCTTGCCGGCGGGTTCGCCTACCTTTAAGGACGAGGGGTACGATCTGCATTTTGAGAAGGTGACTGGGGCTGAGCCGACTCCTACTGTTGCTGCGTTGCCCACCGTCACTCCTACGGCTGTCCCAAGTGCGACGGCCACGCCGATTCCAACTGACGATAGCGACGAAAGCAGCAGGGGCTCGGTGGTATGGTTTGTGGGTGTAATAGGCGCCGGGACTGCTGTGGTTGTGGCGTGGTATTGGTTACGGACGCGACTCGGAAAGAAACGAAGGCAGGACGGATGACTGGAGTGTCGGCGCCAGGCGCACCAAACCAGCCGCACAAGCAAACGGGGCCAGGAGCGGTGGATGCTTGACACGTGTGGAGCGCGTTGATAGATTCAAAGAAGGCGCTTAGCAGTCTTCTGAGGTAATTGCTAAATGCCCCTGTGGGTGAACTATGACTTTGAGCATGAGGCAACAGCAGGTGCTTCGCGTTCTGGTGGACGAGTACATCCACCACGCCGTGCCTGTGGCCTCCGATAGCGTTGCCCATAAAATGCCGACGCCGGTGAGCTCGGCCACGGTGAGAAATGAGATAGCCACCCTTGAAGAGGAGGGCTACGTGCTGCGGCCGCACACTTCGGCGGGAGGCGTGCCGTCGGACAAGGCGTACCGAGCGTATGTAGAGTCGCTGGGGGATGTACAAGAGCCGTCCAGGAAAGTAAAGGAGATCATCAAACGCAACTTTCCGTCGGCGACTGTAGATGTGGAGGCGCGAAACCGTGTAGCGGTGCGCCTCTTGGCGGAAGTGGTCCATGCCATGGCGGTAGCGACGATGCCGACGGCTGCGCAAGCGCGGTGGAAACACGTTGACCTGGTGCATCTGCAGGGGTTGCTCACGCTGTTCATCATGGTCATGGAAGGTTCGGCGAGGCTCAAGCAGCAGCAAATGCTGATGAAGGAGACGTTGAGCCAGGACCAGCTTACCCAGGTCGCAAACAAGCTGAATGCCAAACTGACAGGCCTGTCCACCGAAGAGGTTGTGGCCCTGAGCGACGAGTTCAATGTTGTTGAGCAGGAGTTCATAGGCCATGCGGTTGCGGTCATGCGCCAGGAGCAGCAGCAGACGGTTCCTGAGCATTTTGTGGATGGGTTGCGCCACATCTTTACCTATCCTGAACTCGCGGAGGGCACGCGGGCAAGAGCCTTGGCCGAGGTCCTGGAGTATCAACAGTTGGTAAAGGCGCTGCAGGAGAACATCCCACAGCGCGGGATTGTGCGTGTGACTATCGGGGCAGAGCACAAAGAAGACCTCCTGAGGCCGTTTACTATTGTCTTCGCCAGGTATGGTACGGAGTCCGGAGGCAGTGGTGTGATTGGGGTGTTAGGCCCCACCCGCTTTGAGTACGCAGCCGCTATCTCCAACGTCCGTTATGTTGCTGCCCTTATGGGGGAGATGGTTGAGGCCGGCTAGCAGGCTGCGGAAAAGGGCAGATGCAAGGGGCTTTGCCCCTCTGCCGGGAGTCCCCCGACGTGTCGGGATATAAATTCTTCCCCTTTCCTGGAAGGAAGGGGGGATAGTTAGTCCCGATGCAATCGGGATTCAGCACCCTGCTAAAGGGACAGGACACTAGGAACACATGGCCATCAAGCGGGACTACTATGAAGTGCTGGGAATCGCGCGGGACGCCACGGAAGAAGACATTAGGAAGGCGTTCCGCCGTTTGGCGTTGGAATATCATCCGGACCGCAATAAGAGTTCCGATGCGGAGGAGCGCTTCAAAGAGGTTAATGGAGCCTACCAGGTCCTCAGCAACGGTGAGAAGCGCAGCGCCTATGATCGGTTCGGGCACGGGGGAGTGGCGGCCAATGGCGCCCCAAGCCAGGGATTTGAGGGGTTTGAAAACCTTGGCGGCTTTGGAGACATCTTTGACGCCTTCTTTGGCGGCTTTGCTAGGCAGGGACGCGCAGGTCCACAGCAAGGCCGTGACATAGAAGTGCCCGTGACCCTGCGCTTTGAAGATGCAGCCTTGGGGGTGGAGCGTGAGGTGGAGGTGCAGCGCACGGAGGCCTGCGCCCGCTGCCAGGGGAGCCGGGGTGAACCAGGGAGTTCACCGATTACTTGCGCTGCCTGCCGTGGGAATGGGCAGGTGCGGCGTGCCCAGCAGAGCCTCTTCGGACAGTTCGTCCAGGTTGTTCCCTGTCCGACCTGCAAGGGGGAAGGCCGGATGATCAATAAGCCCTGCAGCCAATGTCGCGGTTCCGGAGCGGAGCGTGTCGCTCGCAAGCTGAAAGTGAAGATTCCTGCGGGCGTGGACGGCGGTTCGCAGATGCGGCTTTCCGGAGAGGGACACGCTGGCGCCCTGGGCGGGCCGCCGGGCGACCTGTATGTGACGCTGCGGGTGCAAGAGCACGAGTTCTTCCGCCGCGACGGGTTTGACCTGTTGTATGACGCACCTGTGAACATTGTGGAAGCGGCCCTGGGGGCTACCGTGGCAGTGCCGACGCTGGAAAATGACACCTCTGTCAAGGTTCCCGCAGGCGTGCAGTCGGGTACGGTGCTGCGCGTCAAAGGCCAGGGGATTCCTTACTTGCAGCGCAAGGGCCGTGGAGACTTGCTGGTGACGGTCCGTGTGGTCACGCCGACGGCGCTTGACGCAGAGGCGCGCCGCCTCATGGAGGCGCTGGCAGAGCACCTGAACGGGTCCAGCGACGGCGAGGCTGACAAGCGTGAATTTGGCCCTCGCAAAGGGAAGCGGGTCGCTGGCTAGAGACCGCTTTCTGTGTGCAGGAGCAGAGTTCCCCTCTCTCCCAGATCCTTCTGTCATCCGCCCCTTGCCCAATCCTCCTCCTCCGCGTTACCCTGACGCTGTACGCTTACTTATAGCATGTCACTGCGATACCCCAACTAGCCCCCCACAACGAATTGCGGATTCGTTTCTCCAGAAAACACAAGCGAATCCCCTCCCTCTCCGGTTATCAGTCGGGCCTTTCTATTCCACGGGGAGGGGCTTGTAAACAGAAGGAGCGCCCGACGCTTCGGAACGCTCCAGCAACACCTGTAGTGATGCATAAGGGTAAATTGCCCTGTAGGGGCGCCCCGCCGGGTCGCCCCTACACAGCCTGCTTAGCCTTTTTTATGAGTGGGCTTGGGGAACCAGGGCTCGGTCCAGGGCCAGTTGCCATTGGGCTCGTAGGCCGGGAGGCCCTTGTCAATACGGTCGCGGTACGGGCTGCTGATCCGCTCGCGCCAGGGATAGACGCCGCCCTCGTAGGCTTTGGGGCCGACTTTGAAGTGCTTGGCCTGTTCCAGTGTCTCTACGAAGGGGGCGTTGATGTCATAGAGCCTGTCCAGGGTCTTGGGGCGGGGTCCAGCGCGGGAGACGTGGCCCCAGAGCTGGCGGCCCAGGATCTCCTCGGCCATCCAGACCGTCTCAATGAGCTTGTCCATGTCCACGCCGGTGTCAATGCCCATGTCTTCGTACATGTGCATGGCGTCTTCCGTGGGGGCCATGCCGGTGGCGCGGCCATTGCCGCAGTAAGGGCAACCGCCAAAGCCTCCGATGGTACCGTCCAGATGCAACTCGTCCTCACCGCTGAGGGAGCGAAGGTGGGCAAAATGGCACGCCACCGCCATGCCGCGGCTGTTGTGGTAGTGGCCAGACCAGTGGGTGATCTCCGGCCACTTCTCCTTGACGCGGTAGACGATCTCTTCAACCTTGGCGGGATGGCACCAACCCATGGGGTCGCCAATGGAGCACTGAGTGACTTTGATGCCAGCGTCGTCCCACAAGGCGTGCTGGTGCTCTAGCATCGCGAGGTACATGTCCACGCT
>ORJL010090786.1_pt1 | contig 10359 bp, 8 predicted proteins | sample 1779941 | NCBI WGS metagenome assembly ORJL01 (sample SAMEA104232317, study PRJEB22302) | groundwater metagenome | biome: forest; feature: aquifer; material: groundwater | place: USA | collected 2011-08-07 | depth 5.8 m | reverse complement strand
CTTTCTCCCTGGCCGCGGTTCCCTCGATCGAGTTGGCCCGGGGGACCGGCCGCCCCGGGCTCCTCGCGGCCTACACCGCGGTCCAGGCCTCCGTCAACCTGGCTGCGATCGCCCTGCTGGCGTCGGGGTGGGGCGCCACGGGCGCCGGCGGCGCCTTCCTCATGGCGCAGGCGGCGAGCTTCGGCATGCTTGTGGCAAAGGTGGGCGGCCGGGCGTGCTGGAAGGTCCTGACCCCCCCCGTGCTGGTCCTGCTCGGCGCTGGAGGGTCGGTCACCTTGGCGCTCTTCGTCCTCACGGCGTCGCCGTGGACGCGACTGGTGGGGGCGACGGCACTCGGCCTGGTCCTCGCCGGGGCCTCGACGCGCTGGGTCCTCAGCCCGGACGAGCGCGCGGCGCTCCGCCGGATGGTGGTGCGGACTTGACCACCAGGGCCGGCCCATGGGAACCTTGAAGATGTTCGAGAAGACTTCCGGAGGGAGGGCGCCATGAGGCCTGCGGCCCAGCCGGCCGGCGTCCAGGCCCGGGGCCAGACCAGGGGCGCGCTGCGGGGTGATCGCAAGGTCCTGATCACACAGCTGGCCACGGCGGCCGGAGCTCTGTTGACCCTGGCGGGTCTGGCTCAGCTCGTTCTCAACGAGTTCGCCGATCTGGTCCCGCTCCTGACGCTCACCCCGCTCGGCGTCTTCGCGCTCGTATGGCTGACGGGCAAGCTCGCCGAGCCCGTGGATCGCCGCCTGGTGATGCAGATCATGGTGGCGGGCCTGCTGCTGCGGGTGGGGCTCGCAATGGTCATCCACTACACCCTCCCGATCTCGTTCTTCGCACCGGATCAGCTGACGTACCAGGAGGTGGGGCTGCAGACGCTCCGATACCACCGGGGCCTGGAGGGTATCCCATGGCAGCTGCAGGACACCTTGGAGGTCGGGTACTTCTACTGGAACGCGTTCCTCTACCTGATCTTCGGATACGCGCCCCTGGCGCCCAAGCTCGTGAACGCCTTCGTGGGGACGGCCTCCGCCTTGTTCTGCTATCGGCTCGCAGGAGAGCTCGCCGGGCGGGGCCCCGCGCTCGTCGCGGCCCTCCTCACCATGTACTTCCCCTCGCTGGTGCTCTGGTCCACGCTGAACCTCCGCGATCCCATCGTCCTGCTCGTCACGCTGGCGCTCTTCCTGAGCGTGGTCCGACTGCGCACCCATCCGTCCGGCCGCGCCTTCTTCGCGGTGGTGCTTTCCTTGGGCCTGCTCGTGCTTTTCCGCGACTACATCGCGGCCATGGCGCTCTTCGGACTGGTCGGCGCCTCGTTCATCAGCAAGGCGCGGGGCCTGCCGGCGAACCTCTTCTTCGGGGCGGTCCTCTTCGGGCTGGCCATCCTTGTCTACCAGCAGTTCGGCCTCGGGTCCCGGTGGGTGGAGTCGGCCTCCTTTGAGGCGATCTCCCAGCAGAGGTCGTTCCTTGCCGCCGGCGGGTCCGCCTTCCGGCCAGAGGTGGACATCTCGACACCGCTCCGTGGCCTTCAGTACTTCCCGCTGGGCCTGGCCTTCTTCCTCTTCGGCCCCTTCCCGTGGCAGGTGGGGAGCATGCTGTCGATGCTGACGCTCCCGGAGCAGCTCGTGTGGTATGCACTTCTGCCGATGGTGGTGGCCGGGGGCATGTACCTCGTGCGTGAGCGGTATCACGCATTCGGACCCTTGCTCGTCTTTCTTGCGCTGACCACCGCGATCTACTCCCTGGTGGAAGGCAATGCGGGGACGGCGTACCGCCATCGAGCCCAGGTGCTGGTGTTCTTCCTGATCCTCGCTTCGGTGGGCGTCACCCTCCGCCAACTGCGGGTCAAGGAAGGGAAGAGGACTCGCAAGAGGAGGTGGCGTGTCTTCTGACGCTTCCTGCCCGTCGATGGTACCTGCGGCATGACCCGGGTCTTCCTCCTGGGCGCCCGGGGCGGGGGAGGTGAGGAGGTCTTCGTTCGAGACCTCGCGGTGTCCCCACCTCCTGGGGTGGAATACTCGCTCGCGCTGGACCATCACGAATCGGTGCCGGGCGCCCGGGCGCGAGCGGTCCATGAGATCCTGTTCAACCGACTCGTCCATCCCTTCCTGTGGCCGCTTCCGGGCCTTCGGGCCTACGACGTGGCGCCGGAGGTGGACCTGATCCACGTGCACAACCACCCGACCCGACTCGGGCTCCCGGGGCCACGGCGGGTGGTCTACTCCGTGGGAGGATCCACGTACGCTCATTACCTGGAGCGATACCTCGGGTGGTCGGCTTCCCGGGTGGACGCGCGCTACGCGCGGGCACGCCGCGTGTACCGGCCCCTCGGCATCAGGAGCGAGCTCGCCACGCCCGAGTGGGTCGACGCGGTGGTGGTCTTCTCGGAGTATGCGGCCGGGTACATGTCCCGGTTCGGCATGCCGAGAGACAAGGTCCGGGTCATCCCGCCGGGCTTCGAGATCCCGGCGCCCCCACCCCGTCCCCCGACCTCTGAGCCGTTCACCTTCCTGCTCGTGGGGCGCGAACCGCACCGCAAGGGCGCCGACCTGGCCGTGGAGGCGGTCCGCGAGCTGCGCGCCCGTGGCCGGGCTGCACGGCTCTGGCTGGTGGGGGACCCGGCGTATCCCGCGTGGACCGGCGACGGCGTGGAGGGCCACGGACCCATCCCCAGGGCGCGGCTCCTCCACGACTTCTACGGCCGCGCGGACGCCGTCCTGGTTCCGTCCCGGGCCGAGGGATACGGCTTCGCCGCGGTGGAGGCCATGGGCATGGGGGTGCCCGTGGTCGCCGCGCGACGGGACGCGCTGCCCGAGATCCTGGGCGAGGACGGGATCCTCGTGGAGCCGGAGGTCACGGCTCTGGGCCGGGCCATGGAAGGGCTTTGCGCCGACCCCGAGGGAGCCCGACAGCGTGGCGCGGCGGCCCGCGCCCGGTTCGAGGCCTGCTTCACACGGGCGCACGCGCGGAAGTCCCTGGGGGCGCTCTACTCCGAGCTTCTGGACTCCTGATGGCCGTCCCCACCGCGTCTGCCCCAGGCCTGGCCGTCCTCGTAGCGTACTACGTTCCGCCGGCCGTGGGAATCGCGGCCCAACGGATGGCCGGGATCATCCGTCACCTCCCGGCGCATGGGTGGGAGCCCGTCGTGGTCGCGCCGGAACGCGTGCACTACCACACCGATCCGGAGTCCGAGGCGGTCCTGCAGGGCGTGCGGGTCCTCCGCACGCCGAACCCCGAGCCGAGTCGCTGGCTCCGGAGGGCGGTGGGTGAGAGGGGCGACGATGCGCGCGGCGGGTCAGGCGTCCGGGAGGTTCGAGGCGTGGAGGCGTCGGGGTGGCGATCGTGGGCACGGGACCTCGTGCGGTCGTGGGTCTACATCCCGGACGCGCAGGCGCTCTGGATCCCCTGGGCGGCCAGCGCCGCCACCCGTGCGCTCCTCGACCTGAGGGGCCCGCGGCGCGCTGTGATCTTCAGCTCGTCGGTCCCCTACAGCGCGCACTTCGCCGCTCGGGCGGCGTCCCGGCGCACCGGGACACCGTGGGTGGCTGAGTACCGGGATCCCTGGTCGGTGGCGCCGCCCCAGTTCGGATCGGTTCCTGCCCTCCGCTCCCTCCTGGACCGTCGCCTCGACCACGATCTCGTTTGCGCCGCCCAGGCACTGGTCGTCACGTCGGACGGCACTGCGGAGCGATACCGGAGGGCCTTCCCCGACGCGACCCACCGTGGCGTGGACGTGGTTCGCAACGGCTTCGACGAGGCGGGGCCGGACGCGTCGCCCGGCCCCGCCGACCCATTCCGCCTGACCTACAGCGGCACGTTGCTCCACCCCTCTTATGCTGCGACTATGTTGCGGGCTATGGAGAGGCTCTGGGACGAATCGGGGGGAGGGGTGTTCCTCGACGTCTTCGGTCCCGCCGAGGGATGGCGGGCTGCCGGGGGACGGGAGGGTTCCTTCCTCCGGCTGCACGGTCTGGTTCCGGCGAGGGAGATGCCAGGCCACCTCGCACGCTCCTCGGCGCTGCTCCTCCTGCAGCCGGACCCCGCCCACGCCCAGTACATCGCAGGCAAGCTCTACGAATACCTGGGCAGCCGCCGTCCCGTGGTGGCGGCGCTCCCCCCCGGGTGCGAAGCCGAGCGGCTGATCCTGGAGCAGGGCGAGCTCTGGCGCCTCGACGCGCTCGAGGTGGAACCGATCCTGGAGGTGCTCCGCCGGTTACGACGCGCGCACGTCGCCGGGGCGCTGCAGGGGGCCCGCGTCACGGCCGAGCGGGTGGCGTCCCTGTCGCGCAGCGCGCAGGTGGGGCGGCTCGCCGGGGTCTTCGACCGGGTGGCCGAGCGATGAGCGCGGGCCGACGGAGGGCCGACGTCCTCTACCTGTCGTACGACGGGCTCCTGGAGCCCCTGGGAGCGTCCCAGGTCCTGCCGTACGTGCGCAGGCTGCGGGCGCGGGGCGTCTCCCTCGAGCTGCTCACCTTCGAGAAGGCCGGCTCGGACGTCGGGCCCCGTCGGGACGGCCTCGCGCGGCTCCTCGCCGAGGAGGGGATCCCGTGGACGCCCCTGCGCTACCACAAGTCTCCGACGCTTCCCGCGACGGCCTGGGACGTATCGGTGGGACGGAGGCACGTCCGCGCGTGGGCCCGGGCGCTGGCGGCCGAGGGGCGCCGTGGCCTGGTCCATGCGCGTGGGTACCTGCCAGGGCTCATGGGGTTGGCCGGCCGCCCTCTGGGGGCGAAGCTCCTCTTCGACATCCGGAGCTTCTGGGTGGACGAGCGGATCCAGGGGGGTTACTGGGCTGAGGGGAGCCTCCAGGCGCGCATCGGCCGATGGATCGAGCGTCGCCTCCTCTCCGAGGCGGACCACCTGATCCTCGTCACGCAGCGCGGCGCCCAGCGCCTGGGGGCACTGACGCCCGGTGGGGAGCCTCCGCTTTGGACGGTCGTTCCCCCGTGCGTGGACGTGGATCGCTTCGTGCCTGTCACGGACCGGGCTGCCGTCAGGCGGGAGCTGGGCATGGGCCCTCCGCCGGTCCTCGTCCACATCGGGACCCTCACGGGCTGGTACGACGGGCGGCTCACCATGGCGGTGGGGAAGGCCTTCGTCGAGCGGACCGGTGGCTCCTTCGTGGTGCTCTCCCGGGACGAGGCCGAGGTGCGCCGGCTGGCAGGAGAGGTGGGCGTGGACGCGCTGATACGCTTCGTCCAGCCGGAGGAGATCCCCCGGTGGCTGCAAGGGGCCGATGCAGGGCTGGCGCTGCCCAGGATCTCCGACTCCAAGGACGCCAGCTTCCCCGTCAAGATCGCCGAGTACCTGGCGTGCGGGCTGGCCGTCCTGGCCACGCCCATCGGCGATGTCGCCGACTTCGAGGACGGCATATCCCTGCGCGTCCTCGGCGGGGAGCACGACGTGGAGGCGGCGGTGGCTTGGCTGGCTCGGGCGGTTGAAGATCCGCGGCGCTCGCCGGCATCCCGGGCGATGGCCGAGGCGCGCTTGAGCGTGGCGGGGGGTGCGCGGAAGCTGGGCAGCGTCTACCGTCTCCTGGGCATCGCGCACGAGGGACGTCCCGATGCAGAGGGGAGCGGGCTTTGAGCGACGAGCGCCATCCAGGATCCTGGCCGACGTGGAAGAGGCGTCTCCGGGCCGCCCCCGACGTGCTCCTGCGCTGGGGCATCGTCGCCTGGAACAAGGTGGTGGGGCGTCTCAGGGCGGCGCCCGACCCATCCCTCCCCCTGGATCTCCGCGAGATCCTGATGCGCGCCCGCGTCCCCACGGACATCTCCCACCACCTGCCCGCGCTGTTCCACGAGGCCCTGGCCGCGACGCCGAAGCTCATCGTGGAGCTCGGCACCCGCGGTGGGGACTCCACGTTCGTCTTCGAGCGCGTGGCCCGGCGCACCGGCGCGACGCTCCTGAGCGTGGACATCGACGACTGCTCGGGCGTGAGCTCCTATCCCGAGTGGGTGTTCGTGCAGGAGGACGACGTGGGGTTCGCGCGGCGTTTCCCGGCGTGGTGCGCCCAGCGGGGACTGGCACCGCAGCTGGACGTGCTGTTCGTGGACACCACCCACGCATACGAGCAGACCCGGGCGGAGCTCCAGGCGTGGATGCGGTACCTGGCCCCGGGGGGACGGGCCCTGTTCCACGATTCGAACATGGGAGGGCTCTACCGCCGGGGCGACGGGACGTTGGGGCTCGCCGGCGACATGGGTCGGGGCGTGATCCGGGCGCTCCACGAGCACCTGGGGGCCACGTTCGACGAGCGCCGCTCCTTCCACGGGCGCCTTGGCGGCTTCGACGTGGCACACGACCCGCTGTGCAGCGGGCTCACCATTCTCAGGAAGCCACGGCCATGAGCTTCTCCTCGGGCCGAAGGGAAGGCCCGCACCGCGTGCTGGCCCTCGCGCCCTATCCGGAGAGCGCGCCCAGCACGCGCTACCGCGTGGTCCAGATGCTGCCGGCGCTCCGCGGCCTCGGGGTCGAGGTGACCCTCCATCCGATCGTGTCCGCGGCCGACTACCTCGCGGTGCGAAAGCGGGGAGGGCTGGCCCTGGGCGCGCTGGCCCGCTCCGTCCGGAAGCTGCTGGCCGTGCTGGACACGGCCGGCTCCTACGATGCGATCCTCGTCCAGCGTGGGATGTCGCTCCTCCTGGACCGAGCTCACCTACCGCGCCTGGCGCGCACGGGTGTCCCCCTCCTGTACGACTTCGACGACGCGGTCTTCCTCTCCCAGCCAGGCGCGAACCGGTGGCTCGAGGCCCTGCGGAACCCGCGGGGCACCACGGAGGCGATCTGCCGCGCCGCGGCACAGGTGCTCGCAGGCAACGCCTACCTTGCCGACTTCGCCCGGAGCGCCGTGGGCATCGCGCAGGAGGCCCGCGTTCGGATCGTGCCGACGGCCGTGGACACCGCGAGCCTGGTGCCGAGGGAGCGAGCAGGCTCGCTGCCCACGCTCGGCTGGGTGGGCTCGGACAGCACCGTGCCCTACCTCGAGTCCCTGGCACCGGCGCTGAGGCGTCTGGCGCAGGTGGTTCCCCACCGCCTGCTGGTGGTGGGCGGAAGACGTGAACCCCGCCTCCCGGGCGCCGCCGTCGAGTTCGCGCCGTGGAGCGCGGAGAGGGAGGCGGAGCTCATCGGCTCGATGGACGTGGGCCTCTACCCCCTTGACGACACGCCCTGGAGTCGGGGAAAGTGCGGGCTCAAGGCTCTCCAGTACATGGCGTGCGGGGTGCCGTGCGTCGCGTCGTGCGTGGGGGTGTTGCGGGACATCGTCCGGCCCGGCGTGACGGGCCTCCACGCCGATTCCGAGGACGAGTGGGTGGAGGCGTGCGCACGGCTCCTCACCGGCGCCGAGGAGCGGAGGAGGATGGGGGAGGCGGGTCGCGCCTTGGTGGAGGAGCGGTACTCGGTGGACCGCGTCGCGCCCCTGGTGGCTGCCGCGGTCCAGGCGGCCGTGGGGGCCGGCGGATGAGACGCACCTGCCCCTACTGTGGGTCGGCCAAGCGGCGCCGGGGCCCGGCTCGAGCGACGCTTCGCTACGCGGAGTGCGGGCACTGTGGAAGCGGGTATGTTGTGAGCGAACCTATCGACTTCCGTGTGTACTATCAGGTCTACGATCCCGCGCTGGTGCGGGCGATGCCTCCGATCCTCCGGGTACGCTATTGCGAGATGATCGGGGCGCTGGCGACCGCTCCGGGTCGACGCATGCTGGAGGTAGGGTGCGGGAACGGCCACTTCCTCTCCACCGCCCGGGAGCTGGGATGGCAGGTATGCGGGACCGAGCTGTCCCGCGCCCACGCGGAGCGGGCCAGGAGCCAAGGCCTGGACGTGGTCTACGGGGATCTGGTGGAGGAGCCCCTGTTCCCGGGGCGGCTCTTCGACGCCGTCGTGGCCATGGAGGTCATCGAGCACCTCCCCGAGCCGGCACGTTTCCTCGCGGTGGCGGCGGACCGACTTGTGCCCGGCGGCCTCGTCTTCCTCACCACGCCGAACTTCGGGTCGGTGACACGGCGACTCCTCGGGCCGCAGTGGAGCGTGCTCGACGAGGAGCACGTGGCGCTGGCCAGCCCTGCCGGCCTTGCCCTCGCGCTGGGCGCGGCGGGCTTCGACCTCGTGCGGCTGCGCAGCAAGAGCCTCTACGTGGGGGAATACCGACGCGCTCTCCGAGGGAAGGGGGACGGCGCGGGCGTGCCCCTGGCGGCCGAGAACGCGGAGCTGCGGGACCGGATCGAGGACTCGCGCCTGCTCTCCTCCCTGAAATCGGTGGCCAACGCGGTCCTGGGCGCCACGGGCCTGGGAGAGGCGCTGGAGTGCGTGGCGCGGCTCAGGCCGCGAGGGGGGTAGGGACGTGTGCGGTATCGCCGGCATCGTTCGCCTCGAGCGGGACGCGGCCCCCTCGACCCGTGAGGAGGCCCTGGCCATGGCCCTACGCCTCCACCACCGGGGCCCCGACGGGCAGGCGGCCTGGGCGTCGCCCTCGGGCTCGTGCGCCCTCGGGCACGCGCGGCTGAGGGTCATCGACCTCGTGACCGGCGACCAGCCCATGGGGAGCGAAGACGGCTCGGTGCAGACCGTCTTCAATGGCGAGATCTACAACTTTCGCGCGCTTCGGGCGGAGCTGGAAGGCCGCGGCCACCGCTTCCGCACCCGGAGCGACACGGAGGTGCTCGTCCACGGGTGGGAGGAGTGGGGAGCCGCGCTCCCCGAGCGTCTGGACGGGATGTTCGCGTTCGCGGTGTGGGACGAGCCGAGGGGCTGCCTCTTCCTCGCCCGGGACCGCGCGGGCAAGAAGCCCCTGTTCTGGGCGCGCAGGGAGGGGCGCTTCGCGTTCGCCTCGGAGATCAAGGCGCTCCTGGCCCTTCCGTGGATCTCTGACCAGGTGGACGAGGGCGCGCTCCCCTTCTACCTGGCGTACGGGTACGTGCCCGGCCCCCGGACCTTCTTTCAGGGGATCGAGACGCTGCTCCCCGCCACGTGCATGACGGTGGACGGACCCGACCAGGCAACGCGGCGCTACTGGACGCTCGACTGGCGCCAGGCGCCCTCGGGCCTCGCGGAAGGCGACGCGGTGGCCCGCGTGCGCGAGTTGCTGGGCAGCGCCGTGGAGCGGCGCCTGGTGGCTGACGTGCCCCTGGGGGCGTTCCTGTCCGGCGGGATCGACTCTACGCTCATCGTGGGGCTCATGCGCGAGCGCATCGAGGGGCCGCTGCGCACCTTCTCGCTCGGCTTCGCCGACGACCCCACGTACGATGAAACGTCGTTTGCCCGGATGGCGGCGAAGCGGTTCGCCACCGAGCACACGGAGTTCACGGTGGAGGCCCACGCCGTGGAGCTCGTGGACGAGCTGACCGAAGCGTACGACGAGCCCTTCGGCGACTCCTCCGCCATCCCCACCCACATCGTTTCGCGCCTCACGCGCGAGCACGTGACCGTGGCGCTCACCGGGGACGGCGGGGACGAGATGTTCTGCGGCTACCCGCGCTTCCTCGGGATGGCGGTCGCGGAGCGCGTCGGGCGCACGGCCGCGCGGGTGGGCGACGCCGTGGGCCGGCGCCTCCCCCACCACTCCGACTTCCGTCACCCGCTCCGGCGCTTCCAGCGCTTCTTCGCGGCGGCCGCGCTCGCCCCGGAAGAGCGCATGCTGCGCTGGATCGGCTTTCTCCCCGAGGTGGAGCGGTACCTTCGCCCGGAGCTCCGGGGAGGAGTGGACCGGGCCCGTCTCACGGAGAGCTTCCGGTCGCCGTGGGAGCGGCTCCGCGGGCAGAGCGACCTCACCCGGGCCCTTGCTCTCAACTTCGAGACGTACCTCCCCGAGGATCTCCTGGTGAAGGCCGACCGATGCTCCATGGCACACGGGCTCGAACTACGCTCCCCCTTCCTGGACACTGCAGTCATGGAGTTCGCCTCGGGCCTGCCGGACCGCTTCCGGTACCGGGGCAGGACGCTCAAGTGGCTGCTCAAGCGCGCGTTCCCCGACCTGCTCCCGCCCGAGATCGCCCGACGGGGCAAGTGGGGCTTCGGGGTCCCCCTCCCCGTCTGGTTCCGGACGTCCTGGCGGCCCCTCTTCGAGTCGAGGGTGCTGGCGCCCGACGCCCGGGTCCGGGCATGGCTCGACCCCGAACCCCTCCGCTCGCTCTGGACCGAGCACCAGGGGGGCGGGGCGGATCACGGGCACGCGCTGTGGGCCCTCCTGACCCTCGAGACGTGGCTGCGCGCCCGCGGGTAGGATGGACGCCCCGAACCGAACGGCCGTCGTCGCCTGGCTTGGTGGCCAACGCTCTGGACTGGGGAGGGATGGGGCCGTTCGACTTCGTCCGGTCTTGGCTCGGCAGCCGCGGTCGTCGTCGCGGCGGGGGGAGTGTTCGGCGTCCCGCACCCACG
>ORJL011705550.1_pt1 | contig 10360 bp, 10 predicted proteins | sample 1779941 | NCBI WGS metagenome assembly ORJL01 (sample SAMEA104232317, study PRJEB22302) | groundwater metagenome | biome: forest; feature: aquifer; material: groundwater | place: USA | collected 2011-08-07 | depth 5.8 m | reverse complement strand
TCCCTACAGAATAACACCAAACTGGTTATTTCCGACCAATCTAGACTGATTAACGTGCTGGGACTTGGCGAAGCACTGGCGGGGACACCAGCAAAGACGAAAGAGCAGTCAAAGTAAGCGCGGGTAACTCACGGATAGCAAGGCTTGCATTCCACAATGGGTGAGTAACAGGCACTCGCTTCCGTAAATTTATGGTTTACCGTAAGGCCAAAAAAGTTACCTGCTATGTGTGTTACGTTCTAAAAAGAAAAACAAAACACTTAATACGGCTTGACAAGTTGATGATGGTTCGATTATAATTTAAATAACTGGTACTTGAGACCTCTCCCCAATTGATTCAACGAAATTATCTTTCAAAATACCCTGAGGATTTGGCTTAGTTTTCCCTATGTCAAAGTATATCTTTGTTACTGGCGGTGTTGTTAGTTCAGTTGGTAAAGGTATTGCCGTCGCTTCTATCGGTACCCTTCTGAATTGTCGTCAAATCTCCGTATCGGTACAGAAGCTGGACCCTTATCTCAATGTTGACCCGGGCACGATGTCGCCTTATCAGCATGGCGAGGTGTTTGTGACGCAAGATGGCGCCGAGACTGACCTTGATTTAGGTAATTACGAGCGTTTTATTGATATTAAGCTTACGGCTGATTCCAATGTCACTTCGGGTCAAGTCTATAGTGCGGTTATTGCTAAGGAGCGGCGGGGGGACTTCCTCGGTGGCACTATCCAGGTAGTACCTCATGTTACCACCGAGATAAAGGAGCGGTTTAAGAGATTAGCGGAAAAATCCGGGGCAGAAGTAATCCTGATTGAAGTTGGTGGCACCGTGGGTGACATCGAGGGACAACCGTTTCTTGAGTCTATCAGGCAGATGAGGAAGGATGTCGGCCGGGAGAACGTGCTTTACATCCATGTTACTTTGCTGCCGTATCTAGCAACCACGCAAGAGCTTAAAACCAAGCCAACCCAGCATAGTGTTAATGAGCTGAGGCGTATGGGTATCCAACCCGATATTATTATCTGCCGGAGCGACCAGCCTATTCCGGATGGAATTAGAGATAAGGTGTCCCTTTTCTGTGATGTGGACCGGCAAGCGGTTATTCCCCTGCCCACGATACCGACCGTCTATGAGGTGCCTCTCTTCCTGGAAGAGCAGGGATTGGGACAGCTAATCGTGGACAAGCTTGGACTTAAGGCGAATTGCTGTGATTTGAGCCATTGGCAAAAATTGGCGACCTCCTTGAAGGAGCCTCATGAGGCGGTCAATATTGCTCTCGTTGGTAAATATGTTGAGCTAAAAGATGCCTATTACTCCGTTCGTGAAGCTCTCTGCCATGCCGCCTTGTATCATAATAGAAATCTCAATGTCATCTGGGTCCCGTCAGAAGCTCTGGAGAAGGATGGTGGTACCGCTTTGCTACGTTCCGCCCAGGGCATCATTGTTCCCGGCGGTTTTGGTATCAGAGGGATAGAGGGTATGATAAAGGCCGCTAACTATGCCAGGGTAAATAAAATTCCCTATTTGGGATTATGCCTGGGCATGCAGGTAATGGTTATCGAGTTTGCCCGTCATGTCTTCGATTCAACGAAGCCGAACTCTACCGAGTTTGATGCTTCTACCCCTTACCCGGTTATTGACCTATCCGCCGGACAGCGGGGGATAGAGAAAAAGGGAGGCACCATGCGTCTGGGTGATTACCCGTGTAAGCTAGTACCCGGCAGCCGTGCCGCCAAGGCCTACGGTGAGAGCCTGGTTCATGAGCGCCATCGTCATCGTTATGAGGTTAATAACCGATTCCGTGCCCAATTAGAGAAGGCGGGGATGGTTTTTAGCGGGCTATCTCCAGACAGCGAGTTGGTAGAAGTCTGTGAGTTGGCCGACCATCCCTGGATGATGAGCTGCCAGTTTCATCCCGAGTTTAGCTCCCGTCCAGGCCGCCCGCAACCCTTGTTTCGCGATTTTATCGGTGCGGCCAAGGATGTATTACGGGAAGGGGCACAACCATCTTTGCCACTTACCATCGCTTGATGGAAAAATAATCAAACAATCTGAGAGAGGAGCAAATGCGCATTTTTCTGGATACTGCCAATATTGAGCAGATAAAGCAGGGAGTGAAAATGGGTGTGGTCAGCGGTGTGACTACCAATCCTACTCTGGCGGCCAAAGAAGGGAATGCTGACTACGAAGCGCTGAGCAAAAAGGTTTGTGCTATTGTTCCCGGGCCGGTTTCAGTGGAAGTGTTGGTGCAGGGGGTGAAGCCGATGATTGAGCAAGCCCGTCAGATAGCAACCTGGGCCCCCAATGTTGTCGTTAAGATACCGGCGACAGCGGAAGGTCTCGAAGTAACCTCGACCCTGGCCAAAGAGGGCATCAAGGTGAACTTCACTCTTTGCTTCTCGTTGAATCAAGCCCTGCTGGGGGCGCGGGCTGGGGCGGCTTATATCAGCCCCTTCGTCGGCCGTCTGGATGACATTGGCCATGAGGGTATGGAGTTGGTTGCGGATATGGTTAAGGTATTCAAAATGTACGAACTGCCTACCGAGGTGATTGCTGCCAGTATACGGCATCCTGAGCATTGCCTGGCTGCCGCTAAAGCCGGAGCTCACATTGCCACCGTCCCCTACAATGTTCTCATGCAGATGATAAATCATCCGCTTACTGACATCGGTATTAGCCGATTTCTTGCTGATTGGCAGAGCGTTTCAAAACGATAGTTCAATTAGTCATGCCAAACATGAATTTTTCTCATTTAATACTAAAAAGGCAGAGGTGCGAGCCCTTCTTCAGCCAGACAAAGAGGCCGCCGAGCCAAACCAGAGAAGGTGAGATTGGAAATGGATATTAGTCAACTAGAAAGCAGGAGTATGGAAGAGTTGGTTGAGCTAGGTAAAGAGATGGGAATCACTAATCTAGCCACCCTTAGCAAGCAGGACATTGTCATGCGCTTGCTCCAGGCACATACCGAGCAGGAGGGTAATACCTACTGCAGTGGTATCCTGGAAATCATGACTGATGGCTATGGCTTCCTCCGGAATTACAGCTTGCTACCAAGCTCAAGCGATGTTTACGTCTCCCAGTCCCAGATTCGACGCTTTGGGCTGCGTAACGGTGATATGGTAGCCGGTCAAGGTAGACCGGCTCGTGCCGGTGAGAAATATTTCAGCCTGCTAAGGATAGAGGCAGTCAATGATATGAACCCGGAGTTGGCCAAGGACCGGCCGCATTTCGGGTCGCTCACTCCTACCTTCCCGGACAAGCTGATTAATCTGGAAACGCGAGATAGTGACTTGACTGGCCGTATCCTTAATCTGGTAGCACCTATCGGTCGGGGGCAAAGAGGCTTAATCGTATCTCCGCCCAAAGCCGGTAAGACCACATTGCTGAAATCCATCGCCAATTGCGTTTCCGCTAACTATGATGATATTCACCTGATGGTACTTCTTATTGGGGAGCGGCCGGAAGAAGTTACTGATATGAGGCGCTCAGTCAAGGGTGAAGTAATTGCTGCCACTTTTGATGAGCCGGTGGAGTACCACACCCGCGTTGCCGACTTGGCACTGGATAGAGCCAAGCATATTGTCGAAAGCGGCAAGGATGTCTTTATTCTTCTTGATGGCATTACCCGCCTTACCCGCTCCTATAATCTGGCGATGCCTTCTAGCGGTCGTACGCTTTCCGGTGGTATTGACCCGGGAGCCCTTTATCCGGCCAAACATTTCTTTGGTGCGGCGCGTAACACGGCGGAAGGTGGCAGTCTGACCATCATCGCTACCTGTCTTGTTGATACCGGTAGCCGTATGGATGACCTTATTTATGAAGAGTTCAAAGGGACCGGTAATATGGAAGTCCACCTTGACCGTCGCCTGGCGGAGCGCAGGGTCTTCCCTGCAATAAATATTCTGCGTAGTGGCACCAGGCGTGAAGAGCTATTGCTAGACGCTGATACACTGAAGCAGGTGTGGCTACTGCGGCGGATGGCGTCCGTGATTTCCGATGACTCGGCGAACTTTGCCGAAGCCATCGAGCGTGTGATTGACCGTCTCAGAAAGACCAAATCCAACACCGACTTTCTGGCTACCCTCAACCGGGAGATGTAACGGGACAACCGTTATAACGGCTGTCAGACATCCACACTACATTCGTTTGCCTCTCGGAATGTGGTATAATTTTTTAGGTTGGGTATTCCGTTATGAAGTTTCGTATTGTCGTAGAGTATGACCCCGAGACCAAGTGTTATGCCACCTATTGCCCGGAATTGCCCGGTTGTTGTAGCGCGGGCGATACGGAAGAAGAAGCTCTGGCAAATATAAAAGAAGCCATCTCTTTATATCTGGAGCCAACGCCGGTAACGCTGAAACCTCAGGAAAAGGTCTTTGAGGTAGAAGTGCAAGTCTGATGACGCCAAAATGGCCGAGATTAAAAGCCAGTGAGGTTGTCAGGATACTTGGGCAATATGGATTTGTTCTTGTCTCCCAGCGTGGCAGCCATCAAAAATGGCGTAATCCCGATACCGGGAAGCAGATGATTGTCCCCTATCACCAAGGTAAACAATTGCCGCTGGGTACACTCCTCAGTATTATGAAAGGGAGTGGCCTTTCTGAAGACGAATTCCGAACGTAACGAACATTGAACGTAATCAACCACGGTAATATATTACATTGCCTTGACCTGCCGAAGCCATACTTCTTGCCGTAGTACTAAAGGAATGTTTGTGACCAGCTCTCTTATCGCCGCCCAACTCAGGCAACTCCCGCCCCGCCCCGGTGTTTACCTGATGAAAGATGCCGGGGGTAGCATAATATATGTCGGAAAGGCGGCCAGTCTGCACCAGCGCGTCAGGCAGTATTTCGGTGACACAGCGAAGCTAACACCAAAGACGGTGAGCATGGTAACCGAGGTAAAGGATATTGACTTCTTTGTCACTAATTCGGAACAAGAGGCTCTCATCCTCGAATGTAATCTCATCAAGAGATACCGTCCGCACTATAATGTCCGCCTCAAGGATGATAAAGGTTTCCCTTATCTCAAGATTGACACCGGTGAAGAATTCCCCAGGATTTATATCACCCGTAAATTTGAAGAGGATAAGGCTCGCTATTTCGGCCCGTTTGCTAGTGCCTGGTCGGTAAAACAGACCCTCAGTGTATTGAAGACGATTTTTCCCTTGCGCACCTGTTCCCGGGAAATCACCGGCACCGACCGGCGAGCCTGTCTGTATTATCATATCCACCAGTGCCTGGGGCCTTGCATCGGTGTCGTAAGCAAGGCGGAATATGCCAGGATGATAAAACAGATGGTTCTCTTCCTGGAGGGGAAAGAAGAAAAGGTAGTGGCGGCGCTGGAAAACGAAATGAAAAAAGCCGCTGAGGCTTTGAATTTTGAGAGAGCATCCATCCTGAGAGACCGAATCCAGGCCATCGAAAGTGTTATCGAGGGGCAAAGAATCGCCGCAACCGTCAAGGGGGAACAGGACGCGATAGCCTTTGTCAGTGAAAAAGACCAGGCCTATGTCCAGGTTTTCTTCATCCGTGGCGGCAAGCTGATTGGCCGGGAAAGCTTTGTCTTACAGGGCACTGGCGCAGAAGAGCCGCAGCAAATCATGTCTAGCTTTATCAAACAGTATTATGCCCACGCTCCTTATATCCCTCCCTTGATAATACTCCAACATCCCGTCGAGGACAGGCTGACTATTGAGAACTGGTTGTCGAGTAAGAGGGGGACTAAAGTCCGTCTTGAGGTGCCTAACCGGGGCAGTAAAAAGCAATTACTGAAGATTGTGGCCGATAATGCCCAGCAGGGTTTACAGCGGCTCAGGATTAAGCATCTTGCCGTACCTATGGTGCTGACTGCTGCTCTGGAAGAAATCAAAAAGGAACTACGCTTGCCGCGTCTACCGGCAAGGATAGAGTGCTATGATATATCAAACATACAGGGAAGGGCAGCCGTCGGTAGCATGGTGGTCTTCGAGCAGGGAAAGCCCAAGCCGTCCCATTATCGCCGGTTCCGCATAAAGGCTGTATCGGGGGCAGATGACTACGCCATGCTTCAGGAGGTACTGCGGCGACGGTTCAAACGTGCTGGCACCAAAAGTACCGAAACACCTTCGGCTAACTGGGCGGTATTGCCTGACCTTGTTCTTATTGACGGCGGCAAAGGACAGCTTAGTGCCGCCCTTGCGGTGATACAGGAAATTGGTATTGAGTCAGTCTCGGTGGCAAGTTTGGCTAAGGAAAGAGAAGAGATTTTCATACCGCAGCAGGTAGCGCCGATAATCCTTCCCGGTAGCTCCCCGGGTCTACAGTTGCTCCAGCGCTTGCGGGATGAAGCCCATCGCTTTGCCCTGGGCTATCACCGTACGGTGCGTAAGAAAGAAGCTTTTGTTTCGGCTCTGGACCTAATCCCGGGTATTGGCCCTAAGCGCAAGCGCGCGCTTTTGAAGCAATTTGGTTCGGTACAGCGCATTCGTGAAGCTTCTGTTGAAGAACTGGCGGCTACCAGTGGATTACCACATAATCTGGCGCAAAAGATAAGGGAATACCTCTAAGGTTCTCAAACCGTTATCAGCTTCTTTAATAAGAGAAGCCTAGAACTTATCAGAATGTCATTGCGAAGGCACACATTCGCGGAGTTTATACTGAGCGAAGCGAATGTGCTCAGTGTAAACTCCGGCCTGCGGCAATCCTCCGAAGATGATGATTTCAACCAAATGAGAACTATACTTTGCCTTAAAGGATATGCAAATCATCGTCTAAAGAGTAGAATTAGGTGTGTCGCCTTTCATTGTTGACCTGGAGAAGTAATACGATTTCTGGGGATTTCTGACAAAGGACTTATGAACAGATGGAATTGAGTCAGATATTGGCTATCGTCATCTTCGTGGCGATGTTTATTGCCATCATCGTCGGCAAGGTACATCGTTTTATTCCGGCACTTGTTGGTGCCGCCCTTACTATCATCGTCGTTTTCCTCCTCGTCCTGAAAAGCCCGCAGGCAGTTTCCAGTGTGCTTAATCTGGGGCAACTCGGCCAGCTCCAGTTCTGGCTGCCTGGGGAAGAGCCGATGGAATCCCGTGGGGTAAACTGGCAGACCATCATTTTTATCGGGGGCATGATGGCCATGGTGGAAAGTATGGCGGAGGCAGGGTTTTTCAACTGGCTCTGTCTCTACTTCGCCAAGCTGGTTAATTACCGGGTCATTCCCATTCTGCTTACTTTTATGCTGCTCTCCGGTTTTCTGGCAATGTTCATTGATAGCATCACCGTCTTATTATTTATGACGGCCATCACCATCGAACTGGCCCGCCTGCTCAAATTCGACCCGGTTCCCGTTGTCATTGCCATGATATTTGCGGCGAACACCGGTGGTGCTGCCACCATGTCCGGCGACCCGCCGAACATAATTGTGGGTACTGCTTTCGGTTACACTTTTCGTGACTTTATCATTAATACCGGTCCCATTGCCTGGGCGGGAATAATTCTGGCTTTAATCTACTTCTATCTTGTCTTTCGTAAATCGTTAACTTCAGCGCCGCCGGGAGATAAGGCTACCATTGCGCAGTATCCCAAACCAAGTCAAGCTATCACGAACCTTCCTCTTTTTCTGATAGACGTGCTTATCTTCATCCTGATGATAGTTTTGCTGGTTACGCACGCTCAGACAGGCCTGTCCGTAGCCACAATTGGCGTTATCGCTGCTTTCTTGACGCTGGTATTCGCCTGGAAGAGAGCGCCTCATATTATGAAGCGGCTGGATTGGCGGACATTGCTTTTCTTCCTCGGATTGTTCGTCTCCGTGGGTGGGCTGGAGGAAACCGGTGTGCTCAAACTACTGGCTAAGTATATCGGGGACATATCAGGAGGAAACTTAGCGCTGGTGATACCCATTATACTCTGGGTTTCTGCCCTTGCTTCAGCAATAGTGGATAATATCCCCTTTGCCGCGACCATGGTCCCGGTAATCGCTAACCTGTCTCAAACCACCGGCCTGCCGTTGCCGCCGCTCGCCTGGACACTCTCTTTGGGGACAGATATCGGCGGTAACGCTACTCCCATCGGTGCCTCGGCAAATGTGGTCGGCACCGCTATTGCGGAAAGAGAGGGATACCACATTAGCTGGGGGAAATTCCTCAAATACGCGGTGCCGCCTTCCATCCTGGTAGTTGCCCTTTCCTGGCTGATGCTAGCGGTGCGATATAGTTAGACGGGAGATGAAAATGTTTGCAAGAATTCTGGTGCCGTTGGATGGTTCCGAGTTTGGCGAGTTAGCCCTTCGTTATGCCGAAGAGCTGGCTGGCGCTTTTGGCGCGGAGTTAACGTTACTTCTTGTCTGCGAACCGGCGGAGGCGAAATATCGCCATATGTCACAATTATACCTTGATAAAGTTGCGGCGGAGGCGAAAGCTAGAATCAATGCTTCTCCGTCCGGGGCGCAGGTAAAAGCGGTAATCTCGGACGGGGTGGCGGCGACAGAAATCACCGACTTCGCTAATAAGAATGACACCAATCTCGTTATCATGGTGTCGCACGGGCGCTCGGGCATGAAATCATGGTCAATAGGGAGTACGGCCACTGAGGTAATCCAAAGAGCAAGTCAACCAGTGTTATTGGTTAGAGCAGGTGCCCCGATAGCGAGAGCGAACAATGAAAAGGTACTCCGCCAGATTCTGGTGGCGTTGGATGGCTCCGAAATCAGTGAGGCAACGCTACCTTATATCAGGGAATTTGCCAGCAAACTAGAGTTAAAGGTTATTCTCCTCCGGGTTGTACCTACCGGTGAGCATGTTCACACTGTGGGCGGACTGGACTATATTCTTTTTCCCGAGCAGTTGGTTGAAAAGATGAAAACGGAAGCCCAACAATATCTTGAAGCGACAGGCGCGCTATTTAAAGAGACGAAGGCCGAGGTAGGGTACGAGGTAAGGGAAGGAAATGCGGCTGAAGAGATTATCAGAATGGCTGACCAGAACTGCAGCTCTTTGGTTGCCATGTCATCGCACGGGCGCTCCGGAATAAAGCGCTGGATATTCGGCAGTGTTACCCACAAAGTCTTGCATGGCGGGAGTAGACCGATTTTGCTGGTGAAAGCCAGGGGGTAACGGCGTGGAGACATATGCCGAACGGTCTCTTTGCCATTGGTTGCTTTAACAGGCGACTATGCGCTATGATAAAGACGATAAAATGATAACCTCTGGCTCGGCAACTAAACGAAGCCGGGCTTCTCTTCATGCCTTCATCATGCCCCTGTAGCTCAGGTGGATAGAGCACCGGCCTCCGAAGCCGGTTGCGGGCGTTCGAGTCGCCCCAGGGGCATATTCAGCGATGGACACGGAAAAGCAAAATATGGAGCAGGAGGTAGAATGACCGAGAGAAACGGACTTGTGGAAATCAGGTGGCATGGGCGGGGTGGTCAGGGTGCCGTTACCTCCGCCGAGCTGCTGGCAAAAGCCGCCATCGGGGAGGGTAAGTATGCTCAGGCTTTCCCTAGTTTCGGTCCAGAGCGTAGAGGCGCCCCGGTTCTTGCCTTTGACCGCATCAGTGAGAAAAAGCCCATTCGGGTCAGGGCAGAAGTTCTGGAACCTGATGTGGTGGTGGTTCTCGACCCCAGTCTGGTACGCATCGTCAATGTTACTTCTGGACTCAGAGAAAATGGTATTGTGGTGATTAATGCCAAGAAGCCAATCGAGGAAATTAAGGCGGAGTTCGGCAACAAATGGCGTGTTGCTGTGGTTGATGCGACAAAAATCGCCCGTGAGATGCTGGGAGTCCCTATCGTCAATACCACGATGCTGGGAGCGCTGTTAAAGGCTACCGGCGTGGTCACGGTGGATTCCCTGGTCGAGCCTTTACGGGAGCGATTCGAGCGTTTGGCGGATAGAAATATCAATGCCATGAAAAAGGCTTTTGAGGAAACAACGGTAAAGGAGTAACAGGTTGGTTAAGAAAGAAAGTGATTTGACCTGGAAAGACCTGGAAGTTGGGACGATAGTGACCGAGCCGGGTAGTGCCAGCTGGTATGAGACCGGCGGCTGGCGCTCGCAAAGGCCGATTCTGGATAAGAGCAAATGTAACAAGTGCGGGCTGTGCTATATTTTCTGCCCGGATGCCTGCTATACCCAGGAAGAAGATGGCTATTTCATCGCTAGCATGTTCTATTGTAAGGGCTGCGGTATTTGTGCCACGGAATGTCCGCGTAAGGCAATAACGATGCAGCAGGAGGAAGGATAATGGCGAAAAGAGTCGGCATAGAAGTTTCTGTAGCCATCGGTGAAGTAGCCAAGCTGGCCGATGTTGACGTCGTCGCCGCCTATCCGATTACCCCGCAAACTCACATCGTCGAGCACCTTGCTGAGCTGGTGGCGAACGG
>ORJL011471505.1_pt1 | contig 10360 bp, 9 predicted proteins | sample 1779941 | NCBI WGS metagenome assembly ORJL01 (sample SAMEA104232317, study PRJEB22302) | groundwater metagenome | biome: forest; feature: aquifer; material: groundwater | place: USA | collected 2011-08-07 | depth 5.8 m | reverse complement strand
CATGCCTTTAATCAAAAAGGCCTTCAACCACAAGGAGGGGAAATAGTGAACACTCTACCAATTTAAGAAATTCCATTTTGGTTACGGGTGGTACACTTTTCAATTCCCATAAATGGTACACTTTTCATTCCTATTGACAATTGCCTCACTTTATGAAACATTCGAACCCAAGGAAGCAAGACGCCTTGCGGAACGACTCGATATTCATTACACGCCGAAACATGGTAGCTGGTTGAACATGGCGGAAATCGAACTCAGCGTCCTGAAAGGACAGTGCCTTGATCGCCGGATTTCCGATATGGCAACCATGCAAGCCCAAGTGACTGCTGTCCCCGGTCGCGATAAAATGAGCCAATAATGATCGTGAAGAAGTGAGCCACTTCGGAGGTGAAGTTACTGGGAGAAAAGGTTATGGAATAATTTTTTCTCTCATCATTGTAAGCGAGGTGGCGCATTTGAAAAAAAGGAGACCGTTTTGGACATATTGTTGATGGAGAGAAAGGGATTGACCCAGCGGCAGATCGCCAAGAAGCTGGGTATCAGCCGCAATACCGTAAAGAAGTACATTGAACATAAGGGATATCCTGGGCCGGACCGGATCAAGATAAACAGGAAGAGCATGCTGGACCCGTTTCAGGGAACATTGCTGCGTGGCTTAAGGAAGACATGGAGTACAGGGCTACTTGGATATATGACCACCTTCGACCGATGGGTTTTTCCGGGAGCTACGAGATTGTAAAAAGGGCGGTTCATGCCGTCAAGGAGGAGCGGCAGCGGATTGCCTACATGCGCTTTGAGACGGAACCGGGTTTTCAGTCGCAGGTGGATTTCGGAGAGTTTCAGGTTGGGAATGCCGACGGTACAATCCTGAAGCTTTATCTATTCTCAATGATTCTCGGCTATTCCCGACTGATCTACTCAGAGTTCGTTGAACGGTGTGATTTGCCGACGTTTCTGGACTGCCATATCCGTGCCTTCGATTATTTCGGTGGCGTTACTGGTGAGATTCTCTATGACCGGATGAAGAATGTCTATATCGGCAAGATGGCCGGCAAGGACAAGTTCAATGACACCCTGCAGGGATTTGCCTTACATTATGGTTTCAAGCCGGAGGTAGCTCCCGCCTATGCCGCCTGGGTAAAGGGCAAAATTGAGCGGCCCTATCACTTTATCAGAGAAGGGTTCTGGCGGGGATACGGTTTTACCTGCCGTGAGACAGCTAATCGTGAGCTACTCCAATGGCTTCAGCTCAAAGACGAAAGGATTCACGGGACAACCCATGAAGTTGTATTGCACCGATTCGAGCGAGAGCGGCCCCAGCTACAGGTACTGCCTCCCCAGGCATTCGACACGTCCTGGCGGGTTTATCGCAAGGTTTATAAGGACTGCACCGTTCGTTTTGAAGGCAACAGCTATGTTGTCCCCCATACCCTGGTGGGGAAGGATCTTGTCCTGCGCGTCAAGGATAAACGCATGCGGATCTTTGATGATGATTGTTTGGTTGTGACCTATGACATTCCTTACGGCAAAGGTCATCTGGTTCAGGACAAACGATTCTATGAAGCGCTGAAAAAGGATCAGGATATGAACCGGCGCAAGTACTGTCAGGGCAGGCGCGGCAAGGGGCGTGCTAAATGCACGATCAGCCCGGTAAAACCACTTTATGACATGGATGTCGAGGTCAGACCTTTTTATGTTTACGATCGTATCGCCGGGGAGGTGCGGACATGAGCGAAACCTTGGTCCTTGATCGTATCCAAACCAGCCTGATCCGGCTGCGGCTTCCCCGGATAGGAGAAATCCTGGGAAGTGTGATGCAAGCGGCAGAGGCAGGTGGGAAGAGCTACCTCTCCTTTCTCGATGATCTTCTGGAGGAAGAGGTCGGCTGCCGTGAGCAGCGCCGTGTGGAAACATCAGTGAAGATATCGGGCCTCCCCTTTATCAAGAGTATTGATGAGTTCGACTTTGCCTTTCAGCCCAAGCTGGATCGCCAGAAGGTGATGTCGCTTTTTGATCTGACTTTTATCAGGCAAAAAGGCAATGTGATCTTTCTGGGTCCGCCCGGCGTCGGCAAAACTCATCTGGCTGTCTCACTTGCCTTGAAGGCCTGCCAGGCCGGTATGAGCATCTATTTTACCACCATGGAGGACCTGATCGGAAAGTTGAAAAAAGATCATGGTGCCGAGCGGAAAGGTAGAGGCAGAGGCTACAACAAATCGGCGTTGGTGATCGTAGATGAGGTTGGCTACACACCGATCGACAGAGAGGAGTGCAATCTCTTTTTCAGGTTCATTGCCAATCGCTACGAGAAGGCCAGCACCATTGTCACGTCCAATAAGGCCTTCTCCGATTGGACCGAGCTGTTCCAAGACCCGGTCATTGTAACGGCCTTCCTGGACCGCCTGCTGCACCATAGCGTGGTCATCAACATTAGGGGCAACAGCTACAGGCTGCGTGGAAAAGTCGGAAAGGAGGGTACGGAAATGAGCCAGGAATGAAGGACCGGGTGGCTCACTTTTCACGACCGAAAATGGCTCACTTCGAAAAGACCGTTGACAACTGCATGGGAAAGAAACCGAAATAACAGCGCGAGAAAAATTAACTGGCAATTCACAACGCCGGACGCTCGGATCAAGCTGAAACGTCTTTACCCGAACTTATAGGCGTTACATGGTACTAGGTTGAATTAATAACTCAACTTTCGCAGGAGCGAAAAACAAGTAATATATTGTAATTATTAATATTATAGCGTCACAAAGTGTGATATATAGGTTTTGTTCCCCAACAAAAGCCCATTACCACACGAGGTGACGCTATGAGCCAGATTGTATCAGACATCGTTTACTGTGAAAACCAGATTCATCAGTTCTTTCAAAATCAGAAGATATGCAGCCTGTTGAAGCGCAGCAATATCGACAAGCAAAAGGGCGTTTCTCCGGTCGCCGTATTCCGCGCACTGTTCACGCTGATCTTTACCGGCAAAAATCTGTTTCGTACCCTTGAATCAGGTGGAAGCTGCGGCATGGCCAAGGACACGGTGTACAGGTTTCTCAACTCGGTTCATGCCAATTGGCGCAGATTCCTTCTGTTGTTGAGTTTCCGAGTGATCCGCGATGAGCTTGAGCCGCTGACCGGCACCGCCAACATGAAAGTGCTGATCGCCGATGATACGCTTTACCGTCGCAATCGGAGCAAGCATGTCGAGTTGCTTTCACGGGTCTTTGACCACACCGACAAACGGTATTATCGCGGCTTCAGGATGCTCACCCTAGGATGGTCAGACGGCATCAGCTTTCTACCCGTCTCCTGCGCGTTGTTGGCTTCCAGCAAGGAAAATAACCAGCTGGCTCCAATGCGCACCGACCTCGACCGTCGCACCAACGGTGCAAAACGTCGCCGGGAGGGGCTCCGCAAGGCAACCGATGTTCTTGTCGAGATGGTGTCCGAGATCACGGCAAGCGGTATTCAAGCCAGTCATCTTCTGTTCGACAGCTGGTTTGCCAATCCCGCGACCATGAGGAAATTGCTTGCCAAGGGGATGCACACCATCTGCATGCTCAAGGTCACGGAAAAGATCTACTATCGCTACCAGGGGGAAGCCCTCCATCTGGCAGCCATCTACAGGAAGATTCGTAAACGACGGGGCCGCGCAAAGATTCTCGCATCGGTCATGGTGGAGATCGGCGAGGATGAAAAGGGGATCCCTGTATCGGCAAAGATCGTGTTCGTCCGGGATCGGCGCATCAAAAAGTGGCTGGCCCTGCTGTCCACTGATACCGCCTTGGGCGACGAGGAGATCGTCACGGCCTATAAACGGAGATGGGACATCGAGGTGTTCTTCAAGGTTGCCAAGTCGTTTCTCAACCTTGCCAAAGAATGCCAGGGGCGATCATATGACGCGCTCGTTGCCCATGCCACCACGGTGTGCTGCCGATACATCATGCTGGCCTTAGCCAAGAGGATGAACCAGGACGCCCGAACGCTTGGAACACTGTTTCACGCCTGTTGCGAAGAGCTGAAGCAAACCGGCTACGCTGAAGCAGTGGTACTCTTACTCACTTTGCTTAAACAGGCATCAAGTGCCATTGTTGGCATTTCCAAAGAGCTGATACGTTCCTTCGTGGAGCGATTCCTGGAAGAATTACCGCCGTTTTACAAAGTCCGGCTGCTTCTTTCAGGTAAAATATAACCATGTTCTTCTTAAATATCAATATGATGAGCACACTAAAGAGTGTGCGAAAGTTGAGTTAATAATTAATAATGTTTATCAGGTAGGTTTTGATGCTTTGCCCTTAGCAAGTAACATTCATATGTTAGCAGTCATCAACTTAGCAATCGCTAGTGTCTCGTCAATTAAGAAATGTCATTTCGACCGCAGGGAGAAATCTAAGATTTCTCAGTCGTCAAGACTCCTTCGAAATGACAGAGTATCGTTGACATGACACTAGGCTGTACTCCTAGTTCACTGCAATCTATAACCCTAACACGAATATCCCCTAGTTTTTTATTATGACTAATATCATCATTCCCCGTATATTCGGCGGCATTGGTAACCAACTCTTCATTTACGCCGCCGCCCGCCGTCTGGCGATAGTGAACAAGGCCGAGCTAGTACTGGACGATGTGAGCGGTTTTGTTTGGGACCATGCTTACCAAAGAAACTACCAGCTTGACCACTTCAACATACCCTGCCGCAAGGCAAGTGCTACTGAGCGCCTTGAACCATTTTCACGAATCCGACGATATCTGAAACGACATATTAATCAGTATCGACGTTTTGAACATCGTCATTACATACAGCAAGTCGGGCGGGACTTTGATCCACGCTTACTTTTGATAAAGCCTCGGGGTAAGCTATATATTCAAGGCTACTGGCAAAGCGAGAATTATTTTAAAGATGTTGAACCCATTATTCGGCTTGATTTAAAAATTTGCCCACCCACCGATGAAATCAATCGATGCATGGCTGATCAATTATGTAAGCAAACTGCTGTAGCGGTGCATGTACGTTTTTTTGATGAATCGCTAGCCCATAGCATGAATAATGTACCTGCGGATTACTATACTCGTGCAATCTCGAAAATGGAGGCGCAAGTTCCACAAGCGCATTATTATATTTTTTCTGACCAACCTGAATTGGCGAAAAAATTGGTTTCATTGCCAAACGAGCGTATTACACTAGTTTTTCATAATCAGGGTGATGAAAATGCATTTGCTGACTTGTGGCTCATGTCGCAATGCCAGCATTTCGTGATCGCTAATAGTACTTTTAGTTGGTGGGGAGCGTGGTTGTCAGATTATCCTGAAAAAGTTATCATTGCCCCGAATCTAAGGCTTGAGAATGGATATATGACATGGGGATTCAAAGGTTTGATTCCGGAAGATTGGCATTTAGTATAAGTTAGTATATGGAAAAGCCACGTATCTCAGTTTTGTTGTCATGTTATAATGGATCAAGCTGGTTATCCCAAGCTATAGAAAGCATATTGAACCAAACTTTAGGAAATTTCGAGTTCATTATAGTTGATGATGGGAGTACTGACAACTCGCTTGAAATTATAAAAGGATATGCACAGCAAGATTCACGCATTGTCGTCTTGGTTAAAAAGAATACTGGACTTGCCGATTCTCTGAATAAAGGGATTGAGATTGCTAGAGGTGATTGGATAGCGAGAATAGACGCTGATGATATAAGTGAACCATTAAGGCTATCGAAGCAGCTGATTATTGCTGAAAGCAAACAGAATATTTTGTTTGTCGGGAGTGGCCTATTTGCAATAGATGAAACCGGTTCAATTTTAAAAACATATCATTATCCTATTTGCCATAGATTGCTTGTAAGAAACCTTTGTACTACCCTTAAATTTCCTCCGCATTCTTCTGCTTTTTATCGAACAGATGTTGTACGAGCAATTGGAGGATATCGGCCCAGAATCAAAAGGTCGCAGGACTGGGATTTATGGCTACGTCTATCACAATTTGGTCAACTAGCATGTGCTTCAGAAGCACTTGTCAAGGTTCGTCAGCATCCGCAGCAAATCTCGAATGATGACTCTGGGAAAAAGTCTCGAATATACAATAAAATTGCACTAATTAGCTATTTGTTACGTCAAAATGGTTATATTGACCCAGTTCAAGAAAACGATAAAGTGTTCGAATGTTTCTATGATTTTGTAAAGCGTAGGTTAGATGAAGTTCGTTTACACGATTTCAAGGACTATGTTTATAACGTTAAAACGCAGCTATCTACGATAAACGCTGATTTTGGGAGTGTTTTAAAAGCTGCTCATTATATTTTTAGTGAACCTCATTTTATGTGTCGATATTTGAGAGGTTACATGTTTGGTGACAAATTTGCCAATGAAGTCGCCCATGAATGGATGAAATATTATTCACAGGTAGAAAATATCGATCGAATAAAAAAATGCGGTTAAATGTGTTCAGTGGGAGCATAATTAAATGTTCAAATACTATCGGGGGTTGAACTCATATGTTGTCTAATAAAGAAGAATTTCTTCCATTTGCATTACCCGAGATTGGTGATGAAGAAATAAATGATGTTGTCGAGTGCCTTCGTTCGGGTTGGTTAACAACTGGACCAAAAACTATGCAATTCGAGCGAGACTTTGCCTTGTTCGTTGGTGGCTCCGTGGAAGCAGTAGCTGTAAATTCGGCCACTGCTGGTCTTCATTTGGCCCTCGAGGCAATTGGAATAGGCCCTGGGGATGAGGTAATCACAACAACTCATACCTTTACGGCCACTGCGGAGGTAATTCGATATCTTGGCGCAACTCCCGTATTTGTAGACATTGATGCTAATACCTTGTGCATGGCTGTTAATGCCATCGAATCAGTAGTAACACCTAGATCGAAGGCCATTATACCTGTCCATTTTGCTGGCCTATCAGTCGATATGGATGCAGTTTTGAAACTGGCTTCAAAATATGATTTGAGAGTAATTGAGGATGCTGCGCACGCACTACCTACGACTATTGATGGCAAGATCATAGGTTCTCTTAATAGTGACGCAGCTGTTTTCAGTTTTTACGCAACTAAAACCGTTACTACAGGTGAGGGTGGCATGCTCGTTACGCATAATAAACAGATTGCGGAAAGAGTACGGACGATGCGTCTTCATGGAATTGATCGGGATGTTTTCAATCGTTACACAAACAAAAGATCGAATTGGTATTATGAAGTAGTTGCTCCAGGCTATAAATACAATATGACGGATATTGCTGCATCAATTGGCATAAATCAGCTTAAAAAAGCGTATGATTTCCAGAAAAAACGGGCACGTATTGCCGAAATTTATAATAATGAATTTTCGAAATTCCCGGTTATTTTGCCACCTGGCGCCACACGAGGAGATATGCATTCACACTATTTATATGTATTGCAGCTTCGAAATGATACTGCAATTAATCGAGACCAATTCATTGAACGTTTATTCAAATTTGAAATTGGGTGCAGTGTCCATTTTATTCCATTGCACTTACACCCATATTGGCGAGATACATTCCACCTGTCCTCAGAAATGTTTCCTGTATCTCAAACAATATATGAGAGATCAATCTCTCTGCCTATTTATTCCAGAATGACCAATCATGATGTACAGCGAGTCGTAGACGCTGTTAAAGCTATTCTCGGTTCTGTTAACTCTCGTCCTTTATTGAAATGAAATTTAGCCAAACGTCAGATGTTATTATTGGTGTTGATGCCACCAATATCCGTGCAGGCGGTGGTGTAACGTACTTGACGGAAGTTTTAGCAGTTGCATTGCCAGAGAACTTTGGCATCAATAAAGTAGTAATTTGGGGAAATGCGCAAGTACTAGCGAAAATTCCACCAAAACCGTGGTTAAAAAAAATCGTCAATCTGCCATTGGACTCGAATTTGATTTCAAGAACATGCTGGCAAGTATTTAAGCTCTCAAAAGAAGCAACGTCCCAAAAATGCAGTGTTTTGTGGGTCCCCGGAGGCAGTTACTTTGGATGGTTCAAGCCTTTTGTAACTATGAGCATGAGTATGCTCCCGTTCGAATTCAAAGAGAATCGACGATATGGCATTTCTATTGCTTTTTTCAAGCAGCTGTTATTAAAATATACACAATCTAGTAGCTTTTCTAGAGCCGATGGTGTTTTATTTCTAAGCGAATATGCTAGACGTTCTGTCGAAAAAGTTACAGGACTTCTTCGTGGGGATGTATTCGTTGCTGCTTTTGGGATCAATCGACAATTCTACCATAAACCACGTCAACAGCGGTCTATCAAAGAATGTTCTAATATCAATCCATTCAGGATACTTTATCTTTCCTTTGTTGGCCCATATAAGCATCAATGGAATGTTGTTGAAGCTGTTTATTTACTTCGTAAAAGGGGATATCCGGTGGTACTTGATCTTGTTGGCCCGCTTGAACATAAGCCGTCAGTAGTGCGGTTACATAAGACAATTGATAGAAATGATCCAGATCATTCATGGTCCTTTATCCATGGTTCAATACCCTATTCAGACCTTGTTCATTTTTTTCTTAGGGCTGATCTATTCGTTTTTGCCTCTAGTTGTGAGAATTTTCCTAATATTCTCGTTGAAAGTATGGCATCTGGGCTGCCTATTGCGTGCTCTAACCGGGGCCCCATGCCTGAAATTCTCGGTGATGCGGGGGTGTATTTTGATCCAGAAAACCCTTCTGATATTGAGCGGGTACTTAATCAATATATTACATCCCTAGTATTACGCTCTTCTATGTCACAATCGAGCTACGAGTTGAGCAAATTGTATACATGGGAACGTTGTGCCGATCAAACTTTCAGAGCTCTCTCGGAAATTGCATCCAAGGGGCATGTTGCCTGATTACCAACCGTGGGGGAGTCAATAACTTTTACACATAAACGAACTGCAAAAAGGATAACTACGGATGAGGCGAATCGATTATTTTTATTTGAAGGTAAAGAGGGCTTGGGCCAGTGGAACTCTGTTGGAGAAATCTATCAGATTATTGTTTACAATGGTTAGACGGCCCTTTGAAGTGCTTATCGGTTATATAAACTTACAAAAAGAAGATCGGAACTTAAACATTAAAGATGGTTTCGCTGATCACCGTCAGAAGAAATCTCACCACCGTACCAATCCCGATCACCTCCGTAGGATAATCGCTGCCTATAAAGCGTCGAAACAAGCTCAACATCAGGCTGCATTGCCGTTTCAGATCCGCGGCCTTTGGGATGAATGGTTATCCATTAATTACAGGGAACTCATTGTCGCGTTGGAAGCTGAGGAAGTTTCAGCTCTCGCATTCTTATTAGAAAATTTCTATCGCGAGCAGTTTACAATTGGTACAGGAGGGTATGACAATTATCTTAGTTATCGCAAACTCCTTGGCAGTCTCTATATCAAATATGTGTGGTGTACATATCGTAACAAGCTTCTGTCGCTTGATTTTGATCTTAAGAAAATAAACTTTCCATTTGTAGGTAATCCGACAGGTGTCATTTTTAACGGGAATGTTATTTCTCATGAAACCCTCCGGCATGCTTATCATGCTGTGGAGATGTGCGAAGTATTGCGGGATATTACCAGAGCAAACATTGTGGAAATTGGCGGCGGTTTAGGAGGCCAAGCTTACCAAACAATACGAATGAGTGGTGAGCAGATTTCAAAATACCTCGTGTTTGATATTCCAGAGGTAGCTGCGATTAGTGCCTACTTTTTGCTGTCAGCCTTTCCGGATAAATGCGTGCGGTTGTTCGGTGAGGGATCAGTTTCCGTAGCTTCTTGTGAGGAATACGACATAGCAGTATTTCCACATTTTACAATTAATCAATTGCCTGCTTCATCGGTTGACCTATTTTATAATTCGTGTAGTTTCTCGGAAATGGATGGGGTATCCTCTATGGCGTACCTATCAATTATTGAACGCGCTTGCCGCAAATATTTTTTGCACGATAATCATGACACGGTTTTTAAGTTCAGAAACCCTGACGGTTCAACCTCGGAAAATGTCATCGGATCAAGGCTGATTCCTAACAAAGATTTATTCAAGCGAATCTTCAAGAAGACTCGTGTTCACGGCATGCCTGAAGATAGATATTTCGTACACTTTGAGTATCTATACGAAAAACTCTTGCCACCCTGTTGAATATGCGATATCCCAGCGCTAAGCACCCCCCATAATCCTGGCAGTCCAAGAGAGACCTTTGAATTTCTCCCGGAATCGGTTAATTTGTCATTCCCGTGAAAACGGGAATCCAGTCCTTTTATAGTGGACCCCGAAATTTGGACAGTGTGATAAGTTACACTTGGGATATCAAAAGAGGAGGTCCAAGTGGAACAAATGCGCAAGAGGTATCCGCCTTCATTT
>ORJL010827320.1_pt1 | contig 10362 bp, 4 predicted proteins | sample 1779941 | NCBI WGS metagenome assembly ORJL01 (sample SAMEA104232317, study PRJEB22302) | groundwater metagenome | biome: forest; feature: aquifer; material: groundwater | place: USA | collected 2011-08-07 | depth 5.8 m | reverse complement strand
CCCCTCTCCTCGTAAGCTCGCCCAAGCCTCTTTACTCACAGCACTTTCATCAAAAATTGGATTGATGGCTTTCTGTTCCTCAATCCACTTGGTTTTATATGAAATCCATTGCTCTTGAAATTCAGCCCAGTTTTTAGGTTTTGTGTTTTCTTGAATCCATTGCTCTCTTAACCCTGACCAATCCGCCTCACTTACACTACCTTCATCAAAAGCCGGATTTGATACTTTCTGTTTCTCAATCCATGTGCTCTTAAAATCAATCCAACGAGTATCTTCAACGGTTTTGCGATTGCGTCCTAATACAGCTGCAACATAAGCATTACGACAACGAATCTCATCTGCCATCCTGAGCCTTTTTACATACTGAAGTCCTTCCTCACTTGCCTTTCTTTCAGCAAGCCACTGTTCTTCAAACTTTTCATACTCTGGCTCACGGTAGGACTTCCAAATTCCATACCCCTGAACAAGAACGAAAACTGCCCCCACCCCTACAAAAGTACCAACCAATGCTGCTGTAATGGCGATCGCACACCGATGACTTAATAATTCTTTAAAAACTTCTGGTCTTAAAAAACCAACCATGGCTTTTGCAGCTTCACCTGCAATAAAGAAAGCTTCACTTATAGCGGAACCAAAAGCTTGACCTGCGGCATACATCATATGGCTTACTTGCATTGCATGCTCTTGTACGGCATCAGGCGCAACAGCATGCGCTATGCTTACTGAAGAAGCGGCAATTAAAATACAGGCCAAAAGCCCTCGCCCTTGGAGCGGTTTATAACCATTAAGAGATTGTTCGGCCAATCCTAAACGGGTGAAAAATTTATAACGCTTTGCCAACTTAGAAGTTGCTTCCTGCAAGAGTAACCCAATTTGGTTTTTCTTTTGCAATATAGGTGTCTTGTCCGCAGCATTCAAAGTTTGAAGATGAATAGCTGTATTAACAAACTCGTCCAGCGCATCGTCAATTTCGAGTGCCACCTCTTCTGGAGCTTTGAGTGTTTCCGAAGCAAGTGCTTCATGGAAAGCGTCACGCACTTCTTTTAGTTTTGCTTGAAATTGTGGTGAATCAAATTGAGCAAAATCTGCAAAAGCACTAAAACGCATGTGAAGTTTTGTTTGTTCTTGAACGATAGCTTCAATATCACCCAATAAAACATCAGTGGTGCGAACTTCACGTGTGTCATAATCTTCATATTTAAGAGTAATTTTATCGTGGTTACCATGCGCTTCTAAAATATGCGCGCGACTCAAATCAACGCCAAAGGGCATGAAAAAGCGAGGGATCAAATCTGCATTCGCATAAGTATTTAAATCAATAACTTTTGGAATAGCCTCTCTACCTGTCGAACCTTCAGGTGGCAAAAAGACAAGATAGTTTCCGCAGCCTACAACACCTTGAGTTGCAACATTAAACTCTCGTACTGTTTTCACAGGGTCAGTCATTGTACCTTCACCAAATTTTAATGTTATTGTTTTGTAAGGGCTGCCTGAAGGAGCTAAAACAATTTGTGAACCCTCTTCAGTGTGGAAATGGCGAAGTGGAAGAGTATTAGCTTCACCATCAGTATCATTCTCAGACTGCCATGCGACAAGCCCTTGTGGATGGACTGGTTTTCTAAAGAAAGACGGGCGTTTTACTCTTTGATTCTTACCTGTGAGCTCATAAGGACCTTTTTGTTTAAGATAGTCGTAAAGATCAAGTTGGGTTTCAACTTCATGAAGTTTTCCGGGTAAAGCCTTTTCCACTCGAACACGAGTTTGTCTCACTTCACTTAAAAAACTCTCCATCATATGAGATTTTCCAGTGCCAAACATTAATTGCGCTGCTTCATCGTTTGTAGGTGGAGCAGGTCTTACCTCTTTACTTAAAACAACAACTGCATCTTCAGCTTTATCTGGAAGTAGTGATCTCTCACCTCTAGAAAGCGCCTTCATATCTGGAAAATAGCGATGAGGTTCTAAAAAATAACCAGCCATCACATCTTTATCAAAATGTCTCCCCCCATTTTCAGGAATGAAGGCATTTTTCACACCTGCACGCATATCTTTTAAAGCGCCCTGAATATCTTCTTGCATTGCTGCAACCAATTTTCGATGAGTTGGATCGTTTTCAAATTTTCTATCTTCCACTCGTTCAATATGCTCCATCGCTTCATTTTTTTGCTGTCGAGTTAGTGGGCGTATATCAACAACATGCGTCTTTGGATCTTCCCGTCGTGCTGCGATAGGCATACCCTCGCTATCACTTAAATACGTTGTGCCTTTTAAAATTTTTGCAAAAGGTTGAGAAGTAACTCTATCGCCGAGCTTCACTTGCTTTTTAAAGTGTGCATCTCTCTGCATGATTTCAAAATGGATTTCTTCTTCTAGTGGGGCAAGTTTTTTAGCAACAGCACCAAAAACTTGGGCCACACCTTTCACTCCAGTTTGAGCTTCAATAACTTGAGTTAAGCGATTAAATTCTTCTCTCCAAGCAAGAACAAATGCTGGATGCGCCATAACATCTGAATAGGAAAATACTTGGAGTAGAAATGCACTGTAAATATCAAGTTGTGTGCGCGAAAGAGTCATAAAAACTTTTTCTTCTTCTTTAACTCTTTCACATAATTCGAGCTCGCCTGTTGTTTCGTTGAATCTTATTTGTGTAATACGCTGTGGATTGGGCACGCCTGCAAACATAAAAAGAATAGGGAGAGTCTCCATATTTTCTCTCCAGGGTTCTAATTCGCTCGCAGTGGGCATCGCAAATTGATTGATATCACCAAAACTTCCAGTTTGATTTTCTGCATCTTCTGGAAATGCGTAAGGCCTAGTTCTCTTTGAATCTTCTCGTAAAGTAAGAGGTAATTTTCCATCCAGAGCTGGATTTATAAGCGTTACATGAGGTTCCTTAACCCCGAAAGAAACTAAAGGATGAATGGCGTCAGACAATGCCAAATTAAAATAATAAATATCTGGAGCATCGTCGCGTTGGAAACAAACATAATCTCCCACACGGCGGAGAGATTCCATTTTCATTTTAAAACTTAAATGAATAACGTGGCTATAACCAAAAACAATGGCTGTTCCGTCTCTCCACGGACCAATCCAAACCTGTTCACGTGTGTTGGGTAGAATAAAGCCCACTCGAGTAGAATCCGACCAGAAAGGGTCTGATGCTGGAAGGGCATCAATAGGATATTGCGTTTGAGATTTTTGAAAATAAGGATCGACTTCGAAAGAAGCTCCTGGTTTCTTTGCTTCCGTTGCCTTTCCAGTCTTATCACCCTCAGCCTCTGGAACCTTTGGTTCATAATGCTGCGCTGAAACTTCAACCAGGGCTTGTAGAATTTGTTTTGGTTCGAGACGTAGAGTTGGATTGTGTACTTGTGCCTGTTTTTCAAACTCACGACATAGGGCTTGAAATTCTGAGCTACCATTAAACCTTATATACAGGAGATTCACAGCTCCTTCTCTAGTATCGGAAGGTAATCGCGCTGCTAACTCAAGAGCTTCTGAAAATGAAACCATATGTACGAGTTCATTAAAGAGAGCCATTCTTATTTCAGAAGTTTCATTTCCATTTATAAAAGCCTTCACAAATGTTGCTTTAATATTAATATTTGGATCTTTTTGCAGATGAAGTAGGCGAGCTAAAGTACTGATCCCAAGTTTTTTAAGCTCCGTTGAATCAGATGCCAAAAGCAACTCACCAGCAATACGATCGAGCCCACGATATTGATAATTTGTTAGTTCACAAAGAGCGACCAACGCAATTTTTCTCACCTGTACAGAAAGGTATCTATTAACAGCAACTTCTTCTAGCACAGGAAGAAGTTTTTGATCCCCGTATTGTGTGTATTGTTTTGTTAATTTTCTAAGTGCCGCCAAAGCTATGTCGGAAACATGTGAATGCATGAGAATTTCATAAAGTGCATAATCCTGGCGCCCTTCCTCACAAATTTCAAATGCCCTGGCTACAAGTGCATTAGCATAATCCCATTGTGTAACAGAATTTTTGTCTAGTTTTTCTAAATAAAGAACTGCCTGGTGTTGTAAAAATGTTGAATGAGAATAAACAAGTTGTTTTATAAGTTCATCTTTTTGGAAAAGTAGCTCTCGATCTCCTACGCTTACATTGGCATAAGCATGCTCTAAAACATCCTCTAGAACAGGAAAAATTCTATGAAAGGCATATCCGGCTACGCGATCTAAAAATAATTTTTCATGTGTTCGAGAATGTGGTATTTCATCTTGTCTTGGTAAAATGATTAATAACTGATCTAAAGCACGAGCTGCTTCACGGAGCACCACAACAAATTCTTCATAGTGCATTTCAGCAAGACCTTCATGAATTTCTCGTGATGGATAAAAAAGCCAGTGAAGTAAAAGTTCAGCCTGTTCTGAAATGATAATATCTTTGCCTTTATCTTCGCCAAGTTCACCGAAAAGTCTTTCAACATCTTCTTCCGTGAAAGAATCCCACGCACGTGAAGCAAGTAATTTTAAAAGAATACCTTCTGTGTGACGAACTGGAGCATCAGGATCAGCCTGCGACAAAGTACCCACATACAACGTTTCTTCAATCGCTTGGTGAATAACAGGGTCTGGGTCATCTCTCATGGCTTCAAGAGTGGAGCGAGCCGCTTCTCCGAAACTTGCAAAAAATTGAATAGCATCTAACCTAACCAATCTATCTTTATCTACAAGTAGCGAGGCAAGTGACATAAGATCTAGATGAAACTTTTCTTCCCCTAAATCATAACCCTTTTTACAGCAGGCTCAGAACTCCCTAGTAATGTCACAACAGAGCGTCTTGCAGGTTCTCCTATTTTTACAAGTTGAAGGGCAGCTTCTTTTTGAAGTTGTTCTTCTCGTGCTTCTTGAATGGCTTGAACTAAAAGCGCAATGGCCACTTCTTTTTCAAGTTGATTGAGTAGTTCGAGTGCTTTTAATTTTTTCTCTAAACTTTCTTCACCAAAAAGAAGAGCTCGAACACTCTCTTCTGTGACTTCTTCTTCACTCTCACGTGCCGATGCTGAACCCGGGCCAGAAATACTTTGTCCGCCGCCCAAAGATGCCATAACAGCACTAGAATCTGTTGATGGAGAGGCACCAAAACCATAAACTTTGTAACGCAACGGGCTTCGAAGGGCTTCTTTGTGTTCTTCGGAACCTTCTTCAACAATTTTTAAAACAAGGGCATCATTGTTTCCATTGGGATCATTCTCAACAATAACAATAAATTTTTTGACTGGTTTTGCTGGATCGTAAGGCTCGCCCGTGACAATTGTTTCAGAAACAATAGACGGAAAATCATAATCACCAAAAATATTTTTATCTAAAAATACGTAGATACCGCCCGCATTATTATTTTGAACTATTGTGGTTCGTGGCAAAATGGATGTGAAAGGAGCTTGCTCTACTTGTGGGCGTGCCGGAATAATTTCTGGAAGAACACTTACTGAACCAAGCCTAGGTGATGGCGATGAGGGTGAAAAAATATCTCCGAATGGTTTTGTTAAAAATCCAAATGGGTTTTTTGCAAATGAACTGGGTGATTCTTGTGGAGTCCATGTTGACTCTCCGCCATTTAAAATACCTGGATCGGTGGCAATTGTTTCTTCATAATAAGCCCCCTGACCTTCGAGTGGAGTTCTTGGATTGCCACGCGGAATAATAAAACCTTCGCCACTGGGTGGTGGGCCTTGACCGCGAGGCAAGTAAACCCATTCTGGCATGTAATTATCTGGAGTGTTCCGTATCCACACTGGTCCGTCTGGATGACCCGGTCTTGGATTGTATATGAACGAATTTATATCTGCATCGGATGTTTGGGTTCGACCAGGCTTCATGCGCATGCTGTTTGTTCCCCACATAACATTTTCTGAAAGGGCTAATCCATCGTGTGTTGTTCGGGTTAAATTTATTGGAAGCTCTAGCTGTTTAGCCCGTAAAACACGAACGCCCTGCGCGCCCATTCCAAAAAGCATGAGAGCTGAAAAATAACTTTCAAAATATTGATCGTTTTTGTGAAACTCAACAGTTTGGACTCCGACAAGTAATCCACCTACTACTGTTGTTGTAATGGGGGCTACTTCAAATGCTACTTGAAAGGCCGCTGCAATGGGCAGCATACAAACAAGATTCGTTATAAATCTTCCAGTCCAGGTTCCTGTATTAGGTAGTGGTTCATTGTAAACAATGTGGTTCAAATTTGGTGCTGATGCAAAAGCCGCTGCAAAACCAGCAACAACAAGTGTGCCAGTTGGGCCGAGTACCCACGCTGACATGCTAGATATTATAAGTGCACCACCCACTCCTGACATAGTAGCTGTGAAAGCAAGCATGGCTCGTGAAAGTGGAAGAATTGTAGGTTGCGCTCCTGTCCACGAACTCCAGTAATCAGCTTTTTTGAAAACATAAACAGGCTCTTGTCGAGTGTTGGCTTCATAAGCTTGAACATAATCGGCAATCAAAGCGTAAAATAATTCGTGACCTACTTCACCAGGATTTTCTGGATACGTTGCTTCAAAAAATTCATTGAGTAAGTCTCTCGATTTTCCTTGTAGTGGATTCCATGTCAAAAGTTTAAGCTGTGCCCTTAAGTGGGTGTAAAGAAGACTTCTCAACTCGGGCCACAATTCATTGAGCCTTTTGTAGTAAACATAATCTTGTCCCGTACCTGGCCCTTGATAGGCACCTAATAAATACCGATCGATATTAATTTCACGAGAACCAAATTCTTCAAAAAGCTTTTGTCTTTTGTTTTGCTCTTCAGAAACTTGTTTCCATGCGGCCCTCAAAAGATCTTTATACGGACCATCAGGAATTCTAGAAAGCTCAACCTGAAGAGTGCTGCCATCGCCACGTTCTGTAGCTTGAACAACCCGAATAAGCTGATCAATATTTTTATCAAAAACAATAAAATCAAAGTTATTGCTAAAAAGCGCGTGAAGTTTTTCGTGTGTTTGTAAAATTTCATCTGGAGTTACGTGAAGTTCTTTTGCAAAACTTGTCAGAAGAACATGTGCGGCCGCCTCGCCTGCTTGTTCTCTTTGGGCATGGTAGAGTCGAACAATAAAGTGATAGGCCATGTAAGTTTCGACGTGGCTGTAAACTTTTTCGAGCGGATTTTTAATTTCTTCAAATTTTTTGGTGGCTTTGAGATCAATAATCTCGGCTAATTGACCGTAACTTTTTTGTTCGTCTTCTGATTTACTAAAAAAAGCTTCCCAACGTGCCGCATCGGCCATGGATCTTAAAACAATATAATCTTTTGTATTATTTTCGAGTGTTTTTGGAGCAGAAAACGAGACGGACGGAAGACAAGGAACGAATAGGAAAGAAAAAATAAAAAATTTGAACTTCTTAAATTTCCAAGCCATTGAAGGCTTTAACCACCCTTTTTTTGCTCAAAGACCCTGCACAAAATGTGCCAAAGTGTAGCACAGAAGTGTTTTTTTAACAAATGATAAAGATCATGAGCCTCAGACTAAAACCACCACAATTTCAGTAACTTAAGGTGATAGACATAAGTTAAATAGAATGCAAGCTAAAACTGCAAAAAACCACCTGTCTTTAACAATGGCGGAACAGACTTTAACAAGTGATAACATCCTAATTTAATTGTATATTTTCTAGATGTCGTAGATTTGGTCAGAAAATGTCTATAAATGTGTATTTTTTATAAAAACATCGTTGGATCCCCTCTTGAGCTTGGCTCCTTCGTAGCCAAGGCGGGGATGACATACTCCGTATGTCACTTACGCCATTTAATATTGCAACCCATACTTGGAGTTTGATTTGGATTAATGGATTTTCCAGCCAATAAATTATCAAGTGCAGCTCTTAAATCTTTGCCCGTCACAGGCGTACCTGATTCCGGACGTGAATCATCCATGCGACCACGATAAACACATTTTAAATTTTTATCAAAAACATAAAAGTCTGGTGTACAGGCAGCCTGATAGGCCTTTGCCACGTTTTGTGTTTCATCAAAAAGATAGGGAAAGGGATAACTATATTTTTCTGCATCTTTTTTCATATTTTCGGGTGAATCACCTGGATAATTTTTTATATCGTTAGAATTGATGGCAATAAATGAAATATCTTGTGCAGAATATTCACGAACTACTTTTAATAAACCCACCCTAACATGTACAACATAAGGACAATGATTGCAGATAAACATAACAACTGTGCCCTTATCTGACTTTAAATCCTTAAGACTCAACTTTTTTCCTGAAACAGCATCAGGCAAAGTAAAATCAGGTGCCTTAGTTCCTAACTCCATCATGTTTGATTTTGTAAGCGCCACAATTATCCTCCAATCGTTAATACAACTTTTCCGAATTGTTTTCGATCTTCTAAATACCTATGTGCTTCTCTCGCCTTTTCAAGTGGAAACACTTTATCAACAATGGGCTTTAACTTACCTTTTTCAACATATTGAATAATCGTGTCGAGCTCTCCCCTTCTTCCCATGGTTGAACCAAAAATTTTTAATTGTCTAAAAAAAATGTGCCGCAAATCTGTTTGCGCCTCGTAACCGGTTGTGGCACCGCAGGTTACAAGTGTGCCGCCTTTTGCCAAAGATACAATAGATTTTTCCCATGTGTGAGCCCCTGTGTGTTCAAAAACAATATCAACACCACGCTTGTTCGTTATTTCTTTAACTTTGAGAGAAAAATCTTCTTCTTTGTAGTTTACAACATAATCTGCGCCTAGTTTTTTAGCTAAATCAAGTTTGTCTTGTGTTGAAGCTGTTGCGATAACTTGTGCACCAAAGAGTTTCGAGATTTGAACGGCTGCTGAGCCCACACCACTTCCTGCTGCTAAAACAAGAACCCAATCCCCTTCTTTCACGTGTGCTTTTGTAACAAGCATGTGCCATGCAGTTAAAAATGTTAACGGAAGCGCTGCAGCCTCTACCCACGAAAGCTTTTTTGAAATGGGAATGGCATTTTTTTCAGGAACACAAATAAATTCTGCATAACCACCGCTAACATGTTCTCCATAAATTCCATAATAACGACACATATTATCTTCACCGCGCACACAATATTCACAATTGCCACAGGAGAAACCTGGAGCAACAATAACACGCTCACCCTCTTTCACAGATTTAACTTGTGACCCACATTTTTTTATGACACCAGAAATATCACAACCTAAAATATGAGGATATTTTAATTTTAAATTTGGAAGGCCTTGTCGAATCCAAATATCAAGGTGATTTAAGGCACAGGCCTTAATTTCAATTAGAACTTCAGTTTCGCTTGGCACGGGTGTGGCAAGATTTACTAGTTGAAGCTTATCAATTCCACCATGTTCATAGATAACGATTGCTTTCATAAAAAATTAAGTAAATAATTAGGTTATCCGATATAAATAACATGCAAGAAAGTAAAGTCCAATATAAACCACGCATATTTTTTGGGGCCGAGAACTATAAAATGGAGTATGCAGGTTTTTGGCTTCGAGTTATCGCAACTTTTATTGATAGTTTTGTTCTAACGTTTATCTTGTCGACTGTTTTTGGATTTTTAGCTGTTTTTATTGCGATTCTTGTTCCGACACTTTTTGTAACACTAGGAGATAAACTTCAAAATTTTTCAGCTGATCAAAACCACATGGCCCATGCCATTATCGTAGGTGTCATTGGTATTAATGCTGTGAGCTTTATTTTAAACTGGTTATACTGTGCCATTTTTGAAGCTTCATCTTACCAAGCCACACCTGGAAAATTAGCTCTTGATTTAAAAGTGACAGACATGCAAGGAAAAAAAATCACTTTTATAACCGCTTCAATTCGTTATTGGGCAAAACTTCCGTCAACCCTTATTTTCTGTATTGGATTTCTCATGGCTGGATGGACAGAAAAAAAACAATGTCTCCACGACATGCTCGCCGATACGGTAGTCATAAAAAAGTGACTATATTTTAGGTGTCAGGCTCCCATTAAATAAGCAGATTTAAAAAAATCTCAGAATTTCTATTGCCAGAAATTTTCTCCGAGCTTATACTTAATTCCGCAGAAACCAATCTCAAATAAACACAAGATATAGTTGTTTTTTCAAGCAAAAATTAAAAAAACTACAATATATTGATTTTCTGTGTTGACAGGTGTTCCTTGTATTTTTATACTGAGCTTCATAGGGGTCGTTAGTCTCTTAAGTTTGAGAACAGAATCCTTAAAAATTTAATTATTTCAAGTAGTTAAGTTGTTTTGCCGTTGTTGTTGTGTTGTAGATTACAGATAAGGAGGTTCGATGAAGGTAAAACGGTTATTTACAAAACAGTTGAAAAACCCTTTTGAGGGCATCGCTTTTGAAAAAAGGCGCTCTGAGTTAAAAAATCCAGATGGAAGTACCCTAT
>ORJL010043546.1_pt1 | contig 10362 bp, 4 predicted proteins | sample 1779941 | NCBI WGS metagenome assembly ORJL01 (sample SAMEA104232317, study PRJEB22302) | groundwater metagenome | biome: forest; feature: aquifer; material: groundwater | place: USA | collected 2011-08-07 | depth 5.8 m | reverse complement strand
TGCCGCCGGGGACGACGCCGGGGACGCGGAAGCCGATGAGCGTGGCGGTGTCTGCGCAGCGGATCGTGTTCGTGGTGGACCGGGCGCGCCTGGTGGTGGACATGTATAACGAGCAGGGGCAGTGGCTTGGGTCGCTAGGAGACCCGCCGCAGACCGCAGGGGTATGGGAGCCGCTGGGCGTTGGCGTAGATAGTAACGGGAATGTCTACGTGACCAACGGGACCACGGGTGGCCCGTTTGTGGCGCGCTACGACCCGTTCGGGCGGTATATCACTGCGGTGGGCAAGGGAGAAGGGGCCGCGCGGTCCCTATCCTTCCCGGCAAGCGTGGCGACGTATGCGGGGGAATCTGACTCCATCTATGTGGTGGATAGCAACAACGCACGCGTGGCGGTGCTGAACGGGGATGGCGAGTTCGACTATACGTATGGGGACCAGGCCGGGGACGAGGCTGTAGGATTGCCGCGCGGCATCGCCATCTCCCCGGACGGGCGTTGCTATGTGACGGACGCGACGGCGCATATCGTGAAGGTATGGGACGCCGCCGTGAACCCTGCGAAGTACCTGTTCGACTTTGGAGAGGCGGGGTCAGCGGACGGCGAGATGTTGTATCCGAACGCGGTTGCGACGGATGCGCAGGGACGGGTCTATGTAGCGGACACGGGCAACGACCGGGTGCAGATCTGGGGGTACTAAGGGGCAAGACGTCCGGCCTCCAGGCCGGGTGACAAGGGAACGGAAGGGCACGCTCTTCTTTCCCGGGGGTCTTTGCTCTGAAGAACAAGAGGGGTGGTCCACAGCGATTGTGGCGGCAGGGACCACCCAGGGCGGTTGCATAATGAATGGATTCAAGTCGCTGCAAAGGGCAAGTAACCTACACAGGGCTGCTCGGTAGGCTTCCTCACGAAGCTGGCCCTCGGATAATGCAATTGTCCTAGGGGCGGATTAGAGTGGTCCTGTCCCTTCCCCCCTGTCGCAGATCCCGATGAGTCTTCGAATCGGGACGGGGGAAGGATAGGATGGGGGTTGAAAGTCCCTGCCCTCCAGCACCATCCCAATGGATTCAACCACCGCATCCGTCTGGTCCAAGACCTCATTATCCCAACGCCTGAGGACTCGAAACCCCTCTTCTGCAAGCCATGCATCTCGCGCAACGTCCCGCTTACTATCCAAATGCTGACCGCCATCTACCTCAATGGCCAAGCGCAGTTCTACGCATACAAAGTCTAGGACATACGGCCCATAGGGATACTGGCGTCGGACCTAATGCCCGTGAGTTTGGCGATAGCGGAGCCGAGACTACAGATTACGTTCTGCGTCTGTGAGATTCCTGCGTCGTTTTTGTGCACGCTGGTTAGGCACAACCCCCATCCTACCCTTCCCCCGCTGCGGGGGAAGGGACAGGGGGAGGGCAAGCTCGACCCCCATCCTAACCTTCCCCCTTGTCGCAGATCCCGATGTCGAAGACCCCGAATGAGTCGGGGAGTCTTCGAATCGGGACGGGGGAAGGGATACCAAGCCAGGGCGATTGCATGATGACGGACCGCTTCACCCCGCCAATACGAGGACAGATCAGGCACGCGAAGTAAAGACCTACTCCCTGAATCTGGCAACTCGATTATGCAATCGCCCTGGGGACCACCCCCTCGCTTTGCGCAGATGGCCTCGATCCCATCCCCCGGTGTTCAAGAACAGAGTACGGCGGGCACCTGCGTGGCGCGGGCTCAGGGTGGGTAATGTAAGGGTAATGTATGCCTATCCTCTGGCGAGGGGGGTGAAAAATCACATCGCGTGGGATGCCGGGCAAGGGGGGTGACCCCGCAGAATGACAAGTGAGTAAATGTCGAATGGCCGTTCAGGTGGGGTGGACCTTACCTGAATCAGGAGGTGCCGCGATGTGGAGGCCGTTACTGGCGTTATTGGGCGCGCTCGTCGCGCTGCTTGTTGCGGGGTCGATAGCGTACGCAAACGGGGGCCCGCACGGAGACTACGGGACAGATATCACCGGTTCAGGTCTCCCGTCCCAGTGCGGCGCGTGTCACCGGGTGCACCAGGGCAAGAGCTCAGGGAAACTGCTCAAAGCAGAGTCCCAGTACGCCCTGTGCCTGACCTGTCATAACGGGGCCGGCTCCCGCCTGGACGTGCTGGACGGCGTCAGGCTGGGCGCCCAAGTCACCCCGGACGCCGGCATAGACCGCGCGTCTGACACGGCAAAGGTCAACGTCAGCGTGGCGCCCACCGCCTTGATGAACGTCCCGCTGGAGAAGTCGGTGGGCGGGGCCATCTTGGATGACGGCGGTGTGCTCACGGTCGAAACCACGGATGCGAACAGCGTCGCGGCGGGCGACGTGAGCCTGCTGCCTACGCTGGGCAACATCGGCGTCGGCGACGCCTTCTACATCGGCTCGGCGAGCCCGTTCACGGCTGCCAGAATCAGCGTCGGGACGGCTGGCGCCGGGACCTGGACAGTCACCTGGGAGTACTACAACGGCACGACGTGGGTCGCCCTCACCGGCGTTGTGGACGGCACGGTCGGATTCAAGACGGTGGGCACGAACGAAGTGAGCTGGTCTTATCCCACCGACTTCCGCCTGACGACGGTGAACAGCACACGTCTGTACTGGGTGCGGGGGCGGGTGTCCGCGTTCACCTCGGCGACAGTGGCGCCGCTGGGCACCCAGCTTTGGGTGGGCGGCTTCCCCACAGAGTTCACGATCGCGGTCTACAACCGCGACGCGAGTCCTGTGGCGGTGACCCTTGCCGTACAGGCAGAAAGCAACTTGACGGACTTCAACAGCTCCGCGATCGATGTCACCTCTCAGAACGTGACAAATGGGACGGTCTGGTACACGACGCTGCGGACGCGGGCTAAGTCTGCGGCAGCGGCTGGCGCAAGCAACCTGACCACGGTGCGCGTCACTGAGGGCGCCAATACGGCCGATGTCATCGTCCAGTCCAAGGTGGGCGACCAGACGGCGGGCAGCGTCCTGAACGGCGGCGGCTTCCGGTACGTCGCAGGCGTTCCCAGCACGTCCCGCCACAACGCGGACCCGATCGACCAGAGCCTGTATCCCTGGGGCTACGGGACCAACACCAGCATGACGGGCACCGCCCTGACTAGCGCGCTGCAGTGCACGAGCTGCCATAACCCGCACGGCACCTCCAACTACCGCCTGCTGAAGAACACCATCAACACCAAGACGGTGTTGGTGAAGGCCTACACCACCAATGAAGGCTTCGTGGTGGACGAAGGGGCGCGCGGCCTCGATGGCCTGACCCTTTATGCCGACAAGTACACGAAGGAGTACTACGGGTCCGCGGGCACGGGCAAGACGGATGGCACCAACCCCGGCGCACCGATCACGACCGGCGGCAGCTTGGCGAGCCTGTGCGGCGCCTGCCACAACGCCTACCCCTCCGGCAGCGCCAGCACCGCCTACTCCCTGGGCGGCGTGACCCACTACCGGCATGCGACGGAGATGCCGTTCACGGAATGGACGGCTCACCCGACCGGGCCGAGCGGCAACCCGCCCTGCAACCCGGAGACCACGAAGCATACGGACAACGCTACCTTGACCTGCGACGGCACGGGCGGCTACACCGTCCCGGTGGCGACGTTGCGGCTCGCGAGCAATGCGACGCAGACGAACACGATAGTGACGTGCTTGACGTGCCACCGGGTGCACGGCACCACGTCCACAATGGACAACTACGCACTGCGCTCCGACCTGGGCGGTCTGGCGGACACGGACCTGAGCCCGGCGCAGTCGACCGGTAGCCGCAGCGTGTTGCTGTACACGAACAACCGCGGCATGTGCGAAGCCTGCCACCAGTGGTAGGATAGGCCCCTCCCCAAGCGGGGCTCCGCTCGCCAGAGCGGAGCCCCGCTGCTCCCCTCCCGCCCCGTGGTCGCATCGTATCGGAAGGAGGCCCGGGCATGGAGACTCGGCATACAACGGTCTCCGATATAGGCCGGGGCTTAGTGAACAAAGTCCAGGGAGCGGACGCGCTCATCTCCAAACGTGTGTTGGCCATCATCCTGGGCGCGCTGAGCGCCCTTACGGCGGGGCTGGTCTGGGTCTTCATGACCCTCATGACGTACGCGCCTCAGCAGTCCAATGGTCTGTCCATCCCTCCCCTTGTCCAGGCCAAACCCGACATGGTCCCCACGTTCATCACCACCCTTTCAGACGGCCTGGAGCGGCCCATGGCCGTGGCGGCGTCGCCGGAGGGGGAGGTATATGTAGCAGACGGTGGATGCCAATGCGTCCGCGTGTATGACCGGGAAGGGATGTTGCGCTCCACTCTGGGACCTGTGATGGATGGAGAGCAGATGGTCCAACCGGTTGCCCTGGCCCTTGCGGGCAAGGACCTGTACGTGTCCGACCTCACGCAGGGCCGGGTGTTCAAGTTCTCCCAGGGGGTCTTCGCCGGGGCCTTGGACGCGCCGGGCATTCTGTCCTCGATCTCGTCTCCCGTGGGGATTCTGGTTAAGGGGAACCGCGTATACATTAATGATGTGAGCCATCACCAAGTGTTCGTCTTCGACCTGGAAAAGGGAAGCTTGGTCCAGGTAGTGGGGCGGGGGAAGGGAGAAGCGATGGGGCAGCTTGCCTACGCCAACTTCTCCCTTCTTCTACCGGACGGAGCGCTATTGGTGGCGGACTCCAACAACAACCGCATCCAGAAGTTCGATACGAACGGGGTGGCCGTGCAGAGCTGGTATGGCCCTCTGAGCCTGCCGCGCGGACTGGCCGCCGATGGGAAAGGCAACATCCACGTAGCGAGCACCATGGGCGGGCGCATGGAGATCTATTCGACATCCGGACAGCACATGGGCGGATATGACCGGTTCCTTGGCGCGACGCAAGAGTTTGACTTCCCCACCGGAGTCGCCGTAGCAGGGGACCGGGTATACGTGGCGGACCGCGGCAATGGCCAGGTCCAGGTGGGCCGTCTGGGCAAATGAAAGGACAGTCATGAGCAGGGCATGGAGAGGGCTGGCTCTTCTGGCCATATTGGCGGCGGCGTTGTTCATTGTGGTCTACCCCCGTATCACGGCCTCCACGCAGCCGCGCACGGCGGACTTACCGCCGGCGGATGCAGCGGCGGCGCAGGTTGCAGCCATAGCTGCGGCCACCGCGGCGGCCAACATCACCCCGGTGGCCAAGGTGGTTGTAACGCCTACCCCGGACCCGGCGCAGGAGCGTAAGAAGCGGCTGGACGAGCTGGAGGCCAAGGTCCTGGAGACGCCGGACGACGCAGCGATCAACGCCGAGCTGGGGAAGATCTACTTTGACGACAAGGCCTATGCGCGGGCGGCGGACCTGTTTGCCACTAGCCTGGAGGCGGCGCCGGGCAACGCGAGCGTGCGCGCGCAGTTCGCAGCGGCCCTGCTGTACCAGGGCATGTTGGGGATGGCCAGGCGGGAGTTCCAGCGGGCGATGACGATGGACCCCTCTTTGCCGGAGCCGCACTATAACCTGGGCATCATCATGTCCCACGGCGTGCCGCAGGACATCCCGGGCGCTGTGGCGCACTGGAACGAAGTGATCCGTCTTGCGCCGAATAGCGAGATGGCAAAGTCGTCTGAGAAATTCATTGCTTCGTACGCCACACCGGAGGCGGGCGCGACTCCGGTGACGGGCGCGGGTCCTCAATCGACAGGGCCCGCTCCGGCGCAGTGAGCATAGCTGGGAGCGTGTGATGCCCAGGAACGGCGCCCTACCTCAAGTCACGCGCTCGGCGTCCTTTGTCCGGAGCCTGGCCCTCTTTGCGCTCCTGTGCGCGGCCATGGCGCTGTTGCCGCTGCGCGTTGATGCGGTGCCGTCTGCGGCGCATGGCGCGCATACCCTAAACCTACATGCCGCCGACGTGCTTGTCGGTGGGTCAACGACCTATAACACCCTCAATGAGAATGCCCTAGCAGGTACCCTTGCGACTGCCTCCGCCGTCATGCCTCAGAACACGGAGATGACGCTCGCAGATGCGGCGAGCATCAGCGTGTTCGTGTCCGATCCGGTGCCGGATGGCGCCGTGTGGGACGTCTCCGGTTCATGGACGCTCAATCCGTATATCCGCACCAGCATTACCAGCAGGGGCTGGGTACGGGCCAGGATCTATAAGGTCAGTACGGCAGGTTCTACCACCCAACTCCTTTACACGCAGAATGGCACCCGATACGACACCACTACCAGCTACCAGCTCATGCAGTGGAGTGCGACGGTTGGCGCCAACACCTTGCAGGCTGGAGAACGTCTGGGGGTCACCTTCTATTGGTACACGGACCGGACAGACGGACACACGGCCTACCTGGGCTTTGATCATTCCACCGCTCCTTCTAACGTGAGCGCGCAGATAAAGCAGGCGGCGGTGCGTCAAGCGCACTACCGGATAGGCCAGGACACGGCGCTGACTGCCATGACCTGGTATGCGGCAACGGACACGGCGGCCACAACCATCCCCAAGAACACGAACTTTCGGGTCCGGTTCCAGCTTTATAACAACGGCTCTGCCAACGCGACGTGGACGCCACAGCTTGAGTATTCTACGAGCCAGACATCCGGGTATGCCATCGTGCCAACGTCCTCGGGGGCGCCGCCGTTCTTCCTCTCGCTGACTTCGCAGTACGCGAATGCGGCTACTATCAATACGGCGAACTTCTATTTGGGGACGGGGACAGGGACGGCGCAGTCCGGCGTGGCGTATGAATCGACGAACCCGGCGGGAGCCGCCATCACATCCAACGCGGGCACCTACCGCGAGATCGAGTTCAACATACAGGCGAACAGTAATGCTGTGGACGGCGGGACGTATTATTTCCGCCTCACGAGCGCTGGATCGGCGCTGACATCCTACGAAGTATACGCGCAGATAGCCATCGCCATACCAGGGAACGTCCGGGAGGCGCACTACCGGATAGGCCAGGACACGGCGCTGACCGCCATGACATGGTATGCAACCACTGATACTGCGGCAACGGGTATCCCGCAAAGCGCCAACTTCCGCGTGCGGTTCCAGGTGTACAACAACGGCAGCACGAACGCGACGTGGACGCCGCAGCTGGAGTGGACGGCAACGCAGGGTTCCGGTTACGCATCCGTGCCGACAACTAGCGGGGCGCCGCCGTTCTTCCTTTCTCTCACCTCGCACTACGCAAACGCTGCCGCCATCGCCACGGGCGACTTCGGTTTAGGGACAGGGACGGGCTCAGCACAGGCGGGCATGGCGTATGAGTCGACGAACCCGGCGGGCGCGTCCATCACCTTGAACGCAAACTCCTACACGGAGATCGAGTTCAGCATCCAGGCCAACAGCAACGCCAGCCAGGGGGCCTCTTACTATTTCCGCCTGACGAACAGCGGGACGCCGCTGACTGCCTATGCGAACGAGGCCCAGATCACTATGCAGGCCCTGACGGGCGTCACGCGGCAGGCCCATTACCGCATTGGTCAGGACACCGTCTTGGGAGCCATGACGTGGTACGCGGCAGCGGACACGCAGGCAACGGGCATCCCACAGAGCACCAACGTTCGCGTGCGGTTCCAGGTGTACAACAACGGCAGCGCCGGCGCCACATGGACGCCGCAGCTGGAGTGGTCCACGACGCAGGGCTCGGGGTATGCCGCAGTGCCCACCACTTCCGGGTCCCCCCCCTTCTATGTGACGGACACGACGCAATTCGCGAACGGCGACACCATTGCCACGGGCAATTTCGGCCTGGGGACGGGGACAGGCTCCGCGCAGGCGGGCATAGCGTATGACACGGCCAACCCGGCAGGGGCGACCTTCACGCTGAACGCGAACTCCTACACGGAGATCGAGTTCAACATCAAGGCCAACAGCAACGCCACGCTCGGTGCGGTCTATTACTTCCGCCTGACCAGCAGCGGGACTGCGCTGGACGGGTACGACATCGCCGCCGCGCAGATGCGGATGCAAACGCCGGGGGTTGTGCGTCAAGCCCACTACCGCATCGGCCAGGACAGCGTCCTCACGGCTATGTCCTGGTACGCCGCCACAGACACCACCGCCACAGGCATGGCCCGCGAAGTGAGCTTCCGCGTCCGCTTCCAGCTGTATAACGATGGCGAGTTGAACGCCACCTGGACTCCACGGCTGGACTGGACGGCTACCTCCGGTTCCGGCTATGCGGCGGTGCCGACAACGTCCGGGACCAGCGCATTCTATGTGACCAATACCCTCTGGCACACCAACGGCACGGCTATTGCTACCGGGGATTTCGGCCTGGGCGCGGGGACGGGGTCGGCGGTGGCGGGTATCTCTTATGACACGGCGAACCCGGCGGGGGCATCCGTCGGCCTGAGCACCGGGACGTACACGGAAGTCGAGTTCAACATCCGGGCCAACAGCAATGCGGTCCTGGGGACCTCGTATTATTTCCGATTGAGCAACAACGGCTCGGCGCTGGACGGCTATGTGGTTGGGGAAGCCCTGGTGACCATGCAGGCTGCGTGCAGCCTCTGCTCCGAGCACTACCGCATCGGCAAGGACGATGCACTGACGGCCATGACCTGGTACGCCTCGACGGATACGCCTGCGACATCGGTGCCCAGGAGCACCAACTTCCGCGTGCGGTTCCAACTCTACAACAATGGCGGCACGAACACGACCTGGACACCGCGTCTGGAGTGGACCGCCACATCGGGCTCCGGGTATGCCGCCGTGCCCACGACATCCGGCGCCACTCCCTTCTACGTGACGAACACCACCCAATTCACAAACGGGGATGCCATTGCCACGGGCAATTTCGGGTTAGGGACAGGGACGGGCTCCGCACAGGCAGGCATTGCGTATGACACGGCCAACCCGGCGGGAGCGGCCATCACCTTGAACGCGGGTTCCTATGCGGAGATCGAGTTCAACGTCCAGGCGAACAACAACGCGGGCGATGGCGTGTCCTACTATTTCCGTTTGACGAATAACGGTACCGTCCTGACCTATATCCACTCCGAGTCGCGGATCGTGGTGCAGATAGCGCCTCCGCCCACGCCGACGGCGGGACCGCCGGCACATAACCAGCATCAGCCTTATTCGGCGGATACGTCCGCCTGCGCTGCCTGCCACCGGGTGCACACCGCGAAGTCTCCGGGCACACTCTACAAGCGATGGCCGCAGGAGCAGGTGTGCTTCACTTGTCATGACGGCACCGGCGCGCCCAACATCATGTCGCAGTTCAATAAGACGTACAAGATGCCGATGGCGACGACTTCCACGTTGCATGCACTATCGGAGGCGCGGCTAAAGCAGTCCTCCAGCTTCACCGGGGCCAACCGGCACGTGTCCTGCGCGGACTGCCACAACCCGCACTACGCGGCGGCGGGTAACCACACGGTGGGGAGCAACTATGCCTACGGACCGCAGCAAGGTGTATGGGGTGTCGTGCCCAGCTACACGGCGGCGTGGGTCACTCCCACCTTCACCACGACCAACGCGATAACCTACCAGTACGAACTGTGCTTCAAGTGCCACTCGTCCTGGGCATGGGGCGTGAGCCCACCCACCAGCCCGAGCGGAGGGTTCGCGCAGACGGACGTAGCCAAGGAGTTCAACCCGCAGAACCCCTCCTACATGCCGGTCATGGCGGTGGGGAAGAATCCTTTTACGCTTGCGAGCGGGGGGTCATATGCATCCAGCCTGATCGGAGGGTTCACGCCCACTAGCCGCATGGTGTGCTCCGACTGCCACGCGAGCGAGACGCCCACTGACCCGGCGGGGCCGCATGGCTCCACCAACTCGTTCATCCTGAAGGGCCAATGGGACCGCACCACGGGACAGACAGGCACACAGAACCACCTGTGCTTCAAGTGTCATGCATGGAGCACATACGGCCCGGGGAGCGGCGGGGCGAGCAACACCGGCTTCTCTGGAGGGGGAAACAACCTGCACGGTCTGATGGTGGGGGCGCGGAACAAAGCGTACAATGACAACCCCATCGTCTGTATGGACTGCCACGTGGCGATCACACATGGCTATTACCGGGACCATCTGCTGGGATTCACTGGGGACGCAGCCCCGTACATCAACCGCCCGTACTCAGGAGGATTCACGACAGTCGACACCTGGAAGGCCAGCGGGCAGTGGGTGCGCGACGACTGCGGCACCGCCATGAACAGTTGCCGGTAAGGCGCTCATATGAACACTCTCTCAGAGGTCATGGGTACGACAAAGCAGACCTCCGGTGTGTTGCGACGGGGGGTGGAGCGCCTGTGGAAGGGGCTTGCGTCCCACAACGTGGCCCTAGCGCTCATGGCGCTGCTGCTGCTGAGCCTGGCGGCCCAGGCAGTACTGCCCCAGGAGGGGAGAGTCCCGCCTTTGCAGTACGCGCAATGGCGCTGGGAAT
>ORJL010906745.1_pt1 | contig 10364 bp, 10 predicted proteins | sample 1779941 | NCBI WGS metagenome assembly ORJL01 (sample SAMEA104232317, study PRJEB22302) | groundwater metagenome | biome: forest; feature: aquifer; material: groundwater | place: USA | collected 2011-08-07 | depth 5.8 m | reverse complement strand
GTGAAGATCTCCGGCCGGGCGCCGGCCCGGCCGACGAAGGGATTGTCCGGAGGCACCGAGCCGTCGTCGCGCAGGCGGATCACCTTGCCGCCGAGATCGCCGAGATCCTGGGCGCGGCGCATCTGATAGCGTTCGCCCGCCGTCACATACATAAGTCCGGCGCGGTCGAAGGCGATGCGCGAACCGAAATGCAGGTTGCCCGAAGCGCGCGGCAGGGCCTCGAAAACCGGTGTCACGTTGCGCAAACCGTCGCCTGCAAGTTCGGCACGCGCCACTACCGTCGCGGCGCCGCCGGACCCCTCGGCCGAATAGGACAGATACAGCAAACGGTTCTGTGCAAAGGCCGGATGCAGGCAGACATCGAGCAGGCCGCCCTGGCCGCGGGCATAGACCTTGGGCACGCCTCCGATCGGCGCGCGCTGGAGGCGGCCATCGGCGAAGACGCGCAGGCGGCCGGGCCGCTCGGTGATCAGGATGCGGCCGTCGGGCAGGAAGGCCATGCCCCAGGGTTGCTCCAGGTCGCGGCTGAGCGTCGTCAGGCGGTACGCCGCCTTGTCACTCCGCGTGACGTCCTGCGCCTGCGCGAGGACGGGTGCGGCGAGGCCGGCGGCGGTTGCGGCAGTTAGGAAACGGCGGCGGCGCATAGACCCTCGTGTCAGCAGGGATGTGCCAGCCTGGCCGGGCTGGCGCACGGGATGCCGGGCACTATACTCGACGGCCGCAACCGACCCCATAACCCTGAGGGGACTTTCCTTGACGGACCGCTATCTGCGCACCGGCATCTTTCTCGCGCCGTTCCATGCGCTCGACGAGAATCCCACGCTGGCGATCGAACGCGACATGGAGTTGGTCCAGCACTTGGATCGGCTGAACTATCACGAGGCCTGGATCGGCGAGCACCATTCCGGCGGCTTCGAGATCATCGCTTCACCGGAAATGTTCATTGCCGCCGCGGCCGAGCGCACCCGGCACATCCGCCTCGGCACCGGCGTCGTGTCGCTGCCCTATCACAACCCCTTCATGCTGGCGTCGCGCATGGTCCAGCTCGACCACATGACGCGCGGACGCGCCATGTTCGGCGTCGGCCCGGGCGCACTGGTCCACGATGCCGCCAAGATCGGCATCAAGGCCGCGGACCAGCGCGACCGCATGAACCAGTCGCTCGATGTGATCGTTGAGCTGATGGCAGGCAAGTCGGTCACGAAGAAGACCGACTGGTTCGACCTGACGGCGGCCCAGCTCCAGCTCCGGCCCTACAGCCAGCCCAACATGGAAATGGCCGTGGCCTGCGCGCGTTCGCCGGTTGGCGCCGTGGCGTCCGGCCGTCATGGCATCGGTATGCTGTCGATCGGCGGCACATCGGACGATGCGCTCAAGGCACATGCCGCCAACTGGCAGATCTACGAGGAGCATGCGCGCCAGAACGGCAAGGGGTCGGACCGCTCCAAGTGGCGCATCGTCACCTTCGCGCATGTCGCCGAGACGCGCGAGCAGGCAGTCAAGGACGTGAAGTTCGGCATCGACCGCTTCGCCAAGTATTTCACCGACGTCGCCACCTTCCCGATCCTGCCACCCGGCATCACCGATGCGGCGGAGTATCTGACCAAGGAAGGCATCGCCTGCATCGGCACGCCCGATGACTGCATCCGCCATTTCGAACGGCTGTGGAAGGGTTCGGAAGGCGGCTTCGGCGCCGTCCTGCTGCTCGCCCACAACTGGGCCGATTGGCCGGCGACGCAGCGCTCCTACGAGCTGATGGCACGCTTCGTCCATCCGCATTTCCAGAGCCGTTCCAACGCGCCAAGGCAACAGAGCTACGACATTGCCGCTGCCAACCGCGACACTTATTCGGTGCAGTCGCAGTCGGCGGTGGCGAGCGAGATCGAGAAGTACCAGGCCGCTAAGTCAAAGCGCGCCGCCGAATAGCCATCCAATTTCAAGGGGAGAGAGAGATGTCCAAGTCCATTCTGATGTACGAGAACGGCGGCCCGGAGAAGATGCAGCTTCACGACGTCGAGGTGGGCGCCCCCGGCCCCGGCCAGGTCAAGGTCCGTCACACGGCGATCGGCCTCAACTTCATCGACGTCTATACCCGCTCCGGCCTCTATGCGACGCCGTTGCCCAACGCGGTGGGCCGCGAGGCGGCCGGCGTGATCGTCGAGGTCGGGCCGAAGGTGAAGGGCTTCAAGAAGGGCGACCGCGTCGCCTATTGCGGCGTGCTGGGCGCCTACTGCCAGGAACGCCTCATGGGCGTCGACCAGCTCGTCCATGTGCCCAAGGGCGTGAGCGACGAGCAGGCCGCGGCGATCATGCTGAAGGGCATGACCACGGAATATCTCGTCGACCATACCGCCAAGGCGTGGCTCAAGAAGGGCGACACCATCCTGTTCCATGCCGCCGCCGGCGGCGTCGGGCTGCTGTTCGGCCAGTGGGCCAAGGCGCGCGGCTACAAGGTGATCGGCACGGTCTCGTCGCCGGAGAAAGCGGCACTCGCCAAGAAGAACGGCTACAAGTGGGTGATCAACTACACCAAGGAGAACATCGTCGAGCAGGTGATGAAGATCACCAAGGGCAAGAAGGTGCCGGTCGTGTTCGACGGCGTCGGCAAGGACACCTGGAACGCCTCGCTCGACTGCCTGCAGCCGCGCGGCCTGCTCGTCTCGTTCGGCAACGCCTCGGGCGCCGTGCCGCCCCAGTCGGTCGGCATCCTCAATGCCAAGGGCTCGCTCTCCCTGACGCGGCCGAGCCTCGGCGCCTACACCGCCACGCGCGCCGAACTCGAAGCCTCGGCCAGGTCGCTGTTCAAGATGGTGAAGAGCGGCAAGGTCAAGATCTCCATCGACCAGCACTATCCGCTGGCCGAGGCCGCCCAGTCGCATATCGACCTGGAAGGCCGCAAGACGACCGGCCAGACGATCCTGGTGCCCTGAGCCGCCGTGCCGCGCAGCCGTTGATGGTCATTGTCGGACTGACCGGCTCGATCGGCATGGGCAAATCGACTGCAGCCAGGATGCTGCGGGAGATGGGCGTGCCCGTGTACGACGCCGATGCCGCCGTGCACGCCCTGCAGGCGCCGGGTGGCGAAGCCCTGCCCGGCATCGAGGCGGCGTTTCCCGGCGTCGTGAAGGCGGGCGTGCTCGACCGCCAGGCGCTGGGCGCGCGTGTCTTCGGCAACAAGGCGGCGTTGCGCCGGCTTGAGGCCATCGTTCACCCCCTGGTGGCCCGGCGGCAGCGGGCGTTCGTGCGCCGCGCAGCACTTGCCGGCGAGAAGCTGGTCGTGCTCGACATCCCGCTGCTGTTCGAGGGCCTGGGCGAGCGCCGCGTCGACGCCACCCTGGTGGTGAGCGCGCCGGCCTTCCTGCAGCGCCGTCGCGTCATGGCCCGGCCCGGCATGACGGCGGAAAAGTTCGACGGCATCCTGCGCCAGCAGGTGCCGGACGCGCTGAAGCGCCGCAAGGCGAGCCTGGTCATCCCGACCGGGCTGGGCCTGGCGCCGACGCGGGCGGCTCTCGCCGCCGCCGTCACCGGGCTCAAACGGAGCCGTGGCCGCTCCTGGCCGCCCAACCCGTGGCGCGAGCGATTCACAGCCCAGCTCGCGCGCGCCCGTCGCAAATAGGGCGGCAACTGGCTACAAGGTCGGGATGCGCGAAGTCGTCCTCGACACCGAAACCACCGGCCTCGATCCGCTCGCCGGCCACCGCATCGTCGAAGTGGGCTGCCTCGAGCTGGTGAACATGGTGGCCACCGGCATCTCGTTCCAATGCTATTTCAATCCCGAACGCGACATGCCGACGGGCGCCCAGGACGTGCACGGCCTCACCGAGGAGTTTCTGTCCGACAAGCCCCTGTTCGGCGACATGGCCGACGAACTGCTGGCGTTCATCGGCGACGCGCAGCTCGTGATCCACAACGCGCAGTTCGACCTGGGCTTCCTCAACGCCGAGCTGGAACGCGCCGGCAAGCCCCGGATCGCCAACCCCTATGTCGACACGGTGTCGATGGCGCGGCGCAAGTTTCCCGGCCAGCGCGCCAGCCTGGATGCATTGTGCGAGCGCTTCGGCATCGACAACGCGCATCGCACCAAGCATGGCGCGTTGCTCGATTCGGAGCTGCTGGCCGAGGTCTATCTCGAGCTGAGCGGTGGCCGGCAGCGCGATCTCGGTCTCGCGCCGGAGATGGCGGGCACCGCCGCGGACGGCACGGCGGCGCCGAACAACCGGCCGGTGCGTCCGGCCAGGCCGCATCCGGTCGGCGCGGCCGAACTCGCCGCCCACGCCGCATTCCTGAAGAAGCTCAGCGACCCGCTCTGGCTGAAGGACTGAGGCGCCCGCAGCGAAGCGTCAGGCGTGTCCGATCGGGCCGTCGGCGGCGCCGGGCATCCGGCCGCCATTGGCCTCGAGCTGCTGGCGGTAGAGCGCCACGAAATCGACCGGCGCGATGTTGAGCGGCGGGAAGCCCGCCTCGCGCGTGGCGTTGGCGACGACGGCGCGGGCGAACGGGAACAGCAGGCGCGGCGTCTCGATGAACAGCAGAGGGCCGTAGGCCTCCTGTGGCAGCTCACCCAGCGACACGGTGCCGGCATAGACCAGCTCGAGCATGAACAGCGGTTCCTTCTCGGGCGTCTGGGCGCTGGCCTCGATCGTGAGCGCCACCTCGAAGGTCTTGGCGTCGAACTGCCGGTTGGTCACCTGGACGTTGAGCGTGAGCTGCGGCTGGGTCTGTTCGATCAGGCTCTGCGGCGCGCGCGGGTTCTCGAAGCTCAGGTCCTTGATGTACTGGCCGTGCATGGTGAGCGGGGCGACCGCCTGGGGCTGATCGGTGGCCGGCTTGGCGGGCGGAGGGGTGGTCGTCATGGCGCACTTTCACTGGGTTGGGCACTGGGTTCGGCGGGGCGGGCGGTACCATGCAAGGCTGCACTGCACAAGGCGCGGGCACGACCGCCCGCTGGGCAATTGCCAAGGGACCCGCCCTTGGCGATGATAAATTTCTCCAATTTCGGGATTCGGCACGGATATGGATCGGTCTTCTCGGTGGCCACTTGTCGGCGTTTCCGCCTGTCTCAAGGAAAACGGACGCGGCGGCTGGCACCACACGGTGGGTGAAAAATACGTTCAGGCGGCGATACGTGCCGTCGGCGCCCTGCCGGTGCTGATCCCGGCCATCGGGCCGGAATTCGACGACGAGCCCGGCTTCATCGAGGCGCTCGACCGGCTGCTCGACGGTCTCGACGGTGTCCTGCTGACCGGCAGCCCGTCCAACGTCGAACCGCACCATTACGGCAAGCAGAGCCGCGAAGGTACGCTCCACGACCCGGCCCGCGATGCCACGACCCTGCCGCTGATCCGGCACACCATCGCGCGCGGCGTGCCGCTGTTTGCGATCTGCCGCGGCCTGCAGGAAGTGAACGTAGCGCTGGGCGGCTCGCTGCATCAGCACGTGCACGAGGTCGAGGGCCGCCGCGACCATCGCTCGCCGAAGTCACCCGACATGGACGTGAACTACGCGCCGTCGCACGACGTCGATATCGTCGAGGGCGGGCTGCTGCATCGCCTGCTGGGCGAGCGCCGGGTCAAGGTGAATTCGCTGCATGCGCAAGGCGTCGACATGCTGGCGCCGCGTGCCAGGCTCGAGGCAACATGCTGCGAGGACGGCCAGGTCGAGGCGCTGAGCGTGCCGGATGCCCAGGCCTTCGCGCTCGCGCTGCAGTGGCACCCCGAATACAAGGCGCTCGAGAACCCTGTCTCTATGAAACTGTTCGGCGCCTTTGCCGCCGCCTGCCGCGCGCGCATGATGGCGCGTTCGGGCCCGCTGCTGCAGGCGGCGGAGTAGGTCGGCGATGTCGGCATCGGCAACCCGCAACAACGCCCGCCGCGATTTCTATGAGCGCATCGGCGGGCTTTCGATGGCGCCGCTCTGGGAGTCCCTGCACCAGCTCGTGCCGCCTGTCCCCGCGCCGAAGTACGAACCCGCGCACTGGGACTACGACAAGGTGCGGCCGTTCCTGATGGAGTCGGGCGGGCTGATCACCGCCAAGGAGGCGATCAGGCGGGTGCTGATCCTGGAGAACCCGGCGATGCAGGGCAGCGCCTGCATCACGCCGACGCTTTACGCCGGCCTGCAACTCATCCTGCCGGGCGAGGTGGCACCCAGCCATCGCCACAGCCAGTCGGCGCTGCGCTTCATCGTCGAAGGCGACGGTGCCTACACCGCCGTCGACGGCGAGCGCACGATCATGCACGAGGGCGACTTCGTCATCACGCCGACTTGGACCTGGCACGACCACGGCAACGAGTCCTCCAAGCCGATGGTCTGGCTGGACGGCCTCGACATCCCGATGGTGGCGCTGTTCAACGCGGGCTTCGCCGAGAACGGCGAGACCGACTCGCAGGCCGTCACCATCCCCGAGGGCACGTCCAACGCCAGATTCGCCAGCGGGCTGCTGCCGGTCGACTGGAAGCCGAGCAGGCAGACCTCGCCGATCTTCAACTACCCCTATGCCCGCACCCGCGAGGCGCTGCAGGGCCTCGTCAAGGCCGGGCCGCCCGACGCCTGCCACGGCTACAAGCTGCGCTACGTCAACCCGGCCAGCGGCGGCGCGCCGATCGCCACCATGGGCACTTTCATGCAGTTGCTGCCCAAGGGCTTCGAGACGGCGCCGTACCGCAGTACCGACGGCACCGTGTTTTCGGTGGTCGAGGGCGACGGCGAGAGCGTGATCGGCGACCGGACCTTCCGCTGGCGCAAGCGCGACCACTTCGTGGTGCCGAGCTGGGCCAGGGTGGTGCACAAGGCCGAAGGCGAGGCCGTGCTGTTCTCCTTCTCCGACCGCCCGGTGCAGGAGAAGCTCGATCTGTGGCGCGAGGATCGCGGCGGCAGGTAGCCTTCAGCCGCCGAGCCAGCCCGCTTCCTTGACCTGATCGCGATAGGTCTTGCTGACCGGGACGCGCAGTCCGTTGCGCAGCACCAAGACGAGGCGGCCGGCCGTGCGTTCCGCCGACGTGATCGCACCTTCCGCGACCCACCAGGAGCGATGCACCTGCCGGCCTCGCCCGGGAGCGAGCTCCGCCAGCGCATCGCGCAGGCGCATGAGGACGAGGTCGCTCCCCAGTGCGGTATGGATGCGCAGGTAGTGGTCTTCCATTTCGAGCGCCAACAGATCGCGCCCCAGGGCCGGCGGGATGCGGCGGAAGAAATCCGGTGGTCCTGCGCCGGGTTCGCTCGGCGGGCCGAGGGACGCTACCCGATCGCGTTCGGCATCGGCGACGGCGCGAAGCCGCTGCTCGACGAACAGGCCGACCGCGACCGAGATCACGATCGTCAGGAAGGCGTTCTCGGGGAAGAGGGTGGGCAGGGCTGAGAGCGGTATCGGCCGGCCTACCCACGCGTTGAGCAGGAAGACTTCGGCGGTGCCCGGCACCGACGCCAGCAGGCCGACCAGGGTCATGCGTCCTGCAACGGGCCAGCGATCGACAGGCTCCAGGCTGCCGAACCAGGCTGCCAGCAGGATCACCTGCAGCCAGTTCATGACGCCGAGAACGACGAAATAGCCCAACCGGACGCCCAGGCCCATGTGCGCGTAGGTGCCGAATGGCCCGGTCACGGCCATGACGACGGCGAACCCGAGCACGACAGGCAGGTGATAGGGCAACGACTTGACGTAGGGCGATTCGCGCATCGTGAACGGATGATTGGCGGCAGATCGCGAAAAACTCCAGTACTTCCGCGTAGCGACGATGGCTCGAGGCCTGGCCGCCGCCGAAGGTGGCGGCTGCGAACCGTCGTCATCGGAGTTCATCATGCCGTCATTTTTCCAGATCGTCGCCCACACCCCGTTCTGGGTGTGGCCGCTGATGGCGCTTGTCGTCTGGCTGGGCCTCCTGGGGCTGAAACCGCGCGTTATTCCGCTGTGGCGACTGGCCGTCCTGCCGGTGGTCGGATTGGTCAGTTCCCTCGCGGGCATCGCCCAGGCCGGCCAGCCCGCATTGGCTCTGGCGGGGGGGGTGGTGGCGCTGCTGGCCGCCCTGCCGCTCGGCCGTGGCCTGGGTCGGCGACGCGCCGTGCGGCGTCTCGAAGGCGGCCGCCTCGAAATTGCCGGCGGCTGGTTCATGCTGGTCTTCGGCCTGTCGATCTTCGCGGCGCGCTTTGCCCTTGGCGTCCTGTTCGGGGTACTGCCGGCCCTCGAGGCGGAGCCGCTCTGGATCGTGGCGTCGGGCGGCGTCGGCGGCGTTGTCGCCGGCATCGGCATCGGCTGGCTGGCAGGGGTGTGCCTGCGCGCACCCAGCCCGTGGATTCCCAGCCCGTGGATTCGTCGCACGATCGCGGGACTGGGGATGGGATTGGGCGGTCTGCTGCTGGCAGCTACGGTGGCCTTTGGCGCCGTCATCGCCCTCAACTCCCCGGGTAGCCTGCCGCGGTTGCTTGCCGGCGACTCCCTGCCGGGCTTCAGCTCGTGGAACCGGGCGGAAATCCCCGAGGTCGGGCGTGTCGCCGCCCGCGATGGGGCACCGCTCACCTATCGTCTCTATGCGGGAGCCAAGGATCGCGCCGTCGTCCTCGTCCATGGCTCGTCGGGCGCCGGCATCTCCATGCACAAGCTCGCCCAGGCCCTGCAGGCCGCGGGCGCCACGGTCTATTCGATCAGCCTGCGCGGCCATGGCGGCAGCGGCACGGTCAACGGCGACAGTTCCTACATGGGACAACTCGACGATGATCTCGTCGACTTCCTGCAGGCAACGGGACTTGACGATCCCAAGGTCCATCGCACGTTGATGGGATTCTCTTCCGGCGGCGGCTTCGTGTTGCGCACCGCAAGCGGCCGCAATCGTGCGTTCTTCGACGACTATCTCGCCATTTCCCCGTTCATCGCCCCGGATTCACCCACCTCGCGGCCGGCCTCGGGCGGCTGGGTCAGTGTGGCGGTGCCGCGCGCCGTGGCCCTGTCGATCCTCGACGGCTTCGGCCTGCCATGGTTCCAGGGACTTCCGGTGGTGCGCTTCGCCACGGCCGCGGAGCCGAGCGTGAATCGCACGCCGGTCTATTCCTACCGGCTGTCGGCCGGCATGCAGCTCGTGCGCGACTGGCGTGGCGCGCTGGCCCGGATCGACCGGCCGGCGATGGTCGTGGTCGGCGCCGGCGACGAACTCTTCCACGCCGACCGGTACAAATCCCTGCTCGCCGATCTCAACCCGGGGATTGCCGTGATCGTGGAGCCGGGCTTTGGCCATCTCGACATGATCACCGATCCCAAGGCCTGCGCCGCCGTGGCGACGCTGTGGCGGCGGCTGGTGGGCGGCGAGTCCTAGGCGACCCGCCGCTTCTGCGCCGCCACCGAGCCCGCGCACTGGTCGGTCGGCAGGGGCCGCAGGTGGGTGTCGTAGGCGTCGGCGAACTCGGCCCGCCAGACGGTGCCGTCGCGGCGATAGAGCGAGACGAACAGCGTGCAGGCGTCGGACTGGTAGCGCAGCACGCGGGCCGGCTCGTCCTTGCGGTCGAGTGCGGCGGCGCCGAACGTCGTCGCGAGCTGCTGCTCGTCCATCCCCTTGATGCGGTCGGCCGGGATCGGCGTGCCGGGATTGCGCGAGGTGAAGACGCCCTTCTCGCCGGTGGCGAGGGAATATTGCGGACCGGAACCGGTGACGCAGCCGCCGAGGAGAAGGATGAACGCGAGAGCCCCGAATGTCTTTTTCATGCGGATCATTCTAACGCGGACCGGCCGGCGAATTAAGGGGCGGCTTCAGCGTTTGCGCGACATGCACCATGGCCGCCACGCCCAGGACCGGCACGATCAGGTTCAGGATCGGCACCGTGCCCAGGAACACGAGGACGATGCCGGTCAGCCACAGCACGCCGCCATTGGCCTTGCGCCAGGCCTTCACGTCGGCCGGGTCGAGGCGGCGCAGCGCCACCTGCTCGTAGTATTCCCGGCCGGTCAGCCAGCCGTTGGCGCCATAGAACAGCGCCGCTCCCAGCCCGGCGATGAACAGCGCCACCAGGTAGAACGGCAGCAGCACGAGATTGAGCGCCACCAGGGTGAGCAGGAACACGATGCCCGAGCGGATACCGACCCAGATCGGAATGCCGCGCGCCCGGCCGAGATGCGGGTAGTGCTCGCTTTCGACGATGTCGGCGATTTTCTCCAGGAAGATCGAGATCACGATGCCGAAGCTCGCCGGGAACAGCATCAACGCCAGCACCGTGACCGCGCCGCCGCCCAGCCAGCGGACGGTCTCGTTCAGCCAGTTCCACTGGAAGGTGGCGAACGACTGCAGCGCCCACCACGCCACGACGCAGATGGCGACCTGCAGCACCAGGGACAGCGCCAGCGACTGCCAGATGACGACGCGCAGTCGGGGGTCGCCGAGCTG
>ORJL010590553.1_pt1 | contig 10364 bp, 10 predicted proteins | sample 1779941 | NCBI WGS metagenome assembly ORJL01 (sample SAMEA104232317, study PRJEB22302) | groundwater metagenome | biome: forest; feature: aquifer; material: groundwater | place: USA | collected 2011-08-07 | depth 5.8 m | reverse complement strand
CGACCGACGAACCGAAGCCGACTCACGAATCGAAACCGACCAACGAGCCAAAGCCGACCGACGAACCGAAGCCAACTGACGAGCCAAGGCCGACCGACAAACCGAAGCCAACTGACGAGCCAAAGCCGACTAAGACGCCGTAGGTCGTAGGCTAATCAGAGTCCAAAAATCAAAAGCCCATCTCCTCTGCGAGAGAGGATGGTTTTTTTGTTTTTCTACAGCGCCCTCCCTCTAATCCATCCCCCACCAGCCGCGCCCGCAGGCGATAGCCGCCATCGGTCTGCTCGAACACGTCGCGCCAGAACAGTTCCCATCCGTCCACGCCATCCGTTTCCGGCAGGGCGGGATCGAGCAGCACGATGGTGGGATGCACCTGGCCAAATGCCCTCAGGGCTTGCGGCGCTTCGGATGCGGTGTAGAGGTCGCCGGCATCAGGGTTTGTCGAGTTGGACTGCCCCGTCGGGTAAGGCGATGTCGATGTTGGAAATGACTCCGGCGTGGCAATCCGACGAGGCCAACGACTCGATGCGGATAGGTTCGTTGACTTGCCGGGCCAGGTGTTGGAGCAAGTTGGCGACGCTTTTGAAGTCGACGACTACGCCGGTAACTACTTTGACAATGTCAACGATTAAGGGCTTATAATCTTTCACTATGGGCGTCGCCGTAGCGTTATTCGGGCCGGCCAGTGTGACGATTGGCGCCGGCCGGCCGGCAGTTTTCAGAACCGCGAAGGACCAAGCGCTTCTGACTTATCTGGTCATGGAGGCCGAGCGCGCGCATCCTCGCACCATGCTGGCCGCCATGCTGTGGCCCGAGTCTCCCGAATCAACGGCGCGCGGCAATCTCCGGCAATCCCTCAGCCGGCTGCGCGATCTGCTCGGAAGTGAGAACTCCCGGCAGGAATACCTCACTGGATCCGCAGAAACGATCCAGTTTAATCGCCATTCCACGCACTGGCTCGATGTGGCCTCCTTCCAGTCGTTGCGCAAAGCGGTCTTGGAACACGTCCACCGCAGCGTGACGACTTGCGACTCGTGCAGCCTGTTGCTCGCTCAAGCTCTGGAGCTATACCGGGGCGACTTCCTGGGGGAGTTTTCCCTGCGCGACAGCACGCCCTTTGAAGAGTGGGTCATCACCCAGCGCGAGCAGCTCAAAATTCAAGCCATGTGGGCGGTGTCGGAATTGACGGCGTACTTTGAGGCGCACGGCAACTACGAGCGCATGACCCATTACGCGCGCCGTGCCCTGGACGTGGAAAGCATGTCGGACGGAGCGCACTTCAGCCTGGTGCGGGCGCTGGCATTTGGCGGCCAGCGCGATGCGGCCCTGAGCCACTATCAGGCCTACTGCGAGCTGATCGAACGCGAAGGTCTGCCTCCCGTGTCCGGCGCGTTTGCCGAATTCCACAGCCGGTTGCGCTCCGGGGCCGCCCTGCGCCCTGTCGATGGCGAGTCGGCTTCGGAGCCGGGCGAAGCTCCCTTCAAGGGGCTGCACTACTTTGACGAGCAGGACGCCGACCTGTTCTTTGGACGCGAGCGGCTGGTCAACAAACTGGTGTCGCAGTTGCGAAAGGCAGCCCTGGATGCGGAGTCCGAGGCCCCGCGCTTTTATGCCATTGTGGGGGCCTCGGGCAGCGGCAAAACGTCGCTCGTCCGCGCCGGGCTTATTCCCGCGATCAAGAAGGCGCAGCCGGTCGCCGGTGTTGACACGGCGCAGTACGACACAGAATGGGTTGTGCGCGCCATGACGCCCACGGCAAAGCCGCTGCGGCGATTGGCTGTGGTTATGGGCGCGTCGGCAAATACGGCGGGAGCCCGGCAGCTCGCCCGCGATTTCGCGGTCGATCCACGCACCCTCACCGATGCGGCTGCCCGGCTGGGCGGCGACCACGGATCGGGCCGGCGTCGTGTGTTGCTGGTCATCGATCAATTCGAAGAGTTGTTTACCCTGTGCCCGAACGAAGATGAGCGGCAGGCGTTTGTGGACAACCTGGCCACGGCGGCGGCCGAGCCAGACGGAACCTTTGTGCTCTTCATTTCTCTCCGTGCCGACTTCTACGGACATTGCGCCGAGTACCCCTCCCTGCGCGATCTGCTGCCCGGCAGGCATGAAATGCTCGGGCCGATGTCCAATGGCGACCTCCGCCGCGCCATTGAGGAACCGGCCCGCCGAGGCAACTGGGCTTTGGAGGACGGGCTGGTGGAATTGTTGTTACGCGACGTGGGCCGCGAACCTGGAAGCTTGCCTCTCCTTTCTCACGCCCTGCTTGGCACGTGGCAACAGCGTGAAGGGCGCAGGCTCACCCTCAGGGGCTACGTAGCCACCGGGGGCGTTCGCCAGGCGCTGACACACACCGCTGAGAAAACCTACGCCTCGCTCAATCCAGCCCAGCAGGCAGAAGCGCGCGCGGTCTTTGTCGGCCTGACGCAGGTTGGCGACAACGGGCGCTATACCCGCCGCCGCGCAACCCGGGCCGAGCTGTTGGATGGGGCCGAACAGGCCGAGTGGGTTGATCAGGTGCTGATGGTGCTGGCCGAGGCCCGGCTGATCACCATTGCCGAGGATTCGGTCGAGGTGGCCCACGAGGCCCTCATCACTGAGTGGGACCGCTGGTCTCAATGGCTGGAAGAAGATCGCGAAAACTTGCAGACGCGGCGATCGCTGGCCGAGGCCGCCGCCTCGTGGGTGAAGTCGAACCGCGAGCCGGAGGCGCTGTTGCGGGGGCAGCGACTAGCGAAGATGCGCGAGTGGGCTGACGCTCACCCCGATAAACTCAATGCGCTGGATCGGGAATTTCTGGACGTGTCGGTGGCGGCGGCGCAGCGCGAGAGCGAAGAGCGCGAAGCTCATCGCCGGCGTGAGTTGCTGGCCGCCCAACAACTGGCCGAGACGGAACGGCGGCGGGCTGAGGAACAGACTCAGGCCGCAAACAAACTGAACGAGCGCAACGTCGCTCTGAGAGCCGCATCCATTTCTGCCGTCATATTGATGTTGGTGGCGGTATTCGCAGCTTTTCTGGCAAGCCAAATTGCCATCCAAAATTCGGCATTAGCCGACGAAAATAAAATCGTTGCCGCCACAGCCGGCGCAGGCCGTGCCACTGCACAGGCGGCCAGCACTCTGGCTGTAGCCGAGTCGCGCCTGAGCGCTACCCATGAAGCCGACGCCAATTCTGCCAGGGCGACCGCGGTAGCCATTGCCAACGAGCTGGAGGCCGAGCGGCTGGCCGTCGAGTCCAACAATCTTTATCTCACCGGCGGGCGGACTAACCTGATTGCGCTGTTGAGCTTGCGCTCGGTAAAAACTCAGCACACCCCACAGGGCGATAGCGCACTGGTCGTGGCGCAATCGCTCACTTACCCGTACCGTGTTTTCAACAGCGCGTCCAACGTGCTGGCCGTGGCATTTTCGCCGGACGGGCGCGCGGTGGTGCTTGGCGATGCCGGTGGAACCATTGAGGTGTGGGATGCTCAACAGGGCACACTGGTGCGCTTGCTGGCGGGGCACTCGAAAGATGTGAAGTCAGTGGCAGTATCGCCCGATGGCCGCTGGATTCTGAGTGGCAGCGCTGACGGCACGGCTATTCTATGGGAACTGGCCACCGGACAAAGGGTGCGGACGTTCAAGGGTCACACCGCGTCGGTGACCGGCGTAGCGTTCTCGCCCGACGGCGTGCACATTACCACGGCCAGCGCGGACAAAACGGTTATTATTTGGAATGCGCAGACTGGCGACCCGGAGCGCACGATCAGCGGGCACACTAATTTGTTGCTCAGCGTGGCGTTCTCGCCGGACGGCCGCTCTATTCTCACCGCCAGCGCCGATGCCACGGCCCGGCTGTGGGATGCGCTGACCGGGCGGGAGTTGATGATACTCAAAGGCCACACCGACGGGGTCCTCAAAGCAGCATTCTCGGCGGATGGCAACTACGTGATCACGTGCAGCGACGACGGCGCCGCTATTCTATGGGACGCGCACACCGGCGCCTTGTTGCGGAAGTTCACGGGTCACAGCGGCCCGGTCACCGGGGCGGCCATATCCCCGGATGGGCGCTACGTGCTGACCGCCAGCTACGACAACACGGCCCGGTTGTGGGACGCGGCCACGGGCGACGAACTGCGACGGTATCTGGGTCATACAGAGGGCATCAATACAGTCGTATTTTCGCCGGATGGCCGTTCTTTCGTTACCGGCGCATCTGACAACACGGCCAGGTTGTGGCGGACGTTGAGCGCGCCACCGCTGCCGGCTTTGAACGGGCATGCCGCGTCAGTGAATGCGGCAGTGCTCTCCGCGGATGGCAAGTACGCCCTCAGCGCAAGCTCCGATCACACCGCCCGCCTTTGGGAAGCGACTACCGGCACGGAATTGCGCGTATTCACGTTGCAGACGGGTGTGGTGAATGCAGTGGGTATTTCGCCGGATGGGCGGTGGCTGGCCATGTCGAGTTGGGCTGGAACGGTGATCTTGCGCGACATGGCCACCGGCGACGAGCTGCGGAGCTTTGTCCACCCCGGCGGTGTGCTGGCGCTGGCGATTTCACCCGATGGAAAACAGATACTCACCGGCGGCTGGAATGGCAATGCCATGCTGTGGGATGCCGCCACCGGCCGGCAATTGGCGCTGCTCACGGGGCATACTGATCTGGTTTTTAGCGTGGCGTTTTCGCCCGACGGGAAATACGCGCTCACCGGCAGTTTCGACAAGACCGCCCGGCTGTGGGACTTGGCTACTCAATCCGTCGCCGCCACCTATAGCGGGCACGACGAGGGCGTGACCGGCGTCGCCTTTTCGCCGGACGGCCAATACGCGTTTGCCGCCAGCACCGACAAAACCATATTCCAATGGCAAACCGCCACCGGCACGCTGGTGCGCAAGTTTGCAGATTCGACGGATGTGGTGTGGGCCGTGGCCGCGTCGCCCGACGGCAAATACCTTGCCAGCGGCGGCGGCGATAAGCTGGTCCGCGTTTATGACCTTGCCAGCGGCCGATTGCTGCGGGTGCTGTCGGGCCACACCGCCGGGATCGAGTCGGTCGCATTTTCCGCCGACGGCAAAGTGCTCGTCACCGGCAGCGACGACGGCACAGCCCGGCAATGGTACACCGACTACAACGATATCGTGCGCTACCTGTGCTCGCTGCCTTTGGGCGATTTGACGGCGGACGAACGGGCGTATTATGGCGTGCGCGACACCGGGCCGACGTGTCCTTGAGAGTCGGTACGGTAATTGACAACCCCGCGCCACCCCGTTATAATTCCCACCGTTGCCCCGGGCGTACGCTAGCCGGGGCAACATCGTGCATCTATCCTTCCCCGTTTTGAGGCCGGTGCCAGTCATCGCGCAGGACGCAAGTCCGTTGACTGGAGCAGTCGGGCGTGGCCGCCAACACGGTGAAGCCGAAGGGAGAAGAAAGTCAAATGAAATACGCAATAGTCCAAAGCGGCTCGCGTCAGTTGCGGGCCGAAGAGGGCGGCACGCTGGAAGTTGATCTGCTGCCCAACGCCGCCGGCGACACGATTGAACTGGACGTGTTGATGGTGACCGATGGCGAGGCTGTGACCGTCGGCACACCGATGGTGGCCGGAGCCAAAGTGCAGGCCACTGTGGTCGAGCACTTCCGCGGCGAGAAAATTCGCATCTTCAAATACAAAGCCAAAGAGCGGCAGCGCAAGCGCGGCGGCCATCGCCAGTCTTACACGCGGCTCAAAGTGGATAGAATTGTAGCTGGCTAAGGAAGGAGCAGGCAGCAGACGGTTGGCAAGCGCCGATGGACTGGCGAGTTGCTTCCGGCAATCTGCCTATCACTAACGACATGGCACACAAAAAAGGCGCAGGCTCAAGCAAGAACGGTCGCGATTCCAATGCCCAACGGCTGGGCGTCAAACGCTTTGGCGGTGAGTATGTTCGCTCCGGCAACATCATCGTCCGCCAGCACGGCACTCGCATTCGGCCCGGCGAAGGGGTGATGCTCGGCCGGGACTACACCATTTTCGCCGTGATTGAGGGCCGGGTGAAGTACGAGACGTTGCCCACCGGCCAAAAGCGGGTCAACGTCGAACCGGTCGCCGAAGGCCAATCGGCCTAGGCCCCCACGTTTGACTCTGAAAGGTCGATCATGAAACAGGGTATTCATCCCAAGTACTTTCCCAACGCCGTCGTCACGTGCGCTACGTGCGGCACGACTTGGACCGTTGGTTCAACGCGCGAATCGATCCACACCGACCTGTGTTTCAACTGCCACCCCTTTTACACGGGCGAGCAGCGCATCGTGGACACGGAGGGCCAGGTGGATCGCTTCATCAAGAAACTGGATGCTCGCGCCACTCACAAGCAGCAGGAAGAAAGCCGCAAGGCCTCGCGCACCTCGCCCGAACTGACGGTGACGGCGCTCAACCTCGGCGTCCGCGCCGAAGCGGCGCTGGCGAAGGCCGGCGTCACCACCGTTGGCCAAATCATGGATCGCCTGGGGCAGGGCGACGACGGCTTGCTTTCCATTGAAGGCTTTGGCCGCAAGAGCCTGGCCGACACCAAAAAGCGGCTGCGCTCGCGCGGCTTTGAATTGCCTTCCGAAGCCGTCAACGAACCCGCTCCGGAAGCCCCGGCCTCGGAAGCCGAGCCCACGGAAGCCTAAGGCGGAATCGAATGGGTCCCACAGGGCAGATGCTGATCGCAGGCATCTGCCCTTTCTGTTTATAATACGGTTAGTTTGAACGGCCCCGTTTGCAGCCCACCCCGGAGAGTCTATGCGCCATCTCACTGGCTCGATTGAGGTGATTACCGGCTCGATGTTTAGCGGCAAAACCGACGAGCTGATCCGCCGGCTGCGCCGCGCGGACATTGCCAAGCAAAGTATACAAGTGTTCAAGCCCATCATTGACGATCGCTACGCCGTGGAAAAGGTGACCTCGCACGCGGGCAGCGAATTCGATGCCACGCCGGTGGAGAGCGCAAAACACATCATCGCGCTGGTGCAGCCCGATACCACGGTGGTGGCCATCGACGAGGCCCAGTTCTTCGACTGGCACATTGCCGAAGTGGCGCAACAATTGGCCGACCGGGGCGTGCGGGTGATTGTGGCCGGGCTGGACATGGATTTTCGGGCCGAACCGTTTGGCCCCATGCCGCTGCTGCTGGCCGAGGCCGAAAAGGTCGACAAGTTGCAGGCCATTTGTGTGGTCTGCGGTCTTCCGGCCTCCCGCACCCAGCGCCTCATTGACGGCCGACCGGCCAACTATCACGACCCGGTGGTGCAGGTGGGCGGCAGTGAGGCCTACGAGGCCCGCTGCCGCGAGCACCACGAAGTGCCGCGATAAACAAAAGGCAGAGACTCCCATGTATCACCATGTGCTTCAGGAAGTGCTCATCCCCGCCGACGTGTTGCAACAGCGCATCGCCGAACTGGGCGCCGAGATCAGCCGCGACTATGAAGGCGAAGAGATTTTGATGATCTGCATTTTGCGCGGCGGGGTGATGTTCCTCACCGACCTCATCCGGCACATCACTATCCCGGTCGCCATCGACTTCATGGCAGTGTCGTCGTACGGCGTGGGCGCGCGCCAATCGCACGGAGAAGTGCGCATCGCCATGGACTTGAACACCCCGCTGGCCGATCGGCACGTGATTTTGGTCGAGGACATTGTGGACACCGGCCACACCATTGCCGCCGTGCTGGAAATGCTGGAAACGCGTCACCCCAAAAGCCTGCGCGTGTGCTCGTTGCTCGACAAGAGCGTGCGCCGCGAAATCGTGGTGCCTATTCACTATCGCGGCTTCGAAATTCCCAACAAATTCGTCTTTGGCTACGGGCTTGATCTCGATGAATACTGGCGCAACCTGCCGTTCATCGGCGTAGCCAAAACCTGATTGTCACCCGTGCGCCCGTAGCCCTTCCCACACCTCCGGTCCGCGCCCCGCTGAGGCAATTGCTGTCACGGAAACTACCCGCCAATGGCCCGTCCCTCCCGGCTCCCCCGCACCGGACCGCTCGCGTTCCGGTATCGTGGCTGGGTTGCGCTGGCCGGGTCCAAAGTCGTGGGCACCGGGCGTACCGCCGACGAGGCCCTCGCCGCCGCTCAATTGTCGCAAATCAAGGAATCTTTTGTAATGGTGTACATCCCTCCGGACGACTCGCCGTTGCTTGAATTGCCGCCACTGGTGGAACGCGTGAGCCAGGCGCTGCCCGACCCGGCTCAGGTTTGGCTGGTGGGCGGCTCGGTGCGCGACATCCTCATGAACCGCCCGGCGCACGATCTGGATTTTGCCGTGGCCGGCGATGGGCTGGCTGTGGCCCGGGGCGTGGCCGACCGGCTGGGTGGCGCGTACTTTGCACTGGATGAGAGCCGCGGCACCGGGCGAGTGGTCTTGCGCGTGGAGGGCAGCCAATTCACTTTGGATTTTGCCAAATTGCGCGGGCAAGACCTGACCGACGATCTATCGGGTCGCGATTTTTCAGTCAACGCCATTGCGGCCAGCCTCGAGCCGATCGGGCGCGTGTTCGACCCCATGGGCGGCCAGAACGATATCAAAGACAAAATCCTCCGCATGTGTCACCCGGACGCATTCGTCAACGATCCCGTCCGCGCCCTGCGCGCCGTCCGTCTCGCCGCGCAACTCAACTTCCGAATTGAGCGCGCCACCCGCGAGGGCGCGCGCGAAGCCGCACCGTTGATTGCCAATGTATCTGCGGAACGCATTCGGGATGAGTTCATGCGCGCGCTCGGCGGACGCAAACCCGCCGCCTGCCTGCGAGCCATGGATAGCCTGGGCCTGCTGGGGCACATCGTCCCCGAAGTCGGCGCTCTCAAAGGGGTCACCCAGTCGGCGCCGCACGTGCACGACGTGTGGGAGCACACGGTGGCTACGGTGGATCGCCTTGAGGCGTTGCTCTCGGTGTTGGGCCGCGCTCACGATCTGGACGCCGCTTCGGAATTTGCCCTGGGCTACGCGTCGGCCCGCGTTGGCCGCTTCCGCAATCAACTGTCCGATCATCTCGAACAGCAATTGAGCGTAGGCCGCCCGGCGCGTTGCCTGCTGTTTCTTGCGGCATTGTTGCATGACGTATCCAAACCCGAAACGCGGACTGTGGACGCGGCCACCGGGCGAATCCGATTTTTGGAACACGAGGGGCGGGGGGCGCAGGTGGCTCAAGCGCGGGCCGCGCAGTTGCGCCTGAGCCACGACGAGGTCGAACGGGTGGGCGTGGTGGTGGCCCACCACATGCGGCCTTCGTTTTTGACCCAACAGGGGGAAGGTCACGTCACCGCCCGCGCTGCATATCGTTTTTACAAAGCCACGGGCGCGGCGGGTGTGGACGTGTGCCTGCTCAGCCTGGCCGATTTATGGGGCGCGCGCGGTTCCGACCTGGGCCAGGACGAATGGGGCGAACGTGTGAACACCGTGGTGACTTTGCTCGACGCGTACTTCACCCATCGCGAAGAGATCGTTGCCCCACCGGCTTTACTCACCGGGGACGATGTGATGACACTGCTGGGCGTTCTGCAGGGGCCGCAGGTGGGCGCTGTGTTGGAAGCCCTTCGCGAAGCGCAAAGCGCCGGCGAGGTGGTTTCGCGCGAGCAGGCACTGGAGTGGGCGCGGCTGTTTGTGGCGGACGGACGGTCAGGGATAAATCTCGCTTAGCGCCGGTTCGTAGAAGGCCTCGCATCCATTGGGGCACGAGCAGCCCGCAATCGGCAGGGCAGGGGTAGCCTGTTTAAGATACGTGCCCGCGGCGGCCTGGCAGGCCGGGCAGGCATCGGCTCTAACCATGAGGCGAATGTCGCGGACGCGCGGGTTGGCGCGCAGTTTGGTCAGTGAGCGCGCGGCGGCCGAGTCGACGGCCAAATCGGCGCCGCACTTCGGGCAGCGTTCAGTTTCGTCGGGTGTTCGTGTGTTGCAAACGGCGCAGGTACGCAAGGCGTCCTCCAAAAGATAAATAAGTGTGATTGCCAATTTTACTATACTCGGCGCTAACCGCGCACCGCAGAGTTTGCCCGTTCCTGTCGTACCATTTACCAACCCATGCCTTCTCGCCGCATAAGTCTCGTTGATGTATTGCTCTGGCTGGTGGGCATTGCCGCTGCGCTGGCGCTGATCGTGTTGTTTTTATCGGCCTCCAAACGCCAGGCCCCGGCCCCCGCCGATCAGGCCATCGTGCTGGTGACGCCTACCTTCACTTCGGCGGCGTCGGCCACTGCAGAAAACGTGTGGCAGATCATTGTGACCCCCACGCCCGGCGGCCCGCTGTACTTGCGGCCCACCGTGGTGTATTCCACGCCGCTGCCGGTCATCTACCCGCCGCCTCGTCCGCGCGCCGCGTTCGATTTTGGCGGGCACGTGCTCGATTTCAAAGCGCCCGATAAAAT
>ORJL011371933.1_pt1 | contig 10365 bp, 14 predicted proteins | sample 1779941 | NCBI WGS metagenome assembly ORJL01 (sample SAMEA104232317, study PRJEB22302) | groundwater metagenome | biome: forest; feature: aquifer; material: groundwater | place: USA | collected 2011-08-07 | depth 5.8 m | reverse complement strand
GATTTTGCAATTCCTCAAGGAGCGCATGCGCGATACGGGCTGGAGCAAAAAGAAAACCCTCAAGCTGCTCATAGTTGTCGATGAAGCATGGAAAATCGCGCAGGATGACCGCTCGGACCTGGTGGCGATAGTGCGCGAGGGAAGGAAATATGCGTTCGGCTTAATCGTAGCCTCGCAAAATCCCTCCGACCTGTCCAAAAACATACTGTCCAATGCCGCCACCGTGCTTGTTTTCCGCCTCCAGCTTCCTGAATTCAAGTCTTATATACGCACGGCGCTCCATTATGACGACACAGTTGCGGAGGCAATGGAAAAATTCGGCGTGGGCCAGGTGGCCATCCACATGGCGTTTGAGGATGCGTCATGCAATGCGGGCACGTTCCTGCTTTCGCGCGTGGATGGCGAAGAGCCCCCCGTGCGGCTTAGTGTAAAGGGTGATTCCGTGGATTTGGAGCTTGACCGGGAAGAATCCCGCCGCAGGCTGCTGCGCCTCGGCTGCAGCGATTCGCAGGCCGAATCCGTGTGCGGCATGTTTGAAAAGAACGACCGCGTCATTTCCACGACTGGCCTTGCGGGCGAGCTTCTCAAATTCGGCTTCAGCCGCTCCGTGGTGCTTGTGTTCATGCGCGAGCTTGGCGTGCCTGATGCCGACCTGGTGAAGCTTTTCTCGCACCTGCAGGCAAAAAGCCTTGGCGTGGAGCGGGGAAAGCTTGTGGATTTGGTGGTGGACGATGCCTGATTTTCTCAGGGGCAAGCCTCCGGAAAAACTTCCAGTGTCGAAGCTGTCGGCAAAGTTTTTGCTTGGCAAAAAGCCGCATTCTTTCCTCCCAGTTCTTTCCGAGCTTGGCTTTGCCGAAGTGTCCTCGCACGGAGGGAAGCTTTTTGTGAAAAGCGTGCAGTCATATGACATGGAAAAGCAGCCCCACTCCTATATCCAGGCAACGCTTGATGGCAAATCAATTTTATTGGAGTACACCGCTTCCGCATCCGGCGCGCGGGCGCGGAAAATCGAAGTTGCGGCGTGGCTGCTTCACCTTCTCTCCGCACTTGGCGCGAACAGCATGCCCCCGGAAATTTTTGCATTCACATCCGAAGCGCTCGTTGAAGCATCATCCCAACTGTCCGAAGGCCAGGCTGGCATTGCGGCGAGGCTGGATGAGCTTTCTTCGGAGCATGATGCTCTCAAGGGGCGGTATTCCAGCCTGCTGCCCGAGCACGAGGGGCAGGCGCGCCAGCTCATCGAAGCCACGCGGAAAGCTGAAGAGCTTTCAATGCGCCTCGCGCAGCTCCTTTCTCTTTCCAGTGACACTCTGGATGAGGAAGTGATGGGGTGGCTGCGCGCGCACGGGGGCAAAATAGATGTGGGGCAGTTTGCGCAGGCGCATGCCATTCCTGCCGCTGCGGTGGAGGAAAGCCTGCAGCGGCTTTCAAAGGGCGGTTACATTGCCAGGATTTAGGAAAAAACCCAAGAAGGCCGGGCCGGTGCGCTACCAGTTTAAAATACTGAAGCAGAAATCAACAGCCCGCCACTACAAAATAATTGGAAAACGCGGCATGGCCGATTCGCTTCTTGCGCTCTTCGGCAGGAAATCACGGTGATTGTGCATGGCGCTTGTCAAAATTTCTCTTTCAGATTTGTCTTCGCTTGCGCACGTGAAGCTTGAGCCAATTGAAGGCAAGCTTGCAGCGCTTGGCATCCCGCTTGAAAAGCAGGAAGGCGACGAGCTTGCCGTGGAAATCACGCCGAACCGGCCGGACTGGCTTTCGGTGGAAGGCATTGCGCGCTCGCTTCGGGATTTTTCGAGCAGGCAGCCCACCACGTATCCTGTTTCGCATTCCGGCGTGGAATGGCATATTGAGGGGAGCGTGCGCGAAGATCGGCCATTCCTTGGAAGCGCGCTTGTGCAGGGCGTGAAGATGGCCGATGAGCTTGTTGCTTCCATGATGCAGCTCCAGGAAAAGCTGCACGACACCCTTGGCCGGAATCGGCGCAAGCTCGCAATCGGGCTCCATGATTTTTCCACGGTGCAGCCGCCATTCACGTACAAAACGTGCGGCAGGGAGGAAATCCGATTTGCCCCCCTTGGCAGCGCGGTGCCCATGACGCCCGGGCAAATCCTCTCCACGCACGAAAAAGGCATTGAGTTTGCGCACCTTGTGGGCAGCCGCTGCCCGATGATTGTGGACTGCGATGGCGCGGTGCTTTCCTTCCCGCCCATTATAAACGGCGAGCGCACGCGCCTTGGCTCGCAAACCCATGGCGTGCTCATAGACTGCACCGGCACTTCCGCATCCGCGGTGCGCTCAGCAGTGCAAATCGTTGCCGCAGCGCTTGCAGAGCGTGGCGGGAGAGTGCACGATGTCAAGATAGGGGGGGAAATTTACCCTATTTTCGAGCCTGTGAAAAGCCCTCTTCCAACTGGTGCGGCATCCAAGCTTCTTGGCGTCAAGCTTTCCGCCCGTGATGCCGCGGCGCACTTGATGAAAATGGGCCATGTGGTAAAGGCGGGGGTGGTGCATTCGCCTGCATGGCGCGCCGACATCATGCACGCGGTTGACCTCATAGAAGACATTGCAATCTCCTACGGCTACAATGAGTTCGAGCCCGCCACGCCATCTTTCCATTCAGAAGGAAAAAGCTCGCACGCTTTTTCCCCGTTTCATTCCGCAATGCTCGGGCTTGGCTATTTCGAGGCGCAAAGCTGGCACCTGACAAATGAAAAAGTCCTTCGCGCAGCCAAAGTCGACCCTGCCGCCTGCATGCGCGTGGAAAATCCGCTTACCGAGGAATTCACCACCCTCCGCCCCGCGCTTTACCCAAACCTTCTTGACGTGCTCGCGCACAGCCGCAGCCAGCCCATGCCACAGGCGATTTACGAAATCGGGCCGGTATTTTCCGGGCACGAGCGCACCCACCTTGCATTCGTGCTAACGCACCCGAAATGCAACTGGACAGAACTGAAGAGCCACATCTGCGGCTTGGCGCAATCCTGTCTGGTCCCATTCGAATTTTCCGAAGCCGAAATGCCCGGCCTCATTGATGGCCGCGCCGCCCGCCTGTCCTGGTCCGGGGAAAAAATAGGGTTTGCGGGCGAAGTGCACCCTGAAGTGCTTGAGGCATTTTCACTTGAGCAGCCTGCGGCGCTTTTTGAAATTGAGCTTGATTCGCTTTTGCAAAAGAAGGCTATCTGCTAAGAAGCGAAGCAAGCATGCCGACAGCCACGCCCCATCCAAGCCCGCCCCAGCGCGGGCAAAACACCGGGCCTTCGTGCTGCTTTCCCCCTCTTTCCCCCCTGTAATACTGCCAGGGCTTTTTCTTTGCCGCCCTTACCCGCATGCCCATGCGCCAGGGGTCGGGCTCCCCGCCATGCGCGCCACCGATGCGTTTTTCCTGCTCTTTTTTCACTTCCGCAAGCACGCGCAGAGTTAGCGCCCATGAACCCACGCGCGCAATTTCAAACGCCACCCTCTGCTCCAAAAATTCCGCATTCCCGCTTTCATCAGCCACGAGCCCAAGCGCAGCTGCAAGCGCAGATTCATAATCATCAGGATGCTCCTCGAAATAATACCGGAGCATTTCCCGTATTGACACGAGGCGAATTTCAAGGATGTCTGCGGATTCCATGCTCTTCGGCCGTGGCGGCGCGGGCGGCTCTTCCACTTCCGCAAGGCCCGCCCCCTCTTCAACAAACGCCATGGGCGCAACCGGGGCTTGCATGAGCGCCCCCCCGCCCGGCTCCTCCACCATGAGCATCACGCGCTTCGGCTTTGCCTCAAGCTGCTCAGGCTTAGGCCGCACAACCGGCACGTATGCCTCAAGCCTTTCCGCGCCCTCGCTTTCCATGAAAAGCATCTCTTCCTGGACAACAAGGAGGGGCGACATCAAATCCCCGCACCCGAAACCAGACTTAAACATTTTCTCCTTGTATTTTTGCGCCATATGGCTTGCAAGCATGGGGTTGCGCGCGGAAGAAGACCAGATTTCATCTGCCAGTATGGACGCAGCCTGCTCGAGCCCGAATTTTTCCAGCACAGCCTGGGCGGCTTTCTCTTCCACAAGCGGGGAGAATGGCATTCCGGCCCCGTTTTCCATCTTTTTGCTTCGGAGCCTCTCAAGTTTTTTTTCAATGAGTGAAAATAGCCTGCCTGGGGTATCGTCTCCTGCGCCAGCAAGCACGTTTGGCACGTGCACGCTTGCAAACAGTTCGAGCCCCGGGCATTCCTTTTCCATCCTTTTCGGCTGTACCAATCCCAGGCGCTCCATGCCTGAATAATTGCGCCTGTGCTTTTATTCCTTATGAGGCAGCGCCAGCGCCAACAAGCGCCCGTGCGAGCTTGCCCGCGTCAAACCTCTCGATGTCTTCGTAGCCCTGCCCGGTGCCTAAAAACAATATGGGCACCCCGCTTGTGTGCGCCACGGAGAGCGCGGTGCCGCCCTTTGCATCGCAGTCAAGCTTTGTAAGAATCACCCCATCGAGCCCTGTGCTTTCGGAAAACCCCTTTATCTGCTCAAGGGTGGCGTTGCCCCCAATTGATTCTCCAATGTAAATTTTCAAATCCGGCTTGATTACGCGCACCATTTTCTTAAGCTCGTCAAGCAAATTGGTGTTGGTGTCCTGCCTTCCCGCGCTGTCAATGAGCACCACTGCCGCTCCATGCGATTTCGCATAGCCTACCGCGTCAAACGCCACCGACGCTGGGTCTGCGCCGTACCTGCTTTTCACCACATGCAGGCCAAGCTTTTCTGCATGCGCCTCGGCCTGCTCTATTGCGGCAGCCCTGAAAGTGTCTGATGCGGAAAACACGCACTCCATGCCCTGCGAATGGAGCATGCGCGCAATTTTTGCCATGGTCGTGGTTTTCCCGGCCCCGTTCGGGCCTACGAAAAGTATTTTCGCAGGCTTCTGGCACGCCCGCACTTTTTCCACAAAATCAAAATCCTTTTTCGACCGCAGCACATCCACAAGCACGCCCGCCATCGCATCGCGCACCTCCTGCTGCATCGCCGCCTTTTTCACCCGCATGCCCACTATTCTTTCCCTAAGCTTCCTCGACACTTCCACCGACACTTCATATGCGACGTCCGCCTCAAGCAGTGCAAGCTCAAGCTCGTCCGCCAAATCCCGGACGTCCTCCTCCTTTATTTCCACGGTGCTTGACAAAATAGTGGTGATTGCGCGCGGGATTCCCATGCGCACTTCCATTTTCCTGTCCTCCTGTTTTGCTTTTTTTTCAAGCCTCGAAAAATCCATTTCATCCTCACGCATTTTTGGGGGGGTTTCTTTCGCCGGGCCACCTTCCGGCCTAGCGGATTTTTGCTGCGTTGGCGAAGCCATTTTGTCTTCTGGCGGGGTTATTTTCTGCGCCTCTTCCTTTTTCCCGAACGGCCAAATTCTTTCAATAATTCCCGGTGCGTGCTTTGTTTCAGCGGGCTTTTCAGGCAGAATGGGCGTTTCCATTGCTTTCGATTGCGGGGGTGCGTGTTCTTTTGGCGCTGGTTGTTGCAGTTCTTTTGGCTTTTGCGGCTGCAGAATTTCAATTTCAGGCTCTTCTTTTCTTTGTTCGGGGATTTGCGGTTCTGGCGCGTTTTTTTGCTGCGCGAATGCAGGCTGAACCGGGGCGATTTCTTGCGGCTGTTGATGTTCTTTTGGCGTTGCTGCCTGCGATTGCTGCGCCGATTGGATTTTCTGCGGTTCAATTTTTTGAGGCTCTGGCGGTTGCCTGGCGATTTCTTGCGGCTCCGCGTTTGGCCGGGCAATTTCTTGCGGCTTTGGAATTTGCGGCGCCGCTTTTGGGGCAGGCGTTGTTTTTTCCCCTTTTTTTTCTTCTGCCTGCGGCTGGCCAGGCGTTTCTTTTGCCCCCTGCCTGCCCTCTTCCCTTTTGGTGAGCTTGTCCAGGAACCCGGAAAGCTTTTCCTTAAGCAGGCCGAACATTTTCCATCTGCCCTGCAAGTGCCGCTGCGCGGGTGTTAAGGTCGGAAATGCGCCTGTTCACTTCGAAAAAGTCCTTCTGCGCCTTGTCAAACGCATCCGACACCATCTTGAGGCGCTTCTCAAGCAGTTCTGCGGCATCATCAGCTTTCTTTACCACGATTACCCCGCCGCCCACCGACACCATGACGTTGTCCGGGTCCACTTTCTGGCAGGTGATATACGTGCCGCTTCCGATTGGAAGGAGCGACTGGCTTTTTGCCTTTTTGAGGTTGCGAATGGTGTCTATCGTCATGTTAAGGTCTGTCATCGTGCCTTGCAGCATGTCGAGCTGGGACTGCAGCGCCTGGCCCTGCTGCTGCGCAAGCTGTGCCTGTATGGCCAGCTTCTCCATTTCTTCGTCAGTGCTTGCCATCCTCCATCTTCTCCACGGATTTTATCTTCACTTTTTCCCTTCCAATGTGGTGGTCCGCCCCAATCCGCTGGTATGCGACCTCACGCGCCCGCTCTTCGCTTCCGGCTTCAATTTCCTTCACAAACGGGCGCACATTGCCCCCCGCCTTCATCGTGCCTGTAACTTCGAACTTCACATCCTCACCTCAAATCATGCCAAATCAAGCGCTTGGGAAATCCTTGCAACTTCAAAGCCCGAGCTTTTCTCGCCTATGAGCGCGCCATGCGACGTTGCGCACACGCCCACGCCCACAAGCGCGGTCCCGGAATTCACCGTAGCATTCCCTCCCCTGACCTTAAATAAGCTTTCCAGCATCGACGCTTCATCCTCGGTTATCCTGTTGTGCGCGGCCCATCCCCTGTTCGTGGCAACGCATGCCATTCCCGCGCATTTGTACCCGGCAAGCGCATGCTGCTCGAAATCCACTCCAAGCATTTCCGCGATTTCCGCGGCTTCCCGTCTCGGAATGTCCGGGTTGATGAGCGCGCCCGAGTCATTGCATGCCACGTTATTCCCTATCGCGGAAAACCTCAGGTCCGCCATCACATGCACTTCCACGCCCGCATCCTCAAGCTCTTTCCTCTCGTCATCGCGCATATTTCTTGGCACTAGCGCGCCTTGCGAATTCATGGCGCAGAACAATCCAAGCAGAGGCGAGCCGTCCACCGAGGCATGCACAAGTTTTGCAGCTCCCAAGGCCTTTGCCCCGAATTCAAACTTCTCCTGTGCAGGCCGCGGAATAAGCGCCACGGAATCGCATGCACGGACGAAAAGCCCGAGATAGGGGTTGCCTTCAAATTGCCCGCGCCAGAGGGCGCCCATGTAAATCCACATCCCCTATATCTGCTTTCACAACCCTGCGCTCCCTATATCTCCCGTGACCCTTCCTTTGGCTGGTGCGACGCCCTTGCCTTCTGCTCCACGCCCGGAGCCTGCCTGCCCGGGATTTGGGAAGTTTCCCCGATTTTTTTCTCTTCCTTCTTTTCCTCGGCATCTTTCTTTGCATCGATTTCCTTTTTCTCCTCTTTCTTGTCCGCAGGCTTTGCGCCCTCCTTCTTCTCAGCCTCTTTCTTCTTGGCTTCTTGCACTTTTTTGCGCTCGTCTTCCTTTTTCTTCATTTCCTCTTCTTCGCCTGGCAGCCACGCCCTCGCCATCTCTCCCTCGCGCACCACCCTCACCTTTATCTTGCGCGGCGGCTTTTGTATGGAGTCGCGCCACAGCAGCATGTTCACCCCTTCCGATATGCGCACGCCCTCAAGCGCCACCTTCATGTGCCTGGCTATGAATTCGCGCAATAGCTTCACTGCGCGCTCTGTGCGCCTGGTGCGTATGTAGTCATATGCCTTGGAAAGCGGCACCGTATATATTCTTTCAAGCTTGCTTGCATCGGCCATGTTTTCACTCCTTTAAATCCATCTTGTCGCTGCGCCAGCTGCGCCTTCGCACGTTCTGGCTCACGCGCCTTGCCGTCCTTGCAACCACGAACAGGGGCACGCGCCGATTCTGCTTCATTTTCCGCCCAAGGCGCGCCTTCAGCGTTGCCGTCTTTGACCGTCCCATCATAAACACCTCATCCAATGTAGCTTTGCGCAGGGTGCTGCGGATTCGCAGCCTTCTTCTGCCTCTCATAAACTTCACGGTAAGCCTTCCACACTTCCTCAGCCTTCTTTCCAGACACTATCTTGAGCACGACATGCGCAGGCACGGGCGGCCTGTGCGCCGGGTCCGGGCTATAATCTACGAACACCATCTGCCCAGCCTTTATTTTCCCCGAAATTTTTGGCGACACAAGGAATGTCAGCACGTTTTCATCCCACATCCTAATCGTTGCCTGCACGCCCGTATCGCCTGACACGACATCTTTGTCGCCAGGCCGGAACACTTCGATTATTTTTCCCGGATGATACATGTCCACACCCCTATTCCAGTTTTCCTCAGCCTATTTTCTCTTTACCGAAATGCTCCCTGTTGGCTTTCCCGCAGTCATCCTTACCAAGAGCGCCTTGAGCTGCGCTTCTCCCAGCCTTCCCTTGAGCTGGCCTGCCTGCGCCAGTGAATACAACAGCTGCACAATCTTTCGGAACAATGCGGGGTTCGATATCCTCACATTCGCAAGGCGGCTGTATGCATCGGGCTCAAGCAGCGTGAGAAGGGCTTTCCTTTGTTCCTGCTCTTGCTGCATTGCTTCCATGCGCTTCTGCTGCATTTCCTCAGGTTCTTCCTCCTCGCCCATTTGTTTTTCACATCCCCACTTTCATGCCTATTTTTTCCCCGCAATTTCCTTTGCGCAAGAATCAAGGAGCTTCTGGCCCGCAGGCGTGATGTATCTTCCCGGTTTCGGGCTCTTTTTCATAACAAGCAAGCCCGCCTTTTCAAGCGCCTGCATGCCTTTCCGTATGAGGTTTCCGCCAGCATCAATATGCCTTTCCGGCCTCACGCCCCGCTTTTTCCTGCCTCCGTAATGTGTGCGAAGGCGTGCCACTCCGATTGGCGCCTTTGCGTATGCTTTGCGCAAAAGGGAAGCCAGCCGCACATACCAAAAATCTGCTTCTTGCGGGAGCCTTTCTGCATGCGGGCCTGTTTTTGTGATGCCCACCCATTTTGGCGCAGGCACCTTCATTTCCTTGAGCTTTCCCGCCACGCCCTTTATCAGCCTGTTTGCATCTACATCAAATGCCCCTACCATCACTACACCTCGAACAAATACACTACTGCAGACCGCTCGGCGCTGTGCAGCACCGCAAGCCATGCCTCTCGTTTTCACTCCATAGCCGCATGGCTTACGATAACCCAAAATCCTTGCCGAAACAGTGAGTTCGAAACAACTATGCCTCGGAAAGAATTTAAAACTACAGTAATGGCTATTTGTTATAATTAGTTTAGTATCAGGTTATTTCTTAGTTATTTTTTTGTATTTTACCTTCCTCTCATGCCCGCACGCGCAAATATATGCGATTTTCCCTTCCCTGCTTCTTATTCTCACTTTCAAATTATATCCCGCAATCCATGGCGCGCCGCACTTTTGGCAAAAAAGCAGCTTTCTCTTCCTTCCAAGGGGCACCCTGTTGCGCATCGCAATTTTCCTTGCAAGCGAAACATATTTTTTCGCCCTTTCCGGATTTTGCTTCACTGTTTTTTTGGCAAGCGCAAGCAAGCCATCCACTTGCGCCGCAATGCCCCCCTCCTCTTGTTTTGCCATAATGCCCATGTTTGCATCTTTTGCCTATAAAAGAATGCGCAGGCATGCCATTGGCATATGAGAAAATCAAAATCCGCAAAAAAAGCCGCCACGCCGAAAACCCATGCTGCCCAGGAAAAGAAATCCAGCGCGCGCAAAATCCTCGCACTGTTGGAAAAGGAATATTCCGGTGCGTGGTGCTCGCTTTCCCACAAAAACCCACTGCAGCTTCTCATCTCGACGATTCTCTCGGCACAATGCACCGATGCAAGGGTAAACATGGTTACGCCAAAACTATTTGAAAGATACAAAACTGCAAAAGATTTTGCCAATTCGCCACAATCAGAACTCGAACCCTATATCCGCTCCACTGGTTTCTACCACTCAAAGGCAAAAAACATCATCAATGCAGCCAAAAAAATAGTAAAAAATTACCGCGGCAAAGTGCCCGAGCGCATGGAAGATCTGGTTTTGTTGGATGGCGTTGGCCGCAAGACTGCGAACATTGTCACCTTCCACGCCTTCAACAAAGCCTATGGCATTGCAATCGACACCCACGCTTATCGCATAACGCGCCGCCTTGGCTTGTCAAAAGCAAATTCGCCTGAAAAAATGGAAAAGGAACTGATGCTCCTCCTGCCCCAATCTGTTTGGGGCGCCTACACTAATTACATGGTGGCGCACGGCAGGAAATACTGCATGGCGAGAAAGCCGAACTGCTCCGCCTGCCCGCTAAACAAGGTTTGCCCAAGCGCTTTTAAATTCCACCAGCTTATGCATTAACTGGATTCGCATGGTTCTTT
>ORJL010877909.1_pt1 | contig 10367 bp, 7 predicted proteins | sample 1779941 | NCBI WGS metagenome assembly ORJL01 (sample SAMEA104232317, study PRJEB22302) | groundwater metagenome | biome: forest; feature: aquifer; material: groundwater | place: USA | collected 2011-08-07 | depth 5.8 m | reverse complement strand
GGCCGCGATTCCAAGACAGTCGGATGCATGGACCGAGGAGCGAAGAGAGAGGAGCGAAGGGCGAAGGGTCTGGACGCAGGACTCGCTCCTCGCTCCTCGGTTGGTGCCCGCGCTTCTGCTCGACGCGGCGCAGCACGGCGGGCCGGTTGTTGACGGTTATGCCTGGTCACGCCCCAGGGGCTGCGCCCCTGGCTTTCCTGACGCCGCCCCTTCGGGGCTGAATCAGGGTTGCAGGACCTGGTGCGGGCCGAGCCCGCGATGCGGAATTTGGGCGCGCTTGCGAACGCATGCGCCTGATGCGATGATCGCGCCCATGCCGAGGCCCACCCGCACGGACGCCTGGATCCCCGTTCTGCTCGCCGCCGCAGCCGTCGCGCTCGGGGTGTTCGGCGCGGCGCGCTGGCGTACCGTGCGGCGCGAGGCGGCGTCGACGACGCCGGTGCCCTCGACGGCCGCCCTCACGGGCGGCGATCCGCGGCGCCCTGACGGGCGCCTCTCCACGTCAACGGACGAGAACCACTCCAAGCCTCCGGAGAAGCCCGCCTCCACGCCACCGCCGCAGCCCCCCGCCGACCCCGCGGGGGACGCCTACGCAGCGCTTCTCGGCGAGGTCAACGACCTCATGGAGGAGCAGCGCCTCGCCGACGCGCGCGACCGCCTCGACGCCTTCGCGCGCGATCACGCGCGGACCCCCTGGGCCGACCTCGCCGCGCGGAACCGCGACGCGATCGCCCGCATGGAAACCGAGGAGAAGGAGCGCAACGCCGGCCCGACGGTCGACTCCCTGGAGGCCGACCTCCGCCTCCTCGAGGCCGCGCACGAGTTCGATCGCGCCTTCGCGATGCTCGACACGGTCCCCGAGAACCACCGCGACGAGGCCTGGGACGCGCGCCGCGCGAGGGTCCTCGAGCGCCAGGAGGAGTTCGCGAACGCCGCCGAGCCCGCCCCCGCGGAGCACCCGGCGCGAGCGGAGCTGGAGAAGGTCGCCTCGCAGGCCGAGCGCCTCTCCGCCGCAGGCGACCACGGCGCAGCGCGCAAGGCCGCGGAGGGCCTCCAGGAGCGCCTCCACGACCTCGACATCCCCGCCCTCGACGAGGAGTTCGGCCCGCGGGCGGCGGCGGTGATCGAGACCGCGGCCCTCGCGGATCTGGAGGCGGCGCTCCCGGGCGTGCCTACGGGCGAGGTGACGAAGGGTACGGCCCACGATCGCGTGCGGGCGCTGATCACCCGCCGGGACGCCCTGGCGAAGTGGCTCGCCGAGCTGCCGCGCTTGCAAGACGTGCGGATGGGACTGCGGAAGCGGCTGCACACGGCCCGGAACGATGCGATTGGCGTGATCTTCAACAAGACGATCTACCCAGACGAGGCGCACGGCGTGGCGGGGCAGGGGAAGGTCGACGAGAAGGTCAAGCTCGTGCGGCGCGTCTGGGACAAGCCGCTCGAGGCCGCCGCCGAGGGGGACTCGGCGATCGCGCGCGCCGTCGAGGCGCTCGCGCAGGCGAACGAGCTCCTCTCGCACGGGGACGAGGCGCAGGCGAAGAAGTCCGCGGAGGTGATGAAGCGGCTCGAGGAGGCCTACGCCGTGCGCGACCTCGCGCTCGACGAGACGGAACAGAAGGTGATCGACCGCAACCGCACGGTCGAGGCCTTCAACGGGAAGGCGCGGACGTCGATGAGCAAGGCCGAGCTGGAGGTCCTCACGCTCCTCAACGGCTACCGCGAGATGATGGGGCTTCGGATCCTCGAGATCGAGGAGCACCTCGTGATGTCCGCGCGGTGGCACTCGACGGACATGCGGGACAATCAGTACTTCGCGCACATCGACAAGGAGGGGAGGGGACCTCGCGACCGCGCGATGGAGATGCAGTACGAGCCGGTGGGGGTGGGGGAGAACTGCGCCGCCGGCATCGAGGAGCCGGCGCGCGTGCACTGGGGCTTCTACTATAGCAGCGGCCACCACCGGAACATGCTCATGCGCGGCTGGGTGCACGTCGGGATCGGGATGGCGGGGAACTACTGGACGCAGGACTTCGGCAACGGCCACCCGCAGGCGAAGTAGCCGGTGTTCCCAAGCTCTTAGAGAAATCACGGTCATGGACGAGATTGCTCGGTTCGAGATCCCGCTCTCCCCGGGAGACCGCCCGATCTCGTTGGCATGGCTTCGAGACGACCTCGTCGACTGGGTGAACGGTCGGACGACCTGTCGACTGAACGGTGGCCTCTGCGTTCGCCCGTTCAGCATGGGGAGATTCACGTATCGATTCGACCGCGCGCAGACAGGTCCTGGAGGCGAGCACTTCGCAGTCTTCGAGAATCTCGGAACCAAGGGAGTCCTCGGACGCCGCGACGACGCGAGGGGCTTGCAAGTCCTGCGCGAGATTGACCGCAGCTTCTACTGTGCCAATGCCTACGAATACCCGATCGCGCTCCTCAACATCCCCGATTGCCCCCCACTGATCGTGCACTGCCCCGATTCCTACTGTCGCCTGGAGTGTGAGAATCTCGTTTCTGGTGAGTGTCTGACCCGGAGGGACACGGAGCCCGCCGACTTCTTCCACTCCCGTCTTCAAACCCATCCCCGCGGCCAGCACGTTCTCGACGCGGGCTGGGTCTGGCACCCGGCGGATTGGATCAAGCTATTCGACATGCGCGAGGCCTTGCGTTGCCCATCCTATCTGGACGGTCGCGGCGATCCCGCCTTCCAGGAGGCCCTGGAGTCTCGATTCGGTCTCCAATGGGACGATCACGTCTCGGGCGCCTTCCTGGATCCTGGCACGCTGGTGGTCGCAAGTGCGAGAGACGTGGACCCACCCGATGACGCCCCGGAACCGAAGGACCTGATCCTGACCCCCGGGAACGTGGGCCGCTATCACATCGCTTCTGGGGCATTCGACTCCGTTGCCACCCTCGAGGAAGTCGCGGGGGAACTCATGCCCGTCGAGGGACATGTCGTAGGGTTCTATGACCACCCGAAACTCGTCGAGTTGGCCACGGGGCAGGTGTTGCGGCGATGGCCCGAGCTGAACACGGGGCGAAAGGTCAGCAGCATCATTGGCGGGCTCGGCCCGCAGCCGCTGGTGTGTCCTGACGTCGAAGGGCGCCGATTCGCTGTCGTTGGGGACGACAAGATCACGGTCATCCAGCTCGGGTAGGATCCGCGAGGTGGTCCGCGCGCCGGTCCCTACTCTCCACCGAGGATTTCATCGACGGAGAACGACACGTCGGGGAACAGGAGCGGGGAGATTCGCTCGCCTCGGCCCACACGACGGATGCTGCGGTAGCCGGACTTTCCCGGGCGACGGAACACCTCGATGTAATCGTCGGGGATGACGACGATCCAGCTCTCCGGGATGCCCGCGCGCGCGTAGACAGGGATCTTCACGTTGCGGTCCTTCTCGTACGAGGTGTCCGCCACCTCGATCGCAAGGAGCGTGTCCGCCGCCTGCGGGCTGCGGTCCGTCCGAGTAGCGGTCTCCAATTTGAGCACCGAGAGATCGGGCTGGGGTTCGTCGTGCGGTTCGAGAACGACCGGGTTCTGGACCTGGATGACGGCCTTCCCAGCCAATCCGATCACGAGCAACCCAGTCAGCCGGTTCACGCACCAGAGGTGCGCCGCCCCAATCGGTGACATGTCGATGATCTCCCCGGCGATGAGCTCCACCCGGCGATCGCCATTGAGAATGCCGACCTCGGCCATCCGGTGGTACTCCTCCACGGTGAACTTATGCCGAATGAGGGTCGCCAGCATCTGACTCTCTCTCCTCCGTGCGCGTCGCTCATTGTCCGCCTGGGACACTCCCCGGTCAAGGCCGCCAGCCCGATCTACTTCAGGATTGCCTCGACCTCCTGCGTGCGGCGGCGCACGAGGAGACGCAGGGAGCCGCCGTCCAGGAGCCCCCACAGGGCCGCGCCGAGGTCGTCCGGCCCGCGCAGCCGCTGCTTCGCCTGCGCGATGATGAAGTCCCCGACGCGCAGCCCAGCGGAGGCCGCGGGCGAGCCCTCCTCGACCGAGGCGACCCACTCGCCCGCAGCCGGGGACGTCACGAAGATCGTCGACATCCCCGGCTTCAGGCGGTGCGGCCAGGTGTTGTTCGTCGTGTCGATGTCCATGTAGTCGTTCCGCGCGTCGACCTCCACCATCGCAGGCGACGCGGCGCACGGCAGCAGCACGTCGCCTCCCGCGGCGGGGACGTCCGCCTCGCACTCGCCCTTCGCCCCGTCCGACAGGCGCCACCGCACCGTCACGCGCGCCGGCCACGCGAGCGTCCCGACCTGGTCGACGTGGACCTTCCACCCCTTCTCCGCGGCGACGGGCGCGGCTGCGACCGCCAGGTCCATCCGCCCCGTCCCCTCCTCCCACGCCGCGAAGAACGCCCCGAGGTCCCGCCCGCTCTCCCTCTCCGCGATGGCGCGGAAGTCCGTGTCGAGAGCGAACGCCCCCCGCTTCTCCGCGACGTACGCGCGCACCGTCTTCGAGAAGGCCTCCTCGCCCACCTCGTGCCGCAGCATGCGGAACACCCACGCCCCCTTCTCGTATGACGTGTCGTGGTCGTAGACGTACGACACGTCCCGCAGCGACGGCTCCTGCGCCCCCATCGCTTCGAGGTCGCGCCGGTATCCCGCCTGGGCCCTGCGGAAGAGCCACGCGCCAGCGCCGAAGCGCTTCTCGAGCGCGAGGTACGAGGAGTACTCCGCGAGCCCCTCCCGCAGCCAGTTCCCCCCGCGCCCCAGGACGTCGCTCGTGACGAGGTGCCCGAACCAGCAGTGCGCAATCTCGTGCGACAGCGCCCCATACCAGATCGGCTTTCCCGCGGCGTCCTCGTCTCCCGCGTGCACCCACTCGTCGGCCGTGAGGGCCGCGTAGGTCCTCACGTTGTGCGGCCGCGAGGGGTCGTTCGGCGGCATCTCGACGACGGTGAACTCGTCGATTCCCGGCTCGCCGTACAGCGACGTGTAGTAGCGGAACAGCTCCGCGACCTCCTTGAAGACGACGTCGCGGGTCGCCTCGCGCAGGTCGGTGTACGCGAGGATGTGGTAGTGCCTCCCGTCCTCCACGTGGGTCCAGCTCTTGTACTTGCCGCAGATGAACCCGAGCATCGCGTTCGCCTGCGGGCCTTCGAAGGTGAGCGTCCGGGGACCGTGCTGCTTCGATGGCATCTCCTGGAGCCCGCCCGTCGCGACCCCCTCCCACCCCTCGGGCAGGTGCAGGGTGATCCGGCTCTCGAACACCTCGTACAGCATCAGCGGGTACCACCCGGTCGCGAGGTCGACGTAGGCGAACTCGTCCTCGACCGTCGGCGCGTGGACCTCGGGCTTCGAGGGGGAGGGGAAGGCGTACTCGAACATGAGCTCCGTGCGGTCCCCCTTCGCGAGCGGCGCGGCGGGCGTGACGTCGAGGAGGTAACACGGGAGCTGCGGGACGAAGCGCGAGACCTGGAACGCGAGTTTAGCCTCGCCGCACCGCACCTCCGAGACCCGCGCGTTGCGGTGGAGCAGGAACCGCAGCGTCGGCGACTCCTTCTTCGCCTCGACGACGACCCTCGCGATGACGCTCGCGAGGTGCGCCTCGGGGTCGATCGTGACGTCGAGGTCGTAGGAGACGATGTCGTACGTGTGCGCGCGGTTCGCCAGGATGCGCGCGACGCGATCGGTCCACGCGGGGTCCTGCGCGAGCGCGGTCCCCGCCCACAGCGCGACGAGCACGCCCACCCCCTGCGCGGCGCGGCGGACCGCCTCGGTCCACCCCTTCATCCGCTGGACGTCCGCGGGGCCGATCGCCTCCGTCGAATACCGCGCGCGCTGGAACAGCTCCGTCAGCCTCTCGATCTCCTCCCCGCGCTCCGGCGCCCTTCGCGCGAGCGTCGTCGTCCGCTCGGTGGGGGTGCTCGACGGCAGCGCGAGCACGCCCGACGCCCGGAGGCGCTCGAAGAGGTGGTGGTAGAGCTTCACGACGGTCCACCGCGCTTCGCGCGGCCGGGCGGGCGCGGGGGCCTCCGCGAGCATCGCCTCCTGGGAGGTGACCGACGCGGAGACGCGCTCGAGCTGCGGGCCGGCGCCTCCCATGAGCCGCATCCGCTGCAGGAGGCGGAGCATGATCGCGAAGAGGACGCTCACGGCGCCAAAGTAGCCGAGCAGCTTGAAGAGGTCCGCCCACGACGGCGGCCTGGTGTTCGCGTCCACCAGCGGGGGAGGGGGGGCGAGCGTCGGGATGAGGAAGTGGAGCGGGAAGGCGGCCGCGGCGGCGAGGAGGCCGAACGAAGCGCCCGTCAGCGCGATGCGCAGGGCGGAGGCGCGGTACGGCGCGCGGTTCTTCCGCACGCGCTCGCAGTGGTGGTGGAGGGCGAAGGTCGCGCCGAGCAGCACCGCGAACACTGCGACGCGCGCGTCGCCGATCCAGCGCTCGTCCTGGATGCCGAAGGCGAGCGTCGAGGCGTTGAGGAAGAAGTAGGCCGCCTGCATGCCGGGCGAGGTGATGAAGAGCGGGTAGACGAACATCATGCCGAGGAGGAGCGGGGGGAAGAGGACGACGGCGGCGATCAGCTTCACGAAGAACACGCCGAGGAGGCTCCTCGCGGCCCGCTCCGGGGTCGGCTCGAACGCCCTCTTCAGGAAGCCCGATCTCCCGAGGTCGGTGCGGTACCCGATCCAGAACATGCAGCCGAGGATGGGGGCGAGGATGGCGAGGCGGAGCCCCGAGTGCGCCGACGACAGCGCGACGACGCTCGCGCCGTACAGCATGCACGCCGCGGTGCGCTCCCAGGCCGGCAGGTTGTCGTCGACGAGAGGCATCGTTCTACACCTGCGGGAACGACCCGAGCGCCCGCGCGAGGTCGTCTCCGTGGGAAACCATGACCGTGGGGACACCGGCGTCGAGGAGCCGCGACCTCGCCTCCAGCATTTCCACGCTGACGCCATCGACGCGCGGGCGGTACCTCTCGAGCTGGAGGAACGTCGTGTCGTCCACCAGCACGGCGAGGAGGCGCACGCCGCGGCTGCGCAGCAGCGTCCACGCGTCGACGAACTGCTCCAGCACGACGGAGACGCTCGCAAAGAGGATCACGAGCGTGCTCCCGTCGGGGATCCGCTCGAGGTTGAACTCGAGGACCTCGTGGAGGGGCGTCTCGCCTCGCGGCCGCGCCTTGGCCAGCTCTTCCAGGATGAACGCCTCGTGCCCGGCCCCGCGCCCGAGGGGAAGCTCGAGGGGGACCTCGCCGACGCCGAGGAGCTGGACCTCGTGACCGCGCGAGATCGAGTGGTGGGCGAGGGCCGCGGCCATCTTGATCACGTACTCGGGGGTGGAATGCTCGCCGAGGCCTGCGATGCTCGACCGCTCGAGGTCGAGGAGGAGGGTGACCTGATCGGTCACGGTGCGCTCGAACTCGCGGACCATGAGCCTGCCGATGCGCGCGGTGCTGGGCCAGTGGACGTGGCGGATCGGGTCGCCGGGGACGTACTCGCGGACGCCGAAGAAGTCGAGGGATCGTCCCGCGAGGAGGGAGTTCTCGCGCCCGAACGAGAAGACGTTGCTGCGCCCCTCGATGGGCACGCGCTCGAGGGGGAGGAGCTCGGGGTAGACGGTGAAGTCCATCGTGTCGCCGATCGTGCGCTTCGGCTCGAAGAGCCCGAGGGGGTCGGAGAGGGTGAGGCGGATGGGGCCGACGGTGTACATGCCGCGGCGCTTGGCGCACGTCCCCGGATACTCGACGCGGCAGACGGAGCGCGGGCGGATGGCCTCGGAGACGAGGAGCTGTTTCTGCGGGACCTCGTCGGGGGGGAAGAAGTCGGCGATCTCGACGAGGGAGAGGGGGAAGCCGCTCGCGTTGTGCACGTACAGGGCGATGTTCACCGTGTCGCCCTGGAATGCGCGCGGGTGCGTCTCGCGGCTCGCGGAGACGCGCGGCAGGAGCGTCACCGAGGTCGTGTAGCCCAGCACGAGCATCAGCATGAAGACGCTGGCGAGGTAGATGACGGGGGGCGTGGCGGTGGCGAAGCCCAGGAGGAGGAGGATGACGCCCAGCAGGGCGAGTTGGTTGCGGCGTTGGAGGATTTTGAGCGGAGCCATGGGCGAAGTCTCAAGTCTCAATGCGCAATGTGCAGGCAAGTCTCAAGGCGTAATGCGCATGGAATGGCTCAAGTCGCAATGCTCAAGGGTCCCTGCATCGGCGCGGTCCCTGGACATTGGAGACTTGAGCCTTACATGCTCATTGCGTATTGAGTCTTGAGACTTATCGCGTCGGCACTGGGACGCGAGCCATCACCTCGTCGACGACCTTTTCGGGTCGCAGCCCCGCCAGCCGCGCCTGGGGCGTGAGGACGACCCGGTGGCACATCACCCCGTGCGCCACGTCCTTCACGTTCTGCGGCACGACGAACTTCCCGCCCTCCAGCATCGCGAGGGCCTGCGCCCCGCGAAGGAGCGCGAGGGAGCCTCGCGGAGAGACCCCGAGCAGCACGCCCGGGTGCTGCCGCGTCGCCGCCGCGAGCGCCACCATGTAGCGCATCAGCGAGTCGTCGACGTAGATCCCCTTCACCGCCTCCTGCGCCGAGAGCAGGTCCGCGCGCGTCATCACCGGCGTGACGCTCTCGAGCGGGTGACGCTGCATCTGCGCCGCCAGGACCGCCACCTCCTCCTCCTCGCGCGGATAGCCGATCTTCAGCCGAAGGAAGAAGCGGTCGAGCTGCGCCTCGGGCAGAGGATAGGTGCCCTGCTGCTCGATCGGGTTCTCCGTCGCGACGACGAAGAACGGGTCGGGCAGCGGGCGGGTGACGCCGTCCGTCGTGACCTGCCGCTCCTCCATCGCCTCCAGGAGCGACGACTGCGTGCGCGGCGTGGCGCGGTTGATCTCGTCGGCCAGGAGGACGTTCGCGAAGACCGGCCCGGCGCGGAACTCGAACTCCGTCGTCTTCGGATGGAAGACGCTCACCCCCGTCACGTCCGAGGGGAGGAGGTCGGGGGTGAACTGGATCCGCTTGAACTCCGCGTCGAGCGAGCGCGCGAGCGCCTTCGCGAGCATCGTCTTCCCGACGCCAGGGACGTCCTCGATGAGGAGGTGGCCTCGGCAGAGGAGGCTGACCACGGCCAGGCGGATGGGCCGCTCCTTCCCGAGGATCACGCGCCGCACGCTCGCCTCGAGCGCGCCCAGCGGGGTCTCCGGCGCCTTCGGCCCCTCCGTCATGCGTGCACGTCGGGCGTCTCGCCCGCCGCCTCCAGCAGCGAAGCTGCCCTCAGAAGCGCCGCCGCCCCCTGCGCGAAGAGCGCCTTCGACACGGTCGCGCCGGCCTCCTCGGGAGTCGCCGTCGCCTCGGCCTCGATCCGCGGGCTCCCCTCCACGCCGCACACGACCGCGCGCAGGCGCACGCTCCCGCCCAGGTCTTCCGCGTACGCGCCGAGCGGCACCTGGCAGTTCGCTCCGAGCGAGCGCAGCACGGCACGCTCCGCGAGCGCCGCGCGGTAGCTCGGGAGGTGCGTGAGGCCCCAAACGCGGCCCACCTCCCCGTTTCGCGCCGTGATCCCGAGCGCGCCCTGGCCCGGCGCGGGGAGCATCACCTCGGGAGGGAGCACCTGCGTCGCCCGCGCCTCGAGGCCGAGCCGCCGCAGCCCCGCCCGCGCGAGGACGACCGCGTCGAAGCGCCCGTCGTCGAGGAAGCGGAGGCGCGTGTCGACGTTGCCGCGGACCTCCACGACGCTAAGGCGCCCTCCGAAGCGCGAGAGGAGCTGCGCGCGGCGGCGGAGCGACGAGGTTGCCACGCGCGCGCCGACGGGGAGCGCCTCGAGCGAGGCGGCGCCGCGGATCACGGCGACGTCGCGCGGGTCCTCGCGCTCGGGCACCGCGGCGAGGGCGATCCCCGCGGGGAGCAGCGTCGGCAGGTCCTTGAGCGAGTGGACGGCGAGGTCCACCTCGCCGCGCAGGAGCGCCTCGTCGATCTCCCGCGTGAAGACGCCCTTCCCCCCGATCTGCGCGAGCGGCGCGTCGAGGACGCGGTCGCCGTGCGTGGAGTAGGTCCGGATCTCGACCGGCTGCGTGGGGTAGAGCTCCGAGAGGCGTGCCTTCACCCACTCCGCCTGCACGAGGGCGAGGCGGCTGCCGCGGGTTCCGAGTCTGATGGCTGGGACGCTCACGGAAAGGGCCTACGTTGCCGTTCAGACGGTCTTGCGACGAACGAGGAGCGAAGAGCGAGGGCCGAAGGGCGAATGCCCCCGCGACGGAATTCGCCCCTCGCTCCTCGCTCCTCGCTCCTCGCTCTTCGCTCCTCGCTCTTCGCTCTTCGCTCCTCGCTCTTCGCTCCTCGCTCCTCGCTCTTCGCCCCTCGCCCCTCGCCCCTCGCCCCTCGCCCCTCGCCCCTCGCTCTTCGCCCCTCGCTCCTCG
>ORJL010407144.1_pt1 | contig 10367 bp, 11 predicted proteins | sample 1779941 | NCBI WGS metagenome assembly ORJL01 (sample SAMEA104232317, study PRJEB22302) | groundwater metagenome | biome: forest; feature: aquifer; material: groundwater | place: USA | collected 2011-08-07 | depth 5.8 m | reverse complement strand
GGAGCTCGGTCACGCGGTGGTCTTCTTGATCGGCGCCTTCCCCGCCATGATCGGCGACCCGTCGGGCAAGTCGAAGACCAGGCCGCGATTGACCCGTGAACAGGTGCTGGAGAACTCCGAGACCTACAAGCAGCAGGTCTTCAAGATCCTAAGGCCCGAAAAGACTATCATCCGTTTCAACAGCGAATGGCACGCCAACCGGAACATCTATGAATTTTTGGACTTGGCAAGCCGCCGCACCGTCGCCCGGATTCTGGAGCGCGACGATTTCTCGAAGCGCTATCAGGCGGGGGAAGACATTTCGCTGCTTGAGTTTCTCTACCCGCTGATTCAGGCTTACGATTCGGTGGCGCTGAAGGCCGACGTCGAATTAGGCGGCACCGATCAGAAGTTCAACCTGATTCTTGCCCGTCACATTCAGCGATCTTACGGTCAGGAACCGCAGATTCTCTTCCTGATGCCGTTGCTGAAAGGTCTTGACGGCAACAACAAAATGTCGAAGAGCCTCGGCAATACTATCGGCGTCACCGACGAAGCCGACGACATGTATGGGAAGGTGATGAGCATCTCGGATGAGATGTTAGAGGAGTACTACGTCCTTGCGTCGGGGTTGGATGAGGTTGAGGCTAAGGTTGAGGCAAAGAGCGACCCCTACGCCGCCAAGCACCGGCTGGCAAGCCTGATTACCACGCGGTATCACGACAAGGCGGCAGCCGCTTCAGCCGCCGAGACGTTCAAGGCGCGATTCAAGCAGAAAGAATGGCCAACTGCGGAGGGGCTGCGGGCTTCGAGTAACACACTGACCTATGACAAACCAGTCGAGTGGCTGCCGCGCCTGATCGCGCTGGCAGGAGCGGCTTCATCGAATGGCGAAGCTATGCGCTTGATCAAAGCCAATGCCGTGGAGGTGGACGAGATGAAGGTTGACCCGAACGGCGATCTCAACCTCGACATCAGCAAGCCCAGGATTGTAAAGGTCGGGAAGAGACGGTATTTTGTGGTGGAGGGGAAGGGGTAACGAGATTGCTTCACCCGCCAAGGCGGGTTCGCAAAGACGAACACCACTCCCGCGCGTCATTGCGAACGAAGCGAAGCAATCTTGATTCGTCTTTGCGAGCGTAGCGAAGTAATCTTCCCACCTCGTCTTTGCGAACGAAGTGAAGCAATCTCAATCTTAAAGAGCATGAAATGTCCGAAAAGAAAGGCTACGTCTATATCCTGACCAATCCGAGCAATACTGTTCTCTATACCGGATTTACTACAGACCTTAAGGTCAGGATTAAACAACACAAGGACAAGGTAATAAAGGGTTTTACCTTGAAATACAACATTAATAAGCTCGTCTATTTTGAGTCCACTGATTACATTCAAAGCGCAATAGCGCGCGAAAAACAAATTAAAGCCGGTTCAAGAGCGAAGAAAATCGCATTGATTGAGTCGATGAATCCCGAATGGAAGGACTTGTATGAGTCACTATTTTAAGATTGCTTCACCTGCCAAGGCGGGTTCGCAAAGACGAACACCACTCAGCCTCGTCTTTGCGAGCGTAGCGAAGCAATCTTGGTTCGTCTTTGCGACCCCCGCAAAGGCGGGGGGAAGCAATCTCGTCGGATGGACTCCCGCCTGCGCGGGAGTGAGGAGGGCACGGCTAAATGTTCGGAGATTCCAGACTGTTTAACAAGGAAAAGGTGATTGAAAATCTATGGATGAGACAATATTAGAACTAATAACTGCCGCCAAATCTGTACTGGGAGAGTTTCCACTATCCAAAGGTCTTGAAGCCGGTTCTGTCGGCTCGGCACTCCGAACCGCCAAAGGCAACATCTATACCGGTGTGTGTATTGATTTGGCTTCTGGACTCGGTTTCTGTGCTGAAGTCGCGGCAATCGCAGAGATGATAAAATATAGAGAAACAGAAATTGCTGAAATCGTGGCAGTTTCAAACTTCGGCATTCTTGCACCTTGTGGTAGATGTCGAGAAACAATGGTACAGATTGATGCCCGCAACCTCGACGCAAAAGTTATCCTTAACGAACACATGATTTTGACCCTGCGAGAACTCCTTCCTCACCATTGGATGATTGCAGACTAACTCTCATGTTCGCTAAACTTACAGTCCATATTCAAATTTCAAATTTCAAATTAATCGCCCCCGAGCTTCTCCGCTTCCGCGACGCCTATCGCGCAAGTCTGATTTCGGGGTTAGGAAACATAAACCAAAGAGAATATAAATGTCCGAACTAAAAACAGCCGCGCTTGAGGCGATTCGAGCTGTTCCGGATGATGTCAGCCTCGATGAACTGCTTGATGAAATAATTTATCGAGCAAAAATCGCCGAAGGCTTAAAGGACTATCGCGAAGGGCGCACAGTCTCCTTGGAAGAGGTAAAGGCCAGATTCAAGATCGAATCGTGAGAATTCGCTTCTCAAAACGGGCATTGGAAGACCTCGATGAGATTTACAGCTATATCGCTCAGGATTCTGAAACTTATGCCGGAAGAACCGTTGCCAAATTAGTCGCAATTGCAGAAGGACTCTTGGAGTTTCCGCATTCCGGGCGATTGGTTCAGGATGCGGATATCCCAAATACTCGTGAACGAATCCACAGCAACTACCGTATTGCCTATATTGTTGATGGTGAAGTCATTGTTATTATGACTATTCACCATTCAGCAAGGCAGGCTCGATAGGTTGCAAAATCCAAAATCCAAAATTAATAGAGCCCGAGCTTGCCCGCTTCCGCGACGCCTACCGCGCCAGCCTGATCTCGGGGCACAAGACAATCGACTCGGTCGTCGGATACCTCGTGCGAACGCATGGCAAAGGCGTCCGCCCGACCGTCGCGCTGCTCTGCGGCTATTTGGGGGATCACCGCCCCGACGAGCGCTGCATCCAAGCCGCCGTCATCGTCGAACTGCTCCATGAAGCCACCCTCGTTCACGACGACGTCGTCGATGAAGCCGACACCCGGCGCGGCTGGCCGTCGCTGCCGGCAAAGTTCAAGAATAAGGTCTCCGTTCTCTTCGGCGACTACATGCTGGCGACCGTCCTCGCCATGACCCTCGAATCGCGCGACATGAGATGGCTCGACATCCTCTCCGAGACTGCCCGCCGTATGTCACGCGGAGAATTGACGCAGGCCGCTCGTTCCAAGCGCGTCGATATGACTGAGGAGGACTACCTGAAGATGATCGCCGACAAGACCGCCGCGTTGTTCAGCGCAGCGTGCCGATTGGGAGGGCTGACCAGCGGGTTAAACGACGAACAGGTTGCGGCTCTGGGGGTTTATGGTGAGCAGTTAGGCATCGCCTTCCAGATCAAGGACGACCTGTTGGACGTCTTCGGCGATGGAGGAATCGGCAAACCGACCGGCCTCGACCTGAAAGAAAAGAAACTTACCCTGCCTCTTCTTCATATATTAGGGAAAGTCTCTCCCCGCGAAGCGTCGCGCATCCGCGCCCGCATCCGGCGAGGGATCAAACGGCGGGAGATCAAGGACGTCGTCGCGCTAATCCGCGAACAGGACGGCGAAGCCTACGCGGCGCAAACAATGGAAAATTGCCGCCGAAAGGCGGTAGAGGCGCTCGACGACATACCACCATGCCCGGCGCGGCAGAACCTCGTCAACCTGACTTCATTTGCCATAGAACGCAGGATATAACATGCTAAAGAAATTTGTCATTGCTGGCGCTATCGGAATACTTTTAGCCGGCTGTGGAGCAGAGGATGCAATTGTTAGGACTGGAAAAATCCTCGACAAGCCTTACGAAATTATCGTCAACTTTGACGGTATCACCAGAACGGCGGCAGCAGAGCTTGCCGACCTTGCTGAGAAAAACCTCGAAGGACGCTACAAACAGACCGCGTTCAACAGCGATTTTATGGAAAAACTGAACGAGAAGAGAACCGCTGAGGCGTCCGCTGACTTCGAACAGGTCGCCTCGCTGGCCGAAACAGTGCGTAGGGCAACAGATGGGGCCTACGACTATCGTCTCGGTGCGGTGCGGGAACTTTGGAACCTATACAACCGCAAGCCGACGCCACCCGAACCGTCTGATCTGACGAATGTCCTTGCCGACGCTCAAGCGCTTACCTTTGAAGCCAAGGACGGCAAAGCCACTCTCAGTGGCATCGGTAAGATAGACTTCGGGCTGTTGGCAGCGGGAAGCGCCGTCGATTACGCAGCCGGGGAGTTGATGGGCGGAGGCGTCATCAAAGGCAGGGTCAGTCTCGGGCGTGTATCGCGAAGCTGGGGAGGCAGCAGCGAGTCAAAAAATCTCTGGGAGTTCGTTCTGCCACCCTTGCCGGGAGACTCTATTTATAAGATTTTGACGCCGCCTGAGGGCGCCATCGCGATAGTGCATCCATCTATGAATGGTTTCGAATTTAACGACCAGATCCACGCACGGATGATCGACCCGCTCACCGGTTCACCCTCTGACAGCGTGATTGTTTCGGTCGGCTGGGCCGAAGACGCCGCCGTCGCCGGCGCGTATGCAGAAGCCTTCTTCGTGATGGGCCGGCGGAATGTCTTTAACTGGATCGAAGATCACCAGCCTGCGGGGGCATATCTGATCTACACCAATCAAGCTGACGGAATGATCCTTGGTGAAACTGACTCGCGCCTGGCGGGATGCGTCACAGATTCCCTGCCGATTGTCAGGTGAGTGATGGACGGTGTGGATGAGATGGACCGAGTAGACGGGTTCTCAAGACCCGTCTTGACAAGCGGGACGCATATCCTACACGAGGGCCGGTTTATGGCAGTCGAAAATTATCCGAACATGCCTTTTGTGCGTCGCCTCGCGGCGCGTTTGGTACTGCCGACATATGTCGGCAGTACTGTTTGACATTTGTTGGGCTGGAAGCCCAACCTACGCGAGAGAGCACTAAAAATCAGCCCTCTAAGAAATTGAAGCATGAAGATCCTCATCATCCGCTTGAGTTCGTTGGGCGACGTGGCGCTTGCCGCGCTGCTGGTCAGAAGGCTAAGAGAATCGTTTCCTAAAAGCCAACTTGATTTTGCGACCGGAGCGGCTTACCGACAATTGCTCGAAGCCATTCCAGAACTCGATGGGCGGTTTGTGCCGGGGAAGGACAAATTTGATGATTATGACGTCGTCATCGATCTTCAAAACAACCTCCGCAGCCGGTGGCTTACGAAGAAAGTGCACGCCGGGCAAATTTGTCGCTATCATCGCCCCCGGCTGAATCGTTTTCTCAGGATACATTTTCCATCAGTTCGCAACAGGTTAAAAACTCCCGATCCCGTCGCGCGGCAATATGTGAAAACTGCCGCAAGTCTTGGCGTTCTCGACGATGGAAGCCGAGGGGCGCTGGTTCCCCCGGTTGAGTGGATTCAAGCCGCCGCAAGGCTGATGAAGGAAAATGGTCTAATAGGCAAGCCGCTCCTTGTCGCGCCGGGGAGCAGACATCAAACCAAAATCTGGCCGGCGGAGAAATGGTTTGATTTTATCAAACTGGCGAACGATAAAGGATTTCATCAGATTGGTATTATCGGCACAAAGGATGACCTGGAGCTGGCGTTGCGTTTCAGAGAGAGCCTCCACAGGCTTTTTCCTATATCAATTTTCTGTGGGAGCACCGATCTGGCAGGGCTTGTCGGTTTGATTGCCTCGGCAAAACTGCTCGTCTGCGGAGATTCAGGTCCCATGCATATTGCTGCGGCTGTTGGAACCCCCGTAGCGGCGATTTTCGGGCCGACGGTGCAGGAGTTCGGATTTGCGCCATTTTCCGATAGGTCGCGCGTGGTAGAAGTTTCCGGGCTTTCCTGCCGCCCCTGTCATGCGCACGGACCGGCAAAATGCCCCAGGGAACACTTCAGATGTATGCTCGAGATCAGCCCTGATAATGTCCTGAAGAAAGCACTCGAGCTGACAGATCTAAACAACGGAATTGAATGAAACGACGACCCAAAGAGTTTGTTGAAATATCGCCAGCTTCGATGGGATTCATCATTCCAACGGAAGTTGGAATCCAGATAAGCTATTGATATGACACTACATACTGGATTCCATCTTTCGATGGAATGATGAGAATCGAGCGTTTTCGGTGATATTTCAACCAACTCAGAAAGACCACGAGAAACTCAATCGTTTTGGACTCCCGGCCAGGCCGCGAGACGTCTGGTGGGCGATTTATGATGGGATTGCCGCCGCCGGAGTCGGCATTGTCCATGTTGCCGGGCTTTTTCACAAAAAACTTGGCGCAGCCGTCTGCGGCCGTGCGGGGGGCGTAACCAGGTGGCAGATTCAACTGTTGGACGGTCGGCCTTCGGTATTGATTCATGCCGCTTCACGGGGCGAATTTGAGGCGGTCTGCCCGCTCGTCGATCGGTTGCTTAAGCGGGGAGATTGCCGGGTGGCGGTCAGCTATTCCTCGCCTTCGGTCGAAAAGACGGTTCAAAATTATCCCGGTCTTTGGGCGAGCGGCTATCTCCCGTTCGACCGGCTGGGCGAACAATTACGATTCCTAACCCGTATCGAACCCTCGGTGATCCTCATTGCCAAGCATGACATCTGGCCCAATATGATCCGCGCTGCCGCCATGTTGAGGATTCCCTTTATCCTTATCAACGCAAATTTCCATTCCCGAACGAAACGACGTCTCCCGTTCGTCAGCCGCTTTAACCGCCAATTCTTAAGCCTTGTCTCAGAAATCTGGACGATATCGGAGGAAGACGCCGCGAGGATAAAGCCGCTCGTAGCCCAATCGACGCCGCTGAAGGTTGTGGGTGATACGCGCTATGACCGGACGATGCAGCGCGCCGAAGAAGCGAGGGGAAAGCACGCCGGTCTTAAGACGGCGCTGGGAACCGGCCCGGTGATTGTCGCGGGAAGCACCTGGCCGCCGGAAGAGAAAATCATCTTCCCGGCCTTTTCATCATTGAAAAAAACCAGCCTTTCGGCAAAATTGGTCATCGCTCCGCACGAACCAGAAGAGGAATCGCTGTCGCGCTGCCGGAAAGCCGCCGTTGAACAGGGCTTGACGATGATGCTTTACAGTCAATGGAAAGGGGATCCCGTCACAGAGGACATTATCACCATCGATTGCCTGGGAATTTTGGCTGATATTTACGCTGTGGGCTGGGCGACGATTGTCGGCGGCGGGTTCGGGGTTGGCGTCCATAGTGTGCTCGAACCAGCCGCCTACAATTTGCCGGTCGCTTTCGGGCCAAACTGCCATGTCTCGCGCGAAGCCGGTCTGTTGCTAAAGTGCGGCGGCGGGAGTATTTTGGCGAGCGCCGAAGCGCTCTGTTCTCAATGGTCGGGGTGGCTGGACGATCCGGCGTGCTACGCCCAGGCGGCAAATTCCGCCGGAAACGTCGTTGCTTCCCATGCCGGAGCCACCAGTCGTGTTCTGGAATTATTGGAACCTTATTTGCGGCGTCAGTGACAAAGCTGGAGCTCGAAAACGTCACCTACGCTTATCCCGGCAGTTTCCGACCGTCGCTGGCAAGCATTTCTTGCACTATCGCCACCGGAGAACTGGTCGCGCTGACCGGCTCAAATGGATCGGGGAAGAGCAGTCTCGCCAAAATAATTGCCGGGATCATTGAGCCGGACGAGGGTGAGATTCGCGGCCGACGGAATCCCGAATTGGGGTGGAATGGCGTGGCGTTAGTGATGCAGGAGCCATCCTCGCAACTGCTGACGGCTTCCGTAGAAGAAGAAATCGCCTGGGGACTCGAAAACCTGCAAATTGACCGCGACGAAATTGCCCGGCGGGTTGACGAGGCGCTCGATAAATTTGGACTGACCGCTCTGCGCAGCAAGCCGCCCGAAGCGCTTGCCGACGGCGAATGTCAACTTGTCGCTTTTGCGGCAAATACTGTGATGGAACCGGACATTTTGATATTCGACGAGGCGACGGCTTACCTTGACTTGAGATGGCGGAAACGACTTTGGGAAGTCGCCAAGGAAGCGGCGAAGCGCTGCGGAGTCGTCTGGATTACCACCAAAGATTTCGACAGGGCTGGCGTAAGTTCCGTCTGGCGGTTGGAGAAGGGAAGATTGGATATTCTAAAACGATAGCGGTCTGCTGTTTGCCGCGATTAATCGCGGCAAACGGACTGACCGATTAATCGCGGCAAATAGCAGACACACAAGAGCTTTGAAATGAACAGGAACTTTGGACGGACACTACTCGCGATGGGATTGGCTGGAGCAGTAATCCTCGGCTGTGATGACTCACCCACCAGGAGAGTCGAGGGCACCCAGGGGCCTACCCCCCCTACCAGATTGTCGGCTCGCTTTGTTACCGCCACTCAGATTCGCCTCGATTGGACAGATAACTCCACTGTTGAGGAAGGATTCGACATCTTCGAATCCATGAACACAGACAGCGCCTTCGCAAAGGTCTCCTCAGCGCTGGCTAACGCCGAGTATGCTTATCTTGACGGAAAGTCATCACGACTCAAGTATTATTACAAAATTCGCGCTTTCAGTGACAACGGGGCGTCGGCATTTTCCAATATCTTCCTACTGGAAGGCGGATCGATGCTGGCAAAACTTAAAATTCCCGAAGGCTCGATGAGATGCGCGGCGTTCAGCCACGATGGAAGCAAAATCGGGACCGGTTCGGGCGACTACAAAGTGAGGTTGTGGGATTGGGAAACCGAATCGGTGATAATGCCACTTCTTTATCACGAAAGCGCCGTCATCGACCTCAGCTTTTCGCCCGGCGGCGGACGGCTTGCTTCATCCGATGACGTTCAAACGGTGATATGGGACCTCAATTCGGGGCAATACTATACATCGTTCGTCGGGACTCGCGCTCAGTATTCCTCTGACGGACGATACCTTCTGGCTCAAGTCGATACTGTCTCCACACTCTTCGATGCGACTACATTTAACGTAGTGCACATTCTCGATATTTCCGGGGCAAGACGAGAATTCGGTTTCAGCTCCGACGGACGCTGGCTGGTGGCAGGTTCCCCATTAACTAAGTACGACCTGACGAGCGCTGATGATACGCTTCGTGCGGTGCAAATCATCAGCCATTACATAGTCCACAGCGATACTCTCGATCCAGTAAAGCGATGGGGCGGCGACGTAACGGCATTCTCTTCAGGCGCAGAATTTGTTCTTTCTGGTTCGGCAATTATTCGGCTTGCCGACTCGACATGGATAAGCAGGATCGATCATCTTGCCGGCACATGCTTCGCGATCAGCCCCGACGGAACCAAGCTCGTTTCGGGAACCAACGACTGGAAGATTATGCTCTGGAGTATCGATACCGGCGAGCTGACCCGCGAACTTAGCGGCCATGAATACTCGGTCTATTCGGTGGCGTGGAGCCCCAACAGTGTCTTTGTCGTCAGCGCCTCAGGAGACCGAACGGCAAGGCTTTGGGGGCCGTTTGAATAGGGTTGGCGTCATGCTCATACAAAATATGACCCCCGGGGAGGGGCGACATTCTTGTCGCCCACCTCTGATTCCGGCGACAATAATGTCGCCGCTCCCCTCGCGTGAATTTGTTCCATTGGATTCTATTTGAAATCACTCCAGATTACCAGACTGACATACCGCTACTTAGGCAGCGGTTCCAAAGCCATCGAGCATGTTTCGTTCGCATGGCAGGCGGGTGAGCTGATCGTCCTTGCCGGTCCATCTGGCTCCGGCAAATCGACATTGGGAAAGCTGCTCAAGGGGCTGAATCTCCCAGACTTGGGAACTGTCGAATTGACAGAAGATGGATCGTCAAAAGTTCTCGCCTCCCGCGAGTTACTCGACCTCATCGGCTGGACTGACGCCCAGCCCGAGCGACAGATTTTTGCCGCAACTGTCGCCGAAGAGGTGGGGTTCGCTCTGACCAACCGCGGCGTCAAGGGCGACCAATGGCGCGAAAGTGTCATGAGCGCTTTGCAGAAAGTCTCGCTCGATCCAGAAGCCTTTTGGGGGCGCGATCCGCTGACGCTGTCGGGGGGAGAAAAGCGGCGGATAGCGCTCGCATCGACGATTGTCATGTCAACCTCATTCCTGATACTCGATGAACCTGAAGGCGGGCTGGACGAACCGGGAATTGAGATGACGGTGCGGCTGGTAGGAAAATTGAAAGACGATGGCGTCGGTATTCTGGTGATCAGCCACGATCCGGCAAGTGTCTGGCGAGAGGCGGACCGAATCCTTGCACTGGAGGGTGGCATTCTGGCGGGGAATTTCCCCACCGGCAATTTTGACTGGGACCAATTAACGCACTGGCTTGAGACTGGAGAGGGAAAGCCGCAGTAGCAATACATCAGGGGGTGTTTGCCAAGGTTGATCCTCACGGAGGGCGGACTTTCAGAGTTCGCTCGCCAAGAGGATGAATACAATCCTAAATTATCAAGGGGAACACTTTATACTT
>ORJL011399027.1_pt1 | contig 10370 bp, 9 predicted proteins | sample 1779941 | NCBI WGS metagenome assembly ORJL01 (sample SAMEA104232317, study PRJEB22302) | groundwater metagenome | biome: forest; feature: aquifer; material: groundwater | place: USA | collected 2011-08-07 | depth 5.8 m | reverse complement strand
GGGAGTTCTTTATGCTATTGGAGATTTGATCGAAAATGCAAGACTTAAAAAAGTTTCTCTCTTAAGTTTTGAAAGTGCAGTTTATTCAACATTAATTACGGCCTCTCTTAAAAGATTCTCAGGTAGAGACCGCCCCGGCGAAGGTGTTGAACATAATGCATGGCATGTTTTTGATTCATGGAATGTGTTGGACGCAGGCGAAAAATCTTTTCCATCAGGTCACACAAACTTAAGCTTTGCCGTTGCTACCGTTTTTGCAGAGGAATATAGCGACTATCAACTTGTTCCTTATGTTGTTTATGGATTAGCTACAGCAACAGCTGCAGAACGGGTTTTGGATGATAAGCACTGGGCATCCGATGTCTTTATCGGTGCTGCTATTGGGCATTTTACGGCTAGAGCTATTATGGGGTATCACCAAGAAAATGAAAAAAGAGTGCAGATTGTACCCGTTGTAGAGGATCGAAATAATTACAGCCTTAATTTTGCAATTCGCTTCTAGCTAGTTTCTATGACATTTAAATAAATTATAGGATATATTTAAGCCCATGTTTGTTGAAAAGTTAGAAAAATTAGAAAAACGATATCACGAGTTGGCTACATTGCTTTCTGATTCAAAAATCATGTCTGATCAGAAAAAATATGTAGAGTTTACAAAAGAGTATTCAGATCTCAAAGAAGTTGTTGAAATATTCCGTGAATTTAAAAAAACAAAAACTGAATTGCAAGAAAGCGAAAAACTCCTTGAAGAAAAAGACGCAGAAATACGAGCCTTGGCCAAAGTGGAAGTTACTCAATTAAGTGAAAAAGTGAATGAACTTGAAAACAAAATAAAAATAGCGCTTGTACCAAAAGATCCGGCAGATGAAAAAAATGTACTTATTGAAATTCGAGCGGGCACGGGTGGTGAAGAAGCGGCCCTTTTTGCAGGAGATTTATTTCGAATGTACTCAAAGTATGCTGAAATAAAGGGGTGGAATGTTGAAATTATGAGTTCGGCATTATCAACAAAAAATGGTTTTAAAGAAGTTATAGCTTTGATTTCAGGGGGCAATGTTTATGGAGATTTAAAGTATGAAAGTGGTGTGCATCGAGTGCAGCGAGTTCCTGAAACAGAAGCGCAAGGGAGAATTCACACTTCAGCTGCAACCGTTGCCATTTTACCGGAAGCTGATGAGGTTGATATTAAAATTGATGCGAAAGATCTTCAAATTGATACTTTTCGTTCTTCAGGGCCAGGTGGACAGAGTGTTAATAAAACAGATTCTGCAGTGCGCATGACGCATATCCCAACAGGCCTTGTTGTGGCCTGCCAAGATGAAAAGAGCCAACATAAAAATAGGGCAAAAGCTTTAAAAGTTTTAAGAGCCAGGCTTCTTGAAAAAGAAGAAAGAGAAAGACAGGAAAAAATTGATAAAACACGCAAAAGCCAAGTGGGCACAGGAGATAGAAGCGAGCGTATACGTACTTATAACTTTCCTCAAAATAGAATTACCGATCATAGAATAGGTCTTACACTAAAAAAGCTTGATATTGTTATGCAAGGTAAGGTTGGAGAGATTATTGAAGCCCTGAAATTATCAAAAGAGATGGAGCAGTTAAAAGAATGAGTTTAACTGTTCTTGAAATCTTGCAAAAGACTTCAGATTATTTAGAGAAAAAAGAAGTTTCACAACCTCGAGCTTCGAGTGAGGTTCTCCTAGCTTTAACCTTAGGTTGCCGGCGCGTTGATCTTTATGTTCGGTTTAGTGAGTTGCTTTCTGAAAACCACGTTAATTCTTTTCGTGAACTGGTTCAAAGAAGAGCAAAGGGAGAGCCCGTTGCTTACATTACAGGGCATAGAGAATTTTGGTCGCTAGACTTTGAAGTAGGCCCGGGCGTTCTTATTCCTCGGCCTGAAACAGAACTCATCGTTGAACAGGTTAAAAATATTTTAAAAAAAGAAGATAAGTATACTTTTTTTGAATTAGGTGTTGGAAGTGGTGCGCTTTCAATTGCTTTGGCCAAAGAATTTCCACAAAGCAGCTTTGTGGCGTCAGATGTGTCACCCGTAGCCCTTTCCTATGCTAAAAAAAATGCTGAAAAACATGGGGTTCAATTAGATTTAAGAGAAGGTCATGCATTACAAGTTCTCTCTCAAAACGATAAATTTAATGTTGTTGTTTCAAATCCGCCTTATGTTTCGGAAAGTGATTTTCAAGGGTTACCCATCGAGATTAAAAATTTTGAACCTGAAGCCGCTCTCAAGGGTAAGGGGGATGGATTAGATCTTCATCGAGAAATATTAGGCAGCATAAAACCTTATCTTTGTGAGGGTGCAGCCGTGTTCTTAGAACTTGACCCACGGCAATCGTCAATTTTATTATCCGAAGCGGAAAATATGAAATATTTTAGTTCGGTACAATTAATTAATGATTATTCACACCGTCCACGCGTGTTAAAGGCTGTGTATGGATAAAATTGTTATTGAAGGTGGAAAGCCTCTCTTTGGAGAAGTGTTTGTTAGCGGTGCCAAAAACGCGGTGCTTCCAATTCTTTTTGCTTCACTTCTTACAGATGAAGAATGTGTTTTTGAAAATGTACCCCAACTCAAAGATGTTGCAACAGTATTAAGGCTGCTTAAAGAATTTGGTGTAGATGTTAAAAATGATGGTCGAACTATTCGTGTTCGTGCACGCACTATAGAAAAACCTTTCGCCACCTACGACTTGGTTAAAACAATGCGTGCTTCCGTTTTAGCTTTAGGTCCGTTGCTTGCCCGTGCTGGGCGTGCACATGTAGCCCTTCCTGGGGGCTGTGCTATAGGAGCTCGACCTATCAACTTACATTTGCAGGCTTTGACGAAACTTGGAGCAGATATGGCTTTGAGTGAAGGTTATGTTGTGGCTCAAGCAAAAAAACTGACCGGAACTACTATTTATTTTGAAACATCTACTGTGACGGGTACTGAAAATATATTGATGGCTGCCTGTTTGGCTATCGGTACAACGATTATTGAAAATGCAGCTCAAGAGCCAGAAGTTATTGATTTAGCCAATTGCCTAAACTCTATGGGTGCTGAGATTGAAGGTGCCGGTACCTCAAAAATTACAGTGAAAGGAAAAACAAGCCTTAAAGGTTGCCATTACACGATTATGCCAGATCGTATCGAGGCTGGAACCTATGCTGTTGCTGCAGTAGCAACACAAGGGGATGTTATTATTCGAAATTGTGAGCCTGAACATTTGCAAGCACTCTTAACAAAGCTTTCCGATTCTGGTGCTCATATTGAGGTTCCCAATCCAAAAAGTATAAGAGTGCGCGCTTTCGAGCGCCCACGCTCTTTCAAGCTTCAAACGGAACCTTACCCTGGTTTTGCTACAGATATGCAGGCACAAATGATGGCTTTAGCCTCTGTAGCTCTTGGAACGAGTGCACTTGTTGAGAACATATTTGAAAATCGTTTTATGCATGTGTGTGAGCTTCAAAGAATGGGGGCACACATTGAAGTAAAAGGTTCTATGGCTCTTGTTCAAGGAAGAGAAAATCTTATTGGTGCTCCTGTTATGGCAACTGATTTAAGAGCGAGCGTGTGTCTTGTCATAGCGGGTCTTGTTGCTCGTGGAAAAACTGAAATTCACAGAGTTTATCATCTTGATCGTGGTTATGAGAAGTTGGAAGAAAAACTTCTAAAACTCGGAGCTAATATTATGAGAGTGCCAGAGCATGTTACAACTTTAAAAATGGAAGGGATGGCGTCACCACAAGAGATCGTACATTGACTTTTAGAGGTCATTTGATACAAATCTCGCTCATGCTTAATAATTTTAAGGAGGAATACCGTTCGTGAGAGTTAGAGAAGGTGAGTCTTTTGAAAGTGCTTTAAGAAGATTTAAGAAACAATGCGAAAAAGCTGGTATTCTTTCCGAAGTTCGAAAGCGCGAACATTACGAAAAGCCTAGTGTGCGCCGCAAAAAGAAGGCTATCGCAGCTATTAAGCGTTCTTTAAAGAAAAAGAAAAGATATTAAAAAGAATACTCCTCCTGTTTTTCAACTTCATCATATTCTGTTATAGACTTTATGATTCCTCAAGATCAAATTGAACAGGTCAAAGAGCGTTCCGATATTGTTTCTGTCATTTCAGAATATGTTTCTTTAAAGTCGAGTGGCACCAATTTTAAAGGGCTGTGCCCCTTTCATTCTGAAAATACCCCTTCTTTTATGGTCAGTGCAGATAAGCAAATCTTTCATTGTTTTGGTTGCAGTGTTGGAGGAAACGTTTTTACTTTTTTAATGAAGTCTCAAGGGCTCTCCTTTATCGAAGCTGTTGAAAGATTGGCTGAGAAAACAGGAATTGTTTTAAAAAAACAAGACAATGCCAAAAATTCTAAAGAAGTTTCTCAAAAAAAGAGTTTATTGAAATTGAATGGCTTGGCAGCCGATTTTTATCATAAATATCTTTTAACAAGTGAGAGTGCAGAAAAAGCGAGGGCCTATCTTAAAAAAAGACAAATTTCAGATGAGATCATTTCAAAATTTAAATTGGGATATGCACCTGATGCATGGGAGATGCTAAAAAATCATCTTCTAAAACTTAAAGCTCCTCTTCCACTTATGGTTGAGGGAGGCTTAGTCACAGGCAAAAATAAAATCTACGATTATTTTAGAAATCGAGTTATTTTTCCAATTTTTGATATCGAAGGTGAGGTTATCGGTTTTGGAGCCCGCGCCCTAGATGCGGATCAAAATCCAAAATATTTAAACTCAAAAGATTCACTTGTTTATAGCAAAAGTCGAAGCCTTTATGCCATGCACCATGCTAAAGCTCATATTTTAAAAGAGGGTGTTGTTTTCATTGTTGAGGGCTATTTTGATGCACTTTCTCTTATAAACCACGGTGTGAATAACGTTGTCGCTCCGTTGGGAACAGCTTTAACGGAAGAACAAATAAGGTTTCTCAAACGTTATACTAAACAGATCATTCTTATTTTCGATAGTGATGCAGCAGGAATTAATGCTATGAAAAGAACTTTAAAACTTCTCTTGCAAGAAGAGGTTGATGCAAAAGTTGTTATTTTACCCAAGGGTAAAGACCCTGATGATTTTGTTAATGAGGTCGGAAAAGAAAAATTTCTTAGCTTTGTTAAATCTGCTCAAGATAAAGTTTTTTTCTTGCTTCAATCTTTGATTCAAGAACACGGAACATCCATACAGGGTAAAATTAAAGTTTTAGAGGAACTTATGCCACAACTAACACCCATCGTTAACCCCATGGAGAAGAGTCTTTATATTCAAGAAATATCTCAAGCCCTCTCTATTGAAGAAAATAAAATTTATGGATTTTTAAAACGGGGGAGCAGTGCCATTAAAAAAGATGACGTCAAGAGAGATGACCCAGCTCTCAAGAAAGAGATCAAGTTTGATAAGGCAGAGAAACTTCTTGTTCAGGCTATGCTTAAAGAAGAACAGTGGATTTCAATTATTGAGAGCGCTGATATTTTAGATTTATTTACACATTCCGAATTGGAGGAGATCTCAACACTCTCGTTAGAGGTTTTTAAAGAAAAAGGCAAAATTGATGTAGGTGAGGTGATGATGAAGTCATCTTATCCAGCACTTTTAACTCGATTAAGTTTTGAAGCACAAGAGCTTGATTTTAATAGGAAAATTATTGATGACTGTTGCAAAAATATTAGGATGAGGTATATGAAGAAGGTGCAAGGAGAGCTTCTAGAGAAGCTTAAAAAAGAAGAAAATCCTGACATTTTAAATACTTATCAGAAGTTAGTGAGTGAGTTGAAGAAGCTCACAGGAGGAAATGATCGTGCCTAAGAAGACAAAAAAGACTTTATTAACAAAGTCTAAAGCACCTAAGAAGAAAGATAAACTCCCAGTAAAAGCAGCTCTCGGGCGTGAAAGAGCCGAGAAAAAATTAGAAGTGAAAGAGGCTCTTGAAGAGGCGCTTCACGAACAAGATGAATCTGAAGGAACTATTTCAAAAGAATTATCTAAAAAGATTTCTAAAAAACTGGCTCAAAATAAAGAATTAGCAAAACTTATTGATCTTGGGAAAGAGAAAAAGTTTTTGACCTATGATCAGGTTAATAAGGTTTTACCAGATGATATTGCTACACCTGAAGAAATAGATGAAGTGATGATCATGTTCGATCAAATGGACATCGACATTGTCGAAAGTGAAGATGATGTAGAAAAACCTGAAGTTGAAGGGGAGGAAGCTGGTGAAGTCGTTGTTCAATATGCTGAATCAGAGGATACTTCAGCTAAGGCTAATGACCCCGTTCGTTTGTATTTAAAGAAAATGGGTTCCGTGTCGTTGTTAACTCGCCAAGGTGAGGTTGAAATTGCAAAGAAGATTGAAGAAGGCGAAATTGAAGTATTGGATATTGTTTTGGGTTCAACTATTGGTATTAAAGAAATTCTTCACATCGGGGATCGACTCAAAAATAGTAAAATTCGTATACGAGACATTTTGCGGGATATTGATGATGAAGAGAGTGTCGCCAATGAGGATACCTACGTCAGTAAAACGCTACGAGCCATCAAAAAGCTTGAGGCATATAAAGATCGCATCTCAGAAATTGAAATAAAACTTTCTAAAAAGAAGTCTCCTAAGGATGCTCTAGCAACTTTAAGAAGTAGACTTGATAGTGAGCGAGCTGAAGTTGTTAAAGTTTTTAAGAAGCTTAATCTCAATAGAAAAACAATTAATAAAATTGTTGATAAGTTTCGCGATTATGTCATGCAAATTGGCAATGGTGAGCGCGAAATTAAAAATATTTTAAGAAAAATAAGGTTTAAAAATGAATTAGAGTTTCGACAATTCATAAAAGAAATGGGAACCAATAGCCCCAATGTTATGAAGCTTTTATCTCGGGCTAAATTAACAGAAGGAAAATTTAATCAGCTTGATAAAACAATTAAAAATATTAAGAGAGATTTTAAAGTTATCGAAGAAGAAAGTAATTTACCCATTGATAAACTGAAAGAAACATTTTTTAGAATTAAAAAAGCAGAACAAAAAGCTGATATTGCTAAGAATGAATTGATTGAGGCGAATTTGAGGCTCGTTGTTAGTATTGCAAAAAAATATACAAACCGTGGACTTCAATTTTTAGATCTTATTCAAGAGGGTAATATTGGCCTTATGAAGGCTGTCGATAAATTTGAATATCGCAGAGGTTATAAGTTTAGTACCTATGCTACGTGGTGGATACGTCAGGCTATTACCCGAGCCATTGCAGACCAGGCACGAACAATTCGAATACCTGTTCACATGATTGAAACATTGAATAAATTGATACGTACATCACGTTTATTGGTGCAAGAGTTAGGACGAGAGCCTTTACCTGAAGAAATTTCAGCTAAAATGGATATGCCTGTGGATAAGGTTCGAAATGTTCTCAAAATCGCAAAAGAACCTATTTCTTTAGAAACACCTATTGGTGAAGAAGAAGATAGTCACTTAGGTGATTTTATAGAAGATAAAAAACTTGTAAGTCCTTCAAGTGCCATGATGAATCTTTCACTTTCAGAACAAACGCGAAGAATTTTATCTACCTTAACACCTCGAGAAGAGAAGGTGTTGAGAATGCGTTTTGGAATTGGTGAAGAGTCTGATCATACCTTAGAAGAGGTAGGTAAAGATTTTAACGTTACTCGTGAGCGGATTCGTCAAATTGAAGCAAAAGCATTGAGAAAGCTTCGTCATCCAAGTCGCAGCAAAAAACTCAAAGTCTTTTTAGAAGACGAAAACAAAGGCGAATAGAGTTTTGATATGGGCCCATAGCACGAAGGCCATGGGTCGCTGTTTCAGAAATTGCGGATTAAGGAGCAATTTCTAAACAAGACCGGCCGAAGACCTTCGGTTACTAAGAACGAGCGTAAGCGATGTTCGAAGTTACGAAGGTGGTAAGCCCAGAGGGCTGAGCGTTTTACAAATCAAATACAAGATGTTGACGAAGGTAATGAGCTTCAAGCATTATAGGGTTTTGATGCGGGCCCATAGCTCAGTTGGTTAGAGCTACCGGCTCATAACCGGTTGGTCCTAGGTTCGAGTCCTAGTGGGCCCAAATTGTCATAAGGAAAACCCCTAGTCAAAAATCAGGTCTCCCCCGATTGTTTTTCCTTCGGTCCTTTTATACTCTTACTTCGTCTTAAACACCCCATAACAAAGGGACTAAGAAAAAAAGGAGAAGGAATTATGAACAAACTAAAAACAACAGTATACTGTGGAGAAGAAGTGGAAAAACACCCCTTCTTTGAGAATGTTGGGAAAAAGGTAGATCAAGGAATTAAAAAAATGGGACACAAGGTCGGCCGAGGTTTGAGTAAAGTAGGTGATAAAATTCAAAATGGCCTTGTTCATGCAGGAAAGCGGATGAAAGAATTCAGGAAATTGAAAGAGCTCAGAAAATCCTGATCTGGATAAAATGATGCAACCAAATGAATTGAGAATACCCTATAAACCAATGTCTTTTGATTTGAGCGGATTGAAGGGTATTTCAAACCAGACGGTTGAGATGCATTTCAAGCTTTATGAAGGGTATGTCAATGCGACCAACGCGCTGACAGAAAAGATTTCAGAAATTCTTAATAAGAATAAGGGAGAAGTTGATCCTTTCATGATGTCGGCTTATTTGGAGATGAAACGCCATTTGGGTTTTGAATACAATGGGATGATACTTCACGAATACTACTTCGGTAATCTTAAGAGGGGTGTCGGTGGCTCTCCACAGGAGAGCTCACCTTTCTACAAAAAGGCTCAAGCCAGTTTCGGAAGCTTTGAAATTTGGAAGAGGGATTTCATAAGCACAGGTAAGATGCGTGGGGTTGGATGGGCTATTTGTTACGAAGCTCCCGAAAGCGGTCGTTTATCGAATCACTGGATCACGCAACATGAGGTAGGTAATATCGCGGGCTACCAACCTTTGCTTGTGATGGACATGTGGGAACACGCGTATCTACTTGATTATAAACCAGCGGAAAAAGAAAAATATGTCGAGGCTTTTTTTTTGAATGTAAACTGGAAGAGTGTGGAGAAACGCATGGGACTTAATATATGAAAAATGGGGCTATCTATTACGAGGATCAAGGTCCACAGGAGGCGATGCCTCTTGTTTTCATCCACGCCTTTCCCTTCAATCTTACAATGTGGAATCCTCAAATTCAGGCTCTTTCCAAAAAATACCGAGTTATTTCTTACGATATCAGAGGGCATGGAAAAAGTGATGTTGGAGATGGACACTATACGATCGAACTTTTTGTTGATGACTTAATGGCCCTGTTAGATCATTTGAAAATTAAGAAGACCATTATTTGTGGGCTTTCTATGGGTGGGTACATTGCTCTTCGTGCTCTTGAGCGGCATCCAAAACGGTTTAGTGCGCTCGTTCTGTGCGATACACGAAGCGAGGCAGATTCTGATGAAGCTAAGATTAAACGCTCTGCCACACTGAGACTTCTCAAAGAGAAAGGAGTTCCTTTTTTTGCAGAGGAGTTCGTCAAACTAGCCTTTGCACCGGAGACATTCAAATCTAATCCCAGTGCTATCCAAATGGTCAAGGAGATGATTCTAAATAATTCTTCCTTGGGAATTGGAGGAGCTTTATTGGCTCTGGCTTGTCGAACCGATACGACAGCAGCGTTGAAACAAATTACAATTCCGACCCTTATCTTGGTAGGTGAGAAGGATCAAATAACTCCGCCCTCCGCGGCTCTCGCCATGAAAGAGAAAATACCAAATGCTGAGATGTACATCATTTCGCAAGCGGGACATTTAAGCAATTTGGAAAATCCCATAGAATTTAATCAAAAGTTACTAACATTCCTTTCTAAAAAATAGATAGTCATAGGGAAATCCCCTAGTCAAAAAACCGGCTTTCCCTGATTGTTCTTCCCTTGGTTCTCCTGTACTTAAAACGCATAAAATCACCCTGATGTTTAATTTTAGGAGGAAAAATGAAAGCAATAAATTTGCTAGCAGTTTCCATGATCGCTATTTTGGTTATGATGATGGAGATTCCACATGTTCAAGCTGAAGGAGAACAAACTGGAGGAGAAGTGGGTACCGGAAAGAGTTATAGTCTGGGCATTCGTCTTCAGACGCTTCAGCAAAAAGCTCGTTCACGTCGATTGTGGGCGGGTGGTAGTTGGTTGGCCGTTGGGGCTGGTTCAGCTGCTTTAGGAACTATTGCAAAGGATGAACAGACTGCGGCAATTTTAGCTATTGCAGGTACTGGTATGGCTGTTGGAGGTGCCCTTATTCTTTTTTTACCATCTGAATCAGAAATTCTTCCACAACAATTTTCAGCTCATCCAGAAGAAACTGATGATCAAATAGTAAACAAGATCGTTATGGGTGAGGCCTATTT
>ORJL011837014.1_pt1 | contig 10371 bp, 6 predicted proteins | sample 1779941 | NCBI WGS metagenome assembly ORJL01 (sample SAMEA104232317, study PRJEB22302) | groundwater metagenome | biome: forest; feature: aquifer; material: groundwater | place: USA | collected 2011-08-07 | depth 5.8 m | reverse complement strand
TCGGCTACGACCCCCTTGACCGCCTGACGAGCGCCACCTACAGCGACGGGCAAGGGCTGACGTATGGCTACGACGCAGCGGGCAACCGGCTGAGCGAAAACTGGTTGCAGGGAAACACGGTTCAGAGTACAAATAGCTACAGCTACGCGGCGCAATCCAACCGCCTGCAAACGGTGAACAGCCTCTCGCAAACGTACGACGCCAACGGCAACATGATTGAGCGCAACGTGACCGGCACGGTTTGGACGCAGACCTTCGACGGTGAAAACCGCCTGGTAGCTGTCAGCAATCAGCAGTCAGCGTTCAGCTTCGCCTACGACGGCGACGGGAATCGCGTGAAGCAGGTATACCCCGATGGGACGTTCACCATCTACATCGCGGGTCTCTACGAAGCCACCTACAGCAGCACCGGCACACTGCTGGACACCAAACTGTACTACGCCTTCGCGGGCAAAGTGGTCGCCATGCGCGACAACAGTGTGCTGTATTATTTGCACACCGACCACTTAGGCAGCACTCGCGTCGTCACTGGCAGCACGGGGCAGGCTGTGTCGCTCAACGCGTATTACCCCTTTGGCGCATCGAAGTACACCGGCGGCGCGAGACCCACGGACATGGACTTCACCGGGCAGCGGCTCGACGCGACGGGACTGAATTTTTACAACGCCAGATACTATGACAGCGCGATTGGGAGGTTCGTGAGCGCGGACAGCATCGTGCCGCAGCCGGGCGGGTCGCAGGGGTTCAACCGGTATGCGTATGCGATGGGGAACCCGGTGCGGTACATGGACCCGACGGGGCATGCGGCGTGCTACAACACTGGCGTAGAAATTGGTTCGGATATTTCGCAGGCAGATTGCTGGGCGTACGGCGCATGGATATCGGGAGGGGCGGCAATCGACCAAACCAATCAAGACATTCTTACGATATTTTTCCCATCGGCTGACACAACCTTCGAAGACCGACTGGCCGCCTCTGCTAGAATCGGGGCGTTGTCGGTCGGTGTCGCCGCTATCACCATCGCTGCTGTAGCTTACACCGCACCAGCGGTCGGTGCTGCTGTCAATGACTTGGGCTGGAAGGCCGTGGCGTTATGTGCCCGAAGCGTGATATGTTGGAGTGCAATCGGTGCTTCCGGCGCGCCATCAACAGGACAGGGAGGCGCTTGGCCTGTCCGAGTGGGTCAAGCAGGGGAAGAGGCGGCGGGGATTACCGGCCCCAAAGTGAGGATACCGATTCCGGGGACTGACCGAATCAGAATCCCGGATGAATTAACCGAAACAACGCTGAGGGAAGTGAAGAACATTCAGTATCTCAGTCTTACTACGCAGCTTAGTGACTTCCTGAACTACGCACAAGCAACCGGGCGTGAATTCATACTCGACGTAAGACAGGGTACACGCATTTCGGGCCCCCTTCAAGGGCTTATTGACTCTGGCTTGATAACTCTGAGGAGGATCCTGCCGTGACAGAGATCTATAACAGCCAAGAGAACGAATTGGTGTGCAAGGCCCTTAAAGCCGCTGGTGTCGAAGTAAAGAGCGTGTATGATTTAGTCAATTCCAAGAACTCATATCCTGAGGCGATATCCGTTCTCTTGGAAATGCTAAACCGCGTAAAGAGCGACAGGATGATTGAAGGAATCGCGCGAGCGTTAACGGTAAGAGAGGCGACAGGAATCGCCCTGAATCCCCTTGTTGAATTGTTCCGAAACTACACCCCGTTGACACCCAGCCAAGAAGCTACGAAGTGGGCAATAGGCAACGCCATCTCTGAGATCGCTGACGATAGTTCGTTTGAGGAAATACTTGAGCTAGCAAGAGACGCGCGCCACGGAAGGGCCCGACAGATGCTGCCGAGATCTCTATCGAGAATGAGGAATCCCCATGTTGTGGACTTGCTTATCTCCTTTCTGGACGAGGATGATCTAAGAGGCCAAGCCATTTGGTCACTCGGGAAGCTGAGAGCCGAGAAAGCAAGAGCGGCGATTGAAGGTTTCAAAAACGACACCAATCCTTCTATTCGCAAGGAGGCCGCAAAGGCGCTGAGAAGGATTGGCCCGGCAAGATAACTCTCTGCCAGGGCCGAGCATCACCTACTATACGAACGCCGAGCCGCTGGCGCTCAAGTCGAGTATCTCAGGCCAGGCCGACCATGCCCCTCTCGCCTACAATGAACGCGGCCAACTCACCACCGCCACGCCCTCCGGCGACAACACGCTCACCCTGCAACCCAACGACACGGCGGGCGTGGATACGCGCCTGGCGAGCAACCAGGCCACCGCCAACTTTGGCGCCGACGACAAAAGCTCTACGTGGGCGAAAACAACCAGAACTCCAGTGTGCACCGCAGTTTGCTGCGCTTCGACCTGTCCGGCATTCCGGCCAATGCCACCATCACCAGCGCCACGCTCTCGCTGTGGCTGACGGACGACTTTTCCGACAACGCCGGCACGTTCAACGTGTACCGCGTGAAGCGGGCCTGGACGGAAGACGGCGCGACGTGGAACGCCGCCGCGACCGGCAGCAACTGGAACACGCCGGGGCTGGACCTGACCACCGACGCCGAAGGCGCGGCGATAGCCTCGCGAGTCATGACGGCCGGCGCGGCGAACGGTGAAAAGCAATGGACGCTGGACCCGGCCAAGGTGCAGGAATGGGTGGCCGGCACACTGGCCAACAACGGCCTGCTGCTGAAGGCCGGCCTGGAGCAGAACGACCAGTACCGCTTTGCCTCCTCGGACTACGTCCTGCCGGGCTGGCGGCCCAAGCTGGTCATCCACTACACCCTGCCCACGCCCACGCCGACGCCCACCCTCACGCCCACCCCCACCCCCACCCAAACTCCCACGCCCACCCCTACCGCCACCCCCACCAACACCCCCCCGCCGACGACCCCCCCCACGCCGACGACCACCCCCACGCCGACGGCCACGCCCCTCGTCGTCCCGCCGCCCGCGCTCAGCGTGAGCTTCGGCTACGACCCCCTTGACCGCCTGACGAGTGCGACCTACAGCGACGGGCAGGGGCTGACGTATGGCTACGACGCGGCGGGCAACCGGCTGAGCGAAAACTGGTTGCAGGGAAACACGGTTCAGAGTACAAATACCTACAGCTACGCGGCGCAATCCAACCGCCTGCAGACGGTGAACAGCCTCTCGCAAACGTACGACGCCAACGGCAACATGATTGAGCGCAACGTGACCGGCACGGTTTGGGCGCAAACCTTCGACGGTGAAAACCGCCTGGTAGCTGTCAGCAATCAGCAGTCGGCGTTCAGCTTCGCCTACGACGGCGATGGCAACCGCGTCAAGCAAACCGCCCCCAACGGCAACATCACCATCTACATCGCCGGCCTGTACGAAGCCACGTACAGCGGCACCGGCACACTGCTGGACACTAAACTGTACTACGCCTTCGCGGGCAAAGTGGTCGCCATGCGCGATAACGGAACGCTGTATTACCTGCACACCGACCATCTCGGCAGCACCCACGTCGTCACCGGCAGCACGGGGCAGGCTGTTTCGCTCAACGCGTATTACCCCTTTGGCGCATCGAAGTACACCAGCGGCTCGATGGCGCGGGTTCTGTTGTTTACTTCATGGTTGCTGCGCAGTGATGATACTCGCAGCTCGCGTAAGTTGTTCTTGATCGAGGGTGACGAGCGGCAGACTCAACACGGAAGCCAGCGCCACATAAATTGCATCCGCGCCGCGCAGGGAGTGGTCTGCAGCCAACCGGGCGGCCAACTGGGCCAAACGGCGATCCACCGAAACAAGTCGCAGGGCAGGAACGCGCGTAATGGCGGCAACAGCATCGTGGGCCGAACTGGGCCGGCCCGTTCGGCGAGCAATAGCGCCGGCAATCTCGCTCAGCGCCAAAGTCGGCGTGACGAACTGATCGCCCGCGGCGGCGCGGCTTTCTAACCAGACGCGGCTAATCGCATGATGAACGTCAGACGGCACTAAACGACTGACCCATACGCTGGCATCAATGACCACGGCGCTCATCGCCGCTCTGCGCTCACTGCTTCGGCGGCGCTTACCTCAGCAGGCCAGTGGCGGCCAATCTCGGCTGCTACGCCATCCAAATCAGCCCAAACGGCCTCCAGCGTTTTGGAGTCTGCTTTAGCTGGTTTGGCCGGTACGATGCGGGCGATGACCTCGCCGCGATAAGTTATGGAGATGGCTTCGCCCTTTTCGCGCACACGGCGCATCAGTTTGCTGGCGCTCGTCCGCAGTTCTCGTATCCCTACCGTCTTTTCTCGCGTAGTTCTTTGCATGGCAGTTCCCCTTGTGGGCACAAATGTAGCTACATTATAGGCCCGTTCCGATAGAGCGCTCAACAAGATTTCAATCCACAACGAAAAAAGGTCTCAGCTGTGGAAACTACTCGTCAAACAAGTACGTCGACTCCGCGTAGAACCGCACTTCCTTGCTCGTCATCTTCGCCGCCAGCCATTCCTGCAGGCGGGCGTTTTTGGCCTCGAGCGAATCCGGCGATTTGAGTTCGGCCAGCGGGTAATTCACGCGCAACGTGCGGCCCTGAATGAGGTGCCGCGTGAGGCCGGTGGGCAGCAGCTCGCCATCGCGGGCCAGCGCCATCACCTCCGACGGCTCGTAGTTGGGGAAGATGACCAGCCCGGTGAGGGCCGGGGACAGGCGGCGGGCCTCGTCGAGGTTGTCGGTGGTGGCCCGGAAGAGGCCGCCACGTTCCTTGTACGTGTCCACCATGGCGTTGAGCAGTTGATTCTTCTGGTGGATGGTCGAACTGCCGGGGGTCGAGGCGGCATACACCGTTCCATCGGCGCGGATGGTGTAGGCAATGAAGTCGCGGCGGGCCAACCCGGCCCGCGCGTGCAGCAAGTCTATCTCGCGGAACTCCAGCCCTTCGATGGCGTCCAACTCGCTGCTAAAGGCCTCGAGGCCGATGTCGGTGACGAGGTGATGCCACGTGGACAGCATGACGAATGGCGGCTCGTAGCGGGTCACTTGCACCAGGCAGTGCGCATATCCCAGGCTCGATAGCGCCAGGGTGCGGTTCGCGCCGTCGAGCACCACGTAGCGCGCAGCTTGCCCTGCGACCCCCGAAGGGGGGAGTGCCGAAGGGCCATCTTCCAGCGGCGTGGCAATGGGCGGATTCTTCAGGTATGTTTCGCTGGCCAATCGCCGGGCGAGCGGTGCGGTGCGCTGCACATCGTTGAACTCGTGTTCAATGAGCACGTCCAGCGGGACAATCCGCAGGTCGGGCGTTTCCGGGTCGATAAGGTGGTGCAGTTGGTGGCTGAGGGTCATGTCTCACTTGTTCCTTGCCGACAGATAGTCCAGCAAATCAATCTTGGTGAGGATGCCCACCGGCTTGGCTTTTTCCGTGACCACCACCACATGCCCGGTGACGAAGATGGACATCAGCGTTTCCAACGGCATCTCAGGCGAAATGGTGGGCACGTCGCCCTGTAGGGCCGCCTCGATTGTTTCATCCGGCTCGTGTCTGTGATCCGACGTGAGCAGATGGTTCAATAGATCGATTTCCGTCACCATGCCCAACAGCGCGCCGTCGTCGGCCACCACCGGCAGTTGCGAAATGTCGAACTGCTTCATTTGGGCGATGACATCCGCCATGCGATCGGTGCGGTGCGCCAGATGCAGCGCCGTGCTGCTTTTCGCCGCCAGGACGTCGCTGGCGCGTGTCTCGGCCCAGGTGGATTCCAGAAACCCCATCTCGCGCATCCACTCGTCGTCGAACACTTTAGACAGATAGCGCGACCCCGAGTCCGGCAGAATGACGACGACGAATCGGTCGGGGCCAAGATTGCGCGCGTAGCGCAGCGCTGCGGCCACCGCCGTGCCCGACGAGCCGCCGCAGAAGATGCCTTCCTCTTTCACCATCCGTCGTGTTGCCAGAAAAGACTCTTTGTCGCCCACTTGCAGCACTTCGTCCACCACGGACAGGTCGAGCGAGGTCGGCAAAAAGTCTTCGCCGATGCCTTCCACTTTATAGGTTTTGAGCATGGGCTTGTCGGGCAGGCGACCCATGCGCCAGGTGTCGTATAACAGCGAGCCTACCGGATCGACGCCGACGATTTTGATGGCCGGGTTTTTGGTTTTGAGGAAACGCGCCACCCCGGTCACCGTGCCGCCGGTGCCCATGCCAATCACCACATCGGTGACCAAGCCCTGCGTTTGCTCCCAAATTTCGGGGCCGGTGGTTCGCACGTGCGCGGCCGGGTTGGCCGGGTTGTGATATTGATTGGCGAGGATGGCGTTGGGGGTTTCGGCCACGATGCGGTTAGCCACGTTGTAGTACGAGCGCGGGTCATCCGGCGGCACCGAGGTGGGGGTGATGACCACTTTCGCGCCGAAGGCCCGCAGCAGACGCACCTTTTCCATGCTCATTTTGTCGGGCATCACGGCCACGCACTTGTAGCCCCGGAGGGCGCAGGCAATGGCCAGCCCCACGCCCGTGTTGCCCGAAGTCGATTCGACCACCGTGCCGCCCGGCTTGAGCCGGCCGCTGCGCTCGGCCTCATCCAGCATGGATACCCCGATGCGATCTTTGACGGACCCGCCCGGGTTGAAGAATTCCACCTTGGCATACACTTTGCAGTGCAGCCCCTGCGTAACCCGGTTGAGTCGGACGAGCGGGGTGTTGCCAATGGTGTCGAGGATGTTGTCGTAAACGCGCAGGGCGTGGTTCGAGGTCATTCATTCTCCTTGGGCCGGTGGGTTTGCGGCGAGGATAGCATAAAAGTCATCGGCTAACAATCAATCCACAAAATAGCCCTTGCAGGTTTCGTTGATGAGGGCCGGGGTCAGGCGGGGCGGCAGGCCCTCGTAGTTGCAATGCGTCGGTCATAGTTGGCCCCCAGTATATCTGAAATGGAGTTTGAGCATACGGCGAGGCGCCACTGAAACAGGGCATTTGAATCCTACCGAACTCTATGCTATCCTGTTACCGTCGTTGCCTCGTTCACTCACAACCACAGGAGAACATGGATATGGAGATTACCAGCCGTGATTACAAAAGAGTTAGTGTGGTGCGCGTGGTGGGCCGGGTGGATTCCCTCACTGCCCCCCAGTTCGAGGAAAAGCTGAATGAGTTCATTACCGCTGGGAAGATCCATCTCGTGGTGGAAATGGATGGCACCGACTATCTGAGCAGTGCCGGGGCGCGGGCGCTTATCTCCACCCAAAAGACGCTCAAGCCCAGGGGCGGGCAACTCGCCCTGGCCAAGCCCTCCAAGCGTGTGCGCGATGTTTTGCAGCTTGCCGGGCTGGAACCCCTCTTCCAGATCTTCGACGACACCGAGGCGGCCGTCGGGGCCTTGTAGTTGCCCGAATGGATGCGCGGCAGCATGGCGCAGTTGGCCTCAGCCAGCGAGCCACAGGTGTGGCTGTATCTGGTCGTCCTGTCCCTGGCGTTGGCTGGAGTGGGAGCCTTGCTGCTGCGCCGCTGGCAATCGCGCCGCGCGCTGGAGCGCCGGCTTTCGGAACTCGCCATGCTGGCCGGGGTGGGCCGGGCCATCCTCGACGCCCAGTTGGATTTGAACCGCCTGGGTGAAGTGGTTTACCGGCAAGCCAGCCAAATCGTTCCAACGAGTATCTTTCAACTTGGGCTGTTCGACGCCGACCGCTACCGCCTCCTCATCTGGGTGATGGACGGTCGGGCGCGTCCGCCCATGGAGTTCCGGCTGACGCCGGACTCGCCGGGCATTGTGGGCTGGATGCGCGAGAGCCGACGCAGCCTGCTGGTGCGCGACTTTGAAAGCGAGCGCGACAGCCTGCCGGCCCAACCGCGCTACATATCGCCCGACCCGCCCCGGTCTGCCGTGTTCGTGCCGTTGCTGGTGGGCGACTCGGTGTTGGGCGCCATTGCCATTCAGAGCCGCAAGCCTGGTGCGTTCACCGAAAGCCATTTACGTTTGCTGACCATTGTAGCGAACCACGCCGCCGCCGCGCTGGACAACGGGCGCCTTTACGAACAGGCCCGCCGCCGCGCCGCCCAGCTTGAACTGCTGGCCGAGGTGTCCCAACAGATCAATGCCATCCAACCGTTGCCGTCGCTCTATCAGCAAGTGGTGGGGCTGGCCGCCGACAAGTTCGCCCACTACTCGGTGAGCTTCTTTGAGTGCCACGCCGACACGTTGACGCTTAGCGCCACCACGCGTCCCGAGTGGCAGAGCCAAGTGCCCGCGTTGACCATGGCTCTGGGCCTGGGCAACGGTATCGCGGCGGAATCCGCGTTGACACGTCGGCCAGTGCTGCGGCAGGAACTTCCCGAATTTCCCCGCGACATGGTGGAGACGGGCGCAATGCCCGGGCCGCAGCCGGAACTGGCCGTGCCGGTGGAGATTGACGGGCAGGTGCTGGGCGTGCTGCACGCGCACAGCCGCGACGGGGCGACCTTCGACGAGTCGATGGTGGCCGTATTTGAATCGCTGGGGGCGCAAATGGCGATCGCTATTTTGGAGGCCCGCGTGTACGCCGCCGAGCGCCGCCGGGCCGAGCAGTTGGCCGCGCTGGCTCGGGCCTCCAGCGCCGTGACCTCCACGCTGGATATGGACGACCTGCTGGACGAGCTGTTGGACTTGCTGGCCGAGCGCGAGTTTTTTGGCTATCAGCACGTGCGCATCTTTTTGGCGCAGGGCGGCAAGCTGGAGTATTGCGCCGGAGCCGGCAAGGGCGCGGCGCGGTGCGAGGCTGAAGGGCTGACCTATGAGTTGAGCGGCCCGGGCCTCATTGCGCGAACCGGTCGCACACGCAAACCCATGCTCGTCGGCGATGTCACAGTTGAGCCAGATTATATTGCCGGCCCGGATTTTGAAGACACGCGCAGCGAAATGACTGCGCCCATGGTGATGGGGCCGCGTTTGATAGGCGTGTTCGACGTGCAATCCGACAAGTCCCACGCCTTCACTGCCGACGATTTGCAGATTTTGCAGACGCTGGCCGATACGCTGGCCGTGGCGGTGCGCAACGCGCGTTTGTTCGATGCCGAACGCCGCCGCCGGCATTTGGCCGAGACGTTGCGCGAGGTGTCGACTGCACTCACCTCGACTCTTAGTTTAGACGATGTGCTGGATTTGATTCTGGACGGGTTGGCGCGGGTGGTAGCTTACGATGCCGCGTCCATTTTGTTGGTGAACGATGCGCGGCAATTGGTGCTGCGCGCCAGCCGTGGCTCGCCGGGGTCCGCCGCCGCGCTGGGCGCGCCCGTTGACGTGCAGTTGTTCCCCACCGGTGAGGATCATCCCGAAACAGTTGTATTCAGTGAAGTGGATCACCGGGGCGCGTATCACGACCTGTTGGGCTTGCCCGACCCCCACGCCTGCCTTGGCGCGGTGCTGGCTTTGCGCGGCGAGCATTTGGGTTATTTGGCGGTGGATCGCGCGGGGCAAGCCGAATTTGCGCCGGAGGAGGCCGAGTTAATTGCCGCCTTTGCCTCGCAGGCTTCGGTCGCCATAGAGAACGCGCGGCTGTACACGGCGCAGCGCGAAGAAACGTGGGTGAACACGGCCCTGCTGCAAGTGGCCGAGGCGGTGGTGGGCCGCCCCACGTTGGACGACGGATTGGAGACGGTGGCCCTGCTCATCCCCATGTTGGTGGGCGTGGGGCGCGTGGCCATTTATCAGTGGGACGCCGAAACGGAAAAATTCTACGCGCGCCGTGTCCGCGGGTTGGAGCGCGAGGCTGCGGCGGACTTGCAGCGGCTGGCCGCCTCGGCGCCGGATCTGGGCATCGACGTTTTGGCGGGGGCGCTGGCGCAAGCGGTGGATTGCGATCTGCCGCCGCAGTTGGCGGCTCTCTTCGGCACGCGAGCGGGCATGGTGTGGCCGTTGCGCGCGCGCGGCGAGTTGCTCGGCGCGGTGCTGGCAGATCGGGCCGACGTGTTTGGCCGCCGGGTGAGCATTATGAACGGCATTGCCCATCAGTTGACTATGGTGATGGAAAATGCGCTGCTGGCTCGCGAAGTGGCGCAGCAGCAGCGCACCGAGCGCGAGTTGGAGCTTGCTCGCGGCATCCAAGCCAGTTTCTTGCCCAAGGAGTGCCCCAGCGTGCCGGGCTGGGACGTGAGCGCGTACTGGCAGGCGGCGCGGCAGGTGGGCGGCGATTTTTACGATTTTATTCAACTGCGTCCCGATGACGATGGCAACGCGCGTTGGGGAATTGTGATCGCCGATGTCGCCGACAAAGGAGTCCCGGCGGCGCTGTTCATGGCGCTGTCGCGCACGTTGTTGCGGTCGGTGGCGATCAATCGTATCTCGCCCGCCGCGACTCTGGAACGAGTCAACCAATTGATCTTGAGTGATGCGCGATCTAATTTGTTCGTCACCATTTTTTATGTGGTATGGACTCCGCGCACAGGGCATCTG
>ORJL010773553.1_pt1 | contig 10375 bp, 13 predicted proteins | sample 1779941 | NCBI WGS metagenome assembly ORJL01 (sample SAMEA104232317, study PRJEB22302) | groundwater metagenome | biome: forest; feature: aquifer; material: groundwater | place: USA | collected 2011-08-07 | depth 5.8 m | reverse complement strand
TACGAACACAGCGTCTTCACTCAAGGGACGATCTGGAACATCGATTCATTCGATCAATGGGGCGTCGAGCTGGGCAAAGCGCTGGCGGAGCGGACGACCGCTGAACTCGAAAGTACCGGCGAACCGCACCTGGAGCATGACAGCTCGACCAATGCGCTCATCCGGCGCTACCGCCGGCTCAGGAGCGGGCTTTCATGAACATAAGTCCCCTCGCGGGCAAGCCGGCGACCCCAGAGCAAGAGCGGCTGCTGGCGAAGCTCTCGCCGCAGTACATACGGTCTGCCGAGTTAGTTGGCAAAAAGTTCCAGAGCATTTTCACCCAGGCGCCCGGCAACGGCGCAGCCATTGGCGGTGTCAAGGTCACCGCCAGGAGCGGGTGGTTTGCGGCGCGCCCGTCCGGCACCGAAGACATCTGCAAGATCTACGCCGAGAGCTTTCGCGGAGCGGATCATCTGCGCCGTATCCTGGTGGAAGCACATGCCATCGTTGCCAAGGCGTTGGCCGTGGACGCTCCGGCCGGAGGTGACGGGGTGCCATGAGCGGACGGAAGTTAACCATCGACGCCGAGCTGGAAATTCTTCAGCGTGAATCGTTCAGCTACTTTGTACATGAGGCCAATCTCGCCAACGGGCTGGTGGTCGACAAGACCGCGCCGGGCTGGCCTGCCAGCATCGCTGCCGTCGGCTTCGCGCTGGCGGCGTACCCGGTGGGGGTCGAGTACGGATTCATGTCGCGGGCCGCCGCAGTGGAACGTACGCTTGCGACGCTGCGCTTCTTCCGGGACAGTCCGCACGGCCCTGAACCCGATGCCACCGGCTATCAGGGCCTTTACTATCATTTTCTCGACATGCGGACCGGGCGGCGCGCTTGGCAATGCGAACTGTCGACGGTAGATAGCGCTTTTCTGCTGGCCGGCATGTTGACGGCCGGAAGCTATTTCGAGGCGGATACGGCCGACGAGAATGAGATCCGCGCCGTCGCCGACCTGCTCTATCGCCGTGCCAACTGGCCCTGGGCCCAGAATCAGGGTGCAACGCTGACGCACGGCTGGAAGCCCGAGAGCGGTTTCCTCAAATATCGTTGGGAGGGTTACGACGAGGCGCTCCTGCTCTACATGCTTGCGCTCGGCTCTCCCACGTATCCGCTGTCCGAGGGCAGCTACGCCGCGTGGGGTTCGACTTATCGATGGCAAAACTGTTACGGATACGACTATCTCTACGTCGGACCGCTTTTCACGCACCAGCTCTCGCACATCTGGATCGATTTTCGCGGTATCCAGGACGTGTTCATGCGAGAAAAGGGCATGGATTACTTCGAGAACAGCCGCCGCGCTACTTATGTGCAGCAACAATATGCGATCGACAATCCGCTCAAATTCAAGGGCTACGGAAGCTGTTGCTGGGGGATCACGGCGAGCGACGGTCCGGGCCCTGGCACCATCAAGGTCGACGGTATCGAGCGGCAGTTCTTCGATTACCTGGCGCGCGGCGCGCCTTTCGGGCCCGATGACGGCACCCTTGCGCCTTGGGCCGTCGTGGCGTCGTTGCCGTTTGCGCCCGAGATCGTGCTGCCGACCATGGACTATTTCATTTACGAGGTCGACTTGAAGAGCGCCAATCCATACGGGTTCAAGGCCACGTTCAATGCGACCCACCCGGATCGATCCAACAATCCCTTCGGCTGGGTATCGCCGTGGCAATTCGGCCTGCATCAAGGTCCGATCACGCTCATGGTTGAGAACTATCGTACCGGCTTGTTGTGGCGACTGATGCGCATGTGCCCGTACATTGTCAGCGGCCTACGACGAGCGGGTTTCACGGGAGGATGGCTATGAAGCCCTCGCTGACATCAGCGGTTCGCGCTGTTGTTGGCACCACCCGCGCAAACCAGCAGCTGCAGCCAGAGTGACCTTTTGCGAGATCTAATTCAATCTATCGCTTAACGCGGTATCGCTTGGCGAGCGATTCTGGTTGCAAACGCAGCGCGTGAAATTCGTCTATGCCACGACATCCGGCAAGCAGCTGGGGACTGACGGATGCGGCGAAACTGAGCCGCGTTTCTGGCGGCGCACTAATATACCGGTGTCGCGAGTATCGGCCAATGAATCGCGTCAGCCTGGAACTGTGCCATTGCCATGCCGTATCCGATGCGCAAGCGTTACGACGCGCGGCGTATGAGGCCATTCTTGCCGGCTCGGCCCTACCTATTCATGGACGCGGCCAATTCCATCTCCTGCTCGCCGGTGGAGACATGCCGCGCGGAACCTGTCACGAGTTATGTGCAGCCCAAACCGATTGGTCCGCGTGGCACATCTACTTTGACGACGAGCGCTGCCTGCCGCCAGTTGATTCGGCGTGCAACACTGCTCTTGATAGTGAGCGTTCCGAGTAAACAAGCGGGGCAACGCCGTCTCTTACGCGGCGCGGAACTTCAATGTCGCCTAAACCGACGAGTGCAGTGCTGCGGTGCGCCGCCTCCCGTAACCACCATTCGCTGCAAGCCAGCGGCGAAAACTGAGACACGAGGTGACGAACCTCACGCGGTATCTTACGTCGTGCGCGAAGTGCCGGCGATCGAGTACTGCGCGGCGATAGATCAGCAAAGTACGCCGAACCCAGCTCAGGGCAGCGGCGGTTCCGTCGCGTTGCAGAAGAAAGGCGATACGCGACGCTTCCGCGCCATTCGCGCATCGCACAGAAACGGCACCGCTGTCTTCATACGTCATGTCAGATTGCCATCTTGCACCACCTTTCGAGGCATTGCGGGCCGCAAAAATGATAGATATACTCCGCGCCTTCAAAGTTGAGCGCCACGGTTGCGGGAATCCTGGTGTGGCAACACTCGCACTCGATGGCGGTCGCCAGAGCCTCGGGCAGCGTGCCGGTTCCGACACTGCAATCGGAAATCCCGTCGGTCACCCCAGCTTTCCCGGCGCCGCCAGGCGGGCTCGTCCGAAGTGTTCGACTGCGACGATACGGCGATATGGCGATGGCGTCGCTGGCGGGGAATGTCTCGACGAGCGCTTCATCGAGCAGCCACTCGTCGTGGCCCTCGACGCACGGCGACTCGGGGAAGGTGATTTTGAGCGCCTTCGTTGACAGCCCAGAGGCATTGTGCAGTTGTTTGCTCATGGCAGATGTCCTTTGGCGGTAAAGGGGAATGAGAGCTCGATAGCGCGAAAGTGCCATATATCATGCTATGATGCAAATTATACTCGTTCGGTAATGGTCCGCCAGAATTCGACTCATCTGATGCCAAGTTGGAGAGGGGTTCTGCGCCTACGAACGCGGGATCGGCGAATTCGTACCGTCCCCATTTCTTCCCTACGGCAAGGAGTTTTCATGGCCATCCCGCATGCAGCATCCGGCGAATTGATCGACGTTCGGCCGCTTGGCGAGAAGCTGCGTCAGACCAGTTCAAGTACGCTGGTAAGGGCGGATCACCTGGAGGTCTTCCGCCTGGTGTTGGCAGCCGGCAAGGCAGCCCCCGATCACAAGGCCTCCGGCGCGATCACAATTCAATGCCTCGAAGGGGCGGTGGAGCTTGAGGTTCGCGGACGGACGCAGAAACTCTATGCGGGAAGCATGGTGTACTTGTCGGACGCGGAGCCACATGCCGTCACGGCACTTGAGGACGCTTCGCTTCTCATCACGATTGTGTTGAGGCGAGCGTAATTCCGTTCAGGAGCGCCTCGGCATCGCATCGCGATCGAGTGACCCATCGATGAGGTCGGTCAAACCGTGAGCGCACCGTCCGTCGAGACAAGCCCTGCGAGCAAATGGGGGCATGGCACCGTGATCGGCAGGCGGCAATGGACCGACCCTCTAATGCTGAAAAGGCAAAAGCCGCAGCTGACACGAAGAAGTAATTGTCATCCATTGAATCTAGGAAAGGCGGGGCTCAGGTCCTGCCTTTTTTCTTTGTATTGGGCGATAGGATTTCGAGTTGGCGCAGCAGTACCAGTCCCTCTTGGGGCTGCGGCTGAACCCGCTGCCATTCCATCGGCAACTCTTGATGTAGTCGGCCCACTCTCGCTTGCCGAAACTCACGAATGCTTGTCTAAATCGCAACCATTTTCCCCATAATTTGTCGTACCCGGTATCGGAGCATTCTTCGATACACTTGCAAGCAGGGTCCGTGCCGATGGTCAAGCACCCACCTTTGTCCGCACAGCAATCACCGCGGCAGAACCATCTACTCGCCGCACTGCCGGCAGCGGACTACGAGCGCCTGCTGCCCGATCTAGAGGTCGTGCCGTTGCCTCTCGGATGGGCTGTCTCCGAATCCGGCAGTCAGCAGAGATATGTGTATTTCCCTACCAACAGTATTGTGTCCCTGCTCTACGTCATGGAGGACGGATCCTCGGCAGAAATCGCAGTCGTAGGCAACGAATGCCTGGTCGGGATCGCCCTGGTCATGGGAGGCGAAACCACCCCGAGCCGCGCGGTGGTGCAAAGCGCGGGCGAGGGCTATCGGCTGAGTGCCAGCGTGTTGAAGACCGAATTCGGCCGGGGTGGGGACCTGCAGCATCTGCTGCTGCGGTACACGCAGGCGCTGATCACGCAGATGACGCAGACCGCGGTGTGCAACCGGCACCATGCGCTCGAGAAGCAGCTGTGCCCCACGCCGCCACGGGGCCATGATCAGGGCATCGATCACCAACTGCGACACCATCTGCGCATGCATCGACCAGCCCACCACCTTGCGGCTGAACAGATCGATCGCCACCGCAACGTACAGCCAGCCCTCGGCGGCCCACAAGTAGGTAAAGTCTGCCGCCCATTTCCGATTCGGCCCATCGGCTGTAAACTGCCGATCCAGCACGTTCGGAGCAATGCTGTGCTCAGGCCTCAAGCCCTCATCGATCGGGCTGCCTGCGTCGCTTCGGGCGCGCCCGAAGCGACGCACAGCGCATCAGCCGCGCAATGCGCTTCCTGCCACAGCGCTCGCCCCGGTCGTACAGATCTCGCCACACGCGCGGGCTGCCGTAGGTCCGGTCGCTTTCCAGGAAGCTGGATCGGACCAATCCGGTGAGCCGGGCATCTTCCACAGAACGCGCACTCGGTGAGCGGCCACGCCACTCATAGAAACCCGCTTTGGACACCTCCAGCATCCGGCACATCGTCGCTACCGGCCAGATCGGCTGATGCCTGGCAATGAATCCGTACTTCACTGCGGGTCCTTCGCGAAGTACGCCACTGCCTTTTTTAAAATATCGCGCTCAGTCTTGACTCGCTGCAGCTGACGCTTCAGGCGCTCGATCTCTCCCTGCTGCTCAGTCTTGAGTGGCTTACCTGGGCTCAACTCCCATTTCCCGATGCGCGCCTCTCGAATCCACCGGGCGAGCACATTGGCATGGATCCCCAGTTCCTCGGCTACCTTGGCCTTCGACGCCCCGGCCTGCGTCGCCAGCTTGACTGCCTCGCGTTTAAACTTCGCCGTGAAGTTCTTTCGTTCCATCCGGCACCTCCGATAATATTTTCCCATCTATCGAAAGCGTCCGGAAGAACGGGGCAATGCCAGCCTGATCGGCACAGCCTTATACCGAGCTCGGCATAAGGCGGTTTATGCCGCCCGCCAAACTATGCCGAACGGTTCTGGAGTGATGCGGTGTATCCCGCGAATTTACGGGCTTCGAGCCGGCATCGCCCCCAGTTTCATTCGGCATAGTCTGGCTGCTCACAGCGCCTCGAGAAAGGCGAGCAGCTGGTCGTTGGGGCGGAAGCGGAATGGCTTGCGAAGTTTGTACGGATCGAGCTTGGCCAGAGCTGCCTCCTTGAGTGCGAGGTGGGCATGAAGGTAAGTCTGCGTGGTCTCGATGGATTCATGACCGAGCCACAACGCGATCACCGAGCAATCGACGCCCGCTTGTAGGAGTTCCATCGCAGCGCTGTACCGCAGGACGTGTGGCGACACCCGCTTGGACGTCAATGAAGTGCATCTCTTGCTGGCGCCACGCACATGCTTTGACAGGAGCGACTGGACGCTGTCGGCGCTGAGCTGACCCCCGTGTACGTTGGGGAACAAGACGCTTGCGCCGGGCCGCGCCGGCTCCTTGACCCATGCCTGAAGAGCGATTCGGACGTGCGTTGTTAGCGGGGTGCATCGTTCCTTCCGACCTTTGCCGACACACCGCACATACGCGCCGGCGCCAAGATGGATGGCGTTCCTGTCCAAGCTGATAAGCTCGGAGAGCCGTAAGCCGGTCTGGGCTGCGAGCAGCAGCAAGGTGTAGTCGCGGCGGCCGAGCCACGTCGTCCGATCGGGCGCGGCAAGGATCGCCTCGATCTCGGGCCGCGTCAGGAAATGCACCTGAGGCTTGTCGTGTCGCTTGCTCGGTATCGCGAGCACGCGCTGGATGAGGGCGCTGTGAGCCGGCTCCTCGAAGGACATAAATCGGAAGAAGGAGCGGATGGCAGTCAGGCGCAGGTTGCGCGTCCTGACGCCGGCGTCGCGCTTCGTCTCGAGATCGGTCAGGAACGCGCCTATAAAGGGTGCATCCAGGTCATCGAGCGTCAGGGCCGACGGTGTCTTGCGAAGCCTCCCCTGCGCAAACGTGAACAGCAGCCGGAACGTATCCCTGTAGGAAGCGATCGTATTGGCGCTAACGTTGCGCTGGCGCATGAGCCGTTCGGTGAAGTAGAGCTCGATGAGCGTGGCGACGTTGCAGCTGGGCTTCATTATTTGAGCTCCCACCGTCGATCGAGACGCCGGGCCGCCTCTTGCTGCCCGGCGTCAACTATTCTGAGAGCCGGTCAAGATAATTGTCGCCGGCCACCTCTTGCATCAACCCTGGGCACGCCGAGAGGTACCAGTAGGTGTCCCGCACGCAGGTATGGCCGAGATAGGTGGAGAGCGCCGGGAGCTTCTTCTCGACGTCGGTTCCCTCGCGATACCAGCCCAGTAGCGTGCGAATGGCGAACCGATGCCGGAAGTCGTGCACGCGTGGTCCGGTACGATCGCCAGGGCGCCGCAGACCGATCTCGCGGGACAAACGCCAGAAGACGCGATGAACATACTGGTGCAGCAATGGACCGCCTCGCTCCGCGACGAAGAAGCGTGGTATGCGGCGCGATCCGAGGTGAGCATCGCGCCGTTCCGCGTAGTTGCGGAGCGCTGCGCGGGTCGTCGGATGCAAAGGCACGAGTCGTGACTTGCCGAACTTGGTCATCCGGACCGTCAGCACACCTGCCTCCAGGTCGACGTCGTCACGCTGGAGGCCGATTGCCTCGGACAGACGCATACCCGTCACCGCGATCAACCCGAACAGATAGTAGTAGGTCCAGCGGCGCAGTCCACCTGCTGGCGGCAAGGACTGCGCCGCCGCCAGCAACGCATCGATCTCTGAATCGCTATAGATGTAGGGCTTGGCACGCTTCAGGCCGGGCAGGATGCCGACGGGTGGCACTTCCGTCCTTGGATCGATGTTCGCGATGTGGCGCGCAAAGCCACGCACATCCGTCAATCGCAAGGCCCAGGACGCATGCCGATCGGGCGGTAGCGTCGCCCACTCCATCGCGAGCTTCGTGGTGATGGTCGTGGCCTTGCGCTTCTCCATGAAGGAGACGAAGTCCGCGAGCCGTCGCGTCTGGTGCTGGTACTTGTATCCAAGCCCCTTGCGCATGCCTAGGTACCGCTCGAGTGCGGAATGTAGATCCGTCATTGCGCACCTCCCGGCCACGGCAGGCTCAACGCCCGGAGAGCCTCGATATCGACCTTTGCGTAGATCCGCGTGGTGTCGTGGCTTTTATGCCGCAGCAAATGGCCGATCTCCGTCAAGGTTGCACCGGAGCGCAGAAGCTCGGTGGCGAGGCTGTGACGGAAGATATGGGCTCCCTGGTGCGCGTAGCCACGGATGCCGGCGCGCTCGAGAGCGGTCTTGGCGATCATCGTGATCGCGCATCCGGAGGCAAAGCCGATGTGCGGAGCAAAGCTGCGGAGGAACAGTCGACGACACGACGACTTGGGTCGGCCGTCACGCAGGTAAGCGATCGCGGCCACGCCGACGTCTCGTGCGATCGGCATCCGCGCTCGCTGCCGGCCCTTGGCGCGAACAAGCATCTCGCCGGCTCTCCAGTTGACATCATCCAAGGTGATGGTCGCGACCTCGTCGGCCCGCAGGCCGAGCTTGGCCAGCATCATCAAAATGGCGTAGTCCCGCCGCCCCATGGCGGTTGCTCGGTCGCAACCATCGAGGACCTTCTGAACCTGCGCAGCAGAGAGATAGGTCGGCAGGGTCACGAGCTTCCATTGCCTGATGGAGGGCACGCAGCCGGCCAGCGCGCGCGGGTTCAGCCCCGTGTGATGGAGGTATCGAAGAAATGCGCGCAGCGACCAGCACATCGCTTTGCCGGACCTCGGGCTCCGATCCTGGGCGTGACGCTCGATATAGCGGGTCACCTCCTCCTGACTGATCTTGCCGAGGTCGCCAACACCGGCGGCGCAAACTTCACACAGGAACCGGCGGATCGAAGGCAGATGCCTGACAATGGTCCTCTCTGCCAGACCGCGCTCCCTTCGCAGATAGTCGCTGAACTGCGTAAACATCTGATCTTGGGGGGTGACCGCCGGAGACGCCGCCGGTGCGATCGTGCCCGCGTCGCGCAGAATGGACAGCCACCGCTTCAGCGCCGCCCGGTCGCCCGGCTGGATGGTCTGCTTCCTTCCTCGGCGCCGGAGGTAGCGCTCCACCACGCATTCATCGAGGTTGGTCAGCTTGGCCCGGCTCCTTACCATCCAACCCAGGAGATCGTCGACCACGTTGAGGCACCGCCAAGTGCCGTGGCCAGCGAGCCCATCCTCGACGAGACGCGCCGCGTAAAGCTCGACGAGCTGTCCGTGGGGGCCGTTCTTCAGACGCTGGAACAGCCGGCTGCTGACCAAGTACTCTTCCGTAATCATCATTCTGTCCTCCACTGTTGAGAGCGGAGGTACAGGATGAACTATGCCGAACCGATGACATGCCGATTACTCAGATTCCTGGGGAAAACGAGCCCGTTCGGCATAGTTCGGCGGGCGGCATAAACGGCCAAGCTCAATGGCCTGGATCCGGAAGGCTACCTGCGGACGGTGCTCGATCGCATCGCCGATCACCCGATCAACCAAGTCGATCAGCTGCTGCCCTGGAACATCCTGCCGGAACCGTCCATCGAAAACCGCCTCGCAGCCTGATCAGCACGATCGGGTCAAGACGGTATTCGGCGGACGCTTACCGCGCTGCAGCGGGCAACGTGGTACTACCGCAGCCAGGCCGCGGGGCGCAGTCCTTCGACGCTCGGCTCGGCGGTTGATATCGAGCCTCTCCACCATATGCCGAAGGAGCAGGAAGATTTCTCTCCGGACTCTACGTCAGTGCCGCACTTTGGCGGCGACGCCCGGAAGTAGGGCATGATCTAGATTCACTTCCGGAATCAACACTCTTTTCCTAGGGCGTCCGCGAAAGAATGTGCCCTCCCCGCCCGCTAGATACATAGCAATGGTGATAATTCCGGTAATCGTGAATCGCGATACTGCGGACGTTCAATCGGAAGTAGGGTAGGGCAGCCATCGGATCGTAATGGGGATCCCTGTACTGCTGCCCAACCGCCGCTCGTTGACAAACTTGCCACGCCGACTCGCCGAGCATTTGTTCAGCGCCTCGTCTGATAGAATCGCGAAACACGGCGTGAAGCGGTGTGTTGAGGAGGCCGCTGCGTTATGAAAATCGCGAAGCCGAGTGGTTTTGGGTGGTTGCGTACCTTAACGCGTTGATTTAGTTATGACGGCAGCGGCCTGCAAAACTTCGTACGTGGGTTCGATTCCCGCTCGCGCCTCCAATCTTGGTCCAGCAAGGCGTTCAGAGCCCAGCCGCGCCGTCGACTATGCGCGCGACGAGAAGCCCTGGAAGGCGCTCCTTCCGCAGTTCATCGAGCACCTCTACTTCAAGAGGTTCGGTAAAGAATGGCCCGAGTTCGTCGTGTCGGTCGAGGAACGGGCGCGATTGATCCACAAGGTCCGTGAAGTCGATCCTCTGGTATGTGCCAAGTGCGGCACGCCGATGCATGTAATCGCGCTGATCGATGACGCAACGGTCATTCGCCAAATCCTCGAACATCTGGGTCGCTGGGCGCCGCGCCTGGCGCGACAGAACCAGCGCGCGCCACCGGCGGCCGCAAAGGGCATCGCCGGATTAAAACCGCCGGTGCGCGAATGGACCTACCATCCCGTCCCAGACATCGCCTGAGTTGCAGAACGAAGACAACGCCCGGGAACAACCAGGGCGCGGCACAGAACGTGCCTTGTCGCGGCGGTTGAAATTGATTGCCCAGTAATTTACCACTAGACTCGCTCCGATCGCCTCCTTCGGGGGTGCGTAGCGGAGCGAAATTGACATAAG
>ORJL010016391.1_pt1 | contig 10375 bp, 10 predicted proteins | sample 1779941 | NCBI WGS metagenome assembly ORJL01 (sample SAMEA104232317, study PRJEB22302) | groundwater metagenome | biome: forest; feature: aquifer; material: groundwater | place: USA | collected 2011-08-07 | depth 5.8 m | reverse complement strand
GCCCGGCGCGCGTCGTTCAGCACGGCGAGGCGCTGGCCGTCCGGTGATGCCGAGATGTCGAGCACGTTGCCGCTCACGCCGAGATCCTCGGCCGCGCCGTTGGCGCCGAACGCGCGCAGCCGGTCGGCGCCGTCGAGGACGATCGCCCTCTTCGCGATCACCAGCCTCCGCGCATCGATGAGCGGCGCCGACCACAGCGTCTCGCCGCGCAGGTCGTGCGCGGAGAGCCGGGTCTTCGTCAGCAGGTACAACGTGCCGTCCAGTCCGAACGCGAGATCCACGACGCTCTCGGCGATCCGTGTGAGCGTCTTCTGGGGGTCGACGTCCTTCGGACCGAACCGGTACACGCCCCTGTCGGTGATGGCCGCCCCGAGGATGCCGCCCGGGTCGATCGCGAGCGCGCGTATGGAGCCGGGGACCTTCAGGACGCCCCGCATCGTGCGGTCTTTGGTCAGGTTCAGGACCTCGATGTCGGTCTCGCCGCTCGAGTTGGTCGCGATCCAGAGCTCGCCCGCGTTCGTCACCGCGATCGCCCCGCCGGATGCCGGAGCGGGGATCGGGAATGCGGTGAGCGGAGCGCCGTCGGGTGCGCGGCCCGCGACGAAGCCAGGCCCGCCGGACGGCTCCCCCGTCGGTCCCTTGGAGATCGCGGCGAAGTAGTAGGCCTTCGGCACGTACACCAGCTGCTGTGTCGGGCTCGGCATCTTCACCTGCGCTCCGACGGACGTGCCCTGCGGCAGGAGGAAGTTCGCGAGGGTCTGGCCGCCTCCCATGAGCCACTTGTTGTCGTCGCTGAACGCGAGATGCGAGACGCCGGCGTTGAAGCGCGGCATCGACCGCAGCGTGCCCTCACCGGTGAAGATCGCGACCGTCCCGTCGTCGGAGCCGGTCGCGACGTAGGCCGCGTTCGTGGATACCGCGACGCGGCGGGCGAGCGCGTGCGTCTCGAAGAGACGCTCGGGCTCGCGCCACAGCTCGGCCTCGGGCACCGAGATCCCGCGCTTGAAGGTGAAGCGCTCCTCCTCCGACGCGACGCCCGCCAGGCCGCGCCCGCTGACCCCCGCGAGCGCGGTCTCGGCGGCCTTCCGGTCGGCGTAGGTCCCCACGCGCACCACGTACGGCGACGTGAGCGTGACCTGCTCCACCGTCCCGATGCGCTTGGCCGCGGCGTCCGCCTCGGTCTGCGTCGCGAACGGTCCGACGGTGACGACGTAGACCCGTCCCGCCGTCGCGTCGACCACGAACGCAGAGCCCCGCGTGATCGTCCTGCCGAGCTCCTCGTCGTTCGGGCGGATGATGCGATGCAAAGCCCGAAGGTCCTCCCATCCCCGCGCGACGCCCTGAACGACCCGGGCAAAGACCGCAGCGTCATTGCCGTCGGCGTACGCGGTCACGTCACGCGACAGGTCGACGAGCCCGTCCGACAGAGCGACGACCCGCTCCTTCACCGGTCCCTGGGAGTCCAGCGCCGCGCTCAGGGCGTTGCCGGTGAGCTTCTGGATGCGCGCCGCGGCGACACGGGCGATCGCGGTGTAGCGCGCGGGGTCGACGACGTAGGTGCGCGCACCGCTGAGCGTCCCCGCCATCGCGTAGTCGTACGCGGCGAGCTGAAGGAGGATGTCTCCGGCCTCGCGTGCGAGCTCGGGTCCCCCCTGGGCGTCCGAGGGCACGCTCGTCGGAGGAGCGGACGTACACGCGGCCAGGACGAGAACGAGCGCGATGAGCGCTGCGAGCGAGCGCAGCGCGCTAGTCCTCCTCGTCCTCCTCGTCATCGTCGGCCTCGACCGGAAGCCGCTCCTCGGGGAGCTCCTCGTCTGCGGCGGCGCCCGCTGCCAGCGCTGGCTCTTCTCCAGATCCGTCCTCTTCCTCTTCGCTCTCGAGCTCTTCTTCGCCGTAACGGAAGAAGGTGCCCTTGATGTACGCCCGCTCCTTGGTCTCGACAGGGCGGTGATGCCCTGGGAACGAGATGCGGTGCGCATTCTCCGGACTCTGGAGGACCTCCCGGACCGCCACGCGTGGGTTCACATGGTCATTCGTGACGATCGCCACGACGTACTCGTTGCCGGCGCGGATCAGCTCGATGAGGCGGCGCCCGACCTTCGGCTCGAGGAAACCCAGGAGCGCGCCGTCGCGCGCGTGCACCGCCAGGAGGCCCTCCTGCTCGCGGAGCTCGGCCTCGGCGCCCGGTGAGTACCGGGCCAGCACGTTGAGCGGGGCCGGGTTCACCAGGCGCAGGATCCCCGTCTTCCCCATGTCCTCGATGAACAGACGCGTCTGGGTCTTCGAACGGGTCGCGTCGGGCTTGTGCTTGTCATCGCCGAGCGCGGCGATGCGTGCGACCTGTCGCAGCGCGATCGGGTCATGTGGGTACGCCTTCAGGACCTCCAGGTACGCGGCGCGCGCCTCGTCCAGCCGTCCGAGCTCAAGGAGCGCTCGGCCGTAGCGGTTGCGCGCCTCGACGTCCTCGGCTGAGGCATCGAGGATCTGCTTGTTGAGATCCACCGCTCGCTGCCAGTCGGACTCGAGCGCGGCGGCGATGGCCTGATCGGCGAGCGTACGCACGCGAAGGGTCGTCTCTGCGGGTGTAGCCATGTGGCCTCCAGTGAGGATGCGCGCGGACGCGCGCGAACAGACACGATGGTAACAGGCGGCAGGGGTACCCTTCGCGCCGTGCCGTACCTGAGCGATATCCAGCACCGCCGCGTGCTCGACGCCGGCGGTGACGCGCTCGGGCGTCTGCGCGACCTCGCCGTCATGCCCGGCGACCGCATCCCGGCGGTGCAGTGGGCGATCCTCGCGACCGGTGACGGCGAGCGCGTGCTGCGCTGGAGCGACCTGGCCATCGAGCCCGCGCACGTACGGCTGCGGCGCCGGCTCGAGGGCCTTCCGCCCGAAGCGCTGCCGGCGGGCGCGGTCCGCCTGGGCCGCGACCTCCTCGATCAGGACATCGTCGACGGCGCGACGGCGACCGCGCGCACGGTCACCGACCTGCAGCTGGAGGAGAGCGCCGGCCAGCTACGGCTGCTCGGCGCGGACGTCGGCTATCGCGGACTGCTGCGCCGGATCGGCATCGAAGGCCCGATCGCCGGCATCGCCCGCGCGCTGGGCCGGCCCTTTCCCCGACGGATCGTGGCTTGGGGCGACGTGCGGCTGCCTGAACGTGCGGAGATGGGCGCTCTTTAGAGGCCGAGCACGACCTTCGCGATCGAGAAGTAGATGATCAGGCCGGTGCCGTCCACGACCGTCGCGATGAACGGCCCGGAGGCGACCGCGGGGTCGAGCCCGACCCGTTTGAGAACGAGCGGCAGTACCGACGCCACGACCGCGCTCCAGGCGACGATGCAGAACGCGGTCAGCGCGACGACCTCCGCGATGCCCGGACCGACTCCGAGCGTCCACGCTCGCACGAAGGCCGCGACACCGATCGCTCCGGCGAGCAGAGACCCCACGACCAGCTCGCGCGTGAACACGCGGAAGATGTCGCGCATCTGGACCTCGCCGACGGCGATCGCGCGCACGAGGGTCGTGACGACCTGCGATCCGGTGTTCCCCCCGCTGCCGATGAGCAGCGGGATGAAGAACCCCAGTGCCACGACCGTCGCCATCTCGGTCTCGTAGAACTTGAGCACGTTGCCGGTGTAGGCATGCGCGGCGAACAGGACGAGCAGCCAGAGGATGCGCTTGCGGAACAGGTGCCACACGCTCGCGGTGAGGTACGGCTCCTCGAGGGGCTGCGACCCACCGAGTCGCTCGAAGTCCTCGCTCGCTTCTTCCTCGATGACCTCGGCCACATCGTCGGCGGTGATGATCCCCAGCAGCCTGCGATCGGGGCCGAGGACCGGCAGCGCGAGGAACCCGCTCTCCCGCAGCGCGCGCGCGGCCTGCTCCTGATCGTCAGCCACCTGGAGCGAGGTGACCTCGCGCTTGGTGATCTCGCCGACGGTGCGCGATCCGGGGGAGAGAACGAGGTCACGGAGCGTGGTCACACCGGCGAGCCGACCGGCCTGGTCGGTGACGTACAGGTAGTAGACCGCGTCGGCGGCCTCGCCCACCTTGCGGAGGAATTGGAGCGCCTCGTCCACCGTCATCGACTCGCGAAGCGCCGTGAACTCCGGCGTCATCCGACCGCCCGCGGTCTCCGGCGCGTATTCGAGGAGCTCGCGGATGTCCGCGGCCTCCTCGTGCTCCATCTCGCGCAGGACGTCCTCGCGATCTGTGTCGCGCAGCTCGCCGACCACGTCCGCCGCCTCGTCGGGCGGCATCTCCTCGAGGACATCCGCGGCCTGGACGTCGGTCAGACGGACCAGGAGGCGCGCCGCGACGCCGGCGTCGAGCTCGGAGACGATGCCGGCGAGCCACTCGTCCCCCATCGCCCGGAAGAGCACGCCCAGCGACCTCGCGTCAAGGTCCGGGATGAGCCGCTCGATCTCGCTGCTCGGCAGATAGGCGGCGAGCCGCGAGACGTCGGCATCCCTGCCGGACGCGAGCGCCTCCTCGAGTCGTTCGCGGACCTCGTCGACGCTCAGCTGCTGCATCCGCCCTCCGTACGCGCGGTCGCGCGTACGGTATCCGCGATCGGTCTCAGCCGCGCGGCTCGGGCAGGACCCCTCCGCGAGCGTCGAGGTAGCGGTCCGGGTTCTCCTGGAACACGCGCTTGCAGGCCAGGGCGTCGAAGCGGTAGGAACGCATCTCGTAGCGGAGCGCGATGGGCTCCTGGCCCAGCGGGCGACGGCAGATGACGCAGACCTCGGGGTCGCTCACTCGAGCTCCAAGAGCGGCTGGTGCGCGCGGACGAGCTGGCCGTTCTCCGCGACGATGGTGCGCACGCGCCCGGCCGCGGTCGAGCGCACTTCATTGAAGAGCTTCATCGCTTCGATCAATCCGATGGTGTCTCCGGGGCTGACGACGGTGCCGACCTGGACGAACGCGGGCGCCTGCGGAGAAGCCGAGCGATAGAAGATGCCGGTGAGCGGGGCCGTGATCGTGCTCGTCTTCGCCGCGCCGGCGAGGGCGGGCTGGGCACCGCTCGTCGCCGCGGCCTCCGCGGGGACGGCCTCGGCCGCCGGGGCCGCGCGGGCGCCGTCCCTGCTGACCCTCACGCGCAGCTCCCCCTGGCGCACCTCGAGCTCGCGCACCTGTGGGTCGCGCAGACGCTCGAGCAGCTCGGCCACGAGGCCGAGCGCCGACTCGCGCGAGGACGGGGGGTCTGAGGGGGGCGGAGCCCCACTCATGCGCTCGCCTATGCCGCGTCCCTCCAGCGGCTGATCACCAGCGCGACGTTGTGCCCGCCGAATCCCATCGAGTTCGACATGCAGTGGTCCACCTGCGCCGTGCGCGCGGTGTTGGGCACGTAGTCCAGGTCACACTCGGGATCGGAGACCTCCTGGTTGATCGTCGGCGGGAGCACGCCGTCGCGCATCGCGAGCACGCAGAAGATCGCCTCCATCGCCCCGGCCGCCCCCAGCAGATGACCTGTCATCGACTTCGTGCTGGACACGGCCAGCTTGTACGCGTGGTCGCCGAAGACCGTCTTCAGCGCCTGAGTCTCGCTCCGGTCGTTCGCCTGGGTCGATGTGCCGTGCGCGTTCATGTAGCCGATCGCGCCCGGCGGCAGAGACGCGTCCTGGAGCGCCATGCGCATCGCGCGGACGGCACCCTCCGCCCCCTCGGGCGGCGCGGTCACGTGGTACGCGTCCGCGGTGGCGCCGTAGCCGTCGATCTCGGCGAGGATGGGCGCGCCCCGCGCGCGCGCGTGGCCGAGCTCCTCGAGCACGAGGCAGCCGCCTCCCTCGGAGAACACGAACCCATCGCGCTCCTTGTCGAACGGGCGCGAGGCGCGCGGCGGATCGTCGTTGCGGCGCGAGAGGGCGTGCATGGAGTTGAAAGCGCCGATCGCGACCTTGATGAGGCCCGCCTCGGCGCCGCCGGCGAGCATGACGTCGGCCTGGCCGCGTCGGATCGTGTCCGCGGCGAGCCCGATGGCATGCCCGCTCGAGGCGCAGGCGGAGACCGTGCCGAGGTTCGGTCCCTTCGCATGGAACTTCATCGCGACCTCGCCGGCGGCCATGTCGATGATCATCATCGGGATCAGGAACGGCGAGACGCGGTGAGGATCCTTGTCGTGCGCGACGATGTTGTCGACGAGGGTGCTCACGCCGCCGATCCCGGAGCCGAACGCGACCCCGACGCGGGGCGCGCGCTCCGCCGTGATCTCGAGCTTCGCGTCCGCCAGCGCCTGGGCCGCGGCCCCGACGGCGAACTGGGCGAATCGGTCCGTCCGGCGCACCTCCTTGCGGTCGAGGTACTGCAGCGGATCGAAGTCCTTCGCCTCGCCCGCGATCGTCGTCTCGAGACCGGTCGGATCGAAGCGCGTGATGGGCCCGATGCCGCTCTTGCCCTGCTGAAGGGCGGCCCACGACGACTCGACCGTGCCTCCGAGCGGTGAGATGAGGCCGAGGCCCGTCACGACGACGCGGGGTCGCTCGCTGTTGAGCATGGCGGGACGAGTCTAGGGTCGCTAGAGGATCGTCTGCCCGAGCGCGCTGGCGATCAGCTCGACCGCAAGCTGGGCTGTGCGGTTCTCGCGGTCCAGGATCGGATTGACCTCGGCGATCTCGAGCGAGCGCAGCTTCCCTGAGGCCGCGAGCATCTCCATCGCGAGCTGCGCCTCCCGGTACGTGAGCCCGCCGCGCACCGGAGTGCCGACGCCGGGCGCGTCATCGGGATCGATGGCGTCCATGTCGAGCGAGAGGTGGATGCCGTCACCCTTCGATGCGACGGCGATGGCCCTCTCCATCGCGGCGGCCATCCCGAGGCGGTCGATGTCGGCCATCGTGATCGGGGTCACGCCCGCGCGGCGGATGTTGTCGCGCTCGCCCTCGTCGATGCTGCGGATCGCGAGGAGCGCGGACGCCGAGCCGTCGACGGACGCCGCGAGGTCCTCCGGGAACGGCGCACGCGCGAGGCCGGTCGCGACGGCCAGCGGCATGCCGTGCACGTTCCCCGACGGAGTGGTCTCCGGCGTGTTGATGTCGCCGTGCGCGTCGACGTAGATCACGCCGGAACGGCGGCCCGCGCGGCGGATCCCCGCGAGCGTGCCGACCGCGATCGAGTGGTCGCCCCCGAGGACGAGCGGGAAGCGTCCGGCGCGCTCGATCTCCTCGACCGCTCGTGCGAGCTCCTCCAGCACGCGGCAGATCTCGTCCACGTGATGCGCCTTCGGCCGGGGAGACGCACCCGCCGCGAACGGGCCGTGCACGACGCGTCCCGCGGCACGGTCCGCCACGTGGAGATTGCCGCGGTCGCGTACTTCGAACCCCAGCGCGCCGAGACGGCGATGCAGCTCCGCGTACCGGATGGCCGACGGACCCATGTCGACCCCGCGGCGGTTCCCGCCGAGGTCCATGGGCACACCGACGACCTCGATCGTGCGCGCCGCGCTCACCCCTTCGGGCGGGCCTGGAAGACCGCGAGGATGGTGCCTTCGGCGGCGACCTCGTCCCCGACCAGCGCGCGGACCTTCACGCGAGCGAAGCTGCGGCGGAACTTCTCCATGACGGCCTCGAAACGCCCGGTCTCGCCGGGGCGGACGATGCGCTTGAAGCGCATCTCCTCGATCCCCGCGAACAGACCGAGGCCCTCGCGCTGCTCGGGCATCGACAGGGCCATGACCGTGGCCGCCTGCGCGCACGACTCGACGAGGATCACGCCGGGCACGATCGGCTCGCCGGGGAAGTGGCCCTTCAGATACCACTCCTCTCCGGTGAACGTGTGCTCGGCCACCGCGCGCACGCCTGGCTCGAGCTCGACGACGCGGTCGATCAGAAGGAACGGGTCGCGATGCGGGATGAGCGCCTCGATACCGGCCTTGTCGAGCGGCGCCGTGACGACGCTCAACCGACCAGCGCCTCGACGCCGACCGTGTCGATGAGATGCGTCGTGACCTTGCCCTCGCGGAACAGGTCGCTGGCGAGGATCTTCTTGAGTGCGGAGATGTTCGTCGTCACGCCGACGATCGTGAGCTCGTCGAGCGCGCGCTGCATGCGCGCGACCGCCTCGGGTCGGTCGCGGCCCCACGCGATGACCTTCGCCAGGAGCGAGTCGTAGTAGGGCGGCACCTCGTAGCCCTGGAAGCAGTGCGAGTCGACGCGGATCCCCGGGCCGCCCGGCGGCATGTAGGTCGTGAGCACGCCGGTGGAGGAGGCGAAGTTCGCGGCGGGGTCCTCGGCGTTGATCCGACACTCGATCGCGTGGCCCTTGACCCACACCTGCTCTTCTGAGATCGAGAGCGGCTCTCCCGAGGCGAGCGCGATCTGCTCCTTCACCAGGTCCACGCCGGTGACCATCTCCGTCACCGTGTGCTCGACCTGGATGCGCGCGTTCACCTCGATGAAGTACGGCGAGCCGTCGCGGTCCACCAGGAACTCGAACGTGCCGACGTTGCGGTATCCGGAGCGCCGCGCGGCGTCCGCGGCCATGCGCGCGATGCGGTGCTGCAGCTCGAGGCCGATGGATGCCGAGGGCGCTTCCTCGATCATCTTCTGGTTGCGCCGCTGGATCGAGCACTCGCGCTCGCCGAAGCAGATCGCGTTGCCGTGCTCGTCCGCGAGGATCTGCGCCTCGATGTGGCGGACGCCCTCGAGGTTCCGCTCCATGTAGATGCCGTCGTCGCCAAAGGAGGCCTTGGCCTCACCGCGCGCCTGGTCCCACATGCGCTGGATCTCGCGCGCCGACTCGGCCTTGCGCATGCCGCGCCCGCCGCCGCCGGCCCGCGCCTTCAGCATCACCGGGTACCCGATGGCCTCGGCGATGCGCAGCGCCTCGGAGACCGTGCGCACCGGACCGTCGGAGCCGGGAACGACCGGCAGGCCGTACTGGCGCATGAGCGCGCGGGTGGCGGACTTGTCGTGGAACTTCGCCAGGACCTCGGGCGGCGGCCCGATGAAGACGAGCCCGTGCTCGCGGCAGACCTCCGAGAAGTCGGCGTTCTCCGAGAGGAACCCGTACCCGGGATGGATCGCCTGCGCGCCCGAGATGAGCGCGGCGCTGATGATCGCCGGGATGTTGAGGTAGCTCTCGCGCGCGCTCGGCGGCCCGATGCAGATGGCCTCGTCGGCCAGGTGCACAGGCAGGCTGTGCGCGTCCGCCTCGCTGTACACGAGCACGCTCTGGATGCCGAGCTCGCGGCAGGCGCGGATGACGCGCAGCGCGATCTCGCCTCGGTTCGCGATAAGGACCTTGTCGAAGGACATTGGGGCCGTCCATCGTATCGGCATCGTCTCGCGTGGCGAAAACCTACGGAGAAAGCAGCGGCAGGGCGGCCTCCAGGGTCAGGGGATCGTTGACGTTCGCCGTGCGTGCCGCCGGGAGGATCCGCTTCACCAGACCCGTCAGGACGGTGCCCGGCCCGAACTCGACGAACGTCGTGGCGCCCATGTCGGCGGCGCGGCGGACGATCTCCGTCCAGCGGACCGGCGACCAGACCTGGCGCTCCAGGAGCTCCGGCAGGTCGCGCGCGTGCTCGTGCACCTGGGCGTCGACGTTGGCGATGAGCCGGTACCGCAGCGGCTGCCACGTCGCCACGGCGAGCGCGGCCGCGAGATCGGGCGCGACAGCGCGCATGGCCGGCGAGTGGAAGGCCGCGGACACGCGCAGCGGGACGATCCGCTTCGCACCCGCGCCTTTCAAGACGTCCGCGGTCTCGGCGAACTTCGCGAGCGGTCCCGAGACCACGACCTGACCGGGCGCGTTGTCGTTCGCGACCACGATGCCGCTGCCTTCGATCGCGCGCGCGACCGTCGGCGCATCGAGGCCGATGACCGCCGCCATGCCGCCGTCGTCCGGAGCCGCGGCGTGCATCAGCTCGCCGCGCCTGCGGACCAGGCGCGCGGCGTCCATGAGCGAGAGCGCGCCCGCCGCGACGATCGCGGAGTACTCGCCCAGCGAGTGGCCGGCGCACGCGAGCGGCTCGGGCAGCTCGTGACCGAGCATCTCCTCCGCGGCCCGGAGCGCGGCGACCGACGCCGCGAGGATCGCCGGCTGCGCGTGGTCGGTGCGGTCCAGGAGCTCGACCGGACCCTCGAAGCACAGCTGCCGCAGCTCGAAGTCGAGGGCACTCTCGGCCTCGGTGAGCGCGCGCGACGCGGAGGGGTATCGGTCCGCGAGGGCCTTCCCCATCCCGACGTGCTGTGCGCCCTGCCCGGGAAAGAGCCACATGACGTTCGAGGGCATCGGGGAAGGCTAGCCTGCGCGCGGTGCCCACGGCACGGCGCGACGCGCTGCTCGCCCTGCGTGAAGGCTGGCCGGTGCTCCTCACGCCGTTCCTGATCGGCGTGCCCTACGGCGTCCTGGCGCGCGAGGCGGGGCTCGATCCCGT